>Ga0187844_10000180_pt1 | contig 47569 bp, 46 predicted proteins | sample SpaLakP09_SKY_50_FD_134517 | JGI IMG/M metagenome (GOLD analysis project Ga0187844, IMG submission 134517) | Oligotrophic lake water microbial communities from Sparkling Lake, Wisconsin, USA - SP09_SKY_50 | ecosystem: Environmental > Aquatic > Freshwater > Lake | place: USA: Sparkling Lake...
CCGGCAGCGCGCGCAGGCGGTACAGGGGCACGGCTTGCAGCAGCACGGGAAAACTGAGGCTCATGCGCGCGGCCACCACGAGCGGCAGGTCGTCCGGATCGGGCATGAAGTAATAATCCTCGCCGGCGGCGTTCACGCGTTCCAGGACGGTCATCGTGCGTGCGCCGTGGCGCGTGTGGCGCGAGCATGCCTTCATCCAGTCGACGATCGCGGGCGGGAACAGCGCGGCCATTTCCGAGGCGCGGAACACGAGGTCGGCGCTCGAATGCGGCAGGCGGTGCGCGCGCAGTTCGGACAGGCCCGTCGTCATCAGGGCCAGTTCGATCGGCGGCTCGGACGTGCGCAGCTGGCCGAACGTCAGCGGCGCATCGAGCGGGAGGCCGGCGATGTCCTGCACGAGGCCATGCAGCCATTCCGTCAGCGCGGGCGGATTGTCCGCATCCGTGCGCAGGCCGGAGCAGATGCCGCAGCGGTTGGCGCGCAGCCCGCGCCACGCCGACCACGCAGCCTGCAGCAGTGCCCCGGCCAGCGCGCCGACGAACATGCACAGGCCGAACCACAGGATGCTGGCGAGGCCGACGAGGGGGACGCCAGGCAAGCGTCCGCCGAGCAGGCTGCTGCTGATCAGGAAGCCCAGCAGCCACATGCCGCCACCCACCAGGGCGCCGAGCGGGAAATTCCACAGCATGGCGAAGGACAGATAACCGCACGCCTTCGTCCTGCTCGTTTCGTTGAGCGCCGCCGCGATCACGCGGAAGTGCGGGCGCAACGCGGCGCACGGCTGGAACAGCGAAAACAGGCGGGTGTGCCTGCCGACGGCTTCCTGCAGGCTGCCGGGCAGGCGGGCCAGCAGATGAAAGCCGTCGTCCTCACCCTGCCCGTCCTTGCGCACGCGGTTGCGCTTGAACTGGGCCGCCGCCGCCGCGATCGCCGCCACGGCGCCGACGCTCGTCCCGCCGATCGAGCGCAAGGTGAACTTTTCGGCCAGCCGTGCCACGAACGCGGGGTAGACCACGCCGGAGGTCACCCCGCCTTCCATCACGATATCGCACTCTTTCGGTAAAAAATCGTTCATTGTTCTCGACGCTCATGCATGATGCGTCGATTATGATCGATCTGAGATTACCCCGGTACGCCCACGATCACGCTGGATGCCTTGAACATGGCCGTGGCCGTCCTGCCCTCGGCCAGCTCGAGTGAGCGCGCGCTCGCGTTGGTGATGATGGCGGCGATGCTGCCGCCGCCGGTCAGGTCGAGCACCACCTCGGTGTTGACGGCGCCCGGGATCAGGCGCGCGACCGTGCCTTCGAGACAGTTGCGGGCCGAGAAGCGGGCGCCTTGCGCATCCGTCATGAGGATGATCGACGAGGCCTTGACGAGGGCAAACGCCTGGGCGCCGTGCTTGAGGCCGAGGCTTTCCGTGCTCTCGTGGGTGACGATGGCGACGATCCTGTGGCCGCCGGCGATGTCGAGTTCGATTTCGTCGTTGACGGCGCCGGACTGGACCCGGGAGACGGTGCCGAAGAACTGGTTGCGTGCGCTGGTTTTCATGTTCAGCCTGCTGATCAGGGTGAGGTCGGCGGACAGGTTGCCGGCCTGCCCGTTGAGCTGTTCGACGAATCGTTGATGGACTTCCTCGAGCGCCCGGAAGTTCCTGACGAGCTGTTCACCGCGCGCCGTCAGCCGCGTGCCGCCGCCGCCCTTGCCGCCGGCGACGCGTTCCACGAGCGCCTCGCCGGCCAGGTTGTTCATCGCGTCGATCGCGTCCCACGCACCCTTGTAGCTCATGCCGATCGCTTTCGCGGCCTGGCTGATCGACCCCGTCCGGCCGATCGCGGCCAGCAGCTCGACCCGTCCCTGGCCGCCGAATTTCTCGCCGCCCACTGTCATCCAGACGGCACCCTGCAGCACGAAGCCTGTGTTGTCGCTTTCCACGATCTCCCCTGTTCCGTTTCGTTATATACTCTACTACATAACGCCAACGAACAGGAAAGACCATGAAGCAACTAGCCGGGCTGCTGGCCCTGGTCGCGTGCCACGCCGTCCACGCGGACGAGGTGCAAGTGGCCGTGGCCGCCAATTTCACCCCGCCGATGCAGAAGATCGCGGCCGAATTCGAAAAGGACACGGGCCACAAGGCCGTCCTCGCGTTCGGCGCCACCGGCAAGTTCTACGCCCAGATCGTCAACGGCGCCCCGTTCGAGGTGCTGCTCGCGGCCGACGACGAGACCCCGGCGAAACTGGAAGCGGAACGCCGTACCGTGCCCGGCACGCGTTTCACCTATGCGACCGGCAAGCTGGCGCTGTGGTCCGCGAAGGCCGGCTATGTCGATGGCCAGGGCCAGGTCCTGAAAACCGGCGACTACGCCCACCTCGCCATCGCCAACCCGAAGACGGCCCCGTACGGCGCGGCCGCCATCGAGACGCTGCATCAACTGGGCGTGGTCGACCGCGTGCAGGGCAAGCTCGTGCAGGGCGAGAACATCGCACAGGCGCACCAGTTCGTCAGCACGGGCAACGCGTCGCTGGGCTTCGTCGCACTGTCGCAGGTGTATCGCGACGGTAAATTCACGTCCGGCTCGGGGTGGATCGTGCCCGACAACCTGCACGGTCCGATCCGCCAGGACGCCGTCATCCTCGCCAGGGGCGGCGCCAATCCAGCCGCGAAAGCGCTGGAAAACTATCTGAAATCGAACAAGGCCAAAGAGATCATCCGTTCGTACGGCTATGCACTGTGACGCTTGATACTGCCGATCTCGCGGCCGTTCGCCTGACGCTGGAACTGGCGGCCGTCGTGACCCTGCTGCTGCTGGCGATCGGCACACCGATCGCCTGGTGGCTCGCGCGCACGCGCTCGCGCCTGCGTCACGCGGTCGGGGCCGTCGTCGCGCTGCCCCTCGTGCTGCCGCCCACCGTGATCGGCTTTTATTTGTTGCTGCTGCTGGGACCGAACGGCCCGGTCGGCAAGCTGACGGAGGCGCTCGGCATCGGATTATTGCCGTTTTCGTTCGGCGGCCTGGTGCTGGCGTCCGTCTGCTATTCGCTGCCGTTCGTCGTGCAGCCGCTGCAGAATGCGTTCGAGGCGATGGGCACGCGGCCGCTGGAAGTCGCGGCCACGTTGCGCGCGAGTCCGTGGGATACATTCTGGTCCGTGGCGGTGCCGCTGGCCCGGCCCGGTTTCCTGTCCGGCGCCGTGCTCGGGTTCGCGCACACGGTGGGCGAATTCGGCGTCGTGCTCATGATCGGCGGGAATATCCCGGACAAGACGCGTGTCGTCTCCGTGCAGATCTACGACCACGTCGAAGCGCTCGAATACGCGCAGGCGCACTGGCTCGCGGGCGGCATGCTGGCGTTCAGCTTCATCGTGCTGCTGGCGCTGTACACCCTGTATCCGCAGGCAATGAAAGGACGGCGCTCATGACGGACGGACTCCGCGTGCGCCTGCGCATGGACCGCGGCGCGTTTCAACTGGACGTCGACCTCGACCTGCCCCGGCAAGGCATCAGCGCCCTGTTTGGCCACTCCGGCTCGGGCAAGACGACGGTCCTGCGCGCCATCGCCGGCCTAGAGCGCGCGCCCGGCGGAGTCGTCGCGCTTGGCGGCGACGTGTGGCAGGACGATGCGCGCGGCGTGTTCGTCCCCGTGCACAAACGGGCGATCGGCTACGTGTTCCAGGAAGCGAGCCTGTTCCCGCACCTGTCCGTGCGCGCCAACCTGGAATTCGGCCGCAGGCGCGTGCCCGTGCACGAGCGCCGTTTCGCGCTGGAGCCCGTGACGGCACTGCTGGGGATCGCAGGCCTGCTCGAGCGCCGGCCGGACGGTCTGTCGGGCGGCGAGCGCCAGCGCGTGGCGATCGCGCGCGCCCTGCTCGCGTCGCCGCGGCTGCTGCTGATGGACGAACCGCTGGCCGCGCTGGACCTGCGCCGCAAGCAGGAGATCCTGCCCTACCTGGAACGGATGCACGGGGAACTGGCGATCCCGATCGTCTACGTGAGCCACGCGCCGGACGAGGTCGCGCGGCTCGCGGATCACCTCGTGCTGCTGGACGCCGGCAAGGCGGTCGCCAGCGGACCGCTGACGGAGACGCTGGCGCGCGTGGACCTGCCGCCCAGCTTCGCCGACGATGCGGGCGTCGTGCTGGACACGATCGTCGTCGGCCACGAGGAAGACGCGTTATCCCGCCTGGAATTCGCGGGCGGCACCTTGCTGGTGGGCCGGCGCCGCGAAGCCGTGGGCACGCACCTGCGCTGCCGCATCCATGCGCGCGACGTCAGCCTGGCGCTGGATTGTCCGCAAGGCACGAGCATCGTCAACCGCCTGCCGGCCGTGGTGACGGCAGTAGCCGCCACCGACACGCCGGGCCACGTGCTCGTGCAATTGCGGATGGGACAGTCACCGCTGCTGGCCCGCATCACCGAACGCTCGCGCCGCGAACTGGACATCGCGCCCGGGCTGCGGCTGTGGGTCCAAATCAAGGGCGTGGCGTTGCTCAGTTGAACTTGCCTAAAACCGGGGTCTGACCCCGTTTTTGGGCAATTGCCAAAATTTGGGGTCTGACCCCGGTAGTCAGCGCACGCGGCGCATCGACGAGATGCGGTTGTTCATGCGGTCGAGCACGTCGTAGCGGCCCGGCCCCAGGACGACGCATTCGCCGCGGAAGTCGGCGTGTTCGCAGAATTCCCAGCGGCCTTCGCGGATGATGAGCGAGGTGGCGCGGTCGTTGAAGCCGACGTCGCTCAGCGCGCGCACGTCCTGCGACAGTTCCACTTGCTGCCCTTCGAAGCGCGGGCCGGCGAACATCACGACGTCCGGGCCGCCACGGTCGCCGCGCCAGCCACCGCGGTCGCCACGGTCGCCACGGTCGTCACCACGCCAGCCGCCCCGGTCGTCGTCGCGTTCACTTTCATGGCCTCGATCGCGCCAGCGGCCACGGCCGCCGCGGTCGCGGTCGATCTGGCGTGCCGAGGAAATGGCGTCGTTGAAGCCCGGAAGCTCGCGGTATTCGCCCGGACCGAACTCTTCGCAGCGGCCGCCGAAGTTGGCGTGTTCGCACAACAGCCATGTGCCCGAGCGGATGACGACACTGGACGCGCGGTCGTTGAAATTGACATCGCCCAGGCTGGGCGCGTCGCGGTCGATGGTCACGCGTTGGCCGCGGAAATTACTGTCCGAGAACAGCGTCAGTTCTCCGGCAAAGGCGGCGTGGGTGAAGGTGGCCAGCACGGCGGCGGCGGCAAGCAGGCGTTTCATGATTTCTCCATGGGGTGCGCCATCTGTCGGCGCCTGTGCTGTTAACGCGGGCGCCGTACGGACGGCTGACAGTTTCCTTGTAACAAAATTTTACGCGGCCAGCGCCGGGCAGCCAAATCCCGGCCGCGCCAGTTCGCGCGTCAAGTCGGCACGCAGGGCGGAGAGTCCGGCGATGCGCGCATCGATGTCGTCCAGCTTGCGCAGCAGCGCATCGCGCAGCAGCGGCGCGGCGGCGGCCGGATCGTCCAGCAGCGGCAGGCCGGTCTCGATCTCGGCCAGCGTAAAACCGAGCGCCTGGGCGGCGCGCAGGTAGCACAGCCATTGCACCGCTTCGGGCGGATAGTCGCGGTAACCGTTGGCGAGGCGGCGCGACAGCAGCAGGCCGCGTTTCTCGTAGAAGCGCAGGGTGTCCCGGCTGAGACCGGTGGCGGCGGCGAGTTCTCCGATCTGCATGGCGTGGAGGCGATAAAGGGCTTGACCTTGGAGTGTACTCCAGGGTCGATGATGCCGGGACATTCATTCCGGGAGCTTTCCATGCAACTCAGCCGATCCGCTTTTCTCACCCTGGTGCGCGCCAGCGCCGCGTACGACCTGCTGCTCACGGCGCCGTTCGCCACGCCGTGGACGTTTGCATTCGCACACGCGCAACTCTCCGCCATCAACCGGCACCTCGGCGGCGATGCGCTGCCGGACTTCGGCCCGTTCCACGTGCTGTTCGCCTGCCTGATGGGCAGCATCGTGCTCGTGTGGTCCGTTCTGCGCCTGCGTGCCGCCAGCGTCACGCTGGGCCGCTACGACGGCGTCGGCCGCTTCGTGTTTTCCACCTGGATGGCATGGGCGCTCGCCACCAGCGGTGCGCCTTTGTTGTGGCTGTTCCTCGTGCCGGAATTCTGCTGGGGCGTCGCGCAGTGGCTGCCGGTCGCTCAGGGTGACGGCAGCAACGCGGCGCGCGCGCCCTTCACCAGCGCCGCGCCCATGCGCTCCAGTCGCGGCGGCTGAATGCGCCAGGCGTGCCAGTACAGCGCCACGTCGACGAACAGATCCGGCGTGAGATCGACGAGGGCGCCGCTGGCCAGCATGTCCGCACACTGTTCCAGCGGCAGCAGGCCGTAGCCGAGACCGAGGCGGATCGCCTGCACGTACGGATCGCTGGACGGCACGTAATGAAACGGGTACGCGCCTTCCGGCAGGCCGAAGTGCTGCAGCAGGAAGGACGTTTGCAGGCGGTCGTTGCGGTCGAAGACCATCACCGGCGCCCGCCGCGCGGCCTCTCTCGTGATCCCGCCGGGGAACCAGCGCGCGGCGAAGGCGGGCGCCGCCACCATCCGGTAGCGCATCGTGCCGAGGGAACTCGCGGTGCAGCCGCGCATCGGCTCCGATTCGCCCGACACGCAGGCGAGTGCGAGCCCCTGTTCCAGCAGCGCGAACGTGTGTCGCTGGTCGCCCGTGACGAATTCCACGAGCAGTCCTTCCGCGATCAGCACGGGCGCCAGCACGGGCAGCAGCCATGTCGCCAGGGTGTCGTTGTTGACGGCCAGCGCGACGCGCACCGGGCCCGGATCGGCCTGCTGCTCGGCGAAGAACTCGTCTTCCAGCAGCGCGCGGCGACGGAGGAATTGCAGCAGGCGCATGCCGGGCGCCGTCGGCCGGCAGGGGCGGGCGCGCACGAGCAGCGGCGTGCCCAGGTCGTGCTCCAGTGCGGCGATGCGCTGCGAGATGGCGGACGGCGTCACCTTCAGCAGCGCGGCGGCCTGCTCCAGGCTGCCGCTGTCGACGGCGGCGACGAACGCCTCGCTGCGGCGCGGATCGATTTTCATAAGAATTAGCCAAACTTAATGACGGTTAGATTTCATCAATATAATTGATCCAGCGGCCGTCGCGAGGCATGCTGCTCTGCAATAACAACGGAGAGCATCATGTTTTCACAACCGATTTTCCTGCAAGGCCTCGGCATGGGCGCCAGCCTGATCATGCCGATCGGCGCCCAGAACGCGCACGTGATCCGCACGGGCGTCGCCGGCCGCCACGTCGTCCTGACGGTGCTCGCGTGCGTGGTGATCGACGTGACCCTGATCGCGCTGGGCATGTCCGGCTTCGGCGCGCTGATCGAACATTCGCCCGCGTTGCTGCTGGCGGCCCGCTGGGGCGGCGCCGCCTTCCTGCTGTGGTATGGAGTGCGCTGCCTGAAAAGCTGCTGGCGCGGGGCGGTGGCCCCGCATGCGGGCGAAGGACAAGCGGCGGTGACGGCGTCGCGCGCGCTGGGCATCGTGCTGGCGATGTCGCTGCTCAATCCGCACGTGTACCTGGATACCGTCGTGCTGCTGGGCGCCGTCGGCAGCAGTCTCGCGGCGCATCACCGCATGTCGTTCGCGGCCGGGGCGATGACGGCATCGCTGCTGTGGTTTTCCGCGCTGGGCCTGGGCGCGCGCCGCTGCGCGTTCGTGCTGGCGCGGCCCGCCGCCTGGCGCGCCATCGAAGGTGTGACGGGGACGACGATGCTCGCGCTGGCCGCGCTGCTGCTGTTCGACCGCTAGGCCGCCAGCGCCTTCCCGTGTTCGACCGACATCTGCGCCGGCAGCGCGACGCCGTTCTTCACCGCGGTCAGTTCGGCGAGGATGGAGACGGCGATCTCGTACGGCGTCTTGCTGCCGATGTACAGGCCGATGGGGCCGTGCAGCTTCGCGATCTGGTCGTCGGTGAGGTCGAATTCGCGCAGGCGCTCGCGCCGCCGCGCATTGTTGGCGCGCGAGCCGATGGCGCCGACGTAGAAGGCATCCGTCTTGAGCGCTTCCATCAGCGCGAGGTCGTCCAGCTTCGGGTCGTGGGTGAGGGCGATGACGGCGCTGCGGCTGTCCAGCTTCATCTCCAGCACGAGGTCGTCCGGCATTGCGTGCACGACGTCGACGCCCGGCAGGTTCCAGCTGGCGCGGTATTCTTCGCGCGGGTCGCACACGGTCACCTGGTATTCCAGGCCGACGGCGATCTGCGCGAGGAATTGCGACAGCTGGCCGGCGCCGATGATCAGCATGCGCAGGCGCGGACCGTGGATCGTGACGAGCGTCGCGCCGTCCATGCGCAGCTGCTCGTCGGCCTTGCCCTGCGCCAGTTCGACCGCACCGGTGGCGAGGTCCAGCGTGCGCCGGGTCAGCACGCGGCGCTGGGCCAGCGCGAGCAGTTCGTCCATGCGGCTGTGCGCGCCGAGCGGCTCCACGACGAGCTGGATCGTGCCGCCGCACGGCAGGCCGAAGCGGTGCGCTTCATCCGCCGAGATGCCGTACGTGATGACTTCCGGCGCCGTCCGCACGATGCCCTTTTCGCGCACGGCGGCAATCAGGTCGTCCTCGATGCAGCCACCCGAGACCGAGCCGACGACGACGCCATCGGCGCGGATCGCCATCGTGGCGCCTTCCGGCCGCGGGCTCGATCCCCACGTCCTGACGACGGTCACGTACTCGCAGCGCCAGCCGGCGCGCAGCCATTGGTCGCAGGCGTGCAGCACTTCGAGGTCGATACTGTCCATTGCCTTCCTTTTTGTTGCCAAACGATAATTTAAGAGCCCTTGGGGCAGCGTGAATCGTAACGCAAAACCGCGAACCGCGACGGGGCCGATACCCGGCAAGAGTGCAGGGGCACAAAAACCGTTTATACCGTTTTTGCGCACGACGGCGCTATACTCGTCGGACTGCGAACCGTGTTGGAGACCATCATGAAGCCCGACCTGCTGTCCCTGCTGCGCATCGACCTTCCCGTCATCCAGGCCCCGATGGCCGGCGTCTCGACGGCCGCGCTGGCGGCCGCCGTGTCCCAGGCGGGTGCGCTCGGTTCGATCTCCGTCGGCGCCGGCAACGCCGAGCAGGGTCGCGCGGCCATCGCCGACGTGCGCCGCCTGACCGACCGGCCGTTCAACGTCAACGTGTTCTGCCACCGCCCCGCGCAGGCCGATGCCGCGCGCGAAGCGGTGTGGCTCGATTACCTGTCTCCGCATTTCGCCGCCAACGGCGCGCAACCGCCGGCATCTTTACGCGAGATCTACAAAAGTTTTCTCGATGACGATCCGATGCTGGACGTGCTGCTGGAAGCGCGTCCCGCCGTCGTCAGTTTTCATTTCGGTTTGCCGGACGCGCGCCGCATCCAGGCATTGAAGGACGCGGGCATCGTGCTGCTGGCCAGCGCGACATCCGTCGACGAAGCGCGCCAGGTGGAGGCGGCCGGCATCGACGCCGTCGTCGCGCAGGGCTACGAGGCGGGCGGTCATCGCGGCCTGTTCGATCCGGAGCGGGGCGATCCCGCCATCGGCACGTTCGCGCTCACGCAAGGGGTCGCGCGCGCCGTCCGCATTCCGGTGATCGCGGCCGGCGGCATCATGGACGGGAACGGCATCGCGGCCGCGCTGGGCCTCGGCGCCAGTGCCGTCCAGATGGGTACCGCGTTCGTCCTGTGCCCGGAGTCGTCCGCGACACCGCACCACCGCGCGCTGATGCAGGCCGGGGAGGGTGTGATCACGGCGGTGACGGACGTCGTGTCCGGCCGCCCCGCGCGCGGCCTCGTGAACCGGCTGTTCAGCGAGATCGGCGCGCCCGGCCACCCGCCGCTGCCGGATTATCCGATCGCCTACGATGCCGTGAAGGCGCTGAACGCGGCGGCCACCAAGGCCGGCAACAACGATTTCACGGTCAACTGGGCCGGCCAGGGATTCGCGCTCGCGCGCGCGTTGCCGGCGGGAGAACTGGTGCGCCTGCTGGGCGAGGAACTGGCTCAGGCATCGGCGTAGGCCGTCTCGATGGCGTCCCTGCGCGGCGTGGACGCAATGTGCACGACCAGCACGGCGTCCAGCAGCAGGGCAGGGTGCGCGGCGCGGTGTTTCGTGAACCAGAACACCTCGTCCACGTCCTCGTCGTCGGGATCGTGGGCGGTGGCCAGCACGCGCCGGTCCTCGGACACGTCCTCGTAGTCGACGGCTTCCAGCGCCGCATCGTCGACGGCTTCGATCCAGGCCTCGGCCTCCTTGCCCCAGGCCTGCACATAGCGCGCGCCGGACGCGACGAGCCAGCGCGCGACGTCCCACAACCACATTTCCGCGACCTCGTCCTCGGCCAGCACGACGGCGAGGAAGGGCGGGCGCGGGCCCAGGTCGGGCAGGTCGGCGTCGGGCGGCAGGTGCAGATATGTAAGAGTCTTTCGTTGCATGGCATTAGCTTACCATCCTGCGTTACTATCTTGCTCATGAAGATCCTTGCATCCCTCGCGCTCGCCGCCGTTTCAGTCACGTCCGCCCACGCGGCTATCCCGGTGTACGGCTTCTTCGTCAAGGCCACCTACCCGCACGACCCGCAGGCGTTCACGCAGGGCCTGTTCTTCCGGGACGGCCAGCTGTACGAATCCACGGGCCAGAAAGGACACTCGTCGCTGCGCAAGGTCGACCTGAAGACCGGCAAGGTGCTGCAGAAGAAGGACCTGGCGGACGAATACTTCGGCGAAGGCTCCACGGCCGTGGGCGACACCATCGTGAACATCACGTGGCAGTCGAACGTCGGCTTCCTGTTCGACGCCAAGTCGCTCGCCTTGAAAGGGCGCTTCAACTACAAGGGCGAAGGCTGGGGCCTGGCCAGCGACGCGAAACACGTCTACATGAGCGACGGCACGAACGAGATCCGCATCCTCGACCCGAAGACGCTGGACGAGCAGCGCCGCATCCGCGTGACGGCCGAGGGCAAGCCGATCACGCAGCTCAACGAACTGGAAATCGTCGACGGCCAGATCTTCGCCAACGTATGGGGCACCGACGTCATCGCCCGCATCGATGCGGAGACCGGCAACGTCGTCGGCTGGATCGACTGCACGGGCCTGCTGCCGCCGGACCAGCGCGGGACGACGAACCCGGACGCGGTCCTGAACGGCATCGCGTACGAGCCGAAGCAGCACCGCCTGTACGTGACGGGCAAGCTGTGGCCCAAGCTGTTCGAGATCGAGCTTGTTCCTATTCGCAAGCCGTAAACGTCACGTCACCGCGATCACGACCTTGCCGAAGTGCGAGCCGGATTCCATGTGCCGGTACGCCTCGCGCGCCTGGTCGAACGTGAACACGCGGTCGACGACGGGCTGCAGTCCGGTCGCCTCGGCAAAGCGCACGACCCGTTCCAGCATCGCGCGGCTGCCGACGTAGACGCCCACGAGCCGTTTCGCCGTCGCCAGCAGGGTGGCCGGATTGACCTCGTCGCCAAAGCCGCTGACGCCGTCGATGATCGCGATGCTGCCGCCCATCGCGGCGGAGGCGATCGAGCGGTTCACGGTCCCCTGGCCGCCCACTTCCAGCACCACCTGCGCACCCGCGCCGCCTGTCGCGTGCAGCACCTCTTCCTGCCATTCCGGTGTCGTGCGGTAGTTGATGACGTGGCGCGCGCCGAGGTCCAGCGCCCGCTGCAGCTTGGCGTCGCTGGACGACGTGACGATCGCGTTCAGCCCGGCCGCATGGGCCAACTGCAGCCCGAGGATGCTGACGCCGCCCGTCCCCAGCAGCAGCACGGTGTCGCCCGGGCGAACGGCGTTGCCGGATTCGAAGATGGCATTCCACGCCGTCACGCCCGCGCAGGGCAGGGTGGCCGCGTCGACGAAGCTCATCGTATCCGGGATTTTCACCAGCGCGTCCTCGTCCAGCACGACTTCTTCCGCCAGCATGCCGTCGACGTCGCCGCCCAAGGCGTGGCGGACTTTATCGGGGCTCGCCGGGCCATCCTGCCAGTACGGGAAGAACGAGGCCGCGACGCGGTCGCCGGGCTGGATGCGGGTGACGCCGGGACCGGTGGCGACGACTTCGCCGGCGCCGTCCGAGCAGGGGATGATGGGGTCGTCGACGGTGACGAGGTAATTGCCGGCGGCGACCATCAGGTCGCGGTAGTTCAGCGAGACGGCGTGCACGCGGATGCGCACTTCGCCATTGCCCAGTTCACGGTGAGGAAAATCCACGCACTGCAGCCCGTCGATGCCGTCGCCGGGTAACATCTGGTATGCCCGCATCGCTGTCCTCCATCGGTTGATCGGCCGCCCACGCCGGGTGGCAGAATATTGTCGCCGCAAGGCATGCAGGAGCGGCGCACGGTCCGACCCGGCACTACTGCTTCAGCCACCAGAACAACACCGCGGCACAGGACAGGAAGAGACTCCAGAACATCACCCGCCGCCCGCGGTGGCGCTCGAGGCAGGGCGGGCACACGCCGATGTCGACGGCGGGTTCCTTGCTCGACAGGCGGTAGGCGATGCGGCGCGCGGTGCCGTCGTCGAGTCCGATCCCGCAATGGGCGCATTCGCCTGCCGCGTTGCGGGCGCGGTACGACGCGACCCGGCGTTCCATGATCGCGAGCACCACGACGACCGCCAGCGACAGCGCGGCGAAGCACAGGCTGACTTCCAGCGGCGTGTGGCTGCGCTTCACTTCGCCGCGACCGCCTTGCCCTGCTGGCCCGGAATGAAGTCCTCCAGCACGGCCTGTTTCATCAGCGCCGGCGGCAGGATGCCCTGCGCGATGATGAAGTCGTTGAACGCCTTCAGGCTGAAACGGTCGCCCAGCGCGATCTCGGCCTGCGTCTTCAGCGCGCGCAGTTTCACGTAGCCGTAGTAGTACGCGGTGGCCTGGCCCGGCATGCGGTACGAATAGCGGTCGACTTCCGATTGCGCGAACGGTTCGGACAGCACGACTTCGCGCATCAAAAAGTCCTTGGCCTGCGCGGGCGTCATGCGGCCCAGGTTGATCTGCGGGTCGAGCAGGGCGCGCGCCATGCGCAGCAAACGGGCCTGCAGCGAGACGAGCTGGCCTTCCGGCGGCATGTACGGCAGGATCATCGCTTCCGAATATAGGCCCCAGCCTTCGACGTTCGTGCTGTTGAAGGCAAAGCGGGCGCGCGCCACCGACATGCCCTGCTCCACCATCGACGCGAACTGCAGCTCGTGGCCGGGACGCGCCTCGTGCGCCGTCAGGGTCCAGGCCATCGCGGCAAAGTCGAAGTCGTTCATCTTCTCCTTTGACTTCGCGTTCGGATTCGCCAGCGGAATCACGAACTCGCCGTATTCTCCCGTGTTGCCGATCAGGCGCGGTGGGCTCATGAACGGCGCCGGCGAACGGGCCGCCTCGGCCGGCGTGGCGGTGCGGATGTTCGCCTCCCGCGACGGCAGGGTCACAAGGTCGTGGGCGCGCACCATGCCTTCGATATCCTTTAAGCGCTCGCGGTAGTACGGCATCAGCTGGTCGGGGGCGATCGACGACTTTTTGAGTTCGCGGATTACGTCGCGGTAGTCCGACGACGGCAGGTGGTTGCGCGCGGCGATGACGCCCGCCACGACCTGCATCTCGTCGCGCACTTCCTGGAAGTCGAAGCCGGCGCGCTCGATCATCTGTTCCGGCGCGATGTCGACGCCGACGTTGGCGAGGCGGTTCACGTAGATCGCTTCCGGCAGGCGCACTTCCTTGCGCGTGCGCGGCATGACGCGATTGCGGACCCAGTCGTCGTACGCCTTCACCTGGGTTTTCAATGCCGCAAAGTCCGCTTCCCAGCCGGCGATGTTCGCCTTCTTGAACAGCTCCTCGATGCCATCCATGTAGGTCGCGTTGTTGTTCAGGCCTTCCTCGACCTCGCCCACGTACGGGCCGATCAGCGTCTTGTTGGCCAGGCGTTCCTCGCCGCGGGCGCGCGCCAGCATGGCGATCGGCACGTAGCCGGCGTCCTTGCCGGCGTAGCGCTTCAGGCGTACCAGTGCGAGCTTCTGGCGTTCGGGCTTGTTGCGCGGGTCAAGCAGGGCGCGCAGGCCGCCGTACACGAGCTCTCCCACGTTGACGTAGTCGAGCAGGTACTTGTGCGCCAGCTTCATCGTGGCGATCTTTTTCTCGCGCGAGTCGATCAGGATGTCGAGGTCCTGGCGCACCTTCACATCCTGTTCCTGCGCGCGCTGGCGGCGCAGGTCGGCGAGGCGTTGTTCCGTGTCGGCCAGTTCGCGCTCCCAGACGCGCGGTTTCAGGTCGGCGACCTGCGTGTCCCAGCTTTCGTCGCCCAGTTCCGTGGATTCCTCGGGCACGTATTGTCCGGTGTCCTTCAGGACCGGCCGGGTGTAGGCGTCGCTGCGGGCGACCCAGGCGGGTGCGGCTGCGCAGGCGGCGCCGGATGCGAACAGGAGGGCGAGGCCGAGACGGATCATGATGCTGCCTTTCAGTGGTGAAGCAGGCATTCTAGAGCTAGACCGGCTTGGACACCATGAACCAGAAGATGAAGACGAACGCGATGAAGGCCGGGATGCCAAGCGCCACCCATGTGCGGAAGTATTTCCAGTACAGGGCGGGAAGCGGCGTGCCGTCGCGCGCGGCGTCCGCCGCCATGTCGCGCAGGCGCATCTGCAGCCACACGACGGGCAGCCAGCAGGCGCCCGCCAGCACGTAGAGCATCAGCGACCACATGATCCAGCGGCTGCTCATCGGATAGCCGGCCAGGTAAATCATGTAAAACCCCGTGGCCGGCTGGATGACGGCCGTGGTGGCCGTGAACAGCCAGTCCGCGATCACGACGTATTTGCTGACGACGGCAATCGCACGCACGTCGCGGCTCACGTTCGCGAACAGCATGTACCAGGCCGACCCGAGGCCCGTGCCGAACAACAAGGTCGACGACAGGATGTGCAGCCATTTCACGACGACGTAATCCATCATTTCTCCTCTTTCTCGAGTTCGTGGAGCAGCCAGATCGCGGCCAGCATCGGCAGGTTCTTCGTCAGCGGGCCGTAGGGGTGGACGAGGAATTCGGGCAGCCGGACGGCGATCACGATCGTATAAAAACCGATCAGCGCCAGCTGCATCCGCCACAGCCAGCGGCGCCGGCGCACAAACAGCGTGCCGAAGCCCATCAGCAGGTCGAACACGGAGGCGCCATACAGCATCAGGGGCCGCAGCGGCTCGGGGATGCCCGAGCGTGCCAGCAGCGCGTAGCTGTCCGCGGCCGGATACAGGAAGGCCGAGACGATGGCGGTGGCGATCCACACGATGGCGATGGCGAGCCGCAGCACGGGCAGCAGCCAGTCCAGCTTCGCGCGCGCACGCTCGGCGCCGGGGTCGACGACGAACGAGGCGATGCCGCGCGGCGGGCGGCCCAGCAGGCGCAGCGTGGGGCCGGGGGCGGCCGCGTTGCCGCGGTCGAGCATGCGCAGCGCGTCCGGGTCGAGCAGGGCGCCCGGCAACCATGCGCCGGCCCGCGCGAGCAGCTTCGCCACGGCGCCCGGCAGCGGCAGCACGCGCAATCTTCCCATGCCGAGCGCGCGGCGCAGCGTGGCCAGGTAGTCGACGAACGGCAGCGCCTGCGGACCGACGAGGGCGATGCGGCGCACAGGGCCGTGATCGGTGTTGTCCGCATACAGCCGCTGGCGCAGCAAGGTCACGATGGCGGCGACAACGTCGTCCACGTGGATCGGCTGCACGAGTTGCGGCGCGTCTCCCAGGCGCACGGCGAACGGCAGTGACGCCATCGCCTTGAACACGCGCGCGCTGGCACCGTCCGCGCCGTAGACGAGCGACGGCTGCACGATGGCGGCGCGGATGGGGAGTGTCGCAAGATAGTCGTCGGCGGCCTTCTTCGACAGGTGGTACGCGGTATCGGCCTGGTCGTCGGCGCCCAGCGCGGACAGTTGCACGACCATGTGCACGTCGTCCGACTCCGCGCAGGCGGCGAACAGGGCGCGCGGCGCTCTCGTGTGCAGGGTCTCGAACGTTTGCGTACCGCGCTCGCGGAAAATGCCGACGGTATTGATCACGGCTTCCACCCCGGAAAGGCGCGCCAGCCAGGTGGATTTGTCGGTATCGTTCGCGAAGTCGGCGCGGAGCGCGGACAGGTGCGGATGCGCGGGCAACCGGTCCGGATGCCGCACCGCGCACACGACGTCATGGCCCTCCGCCAGCAGCGCCTGCAGCAGGTGTTTGCCGATGAATCCGCTGGCTCCCGTGAGCAGGATCCGCATCCGTTTTCCTTTATCAAGAGGCCTTCATGGAATCATGGCACACGGCATTCAGGCGCGGCCTCGTCGGCGGCGCCACCTCCAGCGTGCTGTCGACCGCGGCGCTCGCCCTGCTCGGCCGGCACGACACCGGCAGCGCCTACGCACCCACGAACGCGGTCAGCCACTGGATTTATGGCGACGAGGCGTTGCATGAAGGGGCGCCGACCTTGCGCCACACCGTCCCCGGCTACCTGATCTACCACGGCAGCGCGACGTTCTGGTCGGTGCTGTTCGAGCGCCTGTGCGGCCGCCTGCTCGACCGCAATAGCCCCGCGGAGACGCTCGGCATGGCGACCGCCGCCTCGGCCGTGGCCTGCTTCGCCGATTACCAGTTGACGCCCCGGCGCTTCCAGCCGGGCTATGAGGCGCACTTGTCACGGCCGTCGCTGGCGGTCGTCTACGGCGTATTCGGCATCGGGCTGGCGCTCGGTGCGATGCTCTCCCGCCGTTAGTCTACGGGAGACGGCGAAAACATGGCGTCAAGGATGGGAGGACGGTGCGTTGACGGCCAGCTGCGCCGCGAACGCGCGCTGGTAGGCGGGCCGCGCCTCGCCGCGGGCGACGTAGGCGGTCAATAGGGGGAATTCGTCGAGGATGCCGGACGGCCGCAGCCGCAGCAGCACCGACACCATCATGAGGTCGCCCGCGCTGAAATCGCCGTCGAGCCAGTCGGCGTCGCCCAGGCGCGCGGACAGCTGCTTCATGCGGTCGCGCACGCGTTCCTCGACGAGCGGGAGGCGGTCCCGGGCCCAGGGCCTGTCGCCTTCGAAGATACGTGCCGTGACCAGTTCCAGGATGGGCGGTTCCACGGTGTTGAGCGCGGCAAACAGCCACGCGACGGCGCGGGCGCGCGCGTGGTCGCCGGCCGGCAGCAGGGCGCCGTGGTGCGTGGCGATATGAAAGACGATGGCGCCCGTCTCGAACAGCACGAGGCCGTCTTCTTCATACGTGGGGATCTGGCCGAACGGGTGCAGGGCCACGTGCGCCGGTTCCTTCATGGCGCGGAACGACACGAGGCGGACGCCGTACGGCAGGCCCGCTTCCTCCAGCGCCCAGCGCACGCGCGTGTCGCGCGCCAGGCCCTTGCCGCCGTCGGGCGAACGTTCGAAGGCGGTGATCGTGATGGTCATGATTGCCTAACTGTCCAGTCCTGCTTGATCGCAAACGCGTTTGACGACTAATTCCGACCGCTTTTCTGCCATTTCTTGAGCGCCGGGATGGGTATTTTACTGCCTATGACGCGTCGTGGAATGAGGTGATTGTACAGTTTCAAATAGTTCGGCAAAGTGGCCCGGAGGTCGGCTCGTCTATCGAAACGGGTTTGCTATAGCGGTGCTTTGCTGCGGCCGTTGTATCGCTCAGTCAGGCTATCGGTTTGCTGGTGCGCGGCGACGAAGCCAGTTCATCGTCCTTCATCGTCTTATTTGGAGCGATCGTTACGCCCTCTGCCATCGGGATTACATCTTCCAGGCGCGCCATCCCATCACGCTCGAGCAACCGGGCGATGTCGGGCGCAACACATCAGCATTGATGTGTTGTCTTGTGATGCAGAGCAGGTCGTCGAGCGGCACGTAAAGCGGCGGCGCAGCGCCAGGACCATAGCTTCCTGCGCTGCTTTCAACGTAGTACGGGCTTGCGGGAAGATGCGTGAACTCATGCAGCCAAGTGCTCTTGATGCGATTGAATGCCACAGCTGCTGAACCAAGCAATGAACCTTCCAAGCACAGCGTTTGCGCGAAACAAAGACCGTTATGGAGTGAGACATGGTCACACTAAACTAAACAGTGAGTGCAGCAATCGTAATAGAGGTAGTATATAGAACGCTCGAAATAATGAAGTTCCATTTTATTGGGTGGTTGATAATGAACGCGCATGCATCGCAGATTTCTTCTTGGAATGCTGATTTGGAGCCACTGCACAAGCTTATCTTTAAAAACAGTGTCGGCTGCGTCAAGATACTTGACCTCGCTGGAGCCCTGCTCAGCATGAACGAAGAAGGGCAGCGGGCGCTTGAAATTGATAATTTCGAGACGGTCAAGGGAAGTGCCTGGGCGTCACTTTGGCCAATTGAAGAACGAATTAGGGTGCTTGAGTCCGTTGCCTTAGCGAGAGCCGGACAGCATGCAAGCTTTGTGGGACTTTGCCCAACGGCGAAAGGGACTCCAAAATGGTGGGCGGTTGATGTGACGCCGCTTCTCGATGAAGGCGGCCGTTTTAATGCCCTGTTGGCGGTTTCTCATGACATAAGCGAACTACAGGATGCGCGCCTTAAATTGCAGGAAACAAATTTAAGGCGAGACCTGCTTATGGCTGCAGGTAAAATTGGAGAGTGGAGCCTCGATCTGGCCACGGGTGCGGCTGTTTGTTCCGATTTTTTTTATCAATGTTTTGGGTTTGACGACCCTGTCTGTAACTGGACATTCGACCGCTTTCTCAGCTGCGTGCATCCGGATGACCACAATGGTGTTGCAGCTAGAATCCAAAATTCGATCGAAAAACGAGAGGTTTTGAGCGATGAGTACCGTGTAATATGGCCGGATGGAGTTGTTCACTGGATCGCATCCGTGGGGACGGTTTTCACTGAGGAAGGCAAGTCGCGACGCTGGCTTGGTGTAGTTCAAAACATTACAGAAAGAAAACGTGCAGAGGCAATCGATCGCGGTAAAAAGCTTGCGTTCGAAAGAATGATTGAAGGCCGCACGCTAGCGAATATCCTCGATAGCTTATGCATTGCAGCAGAAGAACATTTTGGCGGAATTGTTTTTTCTTGCATCTTACTAGCGAATGCTGATAATAAAACGCTGCATCATTTGATATCGCCTTCTCTACCGGATTCCTTTCGCCTGACGCTACAAGAAATGCCGATCAGCGAAGATTCCGGAGCGTGCGGTAGAGCCGCTTATCTTCGTCGATCGGTTTACGTCGAAGATATTGCGCGAAGCTTGTTAAGCCAAGATTTGAAAAATCTGGCGAGCGATTGCGGGATTGTTTCTTGCTGGACTACCCCAATCATCTCTGCCGGAAATACTGTGCTAGGCACATTTGCTCTTTATTACAAAGCCCGCCAGCGTGCTGCCGACAAAGACAGGGCCGCGGTAGAGGAAATCGTCAGCACGATTGCCATCATTATTGACCGTTTTCAACAAGCAGAGGAAAAATTAAAGCTTGAAAAAGAGTTTCACGCGGCTCAAACACAACTTGAGGCAACCCTGAGAGCGGTAGAGGTCGCTACATGGAGTTACGACATCAAGAGCGCCGAACTCCATAGCGATGTCAACTTGCAGAAAATGCTTTCCCTTACTCCATCCGAAACACAAGACGGATCATTAACCGCATTCTTGAGATCGATTCACCCCGAAGATTATCGCAAGATAGAAGCGTTGATAAAAAATACCATCGACACTGGACTTCCGTATGAAACGAAATACCGTGTGCTGTCTATGGACGGAAATTATCATACCGTATTGGCACGCGGTCACATCGAATATGATGCGCAAAACGCTTCGTCGAAGCTATCAGGCGTGCTACTTGATATCACGCGCCAGCAAGAGGCCGAAGACAACCTCCAGATCAGCCGGGAACGCTATTCACAGCTTTTTCGTATGATGGATCAAGGGTTGTCGATCGTTGAAGTCCTGTATAACGAAAACGGTCAACCAATTGATTGCCGGTACATCGAAACCAATCCGGCTTTCGAAGAATACACAGGGTTGCACAATGTTGCAGGCAAAACCTTTCGATCTCAAATTCCAGGGATAGAAGATTTCTGGATCAGCACCTACGCTAAAGTGGCACAAACCGGTGAATCGATTCGATTTGAACATGAGTCGAAGGCCATGGGTCGATGGTTCGACGTGTATGCATCTCGTGTTGACGAGCGTAATGGACTTGTTTCTATCTTGTTCACCGATATTACGGCGAGGAAAAATCACGAAAAGATAATTCTTGATTACAACCAAAAACTAGACCGGGAAGCGAATTTCGATTCTCTAACCGGATTGCCAAATCGCCGCTTATTTCTTGACCGGCTTGCACAGGAGATCCTTGCAAGAGAGCGAGATCGCAAGTCTGTCTATCTCCTTTTCCTCGACCTGGATAATTTCAAGGAAGTCAATGATTTTCTCGGTCATAGCGCAGGTGACGAGCTTTTAAAGGAAATGGCTGCCAGATTAAAAAGTTGCGTGCGGATAGACGATACTGTTGCCCGCTTGGGAGGCGATGAATTTACCATCATATTGGTCGAAGCTTACGATTTGCACGTGGAGCAAATTGCTCAGAAAATCCTCGACCGGGTGAATGAGGTTTGTTACATAAATTCTAAGCAATTGAGAATTTCCTGCAGCATAGGTATCACCATCTATCCAGATGATGGTAAATGCCCCGACGACCTGATACGCAATGCGGACCAAGCGATGTATCGTTCCAAAATCGGCGGGAAAAATCAATTGACCTTTTTTGAACACGCCATGCATGTCGAGGCGATGCAGCGTCTTAAAACCATTAGTGAACTACGTGCAGCGCTTGCGCGGAAAGAAATCCTACTTTATTTTCAGCCCATCATTGATCTCGAGACTGGGCGAATTACCAAGGCAGAGGCTCTGGTACGCTGGCAGCACCCCTTGCACGGAATTTTACTTCCAGGGAAATTCATCGGACTGGCCGAGGAAACAGGACTGATTGACGACATCGGAAATTGGGTCCTGAAGGAAACCTTATCCTGCCTTCAACGCTGGAAGAGGGAGCGTAAAATTGATCTGCAAATAAGCATCAACGAGTCACCAAGACAATTCTTGAAGAAGGGGCACACGGTCGAGTGGCTGGGATGGATAAAAGATAGTGGAATACCAGAGAGCAGCATTGTGGTCGAAATAACCGAAAGCGTTCTCGTGGATGATAACGAAATTGTCTCTGAAAATCTTCTTCAACTTCATCGGTGCGGAATGAAATTATCCATCGATGACTTTGGTACCGGTTATTCATCGATGGCATATTTAAAGAATCTCAATGCGAATTTTCTTAAGTTGGATCAGTCATTCATAAAAAATCTGGTTACTGATCCTAAGGATACTATAATTGTTGAAACCATCATCACGATGGGACATAAGCTGGGCCTGAAGATAATTGCAGAGGGCGTGGAAAACCTGCAGCAAATGGGATGGCTTAAATCTAACAATTGTGATTTTGTGCAAGGTTTTCTTATTTCCGAGGCACTCTCAATCGAGAATTTTGAAAAGCTCATCGATGCGGCGCCCACAAGCTAACTGTCCAGTCCTGCCTGATCGTAGACGCGTTGGATGGCGAATTCGCGCCGTTTTTCTGCCATTCCTTGAGCGCCGGATGGGCATTTCACTGTCGATGAAGCGTCGTGGATGAGATGGTTGTGCCGTTTCAAATAGTTCGGCGAAGTGGCGGGGAGGTCGGCTTGGCTATCGAAACCAGTTTGCTGTAGCGATTCCTTGCTGCGGCCGCTGGATCGCTCAATCAGGCTATCGGTTTGCTGGTGCGCGGCAACGAAGCACCGTGCATCGTCCTTCATAGTCTACTTCGGAGCGATCGTTCCGCCCTCCGCCTTCGGGATTACATTCTCCAGGCACGCCATCCCATCACGCTTGAGCAACCGGGCGATCTCGGGCGCGTCACATCAGCATGGATGTATTGTCTTGTGATGAACAGCAGGTCGTCGAGCGTCACGTGAAGCGGCCGGCGTAGCGCCAGCCTCCTGCGCTGCCTTAGGGTAGTACGGGCTTGCGGGGAGATGCGTGAACTCATGCCGCCAAGTGCTCCTGATGTGACTGAATGCCACAGCTACTGAACCCAGCAATGAACCCGCGGAGCATAGCTTTTGCGCGAAATAAAGACCGGCTACGGAGTGGTTTCCAAATCCTGTCGCACATGCCTGATCAACCGGAAGCTCATCCGGTTCATGATTTCAGCACGGCTTTCAGGGACGTGCCTTTTGACCCGTATAAACCGTTTGCGGATATACGAATGCAGTACGCAATGTGATTCGCCTTGGTGACGCCACGAGCCATGGCACCGTCATCGCTTGCAAGGGACGCAAGACCCCTTGTGGCGCCGCGTTAATCGCCTCGACAGGAAGCTTTGCCAGGCAATAGTTTGGCTTTCAAAAAAAGAAGCCCCTGCTCAGGGGCTTCTGCAGATACACCGAGTCAATTAAAAGCTGTAGGTCCCGCGCGCATACACGTAACGGCCGTTGTTGCCGAACGGGGTGTAGTTCGAGAACGGCGTGTTGCTGGTCGTGTTCAGCGCCGGCGGCAGGGTTTCCGAGTACTTGTCGAACAGGTTGTCCGCGCCGATCGCCAGGCTCATCTGGCGGGAGAAGGCGTAGCGGGCTTCCAGGTCGACGATCGTCCTGGCGGCCAGCTCGAAGTCGGGGACGGGCGGCGTGTTCGGGGACAGCACTTTGCCGTAGCGGGTGGCACGGGCCGTTACGCCCAACTGGTTCAGCTTCCAGTTGGCGCTCGCCGTGATCTTGTTCTTCGGCTGGCCTTTTTCCATGGTCAGCACGTTCACGTGGTCGAACAGCACGGGCGCCGGTTTGAGCGCGGCCAGCTGGGCGGTGGTCGGGACCTTGGTCACTTCCGTACGGTTGAAGTTGCCGGCCAGCGTGAAGTCGAAGCGGCCGGCGGCGCACGCGTTCCACGGCATGCTCGCCACGATGTCGACGCCCTTGGTGTTCGTGTCGACGCCGTTGATGAAGAAGCGGCCGCCGCCGATGCCCGTGAAGCCCTGCGACACGATGTAGTTGCGCACCGCGGCCGACGTCAGGTTCTCCGACAACACGATGCGGTCGCGCACGTTGATGCGGTAGGCATCGATCGTCAGGCTGACGGGGGCCAGGCGCATCACGGCGCCGAACGAGTAGTTGGTCGACTTCTCGGCCTTCAGCGGCTTGGCGCCCAGCGCGACGGCGACCGGATCGTTCGGCGTGAACGTCGTGATCTCGTACGGGACGCCGTTGATGAAGTTGGTCGACGTCGACGTGAATTGCTGCTGCTGCAGCGACGGTGCGCGGAAGCCGTTCTGCACGGCGCCGCGCAGGGCGAAGTTCTTCGTGAAGTCGTAACGGCCGGCCAGCTTGCCCGACAGGTTGTTGCCGAAGTCGTTGTAGTGCTCTTCGCGGATCGCCGCGGAGGCCAGCAGCTTGTCCGTGATGTTCGCTTCGACGTCGACGAACACGCCGATCGCGGTGCGCGAACGGCGCGACGCGTTGGCCGGACGGAAGCCCGGGAACACCTGCGCGCCCGATGCGGCTGGAACGCCGCTCGGCAGGATCACGCCGCCGTTGCGCCAGGAATCCGGCTCGCCCGCATGCAGCTCGTAGCCTTCGCGGCGCGCCTCGGTGCCGACCGCCACGTTCAGCGGCGATGCGAGACCGCCCACGTCGTACTTGCGCACGCCCGTCAGGTTGTAGACGAGCTGGTTGTACGAGTAACCGCCGGCGTCGAACGTGGTCTTGCTGGTCTTGCCGATCGACGCGTTCAGCGTGTTCTTGATGTCGTAGTTCATGCCGTTCTGGCCGTACACCAGCGACGTGTCCATGTCCCACTCGCCCATGCTCCAGCTCATGCCGGCGGCCGCGCTGAAGTCTTCGACGGTCGGGGCGATGATCGGCAGGAAGCCGTCCGGGTAGATCGACTGCACGTTGCGCGAGTCCTGCGGCATGCGGAAGTAGCCGGCCGAGCGCGCGTCGCGCAGCTGGTAGCTGCTCCAGCCGTAGACCTTCACGTCGCCGGTCAGGTTGTTACCCACGTTGACGAAGACCGTCTTCTGCTGCATCTCCGGGTCGCCGTACCAGGCGTCGAAGCGGTTGATGGTCAGCTCGCGCGGATCGTAGGCGCCGTTCACTTTCGCATACAGCTGGCGCATGTCGTAGCCGCTGCGCTCCGTGTGTTCCTGGTTCTTGTATTCGGCCGCGATGGTGATGAAGCCCGTCTCGCCCAGCGGCAGGCCTTTCCAGGCGCTGACGGTGGTCGTCTGGCCGTCCGTGCGCTTGCGCGAGTTCGGGGCGGTCCAGGTGGCGCCGGCCGGGGCGGCAGCGTTCAGCAGGTCGTATTCCGTGATGTGGGCGCCGTAGTTCACCGTGGCTTCGCCGCCGCTGCGGTCCGTGCGCAGGCGGACGTTGACGACGCCCGAGATCGCGTCCGAACCGTATTGCGCGGCCGCGCCGTCGCGCAGCACTTCGATGCTCTTGACGATGGCCGACGGTACCGTGTTCAGGTCGACGGCGGCCGAGCCGCGGCCGATCGAGCCGTTCAGGTTCACGAGCGACGACGCGTGGCGGCGCTTGGAGTTCACGAGCACGAGGCTCTGGTCCGGCGCCATGCCGCGCAGGGTGGCCGGACGGATCGTGTCCGTGCCGTCCGTCAGCGCGGGACGCGGGAAGTTCAGCGACGGCAGCGCCACCGACAGGGCCTGGTTCAGTTCGGTCGAACCCGTCGTCTTGAGGGTGTCGGCCGAGATGATGTCGACGGGAGACGCGGTGTCGAGCGCGGTGCGGTTCGCGACGCGAGTACCGGTCACGACGACGGTGGCGGTGCTGTCCTGGGCCTGGGCCAGCAGCGGCGTGCCGGCGAACAGGGTGGCGATGGAAAGGGCGAGTACGGTTTTTTCCGGCACAAATCGTTGTTGCATTCTCTGGTCCTTGTTCTTGATCTACGTGGATACAACGGCAAGCTCATCCTGATAGTGGAGGGTGCTTGTTATCGTTGTCAATTGTGCTAACCCGCAATAGATGTAAGGACGCAACAGTTGACCATGCGCGGTGCATGGGCGCACCGCAGTGGACGCGATTTGCTTCGGGGAGGGGAGTCGTCGCCCCCGCGGAGGCGGGGGCTCAATTTTGCATGCGTTTCGACACACTCAAAACTTGGGTTCCCGCCTCCGCGGGAACGACGTTTAGCGGTCAACTCTTGCGTCCGCGGATTTTCTGCACCAGTGTCACCACCGCCAGCACGACCGCGCCGACGACGACACCGGCCACGCCATCGATCACGCCCGGCGCCACGGCCGCCAGCAGCCTGCCCACGACGGGCACGCTCGCGACTGCTGCTGCGGCGGCTTCGGCCACGTGGTGCAGCGGTTCGAACGCATGGCCGATGATGCCGCCGCCGACCATGAACATGGCTACCGTGCCGATCACGGACAGCGACTTCATCAGGCGCGGCGCGGCCGCCAGCAGCAAATTGCCGATGGCGCGCGCGGCGCTGCCGGTGCGGCGGCTCAGGTACAGGCCAAGGTCGTCGATCTTGACGATAGCGGCGACGATGCCGTACACGCCGATCGTCATCGCGACCGCCACGGCGACGAGGGCCGCCACTTGCGCGCCGAACGACGCGCCCTGTTCGTTGACGACGCCCAGCGCGATCACGATGATTTCCGCCGACAAAATAAAATCGGTGCGGATCGCGCCCTTGATCTTGTCCTGCTCGACCGCGCGCATGTCGGCATCGGTGGCCAGCGCCGTCGCTAGTTCCTCTTCGTGCGCCGCATCCTCGGCGGCGCTGTGCAGCAGCTTATGGGCGACTTTTTCGAAGCCCTCGTAGCACAGGTAGGCGCCGCCCACCATCAGCATCGGCGTGATCGCCTGCGGCAGGAAGGCGGAGATGGCGAGCGCCGCCGGCACGAGGATCGCCTTGTTGCGCAGCGAGCCCACTGCCACCGCCCACACGACGGGCAGTTCGCGGTCCGCGTTCATGCCCGTCACCTGCTGGGCGTTGAGAGCGAGATCGTCGCCCAGCACGCCGGCCGTCTTCTTGGCGGCGACCTTGCTCATCAGGGCAACGTCGTCGAGCACGGTGGCAATGTCGTCGATGAGTGCCAATAAACTTCCTGCAGCCATGTACCACTCCCCAATATCAATATGTTCACATCTTAACCGAGGCCCCCCGGCACACGGTTCAGGCGCGTTTTCTGCGTTTCAAACCCGAAAATCTGCATCTCGTCGCTTTCCCGTGCAGCGCATGCCGGGCCATACGTATAGTGACAACATTGGCTGCGGTGCAGCAGCCTTTCCGACCTGAAGGAGATGCCCATGAACCAGAACCTCGACCTGCCGTCCGTTCCGCGCCGCCGTGCCCGTCCGCCGAAGCGCAAGACCCGCATCACGATCTACCTCGACGACGAGGTCTTGGACGAATTCCGCTCGCGCGCAGAGCGCACCGGCACCGGCTACCAGACCCTGATCAACGCGGCGCTGCGCCTGCGTCTGGCCAGCGGCGACGCGAATCCGGCCGCGGCCTGAGACCAAAAAACGCAGAAACCCCGCCAATACAGGGTGTATGACGTGTAAGAAGATTACACGCAGCAATTAATTATGCTAATCTTCCGGCTCTTTCAACCCGGAGGATTTATGAAAAAAGGCGAACTGATCGCTGAATTTGCGAAGCGTACCGAGATGTCGGGCGCCGCTGCGAACGACGCAGTGAACACCATCATCGACATCATCACCGAGCGTCTGAAAAAAGGCGACACGGTAGGTATCACCGGCTTCGGCACGTTCTCGGTCACCAAGCGCGCTGCCCGCAAGGGTCGCAACCCGGCAACCGGCGAAGTGATCAAGATCGCTGCGTCGAAGACGCCGCGCTTCGCTGCCGGCGCGACCTTGAAGGCCGCCGTCAACCCGAAGAAGAAGTAAGCAGTACCCCGCGGCTGGCCGCGGCCGTCCGGCAATCGCCGGGGTCGCGTGCCATGCCCGCGTCTCCTTTTCTCTCCCGCTTCCGTTATCCCATGAGCTTCGCCACCTGGATCGCCTTCGTCATCGCGGGAACCCTGATCGCCATTTCGCCCGGCTCCGGCGCCATCCTGTCGATGTCGCACGGCCTTGCCTATGGCGTGAAAAAGGCGAGTGCCACCGTGCTGGGGCTGCAACTGGGCCTCGTGCTCGTGCTGGTGATCGCGGGCGCCGGCGTCGGCTCGCTGCTGCTCGCGTCGGAAACGGCGTTCACCATCGTCAAGATCGTCGGCGCGCTGTACCTGATCTGGCTCGGCATCGCCCAGTGGCGCTCGAAGGCGGAAACGTCGAACGTGACGACCGCCGGCCTCGCGGCGCACCCCTCGTTCGGCCGCCGCGTATTGACGGGTTTTCTCACCAACGCGACGAATCCGAAGGGCATCATCTTCATGGTCGCCGTGCTGCCGCAATTCATTTCGAAAGAGGCGCCGATCCTGCCGCAGCTGGCGATCCTGGGCGTCACGATGGTCACCATCGACACCACCGTCATGCACGGCTACGCCCTGCTGGCATCGACGATGCAGCGCTGGTTCCGCGACCCGCGTGCCGTCAAGATCCAGAACCGCTTCTTCGGCGGCGTGCTGATGGTCATCGGCACGCTGATGTTCTTCGTCAAGCGCAGCCACGTCTGAGCGCGGAAACATTTCGCAACCATTTGTAATTCGTGTCGTCGTTTCGTACGCTCGTGCGTTGTAATGCAGGAGACGCAATCCGCCGCGTCTACCAATAAGAATACGAATCGATCCCGCCCTGGAGACATCATGTCGAACCGCGTCGCGAAAACCGCCGTCCTCCTTGCCTTTTCCACCCTGACGGCACTGGCCGTGGCGGCCGATCCGCCCGCGCGCGTGGGCCGCGTCGCCCTGGCCCAGGGCCAGGTCACCATCGGCAGCGACATCGGCGCCGAGATGATGGCGGCGCAGGTCAACTGGCCCGTCACGTCGGGTAACACGATCAGCACGGCGGCCGGCAGCCGCACGGAGCTGCGCGTCGGCTCGACGTCGATCCGCCTGGACGGCGACTCGTCGCTGGAAGTGCTGCAGATGGACGACGATGCCCTGCGCCTGCGCCTGCACTACGGCAGCGCCAGCGTGCGCGTGCTGAACGCGGCTATCGTCCGCGGCTTCGAGCTCGAGACCCCGCAGGCGCGCGTGCGCCTGCAGCAGCCCGGCCGCGTACGCGTGGACGCGGAGCGCGTGCGCGACACCAGCGTCGTCACCGTGTTCGACGGCACCGCGCTCGTCGACGATGGCGATTCGCAGCTGACCCTGCGCGCCGGCCGTCGCGCCGAGGTGGGCGACGCCGACGTGCGCACCATGGCCGCCCTGCGCGACGATTTCGACGAATGGGCGCTCGTGCGCGACCGCTACGAGGACAATGCCGCGTCGTCCCGCTACGTGACGAGCGAGATGACGGGCTACGAAGACCTCGACCGCTACGGCAGCTGGCGCGACGACCCGGAATACGGCCCGCTGTGGACCCCGACCGTGGCCTCGACGTGGGTGCCGTACCGCGACGGCAGCTGGACCTGGCTCGAGCCATGGGGCTGGACCTGGGTCGACAACGCGCCCTGGGGCTATGCGCCGTTCCACTACGGCCGGTGGGTGCAGGTGCGCAACCGCTGGGCGTGGGCACCGGGCCGCCGCCACGAGCACCTCGTGTGGGCGCCGGCGCTCGTGGGCTGGGTCGGCGGCAGCGGCTGGAATGTCACGTTCCGCGACCGCAACCGCCCGCTGCCGGCCGCCGGCTGGTATCCGCTGACGCCGCACGACCGCTATGTGCCGAGCTGGCACGCGCCGGACCACCACCTGCGCTGGCTGAACGACCACGTGCGCGACGACCCGCGCCGCCCGCGCGACTACCGCCCGCAAGGTCTCACGGTCGTGCCGCAGGACCGCTTCGACCGGCCGGGCCGGGTGAACGTGCCGCGCACGCCCATCACGACCGTGCCGCCGGTGCTGGTGCACAACGTCCCGACCGGCGCACCGCCGGCCGGCCCGGTGCAGCCGAACCGGCCGAACCGCCCTGACCGCCCGGATCGTGACGCGGACGGCATCCGCGGCCCCGTCGGCATCGCCCGCATGGAAGGCCGTCACGTCGATCCGGGCCGCGAGCGCCGTATCGAGACGGCCCGCGCCGAGCGCGATGAATTCATCGCCCGGCGCCAGCAGGGCCAGGTGATCACGGCGCCGCCGGTGAACCAGGCCCCCGCACAAGGTTTGCCCGTGACGAGCCCCACCCCGCATCTGCCGCCGCAGCCGCTGAGCACCGTGACGAGCCCGACGCCGCACCTGCCGCCGCAAGCGCTGTCGACGACCAGCCCGACGATCCAGCAGCCGCAGGCGGCACCGCCCGCGGCCGACAACCGCATCTGGCTGCGCGACCGGATGGAGCGCGACGCCCGCCGCGACGAGCGCCGCGAACAGTTCGAAGAGATGCGCCGCAACCGGCAGCCGCAGGTCCAGCCGCAGCCGCAGCCGATGATGGCAGCCCCGCAGCCGCAACAGCAACCGCAGCCGCAGCCGCAGCCGCGCTTCGAGCGCCCGGCACCGGCCCCGGCGCCCGTGCAGATGGCCCCGCGTCCGGCGCCGGCTGCTGCACCTGCCCCGGCCCCGGCACCGGCGCCCGCGCCGGCGAAGTCGGAAGAGCGCCGCCACGTCGACGTGCGCGGGCGGGACCAGAAAGAGCGGTGATCCGGGCGGAATCGGACCGGTTTGGCTACAATGCTGTTTTACAAAAGGAGTGTGGCATGGACCCGAAAGATTCCCTCATCGAATACCCGAGCGATTTCCCGATCAAGGTCATGGGCCCGACGCACGACGATTTCGCCACCACCATCGTCGAAGTGGTCACCATCCACGATCCGACTTTCCATGTTGGCAAGATGGAAGTGCGGCCGTCGTCCCAAGGCGCCTACACGGGCCTGACCGTGATCGTGCGTGCCACCAGCCGCGAGATGCTGGACAAGCTGTACAGCGAACTGTCGTCGCACCCGATGGTGAAGATCGTTCTATAAATTGGGTTCAGTACGCCAGCCATCAGGCTGGCTTATAATGACGGGGACTCCCTTCACAGACCCTATCCATGCAAACGAACCAGCCGGCTATCCGTGAGCTTGGCCGCGCCGATTACGAACCCGTTTTTGCCGCGATGCGCGCCTTCACGGATGCGCGCACGCCCGACACGCCCGACGAGTTGTGGATCGTCGAGCACCCGCCCGTGTTCACGCTCGGGCTGGGCGCCGACCATGGCCACCTGCTGAGCGTCGGGGCACACGACGTGCCCGTCGTGCAGACCGACCGCGGCGGCGAAGTCACGTACCACGGCCCCGGCCAGGTCGTGATCTACCTGCTGATGGACCTGCGCCGCAACAAGCCGGGCGGCAAGCTGTACGCCCGCCAGTTCGTGGGCAAGATCGAGCAGGCCGTGATCGATGTGCTGGCGGCGTATAATCTCGCGGGTGAGCGCGTCGAAGGCGCGCCCGGCATCTATATCGCCGACGGTCCGCGCAAGGGCGCCAAGATCGCCGCGCTGGGGCTGAAGGTACGCGGCAACGGCTGCACGTACCACGGCGTGTCGCTGAACGTCGCGATGGACTTGTCTCCGTTCACCTGGATCAACCCGTGCGGCTATTCCGGCCTGGCCACGGTGGACATGAAAACGATGGGCGTCGACGCGCCGCTGGCCGATGTGCAGCAAGCCCTCGCCGCCGCGCTGATCGAGCATCTGTCCACGGCACCCTCTTCAACCGCAGCGGTCGCGCAGGCCGCAACCAACTGACTACGCACATGACTTCCGAAATCGACACCGGCACCGCCGCAGCAGAAGCTACTTACAACGCCAGCGAAAAGCAGAAGGGCGCGAGCAAGACGTCGCGCATCCCGATCAAGATCGTGCCGCTCGAACAACACGAGCGCCTCAAGAAGCCGGACTGGATCCGCGTAAAAGCCGCGAGCCCGTCGTCGCGCTTCTACGAGATCAAGGACATCCTGCGCGCCAACAACCTCGTCACCGTGTGCGAAGAAGCGAGCTGCCCGAACATCGGCGAATGCTTCGGCAAGGGCACCGCGACCTTCATGATCATGGGCGACAAGTGCACGCGCCGCTGCCCGTTCTGCGACGTCGGCCACGGCCGCCCGGACCCGCTCGACGTGAACGAGCCGGGAAATCTGGCCAAGACCATCGCCGACCTGCGCCTGTCGTACGTCGTGATCACCTCCGTCGACCGCGACGACCTGCGTGACGGCGGCGCCGGCCACTTCGTCGAGTGCATCCAGAAGACGCGCGCGCTGTCGCCGAACACGAAGATCGAAGTGCTCGTGCCGGACTTCCGCGGCCGCCTGGAAAAGGCCCTGAACATCTTCGCCGACGGCCTGCCGGACGTGATGAACCATAACCTGGAAACCGTGCCGCGCCTGTACAAGGAAGCGCGCCCGGGCGCCGACTATCAGCACTCGCTGGTGCTGCTGCGCGACTTCAAGAAGATGTACCCGAACGCCGTCACCAAGTCCGGCCTGATGGTCGGCCTGGGCGAGACCGACGAGGAAATCCTGGAAGTCATGCGCGACATGCGCGCGCACGACATCGACATGCTGACCATCGGCCAGTACCTGGCCCCGTCGAATTCGCACCTGCCGGTGCGCCGCTACGTGCACCCGGACACCTTCAAGATGTTCGAAGAGAAGGCGTACGAGATGGGCTTCGTGCACGCGGCCGTCGGCGCGATGGTGCGCTCGTCGTATCACGCGGACCAGCAGGCGCACGAAGCCGGCGTAGCGGCATAAGCCGAAGTCCGCAGCAGTAACCCGTCGTCCCCGCGCAGGCGGGGACCCAAGTTGTACGCGTATCGTCAGCGCGAGCAAAATTGGGTCCCCGTCTTCGCGGGGACGACGTTTTTGCGTGGCTTGCCGAACGGTTCCCCTGCACCACTCACGCTATATTGGACACATGAGCGAACACCACCAACGTTCCACCCCCACCGACGACAACACCCAGGACGATGACGCGTTCCTCGAACGCGAGCTCGGGCTGCACGCCCGCGGCGTCGAGCTCGTCCGCATGGAAGGCCGGGTCTTCCTGCGCTTTGCCGGTGCCGTGCGCGTGGACGGCCTGCACGTCGAATACCGCCTCGTGCCGGCGCGCGGCGTGCTGGCCAAGCCGAGCAAGTGGCGCAAGATGGACCTGCAGGCGCGCCGCGAACTCGTCGAGGAACGGGCTACGCGCGACGCCGTCGACGACCTGAACCAGGAGGTCGAGGAATTCGTGCGAGAAATTGCCGATCAGGCCGACGAGTTCGGTTTCGACCCCATGCTGTTCCTGCACGTGCTGGAAGAGCTGGAGACGTCCGAGCCGGCCGAGTTCGTGTTCGACCGCATCCGCCAGCGCCTGCTGCATGCCGGCGAGCGCGAGCAGGAAGAGCGCCACGCCGCACGCACCAAGGAAAGCATCAACCTGGCCGAGTACCCGGCGTCGTTCGACGTCGCGAGCAAGATGGCGCGCCGCTTCATCGCGCTGCTGGGCCCGACCAATTCCGGCAAGACGCACCGCGCGATGGAGCACCTGGCCCAGGCCGACAGCGGCGTCTATCTTGCGCCGCTGCGCCTGCTGGCGCTGGAAAACTACGAGCGCCTGCAGAATGCCGAGGGCAAGGACGGCGAACCGATCAAGGTCAGCCTGATCACGGGCGAGGAACGCCGGCTGGCGGAAGGCGCCACGCACGTCGCAAGCACCGTCGAGATGCTGGATACCAAGACGCCCGTGCAAGTCGCCGTGATCGACGAAATCCAGATGCTGGCCGACCGCGACCGCGGCGCCGCCTGGACCGCGGCCGTGTGCGGTGCGCCGGCGTCGACCGTGTACCTCGTCGGTGCGCCGGAAGCGCGGCGCGCGATCGAGGCACTGGCCGAACGCCTGGAGTGTCCGCTCGAAGTGCATGTGCTGAAACGCAAGGCGCCGCTGTCGATGGAACCCGGCGCCGTGCGCAAGCTGAGGAACCTGAAGCGGGGCGACGCCGTCATCGCGTTTTCGCGGCGCGAGGTGCTGATGTGGCGCGACATGATCACGGAGATGGGGCTGTCGGTGGCCACCGTCTACGGCAATCTGTCGCCGGAAGTGCGGCGCGCGCAGGCCGAGCGGTTCCGCGAGGGGCAGGCCGACATCGTCGTCGGCACGGACGCCCTCGCGATGGGCTTGAACATGCCGATCCAGCGCATCGTGATGACGACGGCCGTCAAGTACAACGGTGTCGAGGAAGAAGAAATCTCGGCCGCGCTCGCCAAGCAGATCGCCGGCCGCGCGGGCCGCTACGGCGTCCACGAGGAAGGTTTTGTCGCCGGCTATGACGACGACACGCACGAGGTCATGCGTTCGTTGATGAAAGAAAAGATTCCGCCCGTACCGGCCAGCGGGTTCGCGGTCGCCCCGTCACTGGAGCAATTGCACCGCATCTCGTCGGTGACGGGCGAGACGTCGCTGGTGAAACTTTTAAAACGGTTCGTGCACAACATCGACGTGCCCGACGGCTTTTTCTACCCGCGTATCACGGAAGAACAGAACGAGCGCGCGGAATGGCTCGATACGCTGGACCTGAGCGTGGCGGAAAAATTCACGATGTCGCTCGTCCCGATCTCGACCAGGGTGCCCACGCTGGAAAGCGCGTGGTCACACTGGGCGCAGTCGCTGGCGAAACGGAAGGTGTGCAAGCTCCAGCCCCATCCGCAGGAACTGTTCTGGCAAAACCTGCAGGAAGTCGAGGACACGTGCCGCATGTACTCGGCCTATGCCTGGCTCGGCTACCGCATGCCGGAATTCTTCCCCAGCATCGAAGAAGCGCAGACGCTGGCGCGCGAAGCGTCCGAACGCGTCGACGCGCTGTTGCAGCAGCAGAACGCGGCGACGCGCAAGCGGCAGGCCAAGAAAGAGCGCGGGCGCTGGTAGGCCGCATTCAGGGCAGATGCCGGGCCCGCCCGACGGCTTCCAGCCACTCGTCCCACAGGGCCGGATCCTTCGTCCGGCCGTCTTGATCCAGCCGGTAGCCGGCCAGCAGGTCGGCCAGGTCGCCGCACTCCGTCAGCTCGACTTCGCGTTCGAGGAAGGCGAGCATGGCGCGGTAGGCCTGCTCGACCGTCAATGTCTGGTTATCCACATCCATATGGCCTCCGTGTCGATGACGCCAGCTTACGCCGATGTGTGAATCAAGGCCGGCAGTGCGCGGCGATGCCGGAACCGCCGGGGCCGGCGAAATCGATGTCGGCGGGCGGATAGCCGTTGCCCAGTGCCAGCGTCTGGCCGCCTTCGTAGCGCAGTCTCAACTGGTCGCCGGAATAGTCGGGCAGCGCGCGCGGGACGTAGACGGCGAAGCGATAATTCAGCTGTGCGTAATAGCCGTGCCGGAAGACCTGGCTCGACGGCCCGCGCTGGAGTTCGGCCGCAATCGCTTCGGAGAGGGCGCCGGTGTCGAAGCGGCTGTTGATGTCGGCCGTGTCTTCCAGCCGCAGCGTGTACGGCCGCAGCGGTCCGTAGCGCTGGTCGCCGTATTGCACGCGGAGGCGGTCGGCGTCGAAATAAAAACTGGGGATATTGGCGCCCGTAACGTCCAGGTCGCACAGCAGGAACACGGCCCAGAACCCGTGCGAGTCCAGCGGCAGCACGAACTGGACGGGCGCGCGGTTGGGCAACGCGACCGGGTCGGTGAAATCGATGCGGTGGACGTTGGCGACGTGTTGGTAATGCAATACCACGGTGTTGCGCAGGTCCGTGTCGACGCTACTGCAACCTGCCGCTGTCAGCAGGCCCACGACGAGGGCGTACTTGATCAGGTTGCGCATCGCATTCTCCTTTCCGGCATCAAGCTTGTGCCGAACCAGACCTCGGCGTTTGCGCGAGGTCAGCGGTGTGCGAGGACCGTCAGGACTTCAGGGATTTCTGCAGCAGCGCGTGCAGCGATGCGAAATCCGGCTCGCCCAGGTAGCGCTTGAGAATCTTGCCATCCTTGCCGATGACGAAGGTGGTCGGCGTCATGTTGACGTCGCCGAACTGCTTCGCCAGGTCGCCGCCCGAATCGAGCGCCACCGTAAAGGGCAGCTTGCGCGTCTCGGTGTAGTTCAAGACATAGTCCGGCCGGTCGTAGCTCATCGCCACGGCGACGAATTCCAGGCCGTCCTGCTTGAACTTGTTGTACGTCTCGACCATCTGCGGCATTTCTTTCACGCAGGTGGCGCACGACGTCGCCCAGAAATTGACCATCACGACCTTGCCCCGCAGGTCCTGCGAGCTGATCTTCTGGCCGGCGATGGTGATGAACGTGACGTCGGGCGCCTGCTGCTGCTGGCTGAACGTGGCGAAACCGATCCCGGCGATCGCGAGCACGGCCGCGCCGATGGCGGCCGGTTTGATCCAGGTGCGTTGTGAAGTGGTCATGGTCTCATCCCGTCAAGCCGGTATGTTACGACGTGCCGCGCGGCTCGGCCTGTTGCTGTTGCGGTGGCGACATCGAGCGCAGGTCTTCTTCGCTGATGTATTCGAACATTTTCACCACGCGCATGACGCCCGACACGCCCTGGGCCACGTCGGCGGCAATATTGCCTTCGCGCTGGGTCACGAGACCCATCAGGTACACGGTGCCGCCCTCGGTCACAACCTGGAACGAGGTGGCAGACACGGTCTTCTTGTCCGCGAGACTGAGCTTGACCTTGCTGGTGATCAGGGCATCGCTGGCGCGCGACGTGTAGCTGGACGGGCCCGCGATCTGCAGTTCGTTGATGACGTTATCGACATTGGTAATGCCGCGCACTTCGCTTTCCACTGCGCGCTTCATCGCCTCGTCCTTCACTTCGCCGGTCAGCAGCACCTTGCGGTTGTAGCTGTTGATGTTGACATGGCCGGCGTCGCCGACAATGTTGCCCATCCGGGTCGCGGCCTTCAGTTCGATGCCCTTGTCTTCGGTCTGCGCGCCCAGCGTGCGGCGGTCGGCCGTCGCGACGGCGCCGCTCACGGCGGCACCGGCCACGACCGCGACGCAGCCTTGCAGGGACGACAGCAGGGCCACGCACAGCACGGCCTTCGACAGGGGACGCAGCACGGCGCCGGCGTTAATTTGCATCTTCTTCTCCGAACAGGGCGACGTCGAGACCGTCGCAAATACTGTGGATCGCAACCAGGTGCACTTCCTGGATGCGGGCGGTGCGGGAATGCGGCACGTTGATGTGGACGTCGGCGTCGGTCAGCATTTGCCCGAGCTTGCCGCCGTCCTTGCCGGTCAGGGCGACGACGCGCATCTCGCGTTCCAGCGCCGCTTCGACGGCGGCCAGCACGTTGGCCGAGTTGCCCGAGGTGGAAATCGCCAGCAGGATGTCGCCGGCCTGGCCGAACGCCTGCACCTGCTTGCTGAAGATTTCGTTGAAACTGTAGTCGTTGCCGACGGCCGTGATGATCGACGTATCGGTGGTCAGCGAGATCGCGGGCAGTGGGAAGCGCTCGCGCTCGAAACGGCCGACCAGTTCGGCAGCGAAGTGCTGGGCATCGCCGGCCGAGCCGCCGTTGCCGCAGGCGAGGATCTTGTTGCCATTGGAAAGCGCATTGAACATCAGCTCAATCGCTTGAGAAATCGGTTGTGCGAGGATAGCCGCCGACTTCATCTTGAGTTCGGCGCTTTCCTGGAAGTGGGCGAGGATGCGTTGAGTATTCATGGTCAAAGATTATAGTGCAGTGGCAATGCCCGGCGATCAAGCACGGCAAAAAATGCTTACACTTCAATGGCGTTCCTTAACCATTCGATATCTTGACCGTCGATGGCGACGACGTCGATACGGCAGGGCGGCAGCCGGTTGAAACGTTGTAAATAAAACTGGGCGGCGCGGATGACGCGGCGGATTTTTGCCGGACTGATGCTTTCCGCCGCGCTGACGGGGGCGCCTTGCGCGCGCTGGCGCACTTCGACGAACACGAGCGTGGCGCCGTCGCGCAGGATCAGGTCGATTTCTCCCAGCTTGCACTGGAAATTCGCTTCCACCAGCACGAGACCGCGCTGTTCGAGCCAGGCCAGCGCGACGTCTTCCCACGCCCGTCCCTGCTCCTGTTTGCGCGACAGCCGGGTCGGCCACATGTCAGCGGCCCTTGTCGACGGGTTCGAACGTGCCGCCGCGGACGACTACGGCCGCTTCGGCGCGCTGCAGCTGCAATTGCCCGCCGGGACCGGCCACGACGTCGAGCCGGCCCGTGACGCCATCCACGCCGAACGGCGCGCCGTCCCGCAGCACCAGCTCGCGCGCGACGCGGAAGGCGTCGATGCCAAGCGCGTACAGACGGTCCATGTCGAGCGGCTGCTCCGTATTCAGCGGGCGCGGGTAGACCATCACGACCGGATGATCGGGCAGCACGATCCACGGCAGGTCGAGGATCCGTACGCCATCGAGGCCGGGGAGGTCCGGTGCCGTCGACCGCCCCGGATTCGCCGGCCCGCCGCCGTAGCAGGGGATCGTGGCCGCGGCCAGCGCGCGTACGGGACGCAGCGCGGCGCTGTCGAGCGCGGCGAACAGCAGGTCGGGCGGGTCGATTTCCAGTTTCTGCTTCAGTTCCTCGATGGCCGCCTTGCTCCCTGCGCCGGACGGCACCGCGTAGCGCTGGCTCGTGTGGCCCAGCTGGACCCAGCGCGCCTCGAACGCACCGGCCGCCCGCTGCGCCCAGGCCGCGCCGCCCGTGAGGATCAGGGCGCGGCCGTGCGGATGCTCGCGCGCGGCCCAGTCCGCCACTTGGCGTGCCTCGTCCTCGATCGACAGGCCGACCACGAGCATTCCCCGTGGCACACCCGATCGGCCTTCCGGCACGCTCAGCACGACGGTCGGCCGCGTGACGGCGTCGCTGTCGGCCAGTGCCGCGACGGCGGAACGGGCGAGCGGGCCGACGATGATGTCGCTCGCGACGGCCGCGCGCGCGTACGTGTCGAGCACGTCGCGCGGGGCATCGCCCGTCGAGACGACCTCGGCTTTGAAGCCCGTGCCGTCCCGTGCCATGCCGGCCATGAAGCCGGCGCGGACGGCTTCGGCCGCCGTTGCCAGCGTGCTTGATCGCGTCGGCAGCAACAACGCGATGCGGATCGGCGCTGCGGAGGGCGGCGGCGGTGGAGCGGGTTCGTTCGGTGGGGGCCGCGCCGGTTTCGGCTGGATGGCGGGGTCCAGCATGGCGAGAAGGGGCCCGTGCGCACTTGTGTTAGTGTCCACGGACGCGCACAATCGCTGCGGCCCGGCACATGGCGTGCCGGCCAGGGCGTAGCTGCTCCAGCTCATCGCAATGAGCAGCCAGGCCAGCCGGGCGTACAGTGCCTCGTGAATCTTCATCCGTATCCCCAACATGACAGAAATCCAGTCCAGCCAGATCGCCCAACTGCCCGTCATGGGCGAGGCCGCCCAGCAGTCCTATCCTACCGCAACGCTTTACGTGGTGGCCACACCCATCGGCAACGTCACCGACATCACCCTGCGGGCGTTGCACGTGCTGCTGCTGGCCGACGTCGTCGCCTGCGAGGACACGAGAAAAACCGGCGCGCTGCTGACCCGCTTCGGCCTGAACAAGCAGATGATCGCCGCGCACCAGCACAACGAACGCGAGGTCGCCGAGAAAATCGTCACGCGCCTGCGCGCGGGCGAACGCGTGGCGCTCGTGTCGGATGCGGGCACGCCGGCCGTGTCCGACCCGGGCGCGCGCATCGTCGACGCCGTGCGCGACGCCGGCCTGCACGTCGTGCCCGTGCCGGGATCGTCGGCCGCCATCGCGGCGCTGTCGGCGAGTGGGCTCGTGAACGACCGCTTCTATTTTGTCGGCTTCCTGCCCGCCAGGACGAAGCAGCGCGAATCGGAACTGGCCACGCTCAAGGCCGTGCCGGCGACGCTCGTGTTTTATGAGGCACCGCATCGCATTACGGACTGTGTGGAATCTCTCGTCGCCGCATTCGAACCGACGCGCCAGGTCGTGTTTGCGCGCGAGCTGACAAAATTGTTCGAGGAAATCCACCGTTGCCCGCTGTCTGACGCGCTGGCGTGGGTGAAGGCCGACGCCAACCGAGAACGCGGCGAATTCGTCGTGCTGGTCGAGGGCGCGCAGGCGGCGGACGATGAAGGCGACGTCGAAGCGGAGCGCGTGTTGCGCATCCTGCTGGAAGAATGTTCGGTGAAACAGGCGGCCGCGCTGGCGGCGCAGATTACCGGGAAAAAGAAGAACGCGTTGTATGAGCGGGCGTTGCAGATCAAGGGCGAGGAGTAACGGCGCTGAAAAACCGTCGTTCCCGGGCTAGGCGCCCCCCTTGGCGGGAACCCAATTTTGCTAGCGTGCCGCGAAAAACCTGGATTCCCGCCTGCGCGGGAATGACGTTGTTTGGTGTTTCGACATATTTGCGATGGTGGTGCCGATCGCTACCACTTGCACCCACTATCCTTCTTGTCCATCGCGAGAAAGATCGGCGCCAGCAACCCACCCGGCACGCCATCCTTGCAATCCGGCCGCTTGGCCTGCTTGATCGCCCGTTCGAACTTGTTTTCCGTTTGCAGGCCCGGCTTGGGCAGGCGCTCGAGCGCCGTGCCCACCTTGTCCGGATCGGGTTCGTTGGCGAGTCGCGTCGCCATGTCGCGCGCCATGCTGCGGGCGGCGTCGACGTCGAAATGCTGTGCCGTCGTCGCGGGTGCGGGCGGCGGCGCGGGTGTGTCCGGTGCCGGTTTCACGGCATAGGTTTCCTCGGTCGACTGGCGTTTTTCCACAGGCACGGCGATCACGGGACGGGTTTTCTTTGCAGGCGGCCGTGCGCGTGGCAGCGGTTTGGGTGGTGTCTCAACCGGTTTTTCGACGACGGGAGGCGGCGGTGGCGGCGCGGCTTTTAAGCGGATCGTGAGCCGTTCCTGCGGCGCCGCGGGCAACGTCGTTGCGGGCTGGCGATAGACGGCGAGCAGCACCGCGTGCGCGAGCACCGACAGCGCAATGCCGGCCGCGATGCGGTTGGCCTGCCTGCGGTCGGGGAGGGGGCCGCCGATGTTGTTGATTGCAAACGTCACGTCTTTACCTGTACGGAAAACCACGGATTTACGGGCTTTCCTTGACCTGGACAGTACCCGGACGGTATGATGGCTGTCTTCGGAGTGTAGCGCAGCCCGGTAGCGCATCTGGTTTGGGACCAGAGGGTCCAAGGTTCGAATCCTTGTACTCCGACCAGTATAGCAAGAGGCCGACGAGAGATCGTCGGCCTTTTTCATTTGTTACAAGCTTTTCTTCGCCAGCAATGCATTGCCGGCCCGGCTCGCGCCCTTGCGGCCGAGATGCTGCGAAATGAATGCGCCCGCCTCCACGACCAGATCCAGGTCGATGCCCGTCTCGATCCCCAGTCCGTTCAGCATGTAGACCACGTCCTCGGTCGCCACATTGCCCGTCGCACCCTTTGCATACGGGCAACCGCCCAGGCCCGACACGGACGAGTGGAAGATCGTGACGCCCAGTTCCAGGCTGGCGTAGATGTTGGCGAGCGCCTGGCCGTAAGTATCGTGGAAGTGGCCGGAAATGCGGTCGAGCGCAAAGGCGCGCGCCGCCGTCTCCATCACGGCCTGCGTCTTGCGCGGGGTCGCCACGCCGATCGTGTCGGCGATGTCGATCTCATCGCAGCCCAGGTCGCCCATGCGGCCGACGACGTCGGCGACGGCATCCAGCGGTACCTCGCCCTGGTACGGGCAGCCGAACGCGCAGCTGATGCTGCCGCGCAGGCGCAGGCAGTTGTCCTTCGCCGCCTTCGCCACGGGTTCGAAGCGTGCGATGGATTCCGCGATGGAGCAGTTGATGTTCCGCTGCGAGAACGCTTCCGACGCGGAGCCGAAGATCACGACTTCATCGGCCTTCGCCGCCAGCGCGGCTTCGAAGCCCTGCATGTTCGGCACCAGTGCAGAATACAGCGTGCCCGGACGGCGGGCGATGCCGGCCATGACCTCCGTGCTGGTCGCCATCTGCGGCACCCACTTCGGCGAGACGAACGATGCCGCTTCGATGTTGCGGAAGCCCGCGCGTGAAAGGCGGTCGACCAGTTCGATCTTGACCGCGGCGGATACCGCTTCCTTTTCATTTTGAAGCCCGTCGCGCGGGCCGACTTCGACGATCTTGACGTGTTTCGGCAGTTGAATGTGCATGGTGGTTTCCTAGTAGCCGCGGGCGCGGTCGACGATGTCGTCGATGGCCTCGCCCCGTTCCAGCTTCCCGATCTTGGCCGCGATCTGGCGCACCGCTTCCTCGCGCAGGGTGAGCGCGGAGATGTGCGGCGTGATGGTGATGCGCGGTTCGTTCCAGAACGGGTGCGGGGCCGGCAGCGGTTCGTTGCGGAACACGTCCAGCGTGGCGCCCGCGATATGGCCGGCGCGGATCAGCGCCAGCAGGTCCGGCTCGGCCAGCAGCGCGCCGCGTGCCACGTTGATCACGTAGGCGCCTTCGGGCAGCTGCGACAGGTGCGCGCGGTCGAGCAGGTTCGTCGTCTCGGGCGTGAGCGGCAGCATGCAGACGAGGACCTGCGTGCCGGACAAAAAGTCGCCCAGCTGGTCCATGCCGGCGAAGCATGGCACGCCCGGTACGTCCTTCGGCGACCGACTCCAGCCGCGCACGGGAAAACCGAGCTGGCGCAGGGTGCGCAGCACGGGCAGCCCGAGCTTGCCGAGGCCCAGCACGCCGACCGTGAAGTCGGCCTTGCGGCGGCGCGTTTCCAGCGGGTTCCAGATGCCCTGGCGCGCCTGCTGCTCGTAGTCGTCGAAGCGGCGGAAGTAGCGCAGCGTCGCATACGCCACGTACTCCGCCATCTGCTCGGCCATGCCCGCATCGCCCAGCCGGACGATGGGGACATGCGGCAGTGCGTCGCCGAACTTCAGCAGCGCGTCCACGCCGGCGCCCATCAGGAAGATTGCCTTCACGTGAGCCAGCTGGTCGAGCAGTTGCGGCGTCGGCGTCCACACGACGGCATAGTCGCAAGGTGGTTGCGACGCCAGCGACATGTTTTCGCGCCACACGACGGTCTCCGCGTGCGGCAATGCATCGGCAAAATCACGGGCCCACGGTTCGATGACACCGTCGCCCCTGTACAGCAGTATCCGCATCTCGTGTCTCCTAATTTTTATGGATGTTTGCGTTTGCTGTCTCGTTGGTGTTTCTGCGCCGCGGTCTCCGCCACGGCGTGTATTACGCTGCCGCCTTGAAGGCCAGCAGCGGTGCGCCATCCGCAACCTGGTCGCCGACCTGGTATAGGACTTCCTCGACCAGGCCGTCGCTCGGCGCGGCAATCGTGTGTTCCATCTTCATCGCTTCCATGATCACGAGCGGCTCGCCCTTCCTGACGTTCTGCCCGTTCGAAGCCATCACCGCGACCACCTTGCCCGGCATGGGTGCCGTCAGGCGGCCGTCCGCCGTCTCGTGCTCGCCGGCATGCGCGAGCGGGTCGTTCCACGCCAGCACGTGATGCAGGCCGCCGGTGAACACGTGCACCGTCTCGCCGTCGCGCCGCACCGTGCCCTGGATGGCCTGGCCGTCCAGGCGGATCGCGTAGCGGCCGTCATCCTGCGAGACAAGCGCCAGCGGATGGGCCTTGCCGTCAGCTTCCAGTGTCCACCCGTGCGGATGATAGGCCATGTCGATTGCATAGACCTTGGCCTGGGTCGTGGCCGCGTATTCGTCGCCGAACGCCAGGCGGCGGCGGTACGTGCCGTTCATGCGCCAGCCGTGGGTGCTGGTCCACGGGTCGGCCGGGTTGGCGCCTGGCGACGTTTCCGCCGCGACGAGAGCCACCGCCGCCAGCGCCAGCGCGGGCAACGGCGCCGGACCTGCCGGCGGGAACAGGGTTGCCGTGTTCCGCTCGATCAAGCCCGTGTCCAGGTCGGCATGCGCGAAGGCATCGCCCTCGACGAGGCGTTTCAGGAAGGCGATATTCGTTGCGAGGCCGACGATGTGGAATTCGGACAGCGCGTGCGCCATGCGCGCCAGCGCCTGTGCGCGGTCCGCGCCCCACACGATCAGCTTCGCGATCATCGGATCGTAGAACGGAGAAATCGCATCGCCCGCACGGACGCCGGAATCGATGCGCACGTCGCCCAGGTCGAACGCGACGTGGCTTGGCGTGTCCATGCACTGCAGGGTGCCAATCGACGGCAGGAAGCCCTTTTCCGGATTCTCCGCATACACGCGCGCCTCGATCGCGTGGCCGTGGATCGCGAGTTCGTGCTGCTGCTTCGGCAGCGGCTCGCCGGCGGCCACGCGCAGCTGCCATTCGACGAGGTCCGTCCCGGTGATCATCTCGGTGACGGGATGCTCGACCTGCAGGCGCGTATTCATCTCCATGAAGTAGAACGAGCCGTCCTGGTTGGCGATGAATTCGACGGTACCCGCGCCCACATAGCCCACGGCGCGCGCAGCCGCGACGGCCGCTTCGCCCATCGCGGCGCGGCGCTCAGGCGGCATGCCAGGCGCCGGTGCTTCTTCCAGCACTTTCTGGTGGCGGCGCTGCACGGAGCAGTCGCGCTCGTGCAGGTAGACGCAGTTGCCGTGCGTGTCCGCGAAGACCTGGATCTCGATGTGGCGGGGGCGCGTGAGGTATTTTTCGACGAGCACCTTGTCGTCGCCGAAGGACGAAATGGCTTCGCGCTTGCACGACGCGAGCGCGGCCTGGAAATCCTCGGACCGTTCCACGACACGCATGCCCTTGCCGCCGCCGCCTGCGCTGGCTTTCAGCAGCACGGGATAGCCGATGCGGTTCGCTTCCGATTGCAATAGTTCCGGATCCTGCGCATCGCCGTGGTAGCCCGGCACGAGCGGCACGCCCGCGCCTTCCATCAGTTGCTTGGCGGCGGACTTCGATCCCATCGCGCGCATGGACGATCCCGGCGGGCCGATGAACACGAGGCCCGCGGCCGCGCAGGCTTCCGCGAATTCCGCGTTCTCGGACAGGAAGCCGTAGCCCGGGTGGATCGCCTGCGCGCCGGTGGCTTTCGCCGCGGCGATGATCTTGTCGCCGCGCAGATAGCTGTCCTTGGCGGCAGCGGGGCCGAGCAGGATCGCTTCATCGCAGACCGCCACGTGCTTCGCGCCGGCGTCGGCTTCCGAGTAGACGGCAACGGTCTTGATGCCCAGGCGGCGCGCGGTGGCGGCGACCCGGCAGGCGATTTCGCCACGGTTGGCGATGAGGATCTTCGTGAACATGGTGTCTCGTCTGTTTTATGTGTTGTGAAATTCGGCTTGTGGCCTGTGACTTCGATAAAACTGGCTTGTGGCCCGACTTCTCCGTCGTTCCCGCGAAGGCGGGAACCCAAGTCTGCATGCGTCTCGGCTGCTCAAACTTGGGCCCCCGCCGAGGCGGCCGGCGAGGCCGGGGGCGACGGTTCTGCGCTTCAGCAGCCGCAGCTTTCCTTCTGCACCGACTCCAGCATCGCCGAGCGGGTCTTCAGGCCCAGCTTTTCCAGCAGCTTGCGGTCGTCGTCCGCTTCCGGATTGTCCGTGGTGAGCAGCTTGTCGCCGTAGAAGATCGAGTTGGCGCCGGCCATGAAGCACATCGCCTGCACGGCTTCGCCCAGCTCGCGCCGGCCGGCAGACAGACGCACGCGCGCCTTCGGCATCGTGATGCGGGCGACGGCGATCGTGCGCACGAATTCGATCGGGTCCAGCGGCGGCAGGCCGTGCATCGGCGTGCCTTCGACCTGCACCAGGTGGTTGATGGGCACCGATTCCGGATACGGGTTCATGTTGGCCAGTTGCGCGATCAGGCCGGCGCGCTGGGCACGCGTCTCGCCCATGCCCACGATGCCGCCGCAGCAGATTTTCAAACCGGCCGTGCGCACGCGGCCCAGCGTGTCGAGGCGGTCGCGGTATTCGCGCGTCGAGATCACGTCGCCGTAGAAGTCGGGCGACGTGTCGATGTTGTGGTTGTAGTAGTCCAGGCCCGCCTGCTTCAGTTGCTCGGCCTGGCCTTCTTCCAGCATGCCGAGGGTCGCGCAGGTTTCCATGCCCAGCGCTTTCACGCCGCGCACCATGGCTTCCACTTTTTCCATGTCGCGCTCTTTCGGGCTGCGCCAGGCGGCGCCCATGCAGAAGCGGGTCGCACCCTTGGACCTCGCTTCGCGCGCGGCGTCCAGCACGGTGTCGAGGTCGAGGATCTTCTTCGCCTCGACGCCCGTGTCGTAGCGCGCGGCCTGCGGGCAGTAGCCGCAGTCTTCCTCGCAGCCGCCGGTCTTGATCGACAGGAGGGTCGCGAGTTCGACGTCGCCGTCGGGGAACTCGGCGCGGTGTGCCTGGCTGGCGCGGAACATCAGTTCCGGCAGCGGCAGTTCGAACAGCGCGAGCACATCGTCCAGCGGCCAGGTGGCGTCTTTCGGCAGGGAGGCCGGCGTGACCGGCGGGTGGAGAGTAACGACTTGGGTCATTTCGGATTCCTTGTTTTGGTCAGGCTCGCTTGGCCGGCCATCCGGGCAGGCTCGCGAGTTCGATATGGGTGGCCGCAGCGGCGGCCGTCGGTTCGTCCAGGCGCGGCACGCGGCCGAGCAGCGGTGCGGGCAGGCGGCGTTCGAGCTCCGCGACGTTTTCGTCGGCGAAGCGCATGTCCGGGTCCACCTGGTTGGCGACCCAGCCCGCGAGCACGAGGCCGCGTGCGACGATCGCCTCGGCCGTCAGTAAAGCATGGTTGATGCAGCCCAGGCGCATGCCGACGACGAGGACGACGGGCAACCCGAATTGTACGGCCAAGTCGGCGCTGTCGAAATCTTCCGAGAACGGCACGCAGAAACCGCCCACGCCTTCGACGACCGTCGCGTCGGAGGCGCCAAGGATTTCGGCGTACGCCGTCAGGATGGGCACCGGTTCGATCGTCACGCCTTCCAGCGCGGCCGCGATGTGCGGGGCACACGGTTCCCGCAGCATGTACGGCGTCGTGATCGACTGCGGCAGCTGCACGTTGCCGGCCGCGCGCAGCATGGCGGCATCGTCGTTGTGCAGCTCGCCGTCGCGTTCCTCTGCACCGGCCGCGATGGGCTTCATGCCGCACGCGCGCACGCCGTGCTGCACGAGTTTGTGGAGGATGGCGCTGGAGATCAGCGTCTTGCCGATCTCCGTGTCCGTGCCTGTCACGAAGCAGGCGAAGCGCGTCGGCACGCCTTCCGCGGCCAATGGCGCGGGGATGGTGGCCGGCACCGCGGCGGCCATCGGCGCCACGTCGATGGCGCCGACGGATTGTTCGGGCTCGTTGAGACTCATGCCCAGGTCCTTTCCAGCTGGTTGAGCGCAGCGATCAGCTGCGCGACGTCTTGTTCGGTATGCGCGGCGGAGAGCGTGACGCGCAGGCGCGCCGTCCCCACCGCCACGGTCGGCGGACGGATCGCAGGCACCCACAGCCCCTGCTCGTGCAGGCGCGCGGCGACTGCCATCGCCTCGTCGTTGGCGCCGATGATGATGGGCTGGATCGCGGTCGTCGACACGGGACGCTGCCAGCGTTCCAGGCGCAGTCCGGCGTCCAGTTGCGCGATGCGCGCACGCAGGTCGGCGCGACGCTCCCCGCCTTCGTCGCCCTCGATGATATCCATGCTCGCGAGCAGCGCATGCGCGAGCGCGGGCGCGGCGGCCGTCGTGTAGATGTACGGGCTCGCGCGCTGGATCATCAGCTCGATCACGTCCTCGTGCGCCGCGATGAACGCGCCGCCCACGCCGGCCGCCTTGCCCAGGGTGCCGATGTAGACGAGGTGCGGCGAGCGCAGGTTGAAATGTTCCAGCGCGCCGCGGCCGTTATCTCCCAGGACGCCGAAGCCGTGCGCATCGTCGACGACGAGCCACGCGCCGTGGCGTTCGCACAGTGCGAGCAGTTGCGGCAGCGGGGCGAGATCGCCATCCATGCTGAACACGCTGTCCGTCACGACGATCTTGACGGGCGCTGCGCTCGCGGCCAGTTTGTCTTCCAGCGCGGCCACGTCGCCGTGCGGGTACACGGTCACGCCCGCGCGCGCGAGGCGGGCACCGTCGATCAGGGACGCGTGGTTCAGCGCTTCCGAGAAGATCATCGCGTCGGCTGCGGAACCGAGCCCGGTCAGCACGGCGAGGTTCGCCATGTAGCCGGTGCAGAAGTACAGCGCGCGTGCGGATTCCAGATGCGGCGCCTCGAACGCGGCCAGTCTGTCTTCGAGCAGCGCGTGCGCGCGGCTGTGGCCCGACACGAGATGCGACGCGCCGCTGCCCGCGCCATAGAGAGCCGCACCCTCGCGCAGTGCTTCCACGACACGCGGATGCGCGGCGAGGCCCAGGTAATCGTTGCTGCAGAACGCGAGCATGTCGCGACCGTCGACGACCTGGCGCGGCGCGCAGGGCGTTTCCGCCGTACGCCGGTGGCGGGTCAAGCTGCGGCTTGCCAGCTCGTCCAGCTGGGCGCGGACGTTGTCGATCAGGTTCGTCATCATTCGGCGATCACTTCCTCGAACACCTTGCGCGTGCGCGCGGCGAGACCCACGATCTCTTCCTCGTCCAGCACGTACGGCGGCATCAGGTACACGGTGCGGCCGATCGGCCGCA
>Ga0187844_10000182_pt1 | contig 47307 bp, 40 predicted proteins | sample SpaLakP09_SKY_50_FD_134517 | JGI IMG/M metagenome (GOLD analysis project Ga0187844, IMG submission 134517) | Oligotrophic lake water microbial communities from Sparkling Lake, Wisconsin, USA - SP09_SKY_50 | ecosystem: Environmental > Aquatic > Freshwater > Lake | place: USA: Sparkling Lake...
CCTGCCATGCGCGAAGGGGGAACGTTTCCTGCCCGCTGATCGCGTCACTACAGGGTGGAGCAAGCTTGGCAGGTTCGGCTATGCCTTAGCGTGCTTTATTTTCCGTTTTCTGAGACGACCCCATCTATGACGTAGGCGCCTAACGCTTTGCGATCGGCTTTTTGATGGCTCCACGGCGAGCTTTTCGGCGAATTGGCAGGGTAGTCGGCAGAATCAACGCCCGCAAGATGGAAGGCACACCGTTCGCAGCGCGGGAGACGCGGGCCGGCGCCACATCCGGGCTGCTCTGCCGCCAATGGGACACTTGCAACGGCTGCTCAGATTGCCGAAGGTTGGACGCGGCGATCTGATTCACAACACCGAACAGGTCGGTCTAGCCCAGTACGGCGGCCTGCTGTGCTCCCAGACAAAGCATCAAACCAATTTCTACTGCCTGCGTTTTCCCCATTGTCGCTGCCGCCTGCATCCAAATCGATATCACCGTTCGTGACTTTGTCACCTCGCGACAGCACTAGCCAACAACCTGTTGAGATCACAATGGTCCAGCGCAGCGGAAACACCCAGCCCGACGGGCCGGCCAGGGACCAAGCCGCGGCGGTACTGCATCGGCACGACAGAAGCATTAATCTGCGCATGCTAGTGCGCTGCCCCGTCAACCTGACGGATAGTTCCCATGTTTTCCATCAACAACAACGCTATACTCCGGCGCCGTCGGCTACGCAGGGCCTCTTTCGACATCGCCTGCATCGGTTTCACCACCATTTTCGATATCGACGCGATAGGCGGCACGTTCGGCGCCTTCGACGCTACCAATTTCGGGAGCAGCATCGCTGTCGACGCGTTCGACATCAGTATCGACGTTCATGTTGCGTGGAGTTTCGACATCGGCCTCGCTTTCAGGACGCTTGGGATGCTCAGGCGACTGAGCGGGGACTTTTGCGCGTTTTTTTGTTGCCATGGTTTTCCTCGAATGAAGCGTACGACTACGGTGCAAAGCGGGGTTGCTTGGATCTGCGCCCCACGTCGAGACGAAATCCCCTGAAACTATTCTGTGCTTTTTATAGAAATATAGTTTTCTGGAAAGAGGTCTCGTTCGACCAACTCGAGCAGGATATGAATAATCTTGATGTGCATTTCCTGCACGCGGTCGGCATAGGCGCCACCCGGGCTACAGATACAGACGTCACATAATCCTTGCAGCGGCGATCCCGGTGTTCCAGTCAAGCCGATCACCTGCATACCAAGTTGGCGTGCTGCCCCGGCAGCAACGAGAATTGACTCGCTCTTCCCACTCGTACTAATGGCGAGTAGAACATCGCCTTGGCGACCGTGCGCTTCGATGTACCTCGAGAATACCTGATCATAGCCATAGTCGTTTGCGACACACGTAATGTGTGTTGGGTCGCTGATGGCAATGGCTGCTATACCAGGACGATTATTGCGGAATCTTCCCGTGAACTCCTCGGCAAAATGCATTGCATCGCACACCGATCCGCCATTGCCACAAGAAAAAGCTTTGCCAGATTTTCGAAAAGACGATACCAGCAAGCCTGCCGCATCCACGACGCTCCGCAGATTAGTTTCGTCACCCAGGAAACGATTAAGTGCCGACTGCGCGTCGGCCAGGCTATTTTTAACGTATTCGATCATTACTTTTACCAATGGTGAGCGATGGGTTTGATTGCGGACGATGCCGGAACCGGCGGGCTACTTTATCTGAATGGGAGCCAGAGATTTCACAAGATCATCCAATACCTTTAACTGAGAAAGAAACGATTCGAGAACGCTGACTGGCAGCGCGCTCGGTCCGTCGCATTTCGCGGTATCGGGATCTGAATGAACCTCGAGGAAAATCCCACCCAAGCCAACTGCGACGCCCGCGCGAGCCAGCTCAAGGATCTGATCCCGCCGCCCGCCCGACGTTGCGCTCATCGGATCTCGCTGTTGCAGGGAATGGGTAACGTCAAAGATCACAGGCACACCTGGGCAAGCTTTTTTCATCACACCGAAACCGAGCATGTCCACGACCAGATTGTCGTAACCGAAACATGTGCCGCGATCACACAAGATCAGCTGGTCGTTCCCCGCTTCCTTGAATTTCTCAACAACGAAGGAAACCTGTGTTGGACTCAAAAACTGCGGCTTTTTGATATTGATGACGCGTCCTGTCTTGGCCATCGCCACGACCATATCGGTCTGCCTGGCCAAAAATGCAGGTAATTGCAGTACGTCTACTGTCTCCGCGACAATGTCTGCCTGCCATGGCTCGTGTACATCGGTTAGAACGGGCACGCCAAATGTCGTTTTCACCCTCTCGAGCATGCGCATGCCTTCTTCGAGACCGGGGCCGCGGAACGAATGGATCGATGAGCGGTTCGCCTTGTCGAAGCTGGCCTTGAAGACGTATGGAATCGCAAGCTTTTGTGTGACGCGAACGAACTCGTCGCAAGTACGAAGCGCCAAATCAAGGGATTCCAGCACATTGATGCCGCCGAAAATGACCAGTGGAGATTCATTTCCGACATTAATTTTTTCAGTAATCTTGATCATCATGTGAGTGCGCGTGCGAAGCGCTCGGTGGCTTGACTGTTGATGATAGCGCCGGCGACCAAACTGCTTCGCGCGGTAGACGCCCTCACTCCATCAGAGCCCGGGCCGAGGCAACCTGGCCGCGGTAGGCGTCGAAGATGTGGCGCAGGGCGTCGGGCATGGAGGTCGTCGGGGCCCAGTCCAGGTCCTGTTTGGTGTTCTCGATCTTCGGCACGCGGTTCTGCACGTCCTGGTAGCCGGCGCCGTAATAGGCCCCCGATGTCGTTTCGACGATCTCCACCTTCGCGGCGCCGGTCCCATACTCCGGATACTCGGTGGCCAGTTCCAGCATCATGTGGGCCAATTCGCGGATCGAATAATTGTTGGCCGGGTTGCCGATGTTGTAGATTTGACCGCTGGCCTTGCCGCCCTTGTTCTCGATGATCTTCATGAGGGCGTTGATGCCGTCGTCGATATAGGTGAAGGCGCGCTTTTGCATGCCGCCGTCGACCAGCTTGATGGTCTCGCCACGCACGATGTGGCCGAAGAACTGGGTCAGCACGCGCGACGAACCTTCTTTCGGGGTGTGAATCGAGTCCAGGCCGGCGCCGACCCAGTTGAATGGGCGGAACAGGGTAAAATTTAATCCTTCCATGCCGTAACCCCAGATCACGCGGTCCATTAACTGCTTGGAGCAGGCGTAGATCCAGCGCGGCTTGTTGATCGGGCCGTAGACCAGCTCCGAGTTCTCCGGATCGAATTCGTCGTCATGGCACATGCCATAGACTTCCGAAGTCGATGGGAATACGAGATGTTTCTTGTACTTGGCGGCCGAGCGCACGATCGGCAGGTTGGCCTCGAAGTCCAGTTCGAACACTTTCAGCGGCTGCTGGACGTAAGTCGACGGGGTCGCAATGGCGACCAGCGGCAGGACCACGTCGCATTTCTTGACGTGGTATTCGACCCATTCCTTGTTGACCGTGATGTCGCCTTCGAAGAAGTTCATGCGCGGATGGCCCAACAGATCGCCGATGCGGTCCGTACTCATGTCCATGCCATAGACTTCCCAGTCGGTGGTCTCGAGGATGCGCTTGGACAGGTGATGGCCGATGAAACCGTTGACGCCGAGGATGAGGATTTTCGTCATAAATTTTTTTGTCTGAAGGAGGCTGAGTAAAACTTATACAGATGCTGCTTTAATTCCTTACGTAAACTAGCGCTTAACTTTTTGTCGCCGATTATTCGACTTTTTCTCTTTTCGCCTATTGGGCCGCTTTAATCGATCCACATTGGGACTCTTTCGTCGCCTCCAGATTTCGACCAGCTTGAAAATACCCAACAGCAAAAAAATGCTGATGACAGAGCCGAAGAAGGTAATCAGCAAACCTTCAGTCGACATATCGGGTTCTTTACGCATAGCGATCTTTAAAATCTCTAACTAGGCATATGAACTTGTGCGTTATACAAGCATGTCAATCATGAACAGCAGGATAAAACCTGCAAAGAACATGGCTGTCTGGATCGGCGTTTCGACTTCCTCATGCGCCTCTACCAGTAACTCTTCGGTCACCAGGTAAAGCAGCGCCGCGACACCAAATGCAAGTAGTGCGTCGATAAAGACAGGCGTCACGGCATTCAATATCCCTGCCCCCGCCCCGGCGCCGGCAAGTAATGCGATACCGAGCACGGCCGCGGTACCGCCGATTCTGAGCGCAGTCTGTCCGACGCTGCGTAACGAGGTTGCACATGAAACACCGAGGAAGAACAATTCAAGCACCAGACCGACCGTCAGCAGGAGCCCCTGTTTTTCCCCTGCGGCGAACGATAAGCCGATGAGTGCGCCATCGAGGACGACGTCGACTCCCATTGCGGTGATCAATCCACTCGTATCGCGGCCCCCTGCCGCATTCTCGCGTCGATCTCCAAACCATTTCAGGGCGAGCATGAAGGCGACGCCAAACGAGAAGCCCAGGAATGTCGGCCAGGGCATTCGCCGGTGCACGAGGTCAGGCAGTAACTCGACGGCGAGTACACTGAACACCGTACCGGCGGCGAAATGTTGGACCGCGCTGCGCAGTCCAGCCCCGGGTTGACGGACAAGCGCGATCAAAGCCCCTGCCAGCACGGCGATTGCGGGCAAGGCGGCATAGCCCAGCACTTTCGACAGAACGGCACTCATGACGACACCTTCGCCGCGTCCCCACCTTGTTTATTCGTGGCCGGCGCCGGACCCTGAACAGGGGCTGAAGCCGTCCCCGGATAGGCGAGCAGGCGGAGCGCATTGATGACGACAAGCAGGGTCGAGCCTTCGTGGAACAGGACCGCGGTCCCGATGTTCAGACCAAAAATGGTTGCCGGAATAAGTACCGCGACGACGCCCAGGCTGACCCAGAGGTTCTGCTTGATGACCCGGCGCGTACGGCGCGACAGCCCAACCGCGAACGGAAGCTGGCTGAGGTCATCGCTCATCAACGCGACATCCGCCGCTTCAAGCGCGACGTCCGACCCGGCTGCCCCCATGGCGATGCCGACTGTGGCATTCGCCATGGCCGGCGCGTCGTTGACGCCGTCGCCCACCATGGCGACTTTGCCGTGGCGTTCACGCAAATCTTTCACTGTTTCGACCTTTTGCTCGGGCATCAGGTCGCCCTTGGCTTCGGTCAGGCCGACAGTGCGGGCAACAGCGTCGGCAACCTGTTGATTATCGCCCGACAGCATGACCAGACGCTCGATGCCGAGTTCACGTAACTCCTTCATGACAGACGGCGCCGCTGGGCGGGGCGTGTCCATTACACCGATCACACCCAGGAAGCGCGCTCCTTTGCGTACGACCATCGTGGTCCGCCCCGATTGCACCAGCTTGTCGTTTGCCTTGAACAGTTCAGTTGGCAGCCGCATGCCGTCCAGCTCATCGAACAGGGCGGGTTTGGCGATAAAGGTCGTTTCACCATCGACCGTAGCCTGCACGCCACGGCCGGTCAAGCCACGTACATCGTCTGCACGCACTAAAGCAGCATTCGCAGGCAGGCGCTCGCGGCCACCCTCGACCAGCGCCGATGCGAGCGGATGGTCGCTGTGCGATTCGACCGCGACCACCACTGCCAGCAATTCTGACTCGCTGACGCCGGAAGCCGGCAGCACATCGGTCAATTTCGGTCGGCCTTCGGTCAGGGTTCCCGTCTTGTCGAAAGCGATCGAATTGAGACTTCCAAGATTCTCCAGCGGACCGCCGCCTTTCACCAGCACCCCGCTGCGGCCGGCGCGCGCCACGCCTGACAGCACGGCGCTCGGCACCGAAATCGCCAGGGCGCATGGACTGGCCGCCACCAATACCGCCATGGCGCGGTAGAAGCTGTCCGAGAAGCTCTCGTCGATGACAAGGAAGGCCAGCATCAACAGGGCGACCAGTCCCAGGATCACGGGAACGAAAATGCGTTCGAACTTGTCGGTGAATTGCTGTGTAGGCGAACGCTGGGCTTCAGCTTCCGCCACCATCTGCACGACACGTGCCATCGTCGACTGTGATGCCAGGCGCGCCACCATGACGTCCATAGCGCCGGCTCCATTAATGGTGCCCGCGAAGACCCGGTTATTGGCTTTCACGCGATCGAACGTCGCAATCGCAGCCTTCCCGTCTTCGACAGGTGACTTATCGACCGGGACGCTCTCTCCGGTGACCGGCGCCTGGTTCACACTCGAGCTCCCCTTGACCACGACGCCGTCGGCCGGAAGGCGCTCATTCGGCTTCACCAGTACGACGTCGCCTGGCTGCAGTCTCTCGACCGGGACCTCTTCCGTTGTGTCGCCTTTCTTCAGCAGTGCAGTTTCGGGAGCAAGCTTGGCGAGGGCTTCGATCGCGCGTCGCGCGCGTCCAATTGCGAAATGTTCCAGCGAGTGGCCCAGACTGAACAGGAACAGCAGGAGACCGCCTTCCGCCCATTTGCCCAGCGCCGCCGCACCGACCGCTGCCACCAGCATAAGCGTGTCGATCTCGAAGCGGTGTGCGAGGATGTTCTCGATGGCTTCCTTCGCGGTAAAGAAGCCCCCGCACAGGTAGGCGCCGATGTACAGCGTTAGCGGTAGCCAACCAGGCGTGGCGCCGCTGCGCTCGACAAGCCACCCGGCGAGCACGCACGCACCGGCCGCTACGGCGAAAATCAGTTCGGTATGTTCCCCGAAGATGCCACCATGCCCGTGTTCATGACCCGCATGCGCGTCTTCCTTCCCATGCTTGTGTTCGTGTTCGCCATGCTTGGCATGATCGTGATCCGCGGTGTGTCCTTCATCCGGCCTGGCTTTAGCGGCCGCCCTCTCCACATGTGCTGCCTCTGTCCCGACGCCGCGCACCAGGTTTTCCAGCTGCGTTTGCGTCACGCTTGAGCGTTCGTACTCCACCCGGATCCTGCCCGATGGCGAAACCTCTGCTTCCATCACGCCAGGAACATGGCGCAAGCGCTCAGCGAACAATCGCGCTTCGCGGGCATGCAGCGGTGCCTGCGTACAGCCCAGGTAGTGTGCGAACTTCTCCGTGAGTTGGGCACCGACGGCGCTCACCAGTTCGCGCAGCCTTCCAACCGTAATCACTGCGGGATCATAGTGCAGGCAGAGCATGGGGGGCGCTCCCTCGGGTGTCTTCATATGAACCCGCTCGACGCCAGGCCGCCCCTCTAACAGGCCAATAAGCCGGCCGATACACGGATCCCTTGGATCGTCGACTTCGGGCAGCACCAACGGCAATTCCAGCCGTACTCGGTTCAACTCTTCCATTTGCTTACCTTTCTCTCGAAACGGCCAGTATGAAAATGCGATCTCACCTGGTCGGTGCTGGATCGCACTAACGAGCTATTCAGTTCTGCTTCGCGATAATTCGAGGTTTATGATTGCCAATGCAGTACGGAGAACCCACAAGGACCTGGTCGCTCAACTTCAGCTCAATTTCATTGCCAACAAAAATGTTGACGTACCTTTTACTGCGAAGGTGCTTGAACTGAACTTCGACATACCGCCCTGAGGAGCGTTGGTCATCTGTGAGCGACACCAAGCATTCAGGGTGGTCGGTGGGAGTTTCAGTTGATGGGTATATTTTTTGCACATAGCCGGTCTGCGTTCCCAAATCGTCGGGCCGATACGTAACGCAAGCAGCCAGACCATGCAGGACAATCATCCCTGGAATAATCAACTTAGTTCTCACAGTTCTCAGCCTATTAAATTCTTGAGCATTGAATCCATTTCCCTATATTCGTCAGCCACCTTCTGCAGCAAGAACTGATGCTTGACAGCCTGTTCGGCAAAAGCACCTCGCTCCGTGTCCATGTCGACCGTGTTTCCGTCCACCGAACTTTGTACAGGGATGCGATAGCTAGAAAATATTTCGAGCTCGCCTTGACTATTGCTGACGCCGGCACGACAGCGTGTCTTGTCGGCGGCATCGGTTGCTGGTGCGGCTTCGAGCAGCGCTTGTTGCATTGCCGCTCGAAAGTCGATGTCACGCGCTTTATAGTTCGGGGTATCGGCATTGGCGATATTCGATGCGAGAACGTTCAATCGCCGCTCCGACACCTGAAGCGCCCTTTTCCAAAAGTCGTCCTTATCCGATGCGGCGCTCACCGAAGTGGCGCACGCACCATTTTTGATGCCGTCCATCTCTCCTCCTTTCAGGTATCGTCAAACAGCGCTTGCTGTTTCGACGACGAAGCTGCTGGAATCGATTTCCGCCTTTTCGAGAACCACGGATACAGCCACCACAGGGCCAGGATCATTGAGGCAAAGACCGCGCCCACACCCAGACCGGCCGGGTGACCAATGACTTCCGCAATCACCAAACTCGCACATAGAACCAGGGACAGAGAGAGAAAAAACGCCCCCGCCAGCATCTGTTTGCTTGCGACGTCCTTGAAATGCATGCGATCCTCAAGCGGGCGCAGCAAGCGATGCTGTACCGCTGGAGCGGTAAACAGGATCAGACTCGACAGCGAGCACAGGAAGGTCGCCATGAATATCCATTTCTCCAGCTGGACGATCTGGCGAAAGCCCGAAGTGAAAGGCAGCGCAATGAGAAAGCCGTTCAACAGCTGCGCACCGGGAAGCAGAATGCGCAGCTCATTGAGCATCTCGGTCATGTCCGTCTCGTCGTGTCCGTTAATCGCAGCTCTCGGACACTCCTCGACTGCTCTAGCCTGATTCGTCTCGCTACATGGACTAGTCATCGTGCTCGAACTCCTAAACCTCACCAGGTGCCGTCATGCCAGCCGCTCTCTATTCCTTCCCCGCGCGCTAGCGTGCCCGGCAGAGCCGGTCGGCTGAACGCCAGCCAACTCTGCTCGAGCGTTGCATGCACTAATGCGCTGCCACTGTGCCCTTTCCGGCTTGCACCTCGACTTCTTCTTCATCTTTCCGGTGCATGAGCCGGTACAGCAGGGGCAGCACCAGCAGCGTCAGCGCGGTCGAGGAAAGGATCCCGCCGATGACGACGGTCGCGAGCGGCCGCTGCACTTCTGCCCCGGTGCCGGTGGCCAGTGCCATTGGCACGAAGCCGAGCGAGGCGACGAGGGCCGTCATCAGAACCGGCCTCAGGCGGGTCAGCGCGCCCTGGACGATCGCTTCGTCGAGCGGCATACCCTCCTCGCGCAGAGAACGGATGAAGGAAATCATCACCAGGCCGTTCAGGACTGCGACACCGGACAGGGCGATGAAGCCGACCGCCGCCGTGATCGACAAGGGAATGCCGCGCAGCGTTAGGGCGACGATGCCGCCGGTCAGTGCGAACGGAATGCCGGTGAATACCAGCAATCCATCCTTCAGGTTGCCGAACATGACGAACAGCAGCGTCAGCACCAGGAATAGGGCCAGCGGCACAACCACTTTCAGGCGTTGAGTCGCCGACTGCAGCTGCTCGAAAGTACCACCCCAGCTGGTCCAGTAGCCTGCCGGGATCTTGACCGACTTGGCGATCGCGGCCTGCGCTTCAGGGACGAAGCTGCCGACATCCCGGCCACGCACGTTGGCGCTGACGACGATGCGGCGCTTGCCGTTCTCGCGGCTGACCTGGTTGGGACCTGGTGCGAACACCAGTTCAGCGACCTCGCCGAGCGGTACGTAGGAGGCTGTGCCGCTCTCGCCTGCCGGCAGCGCGATCGGCAGGCGGCGCAACGCATCGATGTCGCTACGCAGCTCTTCGGGCAAGCGCACCAGGATGTCAAAACGGCGGTCGCCCTCGAACATAGTGCCGGCCTGGCGTCCGCCCGTCGCGGTAGCGAGGGCCGCTTGCACATCGGCGATGTTCAGGCCGTAGCGAGCCGTCTTTTCCCGATCGATATTCACCGAGAGCATCGGCAAACCGCCGGTCTGCTCGACCTTGACCTCGGCCGCGCCAGGGATCTTTTGCAGTACTTCGGCAATCTGCTGTCCAGTCTTCGCCAGCACGTCCATGTCATCGCCGAAGACCTTGACCGCAACGTCGCTTCGCACGCCCGAGATCAGCTCGTTGAAACGCAACTGGATGGGCTGCGAGAACTCGAAGGCATTGCCCACGTATTTCTCGGACTCCTTCTGGATCGCTTCGACAAGCGCGGCATGGGTCTTCTTCGGCGCCGGCCATTGCGATTCGGGCTTGAGCATGATGTAGCCGTCCGAAATGTTCTGCGGCATCGGGTCGGAGGCGATCTCGGCTGTGCCCGTACGCGCGAATACGCGGTCGATCTCCGGGAATTTCGCCTTCAGGCCAGTCTCGAGCTTCTCCTGCATGGCCAGAGATTCGGACAGACTGGTCGCCGGAATACGCAAGGCCTGGATCGCCAGGTCGCCCTCGTTCAGATTGGGGATGAACTCGCTTCCGAGGCGCGCGGCGAGCAGGCCGGACAGGACTACCAGCACGACGCTGGATGCCAGCACGACTGAACCATTACGCAGCACCTTGTCCAGCACCGGCGCATACCAGTCCTTGGCCTTGCTCATCAGGAGATTTTCCTTCTCCGCGACGCGCTTGCCAATGAACAGTGCAACCGCGGCCTGCACGAAGGTCATCGACAGGATCATCGCGCCAGCCAGTGCCAGCACCACGGCGAAAGCCATCGGATGGAACATTTTTCCTTCGACGCCGGCCAACGCAAAGATCGGCAGGTAGACCACCATAATGATCAGCTGGCCGAACAGCAGCGGACGGCGCGCCTCGCGGGCTGCCGCGAACACCTCATGGAAGCGTTCGTTCAAGGTCAGCTCGCGCTTGTGGTGCTCCTGCGCGTGCGCCAGGCGCCGCACGCAGTTCTCGACGATGACGACCGCGCCGTCGATGATGATGCCGAAGTCGAGCGCTCCGAGACTCATCAGGTTGGCACTGATCTTGTAGGTCACCATGCCCGAGAATGTGAACAGCATCGACAGTGGAATGACCAGCGCTGTGATGATCGCCGCGCGGATGTTCCCGAGGAACAGGAACAAAATCACGATGACGAGAATCGCGCCTTCCATCAGGTTCTTCTTCACAGTGGCGATAGCTTTGTCGACCAGGACCGTACGGTCGTAGACTGGCACCGCCTTGACGCCAGGCGGCAGCGTCTTGTTAATCTCCGCCATCTTGTCGGCCGCGGCCTGCGCGACCACGCGGCTGTTCTCGCCAATCAGCATGAAGACGGTGCCCAGCACCACTTCCTTGCCGTTGGCCGTCGCCGCGCCTGTGCGCAGCTCGCGCCCCAGGCCGACGGTAGCGACGTCGCGCACACGGATCGGCACGCCCCGCACATTGCTGACGATGGTGTTACGGATGTCATCCAGGGTGCGGACCTGGCCGGGCGCGCGGACCAGGAATTGCTCACCGCGGCGCTCGACATAGCCAGCGCCAACGTTGCCGTTGTTCCGCTCGATCGCTTCGACCACCGTGTTCATGGTCAAGCCATAGGAACTGAGCTTGGCCGGGTCTGGCGTGACGTGATACTCCTTCGAGAAACCGCCAATCGAATTGATTTCGGTGACGCCGGGAACCTGGCGCAACTGCGGCTTGATGATCCAGTCCTGGACCTCGCGCAAGTCGGTCGGGGTGTAGGGCGTGCCGTCCGGCTTCTTCGCCCCCGGCGCGCTTTCGACCGTCCACAGGTAAATCTCGCCCAGACCGGTCGAAATCGGCCCCATGTTCGGGGTGACGCCTTCAGGCAAACCCTCTTTCGCTTCCTGGATGCGCTGGTTAACCAGCTGGCGCGCGAAAAAGACATCGGTGCCGTCCTTGAAGATGACGGTCACCTGCGAAAGACCATAACGCGACAGTGAACGGGTCTGTTCAAGGCCAGGCAGCCCGGCCATGACGGTTTCGATCGGATAGGTGACGCGCTGCTCGACCTCGAGCGGCGAGTAGCCCTGGGCGGACGTATTGATCTGGACCTGGACGTTGGTAATGTCAGGGACTGCATCGATTGGCAGCCGCTGGTAGTTGTAGATGCCGATGGCAGCCATTGCAAACACGGCCAACATAACGATCCATCGATGCTCGATGGCGGAGCGTATGATTCGTTCAAACATGGTTGTGTTCCTCAATCCTCGTGCTCGGCGCTGCCTTTACCCTGCTCCGCCTTCAGAACGAAGCTTCCAGTCGTGGCGTAGGCGGTTCCCGCGGACAGGCCTTGCAGGATTTCGACGTGATCCTTGTCGGTCGCACCAACGACCACCGGCTGCGCCTTGAAGCCTTCGGGCGCCTGGACGAATACGACCGGTTTATCCTCAACCGTCTGCAGCGCCTCGCTTTGCACGGTGACAGCGGCGCGCTTGGCACTTTGCACAAGCGACACGTTGACGAACAGGCCGGGGCGCCAAGCGAGCGACGGGTTCATCAGCTCGATGCGGGCGGTTGCGGAGCGGGTCTGTTCTCCGACGAGGGCGCCGACGTAGGTCACCTTGCCGGTCGCGCTGAGATCGGCGGCCGCGGCCTTCACGGTGGCGGTTTCGCCGACACGCACGACATTCAGGTCCTTGGGCGTAACGACGATGTCGACCCATACATGCGACAAATCGGACAGCAGGAACACGTTGGCGTCTTCCTTGAGGGCCTCACCCAGGCTGATGTGTTTTTCGACAATGACGCCATCGAACGGCGCACGCAATTCATAGCGATTCAATGCGCCCGTGCCGGAGCCAACACCGAGTGCGCTCAGCTTGGATTGCGCATTGTTCGCAGCGATACGTGCTTCTTCGTAGGCCTGTTGCGCCTGCAGGTAATCCTGCTGGGCTGAGATCTTGTCTTCCCAGAGCTTTTTTTCACGCTGGTAGGTGGTGCGCGCCAGGTCCAGACGCGTCCTTGCCGCGTTCAGCGTGCTGCGCAATTCGGCCAGCTCAGGACTTGAGATCACGGCCAGTACCTGCCCCTTCTTCACCGTCTGGCCCAGCTCCGCTTGCACCGAATCCGCAATCCCTGGAACACGTGGAACAATGTGCGCAGTGCGATCCTGGTCGAAACGAACTTCACCCGGCAACTGGACGGAAGCTTCGATCGTCTCCGGTGCCGCCGTTGCAAGTTTGATTCCCGCTTGCTGGATTTGCTGCGCCGTCAGTCGCACGAGCCCCTCCTCACCAGAATGGTGCTCGCCTCCTTCTTTCGATGCGGCTTTTCCGGCCACGGTCTGCGGCACTTCCTTCTTGCTTTCGGCGCCGGCAGTTTCGCTGGGTTCCTTTTTCCAGAACAGGATGGCGGCGCCGAGCACCACGCCGACGGCGAGGATAGCCACCACGGTCTTGGTCGATTTGTTTTGATTGATGGACTTCATTTGGATGTTCTTTCAGTGGAGTTCACGCCGGCGGCCGCGATCGGGACATAACGTTCGATGTCTGCGATTGAGCGGTAACGGTCGGAAAGCGCGCGCAGGTACTGGGTCTTGGTCTGGAACAGCGTGCGCTGGGCATCGAGCACGTCGGTGAACGCGAATTTCCCCATCTCGAAACCGGTGACTGCGGCGTCGTAGGCGCTTTGGGCAGCTGGAAGTACCTGGTCGCGCAGGGTGACCGTTTGCGTCGATGCCACCTCGGCGCGCTGGTAGGCATCGGCGAGCACCTGTGTGAGGCGCAGTTGTTCGGCCTCGAGGTCGTCGCGGGCCTGGTCGGCACGGCGCAGTGCCGAGAGGATGTTGCCCTGGTTGCGATTGAATAGTGGCAGCGGCAACGATAGGCCGATCACGCCCTGGGTGCGGCCGAGCTCACGCTCGCGCTGGGAGCCGATCGTGACCGTCACGTCTGGAATGCGCTGCGCCCGTTCAAGCTTGACCTGAGCGTCACGCCCTGCTACCGCCGACTGCGCGCGGCGAAGTTGCGGTGAGCTTGCCAGCCTTTCCGCCAGCTCGGGCCAGGCAGGCAGGCGGCCGAAGGCGTCGGGCACCTGCAGCGGCTGGTCGAGTGGGCGCGGGCTGGCCCACAGAGCGGTCAGCCGGCGCTTGGCCAGCGCAAGGTCGGCCTCAGCCTGGGCCAGCTCCAGCCGCACCGCAGCCTCGGCAACGCTCGAGCGGGTCTGCTCGACCGGCGAGATCTTGCCCGCGGTGACGCGCCTGCTTGTGACATCAGTGGATTTATGGGCCAGATCGAGAGACGCCTGGGCCAATGCGAGCCGCTCCTGCGCTGTCAACGCTTCCATATAAGCGGTAATCACATCGGCGCGCAGCTCTGCGCGTTTCGCATTCACGTCGTCGACGGCGACGTTGCGCTCCTGTTCAGCTGCGGCAATGCGTGCAGCGCGCTTACCACCCAGCTCGATCACCTGATTGATCTGGGTCGTCTCGGTACGCGTGTTGCGATCGGTTCCTTCGGAGAGGAAAGACAACTCCGGGTTTGGACGTGCGCCTGCTTGTTGTACCGCACCGTCGGCGATGCCGATCGATCGTGAAGCGGACCGCAACGCCGGGTTGGCGGATAGGGCCAGCTGAATTGCTTGCTCCAGCGTGAGCGGTAAAGCGGAGACGGCCCCTTGGGGCACCGCCACAACAGGCGTAGATATACTTTGCTGCCCGATAGCGTGGGCAACAGGAAACGCGGCCTGCAGCAGCAGGACCGTCGCTCCCAGCACAATGTGCTTGGATTGCATGATGACTCCGAAGACTATTAAGAGGAAATAGCCGGCGGCAGCCCCCACGCACCGTCAATGGTGCGCGGAAATGCGTTTCAGATGAAAAGTCGCAAAAAGGTCAGCCGCAGGATCAGACGCGGCCGGTCCACTTGGGACGATATGGAGGGGATGGAACTACGGAATCAGGAGAAACAAGCGCGGTGGCCACCGCGTCGCTGGCGTTCTCCATGTTGAAACAAGACTCAGCAAGATCCGGCGCAGCGAGTGCAATATGCACGTACGCGCAGTGAGCATCGTGCGCAGTAACCTTCTTGCTCAACGGCGACTTGTCCTTGGCAGCCAGCGACAACTCGTCGGCACTGCCGTTGTGCTGGTGATGCCCGAAGTGGTTTGACGCTAGACCTGCCTCGTGCATGCAATACGCGCTGGCGACATTCCAGGTGAACTGGAAAGTCATCAGTGCTAGCAAGATGAGAAGGAAGCGACGGGCCATAGTCCAGCAAGTATAGCTCATTGCGAAACTTTGTGGGCAACCGCGCGTCCTCGTTTGCAACGCGTTCAAATCAACCAGCACTCGTATGCATGGTATTGCTCCATATAAATCTGTCTTATCTTAGCGCGGGATAAGCTAGAGGAACTTTAGAAGGAGCAAATAGTGCGTCACATCAGCACGCAGCGGCAACCGCAAGCGCAATCGTGTTGACGATGCGGCGCACAGCTGCGCCAGGACTCAGGATATACACGAGCTAGCTAATCCGCGTCGAGTAGGATTGAGCCAACCGTTAGGCTTCTGGCTCTACCAGCAGTTCGTGCACTTCACTCATGCACACATCGGGAGGGACGGTTGGGCTAGCTGAACATCAAATGCAACAGCAGCGCTTCTTTCAACTCCAAGCCAAACCGGCGCAGTCCCGCTGTCGATGATTGATGCTTTGAACAATAGTCCAATTCGGGTCGCACTCGACCTTTCAGCCGGGGCTAGCCCGCGTAGCGGCGCCGACGAGTGGCATTTTTGCTTCATAAGTCGGGGTATTTTTGCTTCGACGGACGACAGGCTGCAGTAGTGCCGGCGCATCGCTCTTCTTACTTTATTGTCGCGTCACGGAAATCGCATGAGCCGGCCACCGTTCTCTCTGTCCGACGACCAGGCTCGCGAACTCGTGCAGCGCGTGACTCCGCTGCTCGAACGCCATCCGCTCGACCCGCGGGATCACCGTCCGTTCCTGCGCGCCTTCATCCGCGCTGTCCACGACGTGACTAATAAACTGTATGGACCGGACATCTACCGCAGGCTGCTGCGCGCATACGCCTCGGGCCGCAGCCCGTCCACGTCGACCATCGCCAACGAGAGAAACTTGGTGGAGCGCGAGCTGGCAGCGGCACAGCAATCCGCGACAGCGTCGCCAGTCGGACTGGCATGGTTCCCGCCGCCAGCCTCGTCGGCGTGCGACGAATCGGTTGTCCGGTCCATCTTCGAAGAATTCCTACCACAGTTTTCTCGCCTGGCCGCCCAGGCCGGCCGCGACGCCCAGGTGGATTATTTGACGGCCAAGCTGCGCGAGACTGAACGCGCCAATGCCGACGCCAGAGCACAGGCGGCACGGCTCGCCGGCGAACTGCAATCGCAGGTCGCCCGCGCCGACGTGCTGGCGCAGGAGCTGCAGACAAGCCAGGCCCTTCTGACTCAGCAACTGCTGGTCGTTGCAAGCCTGACGGAGGAACTCAAGGGACAGCGCCTGTTCGCGATGCAGTCGATCGAATCGGGCCGTGCCGAAACCCGTCTGGCCCGTGACCGGATTAGTGAACTGCAGAGTAAAATCGACAGGCTCGAGATGACGATCGACCAGCTGCGCATGGCCCGCGGCGCACCCGGACACCCGCGATGAGAGATTCCATTACCGACCTTGCGACGACCACTGGATCCGACGTCGCCGCCGCCTCTGCCTGGCAGGCGGTCGACGTCTGGCTGGAAGCCGTGCGCCAGAACGGCGGAGACTATAGCGAAGAGACCGCCAATACCTATGGCTACCACGTCGCCAAGCTGCGCTGGTATTGCGAACGTACCGGCGTGCCGCCGACGCAGTGGACCCAGGCGCATGCGAACGCATTCGTGGCGTTTTTACGGGATACGCCCGTCGACTGCCTGTGCCGCAAGATCGACACGGGACGGGTACGCTCCCGGCCGATGGGAGGAAGCCTGTCATGCGGTTTGCACGTGCCGACGAGCCGGGCTATACGCCCTTCCGTACCGTGCCCTCTTCCAGCAGCCGCGATGACATTTTGAGATGCGTGCGCGCCCTCTTCGACCAGCTGCATGAAGACGGCATCATCCGCCGTAATCCGATGGGGAGAGTCAAGACGAGGAAATCGCGGCGGATCAACGTCGAGCGCTCGCTCGATCTCGATCTGTATGCCTACGTACTCGAGTATCTCGACGCGCTGCCTGTCGAAAATGAAAGCGCGGCACGGCTGCGGGCCCGGGACCGGTTTGCGTTCGTCGCGCTGCGCGAGCTCGGCCTGCGCGCCTCCGAACTCGTGGGCGTGCGCATGCGCGACGTATATCCGCTGACCGATCCGAAGACCGCGCGCACCTACTGGGTACTGCGCGTCGACGAGCAATACACCAAGGGCAGCACGACACGCGATGTACCGATGACGAGGGCCGTGTTTGAGGAGCTGATGGCGTACCGTAGCGCGTTCGGGCTGTCTCCGGTACCGGAAGCAGGTGAAGATTACGGATTGCTGCTGTCCGTGCAGACAAAACCGGTGGCGATTGGCAGCCGCATGGTGGGCGAGGCGAAATCGCGGCGCTACTTCCGTGCCTGGGCCAGCATTACTTCGCGCAAGAGCCTATATTTAATCGTGAAGCGCCGGCTTGACGATGTCGCCACATCGCTCGAGCAGCAGGATCGTGGTGGAGAGGCGTCTCACCTACGCGATGTCTCTCCGCATTGGCTGCGCCATACCTTTGCCAAGGCGCTGATCGTTCGTGGCCGGGACATCCGTGTCGAGGCCGAATCGTTGGGCCACGCAAGCGTGACGACGACCATGGCGTACACGAGGCAGAGTGCATTCGACCAGATCCGCGAATACGGTAAGGATGGCGATCATGAGCTGGCGACGCAGGAACCATCTCATTTCGGGTAGGTCCGACCGTGGCGGTGTCCGCCAACCTCTCCTATGAAAAATGAAGATTTTTTGGATTTACCCACGCTTTTACCCCCGCGCCTAAAGTAGGAAAACCTGAGCCACTGGCGCCCTTCACGTTCGGTAGACGCGCAGTTAAGGTAAATGTTCTTGGCAAATTAGGTGCGACTGTTGGTACAGGCTAATTCAATGACCCCTGATTCGACCTCATTAGCCGACAAGCCGTACTCGTGACGTCGATTAGTCCCAGCGTACGCTGCACGAGTTCGGTGAATACGAAGTGTCGCATCCCAGAACTCCAAGACCTGGCCGGTTCATTGCATCGTCATGCCGCACACGGCGCCTTGAGAGCGGCCTTGACGATGATGCCGGTCGACAGTGCACCGACCGCCGGTCCATACAGTGCCTTGAAGCCCAAATACTGCTGGTAGGACATTGAGTCAAGGCCCGATAGCCATAGGACGAGCACGGAAACCGGCACGACCGCAACGGTGACCACCAATGCCACGAGCGCGACCCTGAGAACCCCGTGTCCGGGCAATGCGCATGCCGTCCGACCGCACAGTCGCGCCGGCATCGGCGCGATCACGCCGTCACGCAAGCGCTTCCTCGTCGTCACCGTCATGGCAAGGCTTCCCATCAGCGTCAGCATGAAGACGGTCGGTACTAAATCGTACGCGATGCCGCCCGCTCCCCACAGGGGCACGTGCTGTACGTTCGCAAACAACAATGCGGTGAACGCCAGCGACAAGACGAGGTTGATTACGACACCAATCAAGCGTTCGCGCCTGATATAAGAACGGTAGACATCGGGGATGCGCGCGTGGGCATACATGTGCGGCGAGGGTCGTACGGCGGTTGCTTTGGAATGTGGACTGCTCATGTGCGATCTCCTTGACGATGTCTATATTGTTAGAAGCAGGTCCCTGGCGTTCCTGCGTTGGAGCATCGTCATCTTAGGAGAGGTATAGCGGCACAAGAAATGGTTTTTCTCGTTACTCAGCAACGGCAAAACCGATAAGCCGATGACGAATAACGAGGCACGCCGCAACGCCTTTGTACATCGTACGTCTACAGATCCAGCACCAGCACGGGTGTGCGCGCACGCGAGCAGCACGGCGTGAACTGGTCGTTCGCCGCCTGCTCCTGCTCCGTCAGATACAGGTCGCGGTGGTCTGGCACGCCGTCCAGCACGCGCGTCAGGCACGTGCCGCATACGCCCTGCTCGCAAGAATATGGAATGTCGACGCCGTGCTCCGCGAGCGCCGCGATCACGGTCTTGTCCGCCGGGACGGTGAGCACCCTTCCCGTCGACGCCAGCCTTACGTCGAAGGCCCGGTCGCCGCTGGTGTCGACCGCGGCAGTGCCGAAGTACTCCACGTGCAGCTGTGCTGCCGGCCAGCCCTGCGCCTTCGCGGCATCCAGTACGTGGGCGATGAAGCCTTGCGGACCGCACACGTAGAGATGAGTGTCCGGCGCCGGCGCCGCGAGCAGCGTCGCGGTCCAGCTTCTGGTCGGCGTCGCCGCTGTCGTAGTGAAAATGGACGCGGGCGGCGTACCCCGAGGCGCCGATGCGTTCCCTGAAGGCGGCACGTTCCGGGGCACGCACGCAATAGTGCATCTCGAACGCGGCGCCGCGCGCGGCCAGGGATTCCGCCATCGCCAGGATGGGCGTGACGCCGATGCCGCCTGCCATCAGCAACGTGCGGCCGGCCGCGACCAATGGAAAATGGTTCTTCGGTTCGCTGATGTGGAGGACCGAGCCCGTGTCGACGTCATCGTGCATGGCACGCGAACCGCAGCGCGAGCCCGCATCGCGCAGCACGCCGATCAGGTAACGGTGGGTCTCGCCCGGCGCATTGCACAGTGAATACTGGCGCACCAGGTTGTTCGGGAGGTGGACGTCGACATGGGCCCCGGCCTCGAACGACGGCAGGGGCGCGCCGTCGAGCCGTACCAGCTCGTAGCTGCAGATCCCTTCCGCTTCGCGGGTCTTGCGCGCGACCCGTACCTGGAACGTGCTCATGCCGCCTCCCCGGCGCGCTCGCGCGCCAGCCACTGGTCGATGATGCGGCGCGATTGCACGCCGCCGGCATCGATGTTCAGCATGAGGAGCTTGCGCTCGGGATGGCGCAGGATGTTTTGCTGCTGCAGTTCGAGCATCGCGCGGTCCTCGCTAAATATCTTGCCCTGGCCTTCGCGGATGGTTTGGGTCAACGACGCGTCCTGCGGCTTGAAGTTGCGCGCCATGCCCCAGAAGTACCAGTGCGACGTCTCGGTCTCCGGTGTAATGAAGTCGACGACGATGCTCGACGCCTTGTGCGCCGGGTCGGCATGGTATCCGCCCTTTCCGGCATGGGCGACACCGACTTCGATCATCACGTGGCTCGGTGCGTCGAAGCGGCAGATCTGCCAGCGGTCGACGGGCACCTGATCGTCCAGGCCGTTGCCGCGCAGCGCCGCCTGCCAGAACGGCGGCGGCATGATGTTTTCCATGAAGCGGCTGGTGACGACCTGCCCACCCTCGACTTTCGTCGTAACAGGCGCCTCGTCGATCTCATTCTGGCCGATGCTCGACGCGTGCACATAGGTCTCGTGCGTCAGGTCCATCAGGTTGTCGATCATGAGACGATAGTCGCACGCGATGTGGAACAGCCCGCCGCCATAGGCCCATTCGGGATTGTCGGCCCATGCGAGATGATGGATCGTGGCCGGGTCGGCAAGCGCCTGCTCGCCCGGCCAGACCCAGACGAAGCCGTAGCGCTCCTCGACCGCGTAGCTGCGAATGCACGGAAAGCCGCGTACGCGCCGCCCCGGCATGGCGACGGGTTTGCCGTCGCATCCCATTTCCAGGCCATGGTAGCCGCACACCAGGTTGCCGTCGCGGACAAATCCGAGCGACAGCGGCGCACCACGATGCGGACAGAAGTCCTCGACCGCGGCTACCCTGCCGCCCTGCCCGCGGTAGAACACGATTTTTTCGCCGCAAATCCGGCGCCCCACCGGCTTGTCGTCGATCTCGTCCGGCGTGCAAGCCACATACCAAGCATTTTTCGGAAACATCTTGTCTCCATGTCGTTTGATATTCAGTGTACTGAATCTCAAAAGTATCAACGCGCCGCGCAAAGAAGTAAACTACGCTTTTCATATTTCGATGGTGCGCCGCAGCAGCCCATCCAGGACAGACGAAAGACCCCATGCCACGCTCCAAGGCGGATCCCGGCGCCAACCCGATGCATGACCTCCACCAGCATCCAGGCCACCTCCTGCGCCGCGCGCAACAGATCGCGGTGTCGATCTTCTATGACGAGATGGGGGACGAGCTGACGCCGGTGCAGTACGCGATCCTGGCCCAGCTTGCCGACCATCCCGGCATCGACCAGGTGTCGCTGGCGGGCCTGGCCGCGATCGATACCTCGACGGGGGCGACGGTCTGCGCACGGCTGGAAGAAAAAGGACTGCTGGAACGCAAGGTCATCCCCCACAACCGGCGCCAGCGCGCGCTGACCATCACGGCCGAGGGCGCAAGACTGCTCGACGCCATGGTGCCGGGTGCGCAGCGGCTGCGCGAACGCCTGCTGGCGCCGTTGTCCGTGCAGGAGCAGGCGCAGTTCATGCGGCTGCTTGGCAAGCTCGTCGACGAAAACAACGAACAGAGCCGCGCGCCCCTGCTCGCCCAATAACCATCGGGCGCGACGCCGACGTCGGTTCAGCCGGCGACACTGGCCGGGCGAACCGGCGCCTGCTGCCTGGCCAGCCGTTCGATGACGCGGCGGGCACGGTTCGGTCCCACGTCGACGTGGATGTCGACGCGGGGCGCACCGGCAAAGCGCTTCATGTTCGCATACTGGGCTTCGATCACTTCCTTGTCTTCCTCGAACGTCAGCACCGTCTGCCGGTACACCAGTTCGCTCACGTCCGGCTTGTCCGGATGCTGGTTCGACGCCATCGTCCACATGTAATGCGCGGTGGTTTCGGTCTCCGGCGTGATCGCATGGAAACCGCGCATGTGGAAGCCGCCCCGCCCCGCATCCGACAGGTCCTCGGTACCGACATCGGCGCCCCCGGTCCAGATCAGGAGATGGCTGACGGCCTCGACGGCGACGGGGTGAAGGCCCGGGTGATCGCGTTCTGGTCGACGCTCTTCGGCTACGCCACGATTAGCCAGGTGGCCTTGCTGCAGCCGTACATGGTCGGCGGCCTATCTGCCGACGAGATCGAGGTGCAGATCATCTGCACTGCGCTCGGACCGGAACTTGCCGCCGCCATGCACGGTGGCCGGGACCACGCCTGAAAGCGCGTGCACATCGGGCGTCAACCTGAACCTGGCCACGACGGCCGACAGCCGTTGCGCCTGTTCGCGCATGGCGACGGCCGATGCCGCGCCTTGCTGTACGAGTGCCGCGTTCTGCTGCGTCACCCCGTCCATGTCGACGATGGCCCGGCTGACCTGGTCGATCCCGCCGGATTGTTCCGCGCTCGCGCGTGCGATGTCGCCGACCATGGCTGTGACGCGGCGCACGCTCGCGACGACGTCTTCGATCGTCGCCCCCGCCTCGCCGGCAAGCCTGTTCCCATCCCGGACCTGCGCCGTCGACGCACCGATCAATGCCTTGATTTCCTTCGCGGCCAGCGCGGAACGGTGCGCGAGGTTGCGCACCTCGCTGGCGACGACGGCGAATCCGCGGCCCTGCTCCCCCGCCCTTGCCGCTTCCACGGCAGCGTTCAGCGCCAGCAGGTTGGTCTGGAAAGCGATGCTGTCGATGACGCCGATGATGTCGACGATCCTGGCCGACGCCCCGCCGATCGACGCCATCGTCGCCACGACATCGCCGACCACTACGCCGCCCCGTGCAGCCACCTCGGCGGCGTTCTTGACCAGGGCATCGACCTGCCGTGCGCTGTCCGCATTCTGCTGCACCGTCGTCGTCAATTGCTCCATGGACGCCGCCGTCGCGGACAGCGCCGACACCTGCGCGTCGTTGCGCTCCGCCAGCTCGCGGCTGCCGCTCGCCATATCCTCCGCCATCGGCAGCAGCATGCCCGTGGTCTCGCGCAGATCGGCCACCATGCTCCTGATCCCCTCCTGCATGCGTGCCAGTGCGACGGTGATCTGGCCGATCTCGTCGCCGGACACCGGTTCGATGCGGCGGGTCAGGTCGCCCGTGGCGATTGCCTGCGTCAGGTCGATCACGTGCCGCAGCGGGGCCGATATCGACCGCAGCAGCGACACCGCTACGACCACGGCGGTGGCCAGGCTGAACGCAAGCACGGTGAGCGCGCACCGTACCGAGAACGCGTGGTCTTCGAGCGCCTGCCGGTAGGACTGGCCGCCATCGCTCTCCTGCGCAATGCTGATGCGCTGCGCCTGCGCGATCGCGTTCGCCATGTCCTGCTGTAGGGCCGGGATCGACACGGCGGCATCCGGCTTCGACAGCATGCGCAGGTCGGCCGCCAGCGCCGTCCAGCTGCGGTCGAACGCGTCCGCCAGCTTGCGCGTGCCGGGCGATTGGGGCTTGCCGCGATAGCTCGCCCAGTTGCGCCCCAGGTCGGCCGCCAGGCCGTCCAGGATCGCGGCGTCGGCCGGCGCCGTACCGCCCGCATTCAGGATCGCGCCTTGCATCGAGAACAGGTCGACCTTGACGCGGTCGAGCAGCGCCACCGCCATCAGGCGCTGGTCGTACAAGGTCTCGACCGACGACTTCGAGGCATTGAAGCTGACGATGGCGCCGACGCTGGACACCAGCGACAGGACGGACAGGATCGCGAGGCCGCACAGCAGCCGCGTCCTGATCGAAAGGTTGCGCATCATGGCGTGCAGTCCGTGTCGCGTGCGCACGCGTTCACGACGAGCCGGTCGACGTCCCCGTCATGGCGGAAACCGATCCGTTCGGCGGCCGACGCGTCGAGCGGTGGAAAGCGCCCGAACGCCTGCTCCAGCGCGTCGTTGGGCGCGTACGAGACCAGGTCGCGCCGGTCGTCGCCATAGCGCCGGGCCAGGGCGTCCACCAGTTCGGCAACGCGCAGCCGCAGCACCGGCAGCGTCCAGTCGCGCCGCATCTCGACCTCTTTCTCGTCCAGGGCGGCCGCATGCAGCAGGTTGTCCACGCAGCACCCCACCGACATCCACCATGCCACCGCGTCGGCCGACACCGGGCAGGTGAACCGTTCGCCGTCGCGCAGCTTCCAGAAGATGTCGCTCATGAAGGCCGACAGCAGGCCCGTCGGCTCGGCGAGCCGGGCGACGATGCCGGGCAGGCGCACGATACGCCCGTCGATCCACCCGCGCCGGCTGTAGTCCTTGACCAGGATTTCGTCGACCAGCTTGTGCGCGCCATAGCTCAGGCCAGGGCGCATCGGCGTAGCGTCGTTGACCAATGCGGGCATCGGTGAACCGTACACGGCGATCGTGCTCGCGAACGTGAAGCGGGTCGGCGGCGCCGGCTGAGCGCGCAGCAGCTCCAGCATGGCCAGCGTCGCGCGCAGGTTGACGTCCAGCCCCAGCGCGTAGCTCTTCTCCGCCGCGCCGCCCGGAATGCTGGCCAGGTGGATGACGTGATCGACCCGTTCCGCGAACGCCTCGCGCAACACGGCGTCGTCGGCGATACTGCCGCGCACAACACGCACGCGCGCATCGTCGATGCTGTCGTCCGCTTCGAGATCGACCAGGGTCAGCCTGGAAAACGGTGCCTGTCCAGCGCCGATGCGCCCCGCGCGCAGCAGGCGCCGCACCAGGTGGCGACCGACGAAACCGTTCGCCCCCGTGATCAGTACGTTCATGCGTCGGCTCCCTCGCGCAGCGCCACGAAGCGGTGCTCGATGGCGCCGAACACGGACTGGCCGTCGCTGCCTGTCACGTCGAAGCGCAGGCGGTCGCCGTAGCGCAGGAAGGCGGTGCGCGGCTCGCCGTGGTCTATCGTCTCGATCGCGCGCCGCTCGGCCAGGCACGCGGAACCGACCTCGCGGTAATTCTTGTTCGATACCGTGCCGGACCCGATGATCGTGCCGGCGCCCAGGTTGCGGTTGTACGCCAGGTGGCGAATCAGCTCGCCGAAACCGAAGTCCATCTCGCCGCCGTTCGGGTGGCCGAACCAGTCGCCGTTGCGCGCCACGTGCATGTCCAGGTGCACGCGGCCGTCGCGCCACGCGTCTCCCAGTTCGTCCGGCGTCACGGCGACCGGCGCGAACGCGGCGGCGGGCTTGGCCTGGATGAAGCCGAAGCCCATCGACAGTTCGCGGAACAGGTGTGCGCGCATGCTGACGTCGTTGAAGATCGTGATCAGCCTGACGTGATCCAGAGCCTCCCGCGCGCCGACACCCATCCGGACGTCGTCGAGGACGACGGCGAATTCGCCCTCGAAATCGCCGTTGTCGTCCTCCGACGGGAACGCATAGTCGTCGCACGGACCGCGAAAGTCGTCGCCCTGGCGCTGGATCAGGATCGGTACGCCGGGCGTCTTTTTCACGGTCAGGTTATAGGCGCGTTCCATGATGTCGCCATGGTTCAGGAACGCCGACGCGTCGATGAACTGGTAGGCGCGCGGGAACGGCGCCGCCGCACGCGCAGGGTCGAAATCGAAGGCGTCGGCCAGCGCGCGCGCGTTCAGTGCATCATAGCGGGCGCGCAGCGCCGGTTCGACGGTGCTCCAGTTCTCGATCGCGGCCTGCATCGTCGCCGCGACGGGTGCCGCGTCCACGGCGCGGGTCAGGTCGCGCGAGACGATGACGATGCGGCCGTCGCGGAAACCGTTCTTGAGTGTAGCGAGCTTCATGTGTCTCCTTCGTTGTCGTTGAATTCGTGTTACCAGTGGATCAGCGGCAGGCCCGCCACCGGCGCGCGGAAATACGGGATCGTTGTGCCCATCAGGCTACCCAGGTAGACCGTACGCAGGTCCGGGCCGCCGAAGGTCAGGCTCGCCATCCAGGGCGCGAGCGGCCCGCGCGCCGCCTGCATGATTTCAGGCGTCAGGGTCTTGTCGGCGAAGTGGCGATTCAGGCGCGCCGTCGCTTCCGGATTGCCGTCGTCCAGCAAGGTCAGCACCTCGCCGTCGGGCGTCAGTGCGATCAGCTTGTCGCTCATGATCAGCGTGATCCACAGGTTGCCGTGAGAGTCGAACGCGAAGCCGTCCGGGAACCCTTCGAGTTCGGCCGGACCGTAGACCTCGCGGCCGTACAGTGAGCCGTCGTCGGCCACGCGCAGGCGCGAGATGCGGCGCGCGTTGCTCTCCACGACGTACAGCCACTCCTCGTTCGCGTCGAAGCGGATTTCGTTGGTGCCGCCGAAGCCGTCGGCCGCGATGCGGATGCCCTTCTCGTCCATCAGGGCGATATAGCCGTCGAGGACGCCCGAGTTGATCGAATCGGTCCACGGCACCGTGCGCGTGGTGACGGTCAGCCAGGTGCGGCCTTTCGAATCGCGCATGACGAAATTGGCCTTGCCGATCGGGCGGCCATCGATTTCGGTGTACAGCGTGCGCAGGGTGCCACCCACGGTCAGGAGTTCGACGCTGTCGGTGCCCCAGTTGGCAATCAGGATGTCGCCGTTTTCCATCAGCGCGAGGCCGTTCGGCAGCGAGCCCCTGGCCATCACGTAGCGGTCCGCGAAGCTGTCCTGCGCGGCCGCACCTTCGGCCCGCACGGGCACGATCAGGCGCTGCCTGCCGTCCGGTTCGATGCGCATCACGCCGCCCCGGGCGTCGGCAGCCAGCAGGATGCCGTCACGTTGCGCCAGGATACATTCGGGGCGCTGCAGGTCGGTGCCGATGGTGCGGATCTGGCCTCGGTCGACCTGCCAGCCCTTGAGAGGATTCGTGCTCATGCTCGTGTTGTCTTTCTTGGTGATGTTGCAGGTACGGTCATCTTAGGGATCAAAAAAGCCTATGAATAACCGTTTATATCGATTTAAACTAACGGGAAAAACGATACAAAGCCGAAGGGCTGCCGAGACACCATGCGATTCAAGAAACTCGACCTCAACCTCGTCGTCGTGCTCGACGCACTGCTGGACGAGCGCAGCGTCACCCGGGCCGGCGTCCGGCTCAACGCGAGCCAGACCACGATCAGCGACGCACTGGGCCGGCTGCGCCAGTATTTCAACGACGACCTGCTGACCCAGGTCGGCCGCAAGATGGTGCCGACGCCGCTCGGCGAGAGCCTTATCGGACCGGCGCGCACGCTGCTGCTGCAGGCCGAAGCGATGGTCAACACGAAGCCAAGCTTCGATCCCGCTGCGGCGGTCCGTACGTTCACCCTGATGGTGAGCGACTACGTCTACACGGTGCTGGTCACCAGGGTCGCGGCGGAACTGAGCCGGATCGCGCCCAGCATCACGCTCGAGATCGTTCCCCACTCGACCGTGCCGTGGGAATCGCTCGACCGCGGCGAGGCGGACTTCCTGATCATGCCGCAGAATTACATGACCACCGGCCACCCGAGCTCCCTGCTGTTCGAGGACGGCTTCTGCTGCATCGCCTGGCGCGACAACGATCTCGTGGACGATGCGATCACGCTGGACCGCTTCATGGAACTGGGGCACGTCGTGACGCGTTTCGGCCACAACCGCACGCCCGCGATCGACGAATGGTTCCTGCGGCGCTTCGGCGAGATGCGCCGCATCGAGATGATCACGACCGGCTTCTATGGCCTGCCCCAGGCCGTGATCGGCACCAGGCGCATCGCGACCATCCAGCGTACGCTGGCCGACTACTATGCGGACCTGTTGCCCATCAAGGTGATCGAGCCCGCTTTCGAACTGCCGACCGTCTCCGAAGCCATGCAGTGGAACCGGTACGCCGACAGCGATCCGGGCATGGCGTGGATGCGACAGGTACTCGCCGAACACGGCGCCGCCATCCACGCCGGACCGGTGCCGCAAGCTTAGGAACGCGGCAACGCCAGCAGGTCGTCGTCGACGATGGCCACGGCGCGGGTCCAACCGGCCGAGCCGCGCCGGACCTTGTGCGGGAAGCAGCTGATATAAAAACCGTGGGCCGGCAGAGCTTCCAGGTTGTGCAGCTTCTCGAGGTGGCAATAGCCGATGTCGCGGCCGGCCTTGTGGCCTTCCCAGATCAGCGACTTGTCGCCCGTCTCGGCGATTCTCTTCGCCGTGTACGAAAACGGCGCGTCCCAGCTCCAGGCATCGGTGCCGGTCAGGCGTACGCCGCGCTCCAGCAGGTACATCGTCGCCTCGTAGCCCATGCCGCAGCCGGCTTGCACGAAGTCGCCGTGGCCATAGCGGCTGCCGGCGCGCGTGTTCACGACGACGATGTCGAGCGGCTGCAGAACGTGGCCGACGCGCGCCAGCTCGGCCTCGACGTCGGCCGCCGTGGCCACGTAGCCGTCCGGGAAATGCCGGAAGTCGAGCTTTACGCCCGGCTGGAAACACCATTCGAGCGGCACCTCGTCGATGGTAATCGATGCCTTTTTCTCGCCGGTCTTCGCATCCATCGTCGAATGGAAGTGGTAAGGCGCGTCGAGGTGCGTGCCGCTGTGGGTCGTCATCGTGACCCATTCGGCGGCGGCCGCTTCGCCGTCGGGGTAGTCGGCCGCCGTGGTGCCCGGGATCATCAGCATGAATTCCGGCAGCGTGTCCTGGTGCTTTTGATAGGTGATCTTCGGCGCCAGCGGGGGCGGATCGGACAGGACTTCGTTTTCGAGGTAGATGGACAGGTCGATGAAATGACGGGACATGGTTTTTCCTTGTTGGGTATTAGTCGGTGATGAGGGTGCTGCCGTCGACGACGAGCGTCTGCCCCGTGATGAAGCCGCCGGCGCGGCCTGCCATCGAAGGTACGATCAGGTTGGCGAGCCGCGCCGCGCCTTGGAGGTTGACGCCGGATACGTGGTCCCGGTCGGCGTCGGTCGTCTCCGCGAGCGGTTCGGCCGGGCCCTGCACGCCCGCGTTGCAGACAAGCGTATCGATACGGCCGCGCCAGCCTGCCGCGACATCCACAAGGCGGACGACGGCCGCGGGATCGGCGACATCGCAGGGGATCGGCAGCGCGTCGACGCCATCCGCGCGCAACGCGTCCGCGGCCGCCGCGCAGCCGGCGGCGTCGCAGTCGGCCAGCACGACAGCCGCCCCGTGCGCGCCCAATGCCGCCGCGATCGCGCTGCCCAGGCCCTGCGCCGCACCGGTGACGAGAGCAACCTGCCCGCCCAGGTCGAACAGGCCTTTCCCGCTGGCTGGTACGCTTGACATGGCGCGCTCAGATCGGTTGTGCCAGCGCCATCAGCGACTCGCGCATGATGCGGCTGTGCTCCTCCTTGTCGCCGCCGGCGATCTCGATGTCGCCGAGGCGGCCCGAGTTCTCGACCACCATGCGGCAGCGTTCCCAGCGCCGTTCCTGGAAGGCGTGCAGCGCATGCGCCACGTCCGTCGCCTTCTCCAGCTCGTCGGCGAGCACCAGTGCGTCCTCGATACCTATGCAGGCGCCGGACGCCAGGTGCGGCGTGGTCGCGTGGACGGTGTCGCCGATCAGCACGACGCGGCCCCGGTTCCACGGGCGCGGCAGCAGCATGCCCTCCAGCGGCCGGTAGATGATCTGCGACGAAGCGTCCAGTTTCGCGCGCACGTCCTGCAGCACGGACACGTCGAACGGGGCCAGCAGGTCTCTGAGCATAGGCAGGAACTGCGCGGGATCGATGTGGACGTTCTCGATCCGGTCCTCGGTGACGTACAGGTAGATCTCGCTGTCGGACACCGGACTCACGCCGGCCTTGATCTTCGGTCCCAGCCACATGGCGGCGCGGTTGACTTCCGGCGCGCGCGGCAGCACGGCGCGCCAGACGCCCTGGCCGCTGTAGCGCGGCGCCGGCGCATCGGGGAACAGCGTCGCGCGCGTCTTCGAATACAGGCCGTCCGCGCCGATCACGAGATCGTAGCGGCCGGTGGAGCCGTCCGTGAAGCCGACGTCGACGCCGGCGTCGTCCTGCCCGATCGTGATGAACGAGCAGCCCAGGCGCACGTCGGCACCGGACGCCCGGGTGGCTTCGGCCAGGATCGCGGCCAGCACAGGACGCATGATCGAGCCGCCGCCCGGCACGTCGGCGCCGGCGACGCGCGGCGTCGGCAGCGTCGCCACGTGCATCCCGTTCTGCAGGCCGATCTCGACGCCGTCGAAGGCGGCGCCACGGCGCAGGAACTCGTCCAGGATGCCGAGCGTGCGGAAGGCGCGCAAGGTGGCGCCGCCGAGGCTGATGCCCGCGCCATAGGAGCGCCAGCCCGGATCGATTTCGACGAGATCGACCTCCACGCCGCGCTTGCGCAGTTCGATCGCGGCGGACATGCCGGAAAAACCGCCGCCGATGATGAGTACCTTGTGTGCTGCCGTCATGATGTCTCCCTTATGTCTCTTCCATTACTGCATAGATGTCGTCCGGCGCGGCGATCGCGAGCGGCACCGGGGTCAGGGCCTGCCCCAGGCACGGGCCCAGCGTGCAGATGCCCGTGTCGATCGCGAACTGCGCGCCGTGTGCGCTGCATACGATGCGCGTGGCGGCGCCGTCGAGGTAGGAATCCTTGCGCCAGGCCATCGGCGTGTCGCCGTAGTGCGGGCAGGCGTCGCGATACGCGTGCAGGCGGCCGTCCTTGCGCACGACGAAGATCGTGTCGGCGCCCTCGCCGCGCGGGTCGAACCCGCGCGCGCATCCTTCCGCCAGGTCGCTGCCCTTGCACAGGTAGTGATGCGCCATCGCTCAGTGGCGCTCGCCGGCACCTGCCGCGCCGGGTGGCGGTCCACCCGGCGCCCATTTGTCGCGCTGCTGGAACAGGAATAGCTGCGAGGCATCGGCGCTCATCGGCACGGCGCGCGCCGTCCACGTGTCGTCGTGCAGGTCCATGTCCGCGTCGTACTCGACGTGGCAGCCGAGCGGGCTGTTGAAGTACCAGAACCAGTTCGAGCCCATCTTGTGCCGGCCCGGGCCCCAGAACGACTGGTAGCCTTTGTTCACGAAACGCGTGCCGGCCTGCATGAGTTCCGTCGGACCGCCCATGTGGAACGTGAAGTGCTCGCAGCCCTGCATGAACGGCGGCGTCTGGATCAGGAACAGCGTGTGGTGGTCGATCGTGCCGCCGGGCTGCAGGAACGGACCGGCGCCCAGCAGGCGGTCGGTGCAGCGGAAGCCCAGGCGCTCCACGTAGAACGTTTCGGCCTTTACCGCGTCGGGTACGAAATACACGACGTGCGACAGCGTGCGCGGCAACGCCTTCGCGTCTTCGTCGACGGCGACGTGGTTGACCGGGCGATTGTGCGCCCCGGGCGCGTTCACCGCTTCGGCCGGCAGGTCGAGGGGACGGCGCACCGTCACCTGGAAGCCCAGCACGAAGCCCAGGTCGTCGACGGCTTCGATGCTGCCGTCCGCGAGGCGCTTCACCTCGCGGTCGCGGCCGAGTTCCTCGGCGATGGCGCCCAGCGTCTGCTCGTCCGCCACGCCGTAGATCGTCTTGCGCAGCATGGTCGCGGTGCCGAGGGGCGCGGGCAGCCCGGCGTCGTCCTTGTGGGCCAGGACGATGGCGGTGCCGTCCAGCGCCTCGAAGCGGCCGTTGCCGACGGGCGTGAGGCCGTAGTCGGTGAGGTATTGGGTGCAGGCGGCGACGTCGTCGACGCCGAAGACCAGTGCGTCGGGTCCGATGATATTCATGGGGTTCTCTCTGTCGTGTCGTGGTTCAGACGGCGGTGCGGCCGCCAAGGGTTTCGGCCACCCAGTCGGCGATGTAGGCGCCGGCATTGGCCGAGTTGTCGAAGCTGGAGTGCTGCACGCCACCTTCGCGCTCGGTGAACACCTTCAACTCGCGCTTGGGGCTGTTCACGAGCTGGTCGTATGTGCGGACGGCCCAGTGCAGCGGGATCTGCGAATCCTTCTCTCCGTGCGTGACGAGGAACGGCACCTTGATGCGGTCGAGGATGCCGTCCAGGTGGACGTGTTCCGCGATCTGCATGAACTCGTCCTGGTCCTTCGCCCCCCATACCCAGCGCACGTGCTCCCAGTAGTGCGGCACAGGAAAGCTGCCCTCCTTCGCGAGGCGCTTCTTCTGTACGTCGCGCCAGTCGTGGTTGGCGCCCCAGACGACGCCCATGGCGAAGCGCGGCTCGAACGCCACCGCGCGCGGGCAGTAGTAGCCGCCCAACGATACCCCTTCAAGGCCGATGCGCTTCGCGTCGACGTCCGCGCGGGTCTCGAGCCAGTCCACGACCTTGCTGGCCCAGCGCTCGCTGTCATACACCGCGTGCATGCCGTGCAGGCGCAGCGCTTCGCCGGTGCCCGGCTGGTCGATCACGAGCGACGATACGCCCCGCTTTGCAAGCCATTGCGGCAGGCCGACGCGGTATTTCATCTCCTTCGTGGAGTCGAGGCCGTTGACCTGCACGATGATGGGCGCGGGGCAGTCCACACCCTCGGCGCGAACGTACAGGCCCGAGATATGGGCGTCGCCGTACGGGATCTCGACGCGGATGCAGTTCTCTCCACTGAGCTTCAGGCCGCGCGCGAAGACGTCCAGAAATCGACCGTAAGGCGCCAGGCGTCCGGGCGCGCCGTGCGCCTGCAGGCGCTCCGCCGTCAGGTAATACGTGGCGGCGCGGTTGTACTTGTCGCCGGCCGAGATCAGGCGGCCGTGCGCCTCGTCTTCCTCGGCCAGGGCACACAGCTTGTCGGCCATGCGCGACCAGGTCTCGCGGAATGCCTTCGTGCCGGCGGCGTCGGGCTGCTTCGCTGCGTCCTCCAGCGGCGCGCACATCTCCTCGATCTCGCCGATCTTCGCGCCCATCTCGATCGCCAGGTCGACCGAGAGGTTCCAGACGTAGTTGGTGGGGAAATACTTGAACATGGTTAGCTTTCTATCGTTGTTGGGTGGTTGGCATGGTGTTGGGAACGTCCGCCGCCACGCGGGATACCGGCGTGGGACGCAGGAGGAAATGGCCCAGTGCGGGCAGCAGCACCAGGGCGCCGAGCATATTCAGCAGGAACATGAAGGCGAGCAGGATGCCCATATCGGCTTGAAACTTGATCGGCGAAAAGGCCCACGTGGCGACGCCGACGGCCAGGGTCACCCCCGTCAGCATCACGACCTTGCCCGTGAAGAGCAGCGCGCGGTAATAGGCTTCGGACAGGCTCATGCCCTCCTTCATGCGCGCCTGGGTGACGCTCAGGATGTACAGCGCGTAGTCGATGCCGATGCCCACGCCCAGGGCGATCACGGGCAGGGTCGCGACCTTCACGCCGATGCCGAGGACGACCATCAGCGCTTCCGCCAGCACGGACGTCAGCATCAGGGGCAGCACGGCCACGACGACGGCGCGCCAGGAGCGGAACGTGATGAAGCACAGGACGATCACGGCGCCGTACACGAGGAGCAGCATCTCGTACCAGGAGCGCTTGACGACGATGTTGGTCGCGGCCTCGATCCCGGCGCTGCCCGCCGCCTGCAGGAACCTGACATCGGCGGTATCGTTGGCGGCGGCGAACGCATCGACGTGCGCGACCACGCGCGACAGCGTGTCGGCCCGGTGATCCTTGAGGTAGACGTAAACCGTCAGCAGGTTGCAGGCATCGTTGTACAGGCCGCGCGGCGCGCCGGCGGTGATCGAATTCAGCATCGCCTGGTTCCTCGACATCTCGTACCATTTCGGGTTGGCTTCGTTCAGGCCGCTGAGCATGCGGCGGTTCAGCAGCGCCAGCGTGTTCACCGATTCCACGCCCTCGACCTGGCGCAGTTCCCAATCGAGTGCATCCACCCGTTTGAGGACGTCGTAGCTGGCGCAGCCGCCGTCCGGCGTCTTCACCAGCACGGCGTACACGTCGCTGCTGGCGCCGTAGTGCGCGCTGATGTAGGCCACGTCGCGGTTGTAGCGCGAGTCCGGACGCAGCTCCGGCGCGCCCGGATCGAGGTCGCCGATCTTCAGGTGGTGACTCGTGACGCCCGCGCCCACGGCCAGCACACAGGCTGCGGCGATGGCGACGCCCGCCCACGGCTTGCGGGTGAACAGGTCAAGGAAGCGCCACAGGCCTTCCTTGCGACCGCCGGCCCGCTCCATCTCTTCCGCGCGCAGGCTGCGCTGGGCCGCCCGGGCGCTCACTCCGGTGTAGGACAGCAGGATCGGCAGCAGGATCAGGTTCGTGAAGATCAGCGCGGCGACGCCGATGCTGGCCGCGATCGCCAGCTCGCGGATCGCCTGGATGTCGATCACGAGCAGCACGGCGAAGCCGACGGCGTCCGCTAGCAGCGCCGTCAGCCCGGCCAGGAACAGGCGGCGGAACGTGAAGCGTGCCGCGACGAGCTTGTGGGCGCCGCGCCCGATGTCCTGCATGATGCCGTTCATCTTCTGCGCGCCGTGGCTCATGCCGATCGCGAAGATCAGGAACGGCACCAGCATGGAGTAGGGATCGAGCGCATAGCCCAGGGTCGGCAACAGGCCGAGCTGCCACACGACGGCGACCAGCGAACTGGCGACGACGAGCACCGTCGAGCGCGCGCAGCGGGTGTACCAGAACACCATGGCGGCGGCGATGGCGATGGCTACGCCGAAGAACAGCAGCACCTGGCGCAGGCCGTCGATCAGGTCGCCCGCGATCTTGGCGAACCCCGTCACGTGGATGCGCACGCCCTGCGCCTCGTATTTGGCGCGGATCGTCTCCAGTGCACCGGACAGGGCCTGGTAGTCGAGCGGCTTGCCCTGCGCATCGACCGCCAGAAGTGGCACGTAGATGACGCTGGAGCGGGCGTCGCGCGCGACGATCTGGCCGATTTCTCCCGAGCGCGCGACGTTGGCCGCCATCTTGCGCAGGCTGTCCGGCGAGCCGTCGTAGCCTTCGGGGATCACGGGACCGCCGTCCATGCCTTCCTCCGTGACACCGACCCAGCGGGTGTTGGGCGTCCACAGCGATTTCATGAACGGACGGTCGACGCCGGGCAGCAGGAAGACCTCGTCGCTGATCCTGGCCAGCAGATCCAGATAGCGCCGGTCGTAGATCGTGCCATTCGGATTCTCGACGGCGATGCGTACGGCGTTGCCCAGGCCGCTCAACTCCTTCTGGTACTTCAGGTAGTTGGCGATGTACGGATGGCCGGCGGGGATCGCTTTCTCGAAGCTGGCGTTCAGGCGCAGTTTGCCGGCCTGCCAGCCGAGCAGCACGGTGACGACGGCACACAGCACCACGACGACGATGCGGTGGTTGAACAGCAGGCGTTCGAGGAACGAACCGGAGCGCGGATCGAACTGCGCCAGGTCGGCGGCGACTTGTTGGGGAGCGTGGGTCGGGTTCATCGTGAGGTCATGGACGTGGTGGTTGCGGCGTGCGCGGGCAGACGGACGACGCCGGCCACGCCGACTGTCACGACGGTGCCGTCGGGCAGTGCGATCAGGTCGTTGGGCTGGGGCAGCGCCTGCGTGTTCAGCGGTGCGATTGCGGTGGCGCCGGCGGCGCCGGCCAGCAGCATGCCGGCCTGGTTCGCCATCAGCAGGCGGCCGTCGCGTAGATAGGCTGCCGTCACGGAGACGGACGCCGGCACCGCCAGCGCGGTCCAGGTTGCGCCGCGGTCGTGCGATGAGAACGCGTTGCCCCCAAGGCCCGCAACGACCGCATCCGCGCCGCCCAGCGTCAGCGCGAAGAAGCTGCCCTTGTACGGCAGCGCGATGCGCGCAAACGTGGCGCCACTGTCCGTAGAGCGCAGCAGCACGCCCTGCTCTCCAGCGATCAGCACGTCGCTGCCGGATGCCTCGACGGCGTACAGGTGGCTGGCCTTGGGGTTGTCCAGGCGGTTGCCGAATGGCGCCCAGGTCTTGCCGCCGTCGCGCGTGCGGAACGCCAGGTTGTAGGCGCCGACGATGAAGCCGTTATTCTCGTCGGTGAAATGCAGGCCGAGGAAGGGCTTGTCGGGTCCGTCCGCGACGAGGCGCTGCGCGTCCGCCAGATAGGCCGAGCCGCCCTGCCCCGCCTGGGCGTCGCGCAGTACCAACTGGGCCGCCTGTACGCCGTCGAGCTGGCGTGTCCAGGTCGCGCCGCCGTCGCCGCTGTGCAGCACGAGGCCGTAGTGACCCACGGCCCAGCCTTGCGTCGGCGTGGGGAACTGGACCGCGGTCAGGGTCACGCTAACGGGTACGCTGGCCTGGCGCCAGGTGGCGCCGTCGTCGTCGGACAGCACGATGACGCCGCGTTCGCCCACGGCGACGAGGCGCTTGCCGGCGCGGGCGATGCCGGTCAGGTAGGACCTGGCCGGCATCGCCACCATCAGCGCGGGGAGCGCCATCGGGTCGGCGACGGGGGCCGCCGTCACTGGCACGGCCGCGGCGCCGATCCAGGCCGCCGCGAGGGTCAATGTCAATCTGTTCAGGTACATGAAACGCTCCACGATGCTGTGCAGGCGACCGCCGCCATGCGTAGGCATGCGGCGGCCCGTCCGGCGCGCCGCGAGGCCGCCGGAGGAAGGGTGCTGCTCTTGGGGACTGGCCCGTACGTGCGGGCCGGAAAGTCCGAGACCCGTGAAATCAGCGTACGCCGCTGTTCAGCGAATCCTGCGAGAACGTCGTTTCCGGGTAGCGCGGCACCGCCTTGTACTGATACGGCTTCTCGTTCATGACCAGGTTGGCGAACCAGGTATTCGACAGCAGGTCGTAGAACCCGAACGTGATCGGCGTCGTGGCCGGCAGGTCCGGCATCGTGACCGGCAACTGCCACATCGTCTTCCACAGCTGGCCCTTGGCGTCCCAGCGGTCGCCCAGCACGGCGGTCCAGGTATCCTCGTCGAGGTAGTAGCGGCCCTTCGGCGCGACGTGGCGCATGCCGGCCTTCAGGTTGGCTTCCACCACCCACACGCGGTGCAGTTCCCAGCGCACCATGTCCGGATTCAGGTGCTGCGGGCCGACCAGGTCGAGGTCCTTGCCCGCCAGCGAACGATTCGTGTTGTAAGGGATGAGCATTTCCTTCTTGCCGACCAGCTTCCAGTCGAAGCGGTCGAGGCGCCCGCTGAATACGTTCAGCTCGTCGAAGCTCATCACGCCGGCGGTGGCGGGTGTCGGGGTGTCGCAACAAGCGTTCGGCAGCTTGCGCGTGCGGCGCTGGCCGGCCAGGTAGACGTAGCTCGCATCGCGATCCGCATCGAGGTTCAGGCGGCCCAGGATCGCCTCGCCCGCCCGGATCGGCGGCCCGGCGTTCACGAGGCGGATATTCCAGTAATTGCCGCCGTTCGCTTCGAGCGAGCCGTCCCTGAAATAGTACGGCATGCTCTGCGCCGCGGCCGCGTCAACCGTCATGACGGGCTTGCCCTCGGACGTGATCAGGTAGGCGCGATCCACGAAATCGATGTTCTCGCCGCGCCAGTTCAGCAGGTGGTTCCACATCGCCTCGGCGCCGTTCTTCGGGACCGGGAACGGGATGCCGCCGAACGCGCCGGTCGGGACTTGCTTGTCGTTCAGCTTCGCCGCCGTCGCGTTCTTCGCCGTGTTCTCGTACACCCATTGCGGCGCCGCGGCCGTGCGGTGCGTCGGGTACACGTCGATGCGGTAGCTCGCATGCTTCTTCAGCATCGCCTTCGTGCCGTCGGTGAGCTTGTCCGCGTATTGGTCCATGTTCTTCGCCGTGATCGAATACAGCGGCTTTTCGCCGGCGTAGGGATCCTGGTCGCGCCGCCCGCCGGCCTTGTAGCCTGCCGCCGCCTTGGTCAGGCCGCCGTCCCACGCCGGGATCGTGCCGTCCTTGTTGCCGGCTTTCTCGGCGCCGAACGGTGTCAGCGTCTTGCCCAGCTGCGCCGCCTCCTCGGGCGTGGCCGCGCCGACGGCACCCGTCATGGCCGCAGTCACCGCGGCGGTCACCATTGCTCGCGTGAAGTTCATTGTCGTCTCCTGACTGTTATGTGATTAGAAGGTCCGGCGCAGCGAGAACGACGCGAAATCGCGGTCCTTCAACGCCTGCTTGTATGTATAGACAGTACCCGCGGCGCCATTCGTCGCGATGGTCGCTGCCGCCCCGTAGTAATGCGTGACGTTGATGCTGGCGAACCAGACATCCTCGTAGCGGCCGTTGACGCCGATACTGAAATCGCCGCCCTTGTCCGCGCCGAACGACGGGCCGAGCGCCCCGGAGCGGCCCTTCGGCGTGTAACCGACGCCGACCGGCACATCGATGTCGAGGCCCGGCCGCACCTGGCGGTAGGATGGCGTGTACACCACGCGCAGGCCCCACGCGTCGCGCGCGGCGTTGGGGTCGAGGTGGTCGGCGTTCTTCGTCACGCTGGTGACGCGGTTCCAGGCGATCTCGCCCGCCAGGGACGACTCGGCGGAGATCGCGTTCGGTGCGAGCGTGGCCAGCGTCGACACGTTCAGGTGCGCTGTCCGGCCCACCGGATACACCGGATTGCCGCTGTTGTCGGAAGGCGCCGCCGGGCCGCCGAACGCGGCCGGCACGACGCCGTAGAGGTCCGGCGAGCCGGCATTGCTCAACGCGGCGTTACGGCGCACCGAGGCTTCGGCGGACACGTTGAATTCGCCAAAAGTCTTGCTGGCGCTGACGCCGTACGTGAGGGTGCCCTCATGGTAGAAGTGACGGAACGTGGCCGGGAACGCACCGACCGGCGTGGGCACGAGGCCCAGCACGACCTGGGGCGACTTGTCGTGGTAGCGCGCGGCGTAGAAGCCCAGGTCGACGTCGCTGCCCGCGGGCGTCCACTTGATCTGCATGCCGCCCTGCCCGGAATTCTTCGCGTTGACGACGCCCATGTAGATGCTGCGCGGCGTCGGCGGCGCGCCGAGGATCAGGCTCTCGACGCCGGTGCCCACGTTGTCGACGAAGTTGAAGTAGCTGCCGATACCGGGCAGGCGATTCGCCTCCCAGCGATACTGGTAGTAGGCGCCGAAGCTCAGGTTCGACGCGAGCTGCACCTGGCCCGAGACCTGGCCGACCGGCCGGATCAGTTCCTTGAACTGGGTATTCGGCACGGACTGCGCCTTGACGACGTCGATCGGCTGCTGGGCGGCGGCGATGCCGTTGGCGCCATAGAAGAGCGTCTCACCATACACCAACGCATGGCGGCCGAGACGCACGGTGACCGGCTTGCCCGCCACGTCGCCGTTGGCGAAGACGAAGGCTTCCAGCAGCTCGGCCTTGCGTCCGTGCAGCGTACGCGTCGCTTCGGTGAACTCGCTGGCAGGTACCGACAGTGCGTTGTAGGTGAAGGGGGAATCGTTGTCCGTATGGCGGTTGTAGACCGAGTCGTACCAGGCGGCGCCGCTCACGCGCGCACCGACGTTCTTGTAGGTGAGGTCCATCTCCGACAGCAGGTCGACGCGATTCGAGATGAGACCCTTGCCGAAGTTGCGGTCGCCGTCATCGAAATTGGGTGCGTCCGGCGTGGCGATCAACTCGGCGCTGCGTTCTTTCAGGCGGAACGCGGCACTGTATTTGATCGTGTTATCCCAGCGCAGCTTCAGCTCCGGGTTACCGGTGTCGATTTCGCCGGCACTGGCGTTCTGGGGCGAAAACGATGCGCCGAGCGCAGCGACCAGCGTGCAGGCTGCGCCGATGTGCCGTTTGATTGTCAGATGGCCGAAGCCGGGGGTGTGGTCGTGCATTGTGTCTCCATGTAGTTATTCGCACGCAGTGCATCGCCGCCGCGCCTGTGCCGCTTGCCCCCTATCCACGAGGTATCCGGTCAGTAATGGGCGTAGCAGAGCCACCGGCAGCGCAGATCGCGTTACCGGGCATCGATCAAAAGATTGCGACTTGACGACAGCAGGCCGTAGCGCTGCCCCGAGGGGACAGTCCGAATCAGCCGGTAGAAGGGGTTATCGAAGTCATGGGGTCTCCGGACAGTGATTTGCTCTGGCAACTGCTTGGCTCAAAACCATCATATCGGCCAACGGGAAACAGTTAAAACCGTTTCTACCGATTGTTTGTACCGGAAAAACCAATGCATATTGGTTGAATCTGATCGGCAGAGACGCCGACACCCCGTCCCTCCTCCATGGTCACCTCCATCGATAGGGTCGCCGGCCCTTGCGTGCTCAAAATCCCCCCCATTACACACGACGCAGTGCTCTGCCTTCGGACAATCCGCAACTTTATTTCATAAGTGAAGTATTCAGTGATAAAATAAATCGAGCCCAGAGATTGAATGGCTCAACTTCCTGGACAAAACGATCGGGTGAACAACATGAACACGAAGATTTACATTCCGGTAATTCTTGTATCGCTGCTGAGCGGTTGCGCTGCAACCGACGACCTGGCGCACAACGACCCAATCCGGGCGCGGGTGCTGGCCGAACTGGAACAGGCGAAAGCCGAAGGGCTGGTGCCCGTCACAGAGGCCCAATACATGTACCCGTGGCCAGGAGCATCGGCCCAGGCTAGCGCCGCGCGCGGCGAAGCGCGCCCGCATGCCGTAAGCACGGGCAGTGGAGGCGCGCCGGCCAAGGCGTCATCGGCCTCCCCCTTCAAATCCGACAGCTGAGGTGGTACGGGCATGGGCGTTGTAGCGCCTGGTCGCGCAGGCGCCTCGTGCAGGCTGGCGCCGGTCGTGCGCTACGGTTTAGAATCCGGTACTTTATCGTTGCACGGGATATCAATGAGCGATTTTGGGCCGACCGAACTGCGCCTGCAGCGCATAGAAGCGCGGATGCCGGGATTTCCCGTAGGGCCGATGCGCCTCGTGCGCATGACCCATCAACTGCAGAAGATGCTGCGCGACGCGACCAATGCGGTACTCCGGCCCTACAACCTGACGGACACCAGCTATGTCGTTCTGGCGATTTTGTACGGCAGCGACGGCGAGACGTCGACCGCGACGGCGCTGAGCGAAGCCACCCAGGAAAAGCCCGCCAACCTCACCCGTGTCTGCGACGATCTCGTACTACGTGGCCTGATCGACCGCACCCCGAAACCGGGCGACCGGCGGGCGGTCATGATCACGCTGAGCGACGCGGGCCGCGACCTGATCGAGCGGGCGCTTCCCGACGTGTCGGACATAGTGAGCGCGGCGTTCGCGGATGTCACGCCGGCCGAGCTGGAACGGATGGCCGAGCTGAACCTGCGCGTGCTGGGCAATCTCGACAAGCAGGAGTGAGCCGTCTGGCGTGACTGCCGTTCCCGGGCTGTTACCGTAGTACCGGCCGCGCCAGCTTCGGTACGTTGCGACGGTATCTGGCACGCCCGGACGGGGCCTCGACCTGCGCTTCGCCCTCCTCCGCGAGCGTGAAGATGCTGACGGCTTGTCCCAGCTCCATTGCTTGTTGACGCATCGAGTCGGATGCCGCCGCGACCTGTTCGACCAATGCCGCATCCTGCTGGCTCACCTCGTCCATCTGGCCGATCGCGCGATTGATTTGCTCGATGCCGACATTCTGCTCGCGCACGGCCAGCGTGATCTCGCGAATGATGGATGACACCCTGCCGACGCTGTCGACGATTTCATACATTGTCGTGCCGGCCTGGCTGACGAGCTTCGTGCCCACGTCCACCTTGTCGACCGCGTCGCCGATCAGGGCCTTGATTTCCCGGGCTGCCGCGGTCGAGCGTTGGGACAGGTTGCGGACCTCGCCGGCGACGACGGCGAACCCCTTGCCCTGCTCGCCGGCACGGGCCGCTTCGACGGACGCATTCAGTGCCAGGATATTGGTCTGGAATGCAATACCGTCGATGACACCGATGATATCGACGATCCGCCTCGACGACGCATCGATCGACGCCATCGTGTCGACCACCCGCGCGACGACGGCGCCGCCGCGATCCGCCACGTCGGCCGCGGAGCGTGCCAGCGCGGCGGCCTGGTCCGCGTTCTCGGCGGTCTGCCGCACGGCTGCCGTCACCTCTTCCATCGAAGACGCCGTCTCCTCGAGCGAGGCCGCACGGTCCTCGGTACGCGCCGACAGGTCCGCATTGCCTGCGGCGATCTCGCTCGATGCTCCCGTGATGGTCGCCGTACCGGCACGCACCTGGCTCACGATGTCCACGAGCGCGTCACGCATCGTACGCATCGATGCCATCAGGCTGTCGGTGTCGCCCGGACGCGTGTCGATCCGCGCGGCCAGATCGCCCTGCGCAATGCGATGGGCCAACGCGGCGGCCTGTTCCGGTGTGCCGCCGAGCGAACGCTCGATGTTGCGGACGATCGCGACGACGAAGGCCGACAGGACCAGGCCGGCCAGAACCAGCACCAACGCCGAATGGAGCAACGACCGCTGGAATGCCGCGTCCACGTCGCCGATGTACAGTCCCGTCATGATGGTCCAGTCCCACGGCCGGAAGTTGACGTCGTAGGTGATTTTCCGCTCCGGCACGGTGGCGCCCGGCTTGTTCCACATGAGGTAAGTGAATCCCTTGCCTGATGTCTTGACCGCCTGCAGCGCATCCAGGCACATCTGCCTGCCTTCGACATCGCGGATGTCGGCGACGCTGCGCCCGATCAGGTCCGGCTTGAGCGGATGCATGAGCATCTGCTTTGAATCGACCACCAGCAGATAACCCGTGTCGCCATAGCGCAGCGCCTTGATGCGGGCAAGCGCCTGTTCCCGCGCCTGCGCGTCGGTGAGCTTCCCTGCCGCTGCCATCGCCGCATATTCCTTCAAGATCGAGATGCCCATGTCGCCGGCATTGGTGATTTGCGTCTTGCGCTCGTCCATGCGCAGCGCGCGCTCGCGCACGCTGTTGGCCGCGACGATCGCCAGCAGGCAGAGCCAGCTGAGCACAAGGGGCAGGAAGAGCTTGGTGCGAAATGACAGTTTCATGCAGGTCTCCGGGAGTGCTGTGCAGAGGATCGTCGGCGCGTCGTGCGCCATGTCGTCGTCCGCGTGTTGTGTGAAAAGTCGGTGAGGGGATGAGGCGCCCGTAGCGGTCATCGCTGGCCGGCGCGCCAGTATCGGACGGCCGCCATCCTGTGCAAGGGTAGGCCGTTGACGCAGTGCCGTCCAACACCATTTCAGTATGGAAACTATATGCAAACGGTATGATCGCGATCCCGTCTCCGTGCGCACGCACGGGACGGGTGCAAGGTCTTGCTCCGGTCAGTTGAACGGCAGGATGGCTTTGACCCAGAAGGCGCCGCCATCGGCACGGTTCCTGACCCCGGACTGGTTCTCGTACTTCGCCATCAGGAACCACCCGGCTTTGGATTGGTACTTGAGCAGCGGGCCGATTGCGAAGGCCCGTCCACGGTTATTCGCCACCGTGCGCCCGCCTGCGCTGTCGTCGCTCACCTGGCGGTACACATAGCCGCCCACGCCGGCCGTCCAGCCGTTGCCGAACCCCCATCCGGCAGCGTAGTCGGCATGCAACTCCTGGCCCGATTTGTAGTCCGTGTCCTTGTTGCGGAAGTTATAGTCGTACATTAACTTCACATCCGCATTCAGGCCATTCGGCTGCATGTAAGTCACGGCGATCAGCGGCTCGACGTTCCAGTAATTGCGTCCGACATTGGCGACGTCATGCTGATCGTACCGCCCGGTCGGCGCGTTGACTTCGAAGGCGAGCACGTAATGAAGCTTGTCCGACACATGGTAGCCAAGCGCGGTCGCCAGATTCAGGTCGCCGACGCCGGACTTGCTCTTCTCGCTGGTACCGACGCGCACGTCGACATTCAGCATCGGAACGATCGCGTGGAAGGCGAGCTGGCCGCCAAGCACCTTGCGGTCCGTTACCCAGATAAAGCGCGGCACCACACCTGTGATGTCCGCGCGGAAGCCGCCAACTGCGGCGGCGATGTCGTTGCCGTCGTTATCGCGCAAGGTCGTCGCGTGATAGCGGGTGCCATAGACGATTGTGTAGAAACCCGGCGGCGGCATGGCGCCCGGCATGAAGTTTTCGACGCCGTTGGCGTAGATGCTGCCGCCCCCTTCGGTCGCGAGCGCAGTCCCGCACAGCATGGCTGCGGCAACCAAGGCGGCGCAGCCGAGGCCGCGGCCGCGTTGGGTCGTGATGGTCATGTAGTCCCCCGTTTTTATTATCGACAGGCGGACATGGGTCCGCCCTGAAACCTGCAGCGCTTGCTCAGAAAGGATATGGCTGGTTTTCCGGTTCGATCGTGATCCACTTGAGTTCGGTGAATTCGTCGATCACGGCCCGTCCGTCGAAGCGTCCGTATCCGCTGTGCTTCGTGCCGCCGTATGGTGCCTGGGCTTCGTTCTGTACCGTGGCGCCATTGATGTGGCACGAGCCGGCGTCGATCCTGAGTGCCACGCTCATGGCACGGTGCACGTCATGGCCGAACACGGCGGACGACAGCCCGTATGCCGTGTCGTTGGCGACACGGACCGCTTCTTCCACGCCATTGACACGTACCACGGTCGTCAACGGACCGAACGTCTCCTCGTCGTAGATCTTCATCTCGGGCGTTACCTTGTCGAGGATGGTCGCGGGCATGACGGCGCCATTCGCGTTACCGCCGCTGACCAGCACTGCGCCCTTGGCCAGCGCGTCTTCGATCAGGGCATTCAGGCGCGCGCCGTTTTCCGGATGGGCCATCGGGCCGATAACGCAACCGGGACCGGCGGCAGGATCGCCCATCGGCAGTTCTTGCGCGCGCGCCGCGAGTTTGGCGACGAATTCGTCGGCGACCTTCTCGTCCACGACGAGACGTTCGGTCGACATGCAGATCTGCCCCTGGTAGAGGAATGCACCGAAAGCGGCGGCCTTGACCGCCGCGTCGACGTTGGCGTCATCCAGCACGACCAGCGGGGCTTTGCCGCCCAGTTCCAGCAGGCAGCGCTTGAGCTGGGTGGCAGCCTTTTGCGCAATGATCCGGCCGACGCGGGTCGACCCGGTAAAGTTGATGCGGCGCACCGCCGGATGGGCGATCAGGGCGTCGATCACTTCCGGCGCATCTTCCGGCGCGTTAGTCAGGACGTTCAGGGCGCCGGGCGGCAGGCCCGCTTCGATCAGGGCCTCGGCCACCAGCACATGGGTGCGGGGGCTGGCCTCGGACGCACGCAGGATGACGGTATTGCCGCACACGAGGGGATAGGCAATGGCACGCGCAGCCAGCACGACCGGGCCGTTCCACGGCACGATGCTCAGTACCACGCCGGCCGGCTGGCGCACGGTCATCGACAGCGCGCCCGGTTTGTCGGTCGGGATGGTTTCGCCCTGAATCTGCGTCGCCAATGAGGCCGCTTCGCGGAACAGATTGGCCGCGAGCATGACGTTAAAGCCGCTCCACAGTTCCGATGCCCCGACTTCGCTGGCCATCGCCTGGATGAAGTCAGGGGTCTTCGCTTCCAGCACGTCGGCGGCCTTCAGGAGGACACGGCGGCGCTCCGTCGGGCTCGTCTGCGACCAGGACTTGAACGCAAGCGCCGCGGAGTCGGCCGCCTTGACGGCGTCCTCGACCTTCCCTGCGGCGGCCGTCGTGACGACCCTGCCGGTGACAGGGTGCAGGCGCTCGTAAGTGGTACCGCCGCTTGCTGCGACGTGCTCGTTGTCGATGATCAGTTGAGTTTGCATGTAGGGTCTCCGTGATTGAATTAAGGTTGGAGGTCAGGCTTCGGACTTCAGGATTTCGGCCATCCGTTCGCCGATGAGGACGCAGGTCGCCATCGTCGCGACGGACACGATCTGCGGCATGATCGAGCTGTCCGCGATGCGCAGCTTCTTCACGCCGTTCACGCGCAGTTTGCCGTCGACCACGGCCCGGTCATCCTTGCCCATGCGGCACGTGCCGCTCTCGTGAAAATATGTCGTGGCGCCGTTGCGGATGAAGTCCGTCATCTCCTTGCCGGTCAGTTTCCTGGTGGGTGCGACCTCGCGCCGCGACAGTTTGCGCAGCGGTTCGGCGTTGCCGATTTCGCGGCACATCTCGATCCCCACGGCCAGCGCCTTAACGTCGTCGGGATGGCTGAGGAAGTTCGCATGCACGAGCGGACGGTCCGACGCCTTCGCCGAACGCAGCGCGACATGGCCGCGGCTCTTGGGCTTGACGAGACCGGCGCACAGCGCCCAGCTGTTGGCAGGCGGACGGTAGTCCTTGGCGACCACTTCGCTGGCATACGGCAGTTCGATCTGCACCAGGTTCAGGTCAGGCGCCCCGGCCCGGCCGCTGGCGCTCTGCATGAAGCCCGACGCCTCGGCACCGCTGTTGCGCAGTGCCGGCGAGCCTTCGGCTTCCCACAGGCAGCCGCCGTGCAGGATGTGGTCTTGGAAGTTGCGCCCGACTTCGGGGGAATGGTGGACCGTCCGGATGCCATGCTTCTTCAGCTCCTGCTGGTCGCCGATCCCGCTCAGCATCAGCAGCTTGGGGGTGTTGATGCCACCGGTGGCCAGGATGACTTCGCGGCCTGCCTTGATCCGTACCGGTTTGCCGTCGCGGACGATCTCGACGCCTTCGACCGTGTTGCCGGAGAGGCTGAGGCGATCAACGTGGGTATTCACGAGCAGCGTGACGTTCTTCTGGCCGAGCACCGGATAGAGATAGGCCTTGGCCAGGTTGTAACGCTGTCCATCCTTGATGATCTGGTTCATCAGCGCGAAGCCCGAGTCGCGCTCCTCGCGCAGGCCGTTCAGGTCGTCGAGGACAGGCAGGCCGAGCGCTGCACAGGCATCCAGCATGGCGGGCGCCAGCGGGGATGGGTCATGCGCCGCCTGCACCCACACCGGGCCGCCCTGCCCGCGGTAGCGCGCGTCCGGCTTGCCCTGCCAGTTTTCGACGCGGCGGAAGATGGACAACGCGTGCTCGTAACTCCAGCCCGGGTCGCCGCTTGCCTCGACCCAGCCGTCGAGGTCCTTCTTGAACGGGCGCGCCCAGATCGTCGCATTGATGCTGCTGCCGCCACCGACCACGCGCCCCATATGTTCGGGGATCGCCCGGCCATTGACGTGCGGCGAACGTACCGCCACGTCTCCCCAATCGCGTTCGGTGCCGAGATTGGTGAACCAGACCCGGGGGTCGGCCACGGACGGCGCGGTGTCCCAGTCCCCAGCCTCGATCACCAGGATCTTCACGTCGGGATCGGCAGCCAGCCGGTTGACGAGCGCGCACCCGGCGCTGCCCGTGCCGCATACGATATAGTCGTAGCTGTCCAGGAGCGTCCTGGCCCGCTCGGCCTGGTTGGCGCGGATGCCGTCGAGGGTGTCCGCGAGGGCGGTGACGCCACTCCCGAGCATCCCGGCCGCGCCCAGGTAACGAATGAAATCGCGCCGGTTGACGCGTCCCTTGATCAGGGATGCTTCCAGCGATGCCAGCAATTGGTCTTTCAACACGGTCTCCTCCTGTTATTGTGTTTGCGTGCCTTGCGAGCGGATGCCGCCCCCGTTCCCGGGCATGGACCAGCCATCCGCTTCGTATGTCAGCTTAGGCCGGCCCCACCGCTGCGTCTCGCGGAAAAAGGCCATCGATGACGGATACTTGCCAGAATCGAGCGGCCGGTAATGCACCCGATATCGCTCAACACAAGGCACGGCTGCGCTGGCGCGTGTCGGAAGGCGTCTCGCCGAAGCACTCCCGGTATTTGCGGTTGAACTCGCCCAAATGACGGCAACCCCAGTGGTAGGCGATGTCGGCAATGGTCCTCCCGGCCGATTGCGTCCGCAGAAGTTCGGCGCGGATGCGCTGCAGGCGCAGCTTCTGCACGTACTGCATCGGACTGGTATCGCAGTACTGCTGAAAGGCGCGGGCAAGCGATCGA
>Ga0187844_10000184_pt1 | contig 47184 bp, 42 predicted proteins | sample SpaLakP09_SKY_50_FD_134517 | JGI IMG/M metagenome (GOLD analysis project Ga0187844, IMG submission 134517) | Oligotrophic lake water microbial communities from Sparkling Lake, Wisconsin, USA - SP09_SKY_50 | ecosystem: Environmental > Aquatic > Freshwater > Lake | place: USA: Sparkling Lake...
GATGGTGACCGTCGTCTCGCCGCCGGACAGCAGCACGCACGGTCCCGCCACCGGCTGGCCGTGGCGGCGCGCCTGCAGGGCGATGCCGGCCATGACCTTGGCCACGTCGCGCGCCTCGCCTTCGATGCTGTCGCCGAGGATCAGCGGCGTGACGCCGGCCTTGCGGGCGACGTCCGCCGCCGCCTCCAGCGCCATCTGCGGCGATGCGACGATATGCGTATCGACGTGTTCCAGGCGGCGGTTGCCCGGCTTGACGGTTTCGCCATTGCCGGATTCCAGCAGGCGGCGCGCGCCCGCCGGCAGGTCGATGCCGTAGCGGCGCACGACATCGAGCGCGTCGGCGCAGGTCGTCGGGTCGGCCACGGTGGGGCCGGAGGCGATGTCCATCGGGTTGTCGCCCGGGACGTCGGAAATCAGGAGGTTGACCACGCGCGCCGGGTGGCAGGCCGCGGCCAGCCGCCCGCCCTTGATGGCGGACAGGTGGCGGCGCACGCAGTTCATTTCGGTGATGCTGGCGCCGGAGGCGAGCAGCGCGCGGTTGATCGCCTGCTTGTCTTCCAGCGTGACGCCTTCGCCCGGCAGCGGCAGCAGCGCGGAGCCGCCGCCGGAGATCAGGCAGATCACGAGGTCGTCCGCCGACAGGCCGCGCACGGTGCGCAGCATGCGCATGGCGGCTTCGCGGCCGGCGGCGTCCGGAACCGGATGGGCGGCTTCGACGATGTCGATGCGTTCGCACGGCACGGCATAGCCGTAGCGCGTGACGACGAGGCCCATCAGCGGGGCTGGCCAGCTGCGTTCCAGCGCCTGCGCCATCGCGGCGGACGCCTTGCCGGCGCCGATCACCACCGTGCGGCCTTTCGGCGGCGCCGGAAGGTTGCGCGGGATGCACAGCGCGGGCTGGGCCGCGTCGACGGCGGCGGTGAACATGCTGGCCAGCAGTTCGCGTGGGGTCATCGTAGTCATCAAAGTCTCCTGTTGGTCCTCGATGCCGCCTCGGACGGGCGGCTTGCGCATGGTGGGCACTGGGTGCCCACCCTACGGTCGCATTGATGCGTAGGGTGGGCTCCCCGAGCCCACGCGGACGTTAGCGTTATTGTTTCTGGCCGATCTCGAAGTTCGACATGATCTCCAGCGCGCGCACCATCGCCGAGTGGTCCCAGCTGCCGCCTTCGTGCGCGGCGCACGTGTTGAACAGTTCCTGCGCGGTGGCGGTGTTCGGCAGCGCCACGCCCAGCTGGCGGCCGGTGGTCAGCGCGAGGTTCAGGTCCTTGCGGTGCAGGTCGATGCGGAAGCCCGGCGCGAACGTGCGCTTGACCATGCGCTCGCCGTGCACTTCGAGGATGCGCGACGCGGCGAAACCGCCCATCAGCGCCTCGCGCACGCGGGCCGGATCGGCGCCGGCCTTGGCGGCCAGCAGCAGCGCCTCGCCCACCGCCTCGATCGTCAGCGCGACGATGATCTGGTTGGCGACCTTGGTGATCTGGCCGTCGCCGTTGCCGCCGACGAGCGTGATGTTCTTGCCCATTTTCTCGAGCAGCGGCTTGACCGTCGCGAACGCCGCCTCGCTGCCGCCGACCATGATCGTCAGGCTCGCGGCCTTGGCGCCCACTTCGCCGCCCGACACCGGCGCATCCAGGTATTCGCAGCCCAGCGCGTTGATGCGCTTGGCGAAATCCTTGGTGGCGACCGGGGAGATCGAGCTCATGTCGACGACGATCTTGCCGGCGGAGAGTGCAGAGGCCACGCCGTCCTTGCCGAACAGGACCTCGTCCACCTGCGGGGTGTCCGGGACCATGATGAAGATGATGTCCGCCTGCGACGCCACTTCGGCGCCGTTCAGGCACACGCGGGCACCCGCTTCGACGAGGGCCGACGGGGTCGGGCCGACGGTGTTGGTGAACAGCGTGTGGCCGTCGTTGATGAGGTGTCCCGCCATCGGGGCACCCATGATGCCCAGGCCGATGAATCCGATGTTTGCCATGATGTGTCTCCTTGAATGTTTGTTTAGCCGTTCAGCTTCGCGATCCAGTCCAGGCCCGCGCGGGTGTCGGCGGCGGGCTTGTATTCGCAGCCGATCCAGCCGTCGTAGCCGATGCGGTCCAGGTGCCTGAACAGGAACGGATAGTTGATCTCACCCGTGCCCGGCTCGTTGCGGCCCGGGTTGTCCGCGACCTGGATGTGCGCGATGCGGGCCAGGTGCTTCTCGACCGTCTTCGCCAGCTCGCCTTCCGTGCGCTGGGCGTGGTAGACGTCGTACTGGACGAACAGGTTGTCCGCGCCCACCGACTCGATCAGCTCCAGCGCCTGCGCCGTCGTGTTCAGGTAGAAGCCCGGGATGTCGTACGTGTTGATCGGCTCGATCAGCAGCTTGATACCGGCCTGCTTCAGCTGCGTCGCCGCATAGCGCAGGTTCTCGACGACGGTACGGCGCACGGTGCCTTCGTCGATGCCGGCCGGCGCGATGCCGACCAGGCAATTCAACTGGCGGCAGTTCAGCGCTTTCGCGTAATCGATGGCGCGGGCCACGCCTTCGCGGAACTCGGCCTCGCGGCCCGGCAGCACGGCGATGCCGCGCTCACCCTTGTCCCAATCGCCGGCCGGCAGGTTGTGCAGGACCTGCGTCAGGCCGAATTCCTGCAGGCGTTCCGCCAGTGCTTCCTTTTCGAACCCGTACGGGAACAGGTACTCGACGCCCTTGAACCCCGCATCGCGCGCCGCTTCGAAGCGGTCAAGAAACGGCAGTTCGTTGAACAGCATCGTCAGGTTGGCAGCAAATCTTGGCATGTCTGTCTCCTTGGCTTTCAAGCGCGGATCGCCGTCGGTGCATCGCCCGGATGGTCGGCCAGCGGCTCGAATTCGTTGATGGCGTCGATCTCCGTACCCATCGAAATATTGGTCACGCGCTCCAGGATGATCTCCACGACCACCGGCACGCGGTGCTGGGCCATCAGGCGGCGCGCTTCGGCGAACGCGGGCTGGATGTCGTCGACGTTGCGCACGCGGATCGCCTTGCAGCCCAGGCCTTCGACGACGGCCACGTGGTCGACACCGTAGGAGCCGAGCTCCGGGGCGTTGATGTTCTCGAACGCCAGCTGGACGCAGTAATCCATGTCGAAGCCGCGCTGCGCCTGGCGGATCAGGCCCAGGTACGCGTTGTTCACGACGACGTGCAGGTACGGCAGCTTGAATTGCGCGCCGACGGCCAGTTCCTCGATCATGAACTGGAAGTCGTAGTCGCCCGAAATCGCGACGACGTCCGTCTTGGCGCCGGAGGCGACGACGCCCAGCGCGGCCGGCACGGTCCAGCCCAGCGGGCCCGCCTGGCCGCAGTTGATCCAGTTGCGCTCCTTGTACACGTGCAGGAACTGCGCGGCGGCGATCTGCGACAGGCCGATCGTGCTGACGTACGTCGTGTCCTTGCCGAACGCGCGGTTCATCTCTTCGTACACGCGCTGCGGCTTGATCGGGCTGTTCTCGAAGTGCGTCTTGCGCAGCAGCGTGCGCTTGCGTTCCTGGCACTGCGCCACCCACGCGCTGCGGTCCGGCAGGCCGCCGATGGAATCCATGCCGCGGGCCACGTCGATCAACAGGTCCAGCGCGGCGCCGGCGTCGGAGACGATGCCCAGGTCGGGACCGAACACGCGGCCGATCTGGGTCGGTTCGATGTCGATGTGGACGAACTTGCGGCCCTTCTTGTAGACGTCGACGGAACCCGTGTGGCGGTTCGCCCAGCGGTTGCCGATGCCGATCACGAAGTCGGACTCCAGCATCGTCGCGTTGCCATAGCGGTGCGACGTCTGCAGGCCCACCATGCCGGCCATCAGCGGGTGGTCGTCGGGGATCGCCCCCCAGCCCATCAGGGTCGGGACCACGGGCACGCCGACGATCTCGGCGAATTCCTGCAGCCTGGCGGCCGCATCGGCATTGAACACGCCGCCACCGCAGACGATCAGCGGACGCTCGGCGGCATTCAGCATCGCCAGCGCCTTTTCGGCCTGGGCGCGGGTCGCGGCGGGTTTATACACCGGCAGCGGTTCGTAGGTGTCGATGTCGAATTCGATCTCGGCCACCTGCACGTCGAACGGCAGGTCGATCAGCACGGGGCCCGGGCGGCTTGATCGCATCAGGTGGAACGCTTGCTGGATGACGCGCGGCAGCAGGTCCGGCTCGCGCACGGTGACGGCCCACTTGGTGACCGGCTTGGCGATCGACTCGATGTCGACGGCCTGGAAGTCTTCCTTGTACAGGCGGGCACGCGGGGCCTGGCCCGTAATGCATAGGATAGGTATCGAATCGGCCCAGGCGGAGTACAGGCCCGTGATCATGTCGGTACCGGCCGGGCCGGACGTGCCGATGCAGACGCCGATGTTGCCGGCCTTGGCGCGGGTATAACCCTCGGCCATGTGCGAGGCGCCTTCCACGTGGCGGGCGAGCACGTGCTCGAAGCCGCCGTTCTTCTTCATCGCCGAGTAAAACGGGTTGATCGCGGCGCCGGGCACGCCGAACACCGTACTCACACCTTCCTTGCGCAGCACTTCCGCCGCCGCGTCGATTGCTCTCATTCGGGCCATGTTCTCCTCCGTTGCTATGGTTAGTCTTGGACTGATGACCCAGCATAGCCATAACCCACAGCAAGTTGAATTGCTGCTATTATCGGCTCTGTCGATACTTTAAGTATTGAATGGATAAAAGGCATGGACCGCTATACCGAAATACGCAGTTTCGTACTCATCACCGAGAAAGGCAGTTTCGCCGGGGCCGCGCTGGCGGAAGGCGTGACGCCCGTCGTCATGGGCCGCCGCCTGGACGCCCTCGAAAAACGCCTCGGGGTGCGCCTGATGCACCGCTCGACGCGCGGCCTCACCCTGACGGCGCTGGGCGAACAATTCATCGAACCGTGCCGCCAGCTGCTGCGCGATTTCGACATCACGGAAAACAGCATCAGCGCGGGCCGCAGCACGGTGCGCGGCCACCTGGTGGTGTCGGCGCCGGCGGCGTTCGGCCGCAAGCACGTGGCGCCGCACGCGCCGGCCTTCCGCGCGATCCACACGGAACTCAAGATGTCGTTCAACTTCACGGACAGCGTCGTGGACCTCGTGCGCGAAGGCTATGACATGTCGATCCGCATCGGTGAAGTGACGGACCCGAACTACGTGGCGATTCCGCTGTTCCCGAACCGGCGCGTCGTGTGCGGCACCCCCGACTACTTCGAACGCAACGGCGTGCCGCGCGCGCCGGAAGATCTCGCCCGCCACAACTGCCTCGCCTTCAACCTGCAGGGCGGCCAGCAGCGCGGCTGGACGTTCCAGCGCGACGGCAAGCTGTTCGCCGTGCGCGTGGATGGCGACCTCGCGTGCAACGACGGCGAGCTGCTGTTCGACTGGGTGAAACAGGGACTGGGCATCGGCTGGCGCTCCACGTGGGAGATCCAGGCCGAGCTGAAACGGGGAGAACTCGTGACGGTGCTGGACGAGTACGCGGTGGGGAATTACCCGATCCAGGCGGTGTTCCCGCAGCAGCGCTATTTACCGGCGAAGATCCGGCACTTCATCGATCACCTGAAGGCGGTATACAACACGCCGGGATACTGGGAGTCCTGACGACGGCCGTCAGGCGGCCGCCCGCACCGGCAACGCGGCCGGTCCCTTGACGGTCGCCAGCGCGAGTACGCCGGCGGCGGCCGCCTTGTGCAGGTCCGCGTCCGCCGCGGCGATCACGTGCGGCGCGAGCACGGTCGTATCGAGGACGCCGGTCGCCTGGTTGCGCCCGCCCGTCTTGGCCGCGTACAGGCACAGGTCGGCGAGGTGCACGAGCTGTTCCCAGTCCGGATCGATGTCGCCCGGATTCAGGGATTTGGGACAGAAGCCGATGGAGATCGTCGCCGTGAGTTCGCGGTCGTCGAGTACGATCGGCGTGCCGCCCACGGCGGCCAGCACGCGCGCGCACACCCGGCGCGCTTCGTCCGTGCCGATGCCCGGCAGGTAGGCGAGGAATTCCTCGCCGCCCCAGCGCACGAGCACGTCCTGTTCGCGCAGCGTGGTGCCGAGGCGCGCCGCCACGTTCTTCAGCACGACGTCGCCCGCGCCATGGCCCAGCGTATCGTTGATCGACTTGAAGCGGTCGATGTCCATCAGCAGGAACACGCCGCCCGTGCGCCCTTCCGCGCCGGCGCGCCGCTCGGAAACGGCGCCCTGGCGATGGTGATGGGGCACGACCTGCTCGTAGAAGTAGTGCCGGTTGAAGAGACCCGTCAGCGAATCGCGCGTGCTTTGCAGGTACAGCTGCTCGTTCTTCTGCTGCAGCGCCTTGTTGGCCCTGGCCACGCGCCGGTACAGGAACGCGACCAGGACGACGGCGACGCACGTCGTCACGCTGAGCGCCACCCACAGGCTGCGCTGGCGCCGCGCGTTCTGCAGGTCCGCGGCCTTCAGCACGCTCTCGTGGTGGAGCGCGGCGAGTTCCGCCTGCTTCTTCTGGCTGTCCCGTGCACGCTGCAACGCCTCGTAGGACAGCTGCTTTTCCTTGCGCCAGGCGGCCAGCGACACGGAGCCGGCCTGTTCGTAGATCGTCAGCGCGGCTTCGCCGAAACCCACCTGGCCCAGCGCGTGGCCGTAGTTGAGCAGCATGCGGACGTACTGGTCGTCGTTCTTCAGCGCCTCGAGCGCCTTGTCCGCCATGGCCCTGCCCTCGGCGATATTGCGGAAGTAGATCTGCGTGAGCCCGAGGTCGAACGAGGCGAGCTGGATGCCGTAGTCGTCGCCGACGGCGCGCGAAATGCGCAGCGCCGCCCCGGCGGCCCGCTCCGCCTCGCCGAAGCGCCGGCTTTGCATGTACAGCTCCGCCAGGTTCGCCAGCGGCACCGCGAGGCGCTCCTGCGCATGGAGTTTGTCGAGGAGGTCCACCGCGGCCTTCAACGCGGCTTCCGCACGCTTCGGATTGCCCGCGCGCGCAGCGGTCGCGTACTCGGACAGGCGCGCATGGGCGAGCTGGCCGGCAATGCCGCGCGCACGGGCGGCCGCGATCATCTCGTCGATGCGCGCCAGCGCCTCCGTGGTCTTGCCGACGCCGGCCAGCAGGCGCGCCTGTTCGCGCAACGCCATCTGCAGCGCGTCCGGATCGTCGCCGGTCCGCGCAGCGTCCACCGCACGGGTCACGAGTTCGATGCCGCCGGCCGTGTCGCCGTCTTCCTCGGCCAGCAAGCCCTGCGTCACGAGCGCCTGGGTTTTCAGGTAGGGGTCGGCCGTGTCGGCCGCGAGCCGGGCGGCGCCCTGGACCAGGCGGCGCGCCGCTTCCTGGTCGTGGACGTACCTGGACAACGCGTAGGCGTGACTGAGCATGGCCGAGGCCAGCAGGTCGTCGTCGTGCAGTTCGCGGCCGAGGCGCTCGGCACCGAGGGCGGCGTCGACGGCGCGGTTCTTGTCCTTGAGCCACCAATAAGCGCGGCTCGTCACGACGAGCACCCGCCCCAGTTCCCGGCCCGTGTGGCCCTGCCGCAGGGCGTCGAGCCGGCGCAGCGCGTCGCGCGGCATGACATAGGCTTCTTCCCGGATGACGGTCAGGTCGCGGGTAAAGTCATCATGCGGACCGCCGGACCGGGCCACGGCCGCGTGGCAGACAAGCAGCAGGCCCAACAATATCCGGCGCACAACCATGCTTCCTCCATACGTAGCCCTGAATAGTAACATCAGGAAACGTAAGATTCCACAAACCAAGTTGTAACGTATCTATTGACCCACGGAAACGTATTAGTCAGGCATTTTTTCGCCGGCGCGCAAGGTCAACACGCGCACACCGCGGCTCGTGACGGCGACCGTGTGCTCGAACTGGGCGGACAGCGCGCCGTCGCACGTCCGCACCGTCCAGCCGTCGTCCCCGGTGCGCACGGCATTGCGGCCCGCGTTGAGCATCGGCTCGATCGTGAACACCATCCCTTCGCGCAGCACGAGGCCCGTCCGCGGACGGCCCCAGTGCAGCACCTGCGGCGGCTCGTGCATCTCGCGCCCGATGCCGTGCCCGCAATACTCCCGCACGACCGCATAGCCGTGGCGGCGCGCATGCCGCTCGATGGCGTGGCCGACGTCGCCCAGCCGCGCGCCCGGACGCACGGCGCGGATGCCCTTCCACATCGCCTCGTACGTCACCTGCACGAGCTTTTTCGCGGGCGCCGCCACGTCGCCGACGAGGTAGGTCTTGCTCGAGTCGGCGATGTAGCCGTTCTTTTCCAGCGTGATGTCGAAGTTGACGATGTCGCCGCTCTGCAGCATCTCCGCCGGCGACGGCACGCCGTGGCACACGACGTCGTTGCGCGACGCGTTCAGTGCGAACGCGTAGCCGTACTGCCCCTTGCTGGCCGGGCGCGCGCCCAGCGTGTGCACGATGAAGTCGTCGACGAGATCGTTCACCTGCATCGTCGACAGGCCGACGAGATCCAGCCGGTCGAGCTGCGCGAACACGTCCGCCAGCAGCGTGCCGGCCGCCGCCATCAGCGCGACTTCCTCCGGCCGCTTCGTCATGACGCCACCTTGAGCGCCTGCGGCACCACGCCCGCCGCGCGCAGCTCGCGCGCCATGATGTCGTTGAAGCTCTGCGTCGGATTCAGCTCGCACAGCATGCCGATGCGAACCCAGAACGCGGCCTGCGCGTTGATCGAGCGGCACGACACCGTGCTCGCCTTGCGGATCTGGTCATGCAGCTCGTCTTCGATGTTCACGATGCCCATCATACACTCCATATACGATTCATATACGGAGTATATCGTGTCATTTTACTTCCATGCAATGCTTTCCAGCTCGTCCGAAATCACCCGCTGCCCGTGCTCCACCACGAATTCGTGGAACGACGCGGCCACTGTCGGAATCGAGCGGGCCGCCTTGTGCATCACATGCCACTCCCCCTGCACGACGACGCCCGGCACCGGCAGGACGGACAGCAGCCGGTTGCGCACTTCCAGCGTGCACGCGTGGACGGATAAAAAGGCGACGCCCAGACCCGCCGCCGTCATCTGCTTGATCGCCTCGTTGCTCGACAGCTCGGAGCCGATCGCCAGCGCCACGCCCTCTTCCTCGAACCGGCGCTCGATCGCCGCGCGCGTGCCTGACCCGCGTTCGCGCACAAGTAGGTTGTGGGCCGCGATGTCGGCCAGCGTCACGTTCTCCTTGTCCAGCAGCGGATGGCCGGGCGCGACGAAGAACGCCATCGGGTGGCGCGCGAAGCGGCTCGCGCTGGTCGGGAATTCGCGGGGCGGCGTGCCCATGATGGCGAGGTCGATCTCGTCGCGCGACAGCATGCCGATCACTTCTGGGCGCGAGCCCACCTGCAGCTTGATGCGCACGTGCGGGCGGCCCGTCGTGAAGCGCACGAGCATCGGCGGCAGCAGGTGCTCCGCCGTCATCACGGCGCCGATGCGCAGGGTACCGGACGTGACGCCCTTCAGCGCCGCAATCTCGTCGCCCGCCTCTTCCCACAGGCCGAGGATGCGCTCCGCGTAGCCCACCAGCAGCTCGCCCGCGGCCGTCATCTGGATGTTGCGGCCCTGGCGGCGCGTGAGCGGCACGCCCGCCGTCTCCTCCAGCAATTTCAGGTGCAGCGACACGGCCGGCTGCGTGACGTGCATCGCTTCGGCCGCGCGCGACACGCTCTGGTGGCGCGCCACGAGCATCAACGCCTGCAGCTGTTTGAAGCTGGCTGGATACATAAGCTATCCCTTATTGGATTTTAAAAAAGATTTATTTTTATTTTATCCCGCCCAGCCGTATAGTAAAGACAATTCAAGCGACAACGACCTGCAAAAGGAGATCATCATGACGGCACAAGCATTCATCTTCGACTTATCCGCATTCCGTTCCACCGGCGTCCCGGCCGACGCCGAGCGCCTGCTGGATCAGGCGATCGAAGACGGCCTGCCATGCGCCCTGATCTCCGAACTGCCGCACCTGGAGGCCGGCGAACAGCTGCGCCGCCGCTTCGGCGACACCGCGCACCACATCTTTTCCGTCGTGCTGACGGGCGCCGATTTCGAAGCGCGCGGCCACAAGGCTCCGTACGCCGTCGTGCTGGACCAGCTGGGCGTGCAGCCCGACGCGGCGCTGGCCGTGACGACGTCGCCGCGCGCGATCGCCGCCGCCCGCACCGCGCGCATCGGCGTACGCACGCCCAAGGTCATGGTCATGCGGAAGGCAGCAATGCAGCCCACGGCCCACTGAAGCGGTCTTCCCGGCATCCGCGGGCGCTGCTCCCGCCGGATGCGCGAACAGCGCGGCGCGGGGAGCCCCCGGTGCCGCATCGATTCGAAAAAAGAAGGGAGCACACCATGCAGTCCATCGTCATCGTCGGAGGCGGCGTCGCCGGCCTCGAACTTGCCACCCGTCTGGGGCGCCGCCTCGGCGCCCGCCACCGGGAGCGCGTGATCCTCATCGACAGCGCCCCCACCCACTTCTGGAAGCCGCTGCTGCACGCCGTCGCCGCCGGCACCATCGACCCGGCCGACCACATGATCGACTATGCGCGCCAGGCCATCGACAACCACTTCACGTTCGTTTGCGGCGAAGTGGTCGACGTCGACCGCGCCCGCCGCACGCTGACCGTGCGCAGCCGAAGGTTTGAAGAAATGAGCGACGGGCCCGACGCGGACACGATCATCGCCTACGAACGCCTCGTGCTGGCCTACGGCTCCGTCACGAACTTCTTCGGTATCCCCGGCGCGCAGGGACACTGCCTGGCGCTGGACAGCGTCAAGGGCGCCGAAGCCTTCCGCCAGCGCTTCCTCGGCCTGTGCGCCCAGGCGGGACGGCGCCGCAACGCCCGCACGGATGCCGGCGCGCCGCTGCTGGACATCGTGATCGTGGGCGCCGGCCCGACCGGCATCGAACTGGCCGCGGACCTGCGCCACACGGTCGACACCCTCGCCCACTACGGCCTCGCGGGCCTGGAATCGCCGCACCAGGTGCACATCCGCATCGTCGAACGGGGTCCGCAGGTGCTGCCGTCGCTGGATGCGGAAGCGTCGAACCTGGCCGTGCGCAAACTGCGCGCGATGGGCATCGAGATCTGCACCGACACGGCGATCGCCGAGGTGCGCGCGGACGAAGTGACGACCACCGACGGCCGCGTGTTCCCGGCCGCGATCACCGTGTGGGCGGCCGGCGTGAAGGGGCCGGCATTCAGCACGGGCCTGAACGTGGCCTTGAACCGCAACGACCAGGTCGTGGTGGACGGGCACCTGGCCAGCGTGACGGACCCGGAGATCCACGCGATGGGCGACTGCTGCACCCTGCTGAATCCGGACAAGACGGCGATGGCCCCGCCCAGCGCCCAGGCCGCGCGCCAGCAGGCCATCTACCTGGCGACGCTGCTGACACACAAGGCGCCGGACACGCTGCCGGGATTCCAGTACCGCGACTACGGCACGCTCGTGTCGCTGGGACAGGCGGGTGCGGTGGGCATCCTGCGCCGCGCGCTCGGCAACCGCCACGTGCACGTGCAAGGTCCGTTCGCGCTGGCGATGTACGGCCTCACGTACCAGCGCCACGTGATGGGGCACCTCGGCCCGGTGCGGATGTGCGGCAACCTGCTGGCGCGCTGGTTCCGGTCGAAGATGCTGATGCCGGTGCGCTGGCACTGACACCGACGGCGCGGCTACAACCGCGCGAGCCGCGCGCCGTCGACCCGCAGCGACGCGCCGTCGACGAAGCGGGCCTCGTCCCTGAGCAGGAACGCAATGGCGGCGGCGAGGTCCTCTGGCGCGCCCACGTCGGCCTTGTCGATCACTTCGACGCCGGCCTTCACGTTCGGGTTATCCCACAACATGGGCGTGTCGACGGCGCCGGGGAGCACGGCATTCGAGCGGATGCCTTTCGCCTTGCCCTCCAGCGCGGCCGAGCGCGTGAGCGACAGCAGCGCCGCCTTCGCCGCCGCGTACGGCGCGACGAGGGGCTCCGTTTCCACCGCGTGCACGCTGGAGACGTTGACGATGGCGCCGCCCGGGCGCATGCGCAGGAAGGCCTGCTTGGTGAAGAAGAATGCACCCAGCAGGTCGACGTCGAGGATGCCGCGCCAGTCCTGCTCCGTCTGTTCTTCGATCTTCTTGAACAGCATCGTGCCCGCGTTGTTGACCACGTAGTCCCAGCCGCCGAACCGTGCGATGGTCGCGTCGACGGCGGCGATCACCTGGTTTTCGCGCGACACGTCGCAGGCGATGGTGTCCATGCGCGCGGGATCGAATTCCTTGCCCAGGTCGGCGCGGGTCGCGTCCAGGCGGTCCAGGTGGAGGCCCGCGAGCATCACCCTCGCCCCGTCCTGCAGCAGGCGCCGCACGGTGGCCCGGCCGATGCCGCCGGATGCGCCGGTGACGATGGCGATGCGCTGGTCGAAACCCATGGTCTTCTCCTGTGCACGTGCTGAACCGGAACGACGATACCACGGGGGACCGGACGGGCGGCGCATCGGTCATAATCGCGTTCGTTGCTCACCATCGCCCAGGACACCCATGTTCGAAATCAGCCAGCTCCGCTGCTTCGTCGCCGTCGCCGAGGAATTGCATTTCAGCCGCGCGGCGGAGCGCCTGAACATGACGCAGCCCCCGCTGAGCCGCCAGATCCGCCTGCTGGAACACCACGTCGGCGCCCAGCTCCTGGAACGCAACAGCCGCACGGTGCGGCTGACGGCCGCCGGCAAGGCGTTTTTCCCGGAAGCGACCCGCATCCTACGGATCGCGGAAGAAGCGATGTTCACGGCGCGCCGGGCCGCGAAGGGCGAACAGGGCAGCCTCGCGATCGGCTTCACGTCGGCATCCGGCTACAGCCTGCTGCCGGAAGTCGTGCGGCGCCTGCGCGAACGCTCGCCGGGCGTGTCGCTGACGCTGAAGGAACTCGTGAGCACCGCGCAGGTGGAAGCGCTGAACGCGGGCGAACTGGACCTGGGCCTGTTGCGCCCGCACCCCGTCAGCGGCGACCTGGACAGCCAGTTGATCGCGACGGAGGCCCTGATGCTGGCCGTCCACGAGCGCGACGCCGACCGGTGGCCCCTGGAGCCGACCCTGGCCGACCTGCACGGCCGCCCGTTCGTCATGTACTCGCCGTACGAGGCGCGGCCGTTCTACCAGATGCTGAGCGAGCGCTTCGCGCGCGAAGGCGTCGTGCCCGACGTCGTCGAGCACGTCGGGCAGGTGCACACGATGCTGGCGCTGGTGCGCGCGGGTGTCGGCGCCGCGCTCATCGCCGAAGGCGCGGGACGGCTGAAATTCGACGGCATCGTCATGCGCAAGGTGGCCACCGAACCCGTCGAGATGGTCTGCACCTACCGCCGCGACAACGACAACCCTGTGCTGCAACTGTTCCTGCACGACGTCTTGTCCACGTTCCGCATGTGACCGATTCAATTTGTGAATGCTGAACATCATTCTTTGGTTTGATCGTGAATCGATCAACGCATATGATCGTTTCCAGCACATAAGCCACCTGGACATTGGATTCAGGTAGCATCGGAGACATTTTCACTGCGGTCGGCCGGCCAGGTAACAGCATGTCTCTCTTCTTCAACCAGAAACGGAAGAGACAATGAACCAAGCACCTACTATCAAGGCAGCTGCCGCGGCGGGCACGCGGACGCGCACCCGCTGGCTGATCCTCGCCATGCTGTTCGCGGTCACCACGATCAACTATGCCGACCGCGCGACGATCTCGATCGCGGGGCCGGACATCAAGAAGGAACTGGGCCTGTCGGCCGTGCAGATGGGCTTCGTCTTCTCGGCGTTCGCCTGGTCCTATGTCGTCGCCCAGCTGCCGGGCGGCTGGCTGCTCGACCGCTTCGGCTCCAGGATCACCTATTTCTTCAGCATCTTCCTGTGGTCGACGTTCACCCTGTTCACCGGCGCCGCGGGATTCGTCGCGGGCGGCGCGGCCGTCACCGTGCTGTTCGTGTTGCGCCTGCTCGTCGGCGCCGCCGAGGCGCCTTCGTTCCCCGGCAACAGCCGCATCGCGTCCGCGTGGTTCCCCACGCACGAACGGGGCCTCGCAGCGGCCGTGTTCAACTCGGCCCAGTACTTCGCCACCGTGCTGTTCGCACCGATCATGGGCTGGCTCGTGCACGCCTACGGCTGGCACAGCGTGTTCTACGTGATGGGCGCGCTGGGCATCCTGATGGCGTTCCTGTGGCTGAAAACCATCCACGGCCCGAAGGACCATCCTGCCGTCAGCAGCGCCGAACTGGCCTACATCCAGGAAGGCGGCGCGCTCGTCGACCTGGAAAGCGGCAAACGCACGGCCCAACCGGGCCAGGTGGACACGCTCGCCTGCATCAAGGAATTGCTGGGCAACCGCATGCTGCTGGGCGTGTACATCGGCCAGTACTGCATCACGACGCTGACCTATTTCTTCCTCACGTGGTTCCCCGTCTACCTCGTGCAGGAACGGCACATGACGATCCTGAAGGCCGGCTTCGTCGCCTCGCTGCCCGCCATCGCCGGCTTCCTGGGCGGGATCGCGGGCGGGTGGCTGTCGGACCGCCTCGCGAAGGCCGGCCATTCGCTGTCCGTGTCGCGCAAGGTGCCGATCGTCGTAGGCATGCTCATGTCGATGAGCATGATCGCCTGTAACTACATCGAGACCGACGCCCTCGTCGTCGCCGTGATGTCGCTCGCCTTCTTCGGCAAGGGCGTCGGTGCGCTCGGCTGGGCCGTCGTGTCCGACACGTCGCCGAAGGAAGCGGGCGGCCTGTCCGGCGCCCTGTTCAACACCTTCGGCAACACGGCCGGGATCACGACGCCGATCGCCATCGGCTACATCGTCGACGCGACCGGCTCGTTCGCCGGCGCCCTGGTCTACGTCGGCGCCAACGCGGCGCTCGCCATTGCCTGCTACCTGTTCGTCGTCGGCGACATCAAGCGCGTCAAGCTCGTCAAGTCGCTGCACGACAACGCATAGTCCAACCGCTCAACCCAACCATTACCACGACCATGAATACCATCGTTACCAGCGCCCCCGTCGTCACCGAACTGCGCGTCGTCCCCGTCGCCGGCCAGGACAGCATGCTGCTGAACCTCTCCGGCGCGCACGGCCCCTGGTTCACCCGCAACATCGTCATCCTCAAGGACAGCGCGGGCAACACGGGCCTCGGCGAGGTGCCGGGCGGCGAAAAGATCCGCCAGACCATCGAAGACGCGCGCCCCCTCGTCGTCGGCAAGACGCTGGGCGAGTACAACAACGTCCTGAACGCGATGCGCACCGCGTTCGCGGACCGCGATGCGGGCGGCCGGGGCCAGCAGACGTTCGACCTGCGCACGACGATCCACGCCGTCACGGCCGTGGAATCCGCCCTGCTCGACCTGCTGGGCCAGTTCATGGGCGTCCCGGTCGCCGCGCTGCTGGGCGAAGGCATGCAGCGCAACGCCGTCGAGATGCTGGGCTATCTGTTCTACGTGGGCGACCGCAACAAGACCGACCTCGCCTACCGCGCCGAGCCGGACGCCGGCGACGACTGGCTGCGCCTGCGTAACGAGGAAGCGCTCACGCCGGACGCCATCGTGCGCCTGTGCGAGGCCGCGCGCGCGCGCTACGGCTTCAACGACTTCAAGCTGAAAGGCGGCGTGCTGTCCGCCGACGACGAGATGGATGCAATCGTCGCGATGCACGAGCGCTTCCCGGACGCGCGCATCACGCTCGACCCGAACGGTGCGTGGTCGCTGCAGGAAGCGATCCGCGTGTGCCGCGACAAGCACGGCATCCTCGCCTACGCGGAAGACCCGTGCGGCGCCGAGAACGGCTTCTCGGGCCGCGAAGTGATGGCCGAATTCCGCCGCGCCACCGGCCTGCCGACCGCGACCAACATGATCGCCACGGACTGGCGCCAGATGGCACACTCGATCCAGCTGCAATCCGTCGACATCCCGCTCGCGGACCCGCACTTCTGGACGATGCAGGGCTCCGTGCGCGTGGCGCAGCTGTGCCAGATGTTCGGCCTGACGTGGGGTTCGCACTCGAACAACCACTTCGACATCTCGCTCGCGATGTTCACGCACGTGGGCGCGGCGGCGCCGGGCAAGGTCACGGCGATCGACACGCACTGGATCTGGCAGGACGGCCAGCGCCTGACGAAGAAACCATTGAAAATCGAGGGTGGCCTCGTGCACGTCCCCGCCAGGCCGGGCCTCGGCATCGAGATCGACGAGGCGGAGCTGGAAAAGGCGCACCAGGCGTATAAAAACATGGGCCTGGGCGCGCGCGACGACGCCGTCGCGATGCAGTTCCTGATCCCCGGCTGGAAGTTCGACAACAAGCGCCCCTGCCTCGTGCGCTGATGGACCAGGCGGCGCGCCCTACACCGTGTAGGGCTTGCCGTTGACGACGACGTTCTCCACCACCGGCTTGACCGCGCCCTTGACCTGCAGTCGCTCGTCGGTTAGTTGCAGATCCATATTCCGCAGCACCACCCCGCCGATGTCGGTCTGGCCCGGATTCGGCGCCACGATGCCGAACGCGCCGAACCGGCCCCGCAAGCCGTCCAGCACGAGGCCGCGCACGCTCGAATGCGGCGGTGCTTCGCCCTTCAGGTCGAAGTATTGGCTCCACGGCCGGATCGCGACGATCTCGCCCTGGGCGGAATCCAGGACGAGGTCGCGGAACGCGATGTCCTCGTAGCGCTGCGGCGTGTCCGGTCGCAGCTTCAGGTGCGCGATGGCGCCCACGTCCTGCACGCGGCAATGTTCGACGACCACGTCGCGCACGACGGTCGCCTCGCTCCCGCACGTGAACAGCGCATGGCCGCGCCGGAACACGCAGTTGCGCACGCGGATCCGTTCCGTCGGCGGACTGTCCTTGTCCTCGAGCGCATGCGGGCCCTTCGTGCCCTTCGCGGCGATGCAGTCGTCCGTGACGGAAAAGCGGCAACCGTCCACGACGACGTCCTGGCAACTGTCGATGTCGATGCCGTCCGTGCTCGGGGCCTGCACGTAATCGTCCGGCACCTCGAACGCGGCGTTTTTCACGACCACGTTGCGGCAACGGTACAGGTGCAGGTTCCAGAACTGCGAATCCTTGAACGTGATGCCGTCGATGGTCACGCCACGCGAGTCTTCGATGACGGCGAGGCGCGCGCGCGGCACGTCCAGGTTGCGGAAATTGCCCTTCTCCTTCGACGCGTTGCGCAGCGTCCAGAACCGGTCCCAGATGGGGCGGCCGGCGCCGTCCAGCGTGCCCGCGCCCGTGATCGCCAGGCCGTCGCATCCCGCTGCATTGATCAGGCCCGGATTGAAGCGCTCTTCGAAGTGCCCCTCGATGCGCGTGCGCTGGACGGGGAAGTGGCGCATGTCCGTCGAGCAGCGCAGCACGGCCCCCTTCTCGAGGTGCACGTGGACGCGCGGCTTGAGGAACAGCGCGCCGCTGACGAACACGCCGGCCGGCACGACGACCGTACCGCCCCCCTGCGCGGCCATCCGGTCGATGGCGCCCTGGATGGCGCGCGTGTTGACCGTGGCGCCGTCGGCGACGGCACCGGTGTCGGCGATGGACACGCGCTTGCCGTCCGGCGCCGCGTGGCTCCAGAGCGGGAAGGACAGCAGTGAGAAAGCGAAACGGCGGCGAGAGGAAGAAGGCAATGGCATGGTAGTCCGGATCGTGATCAGATCCGGTTCATGCTAAAGCAGCCGCGCCGTTTGTACGGCTCAATTCGCTGATCGATTCACCCGAACAGCGACCTGAACGCCCACACGATGGCCTTGGCGACGAACTGCGCGAACGGAAGGGCCAGCACGACGAGCAGGATGACCTGCGCGACACGCAGCACGGGCTCGAACGCATGCCAGTCGCGGTGCATCATGTGCGGCATGTGGAAATGCGGGCGGTGGATGTGCGACAGGTGCAGGTGAGCCTTGACGCGGCCGGGTGCGATTCCGAATTTCATCGTTTGTCTCCGCTATATGTATATGCAATTCGAGCATATGCCTGTGCGGAGAGCTCTGCCGATGATTTTTTGGATCGCGCGGCGGTTTGGTATTGACAGAATCAATTGCTACCATCCGCTACCGTGGTCCCGCGTACCGCTACTGTCCGCGCACTGAGACGGTGCGCTGCCGATTTACCGGAGCTGGAATCCCTGGTTTTTGATGCAGATCAATCAATAAACCCCGCATCGCCCGGACACTGCTCGTCATCATCGATGAGAGTGAGGTAGATCATGCATTTCCATCATTCCGACTCCGACCCGCTCGCGGCTTGCGCGGCATTGTGCACGAGCCGAGCGCGGTTGCGAGCTCGCCTCGCCGCCCTGCAGGCACAGCCGGACGACGTCTTCGTCCAGGATTTCCCGGCCGTCGTGGCGGCCGTGGAAGCGGATTTCCGACGCGAGGAAGCGCTGCTGGAACGCCTGGGCGACGCCGCGCTGCGCCCGCGCCGGGCCGATTACGCGGTGCTGCTGTGCGCCCTGCACCGCACGCTGCCGCAGATCGAGAGCGGCGACGTCAGCCTGGGCCGCCAGGTCGCCGATGCGCTGGACGCCGTGCTGTCGCTGCCGTGGGATGCCGGCACGCAGGTCGCCGTCACGCGCCGGACCCAACTGCCGGACCCGCGGCCGCAACGCGTGCCCGTGCATTTACACTGAGCCGCACCGGCGCGGGGCTGGCGTTCAGCGCAGGTTGCCCGTGTGGCCGAGCGAATAGCGGCCCGGCTGCGGCCAGACCGTCAGGCCGTGCGGTTCGCCGCCGACCTTCACCTTTTGCATGTCGCCCGTTTTCGTATCGATGCGGTAGACGACGTCGTCGTAGCGCCCCGACAGCCACAGCCACTTGCCGTCCGCGCTGACGTTGCCCATGTCCGGGCTGCCGCCGCCCGGCACCGGCCAGTTCGCGACGATCTTGCCGGTGGCGAAGTCCAGCACGGCCACGCTGCCCTTGCCCTTCGGCTTGCCGTGGATGCGGTGCGTGCCGCGGCTCGCGATGTACAGCGATTTGCCGTCGCGGCTCGGGTACAGGCCGTGCGTGCCGATGCCGACGGTGACGAAGCCGATCTCCTTCAGGTTGTCGCCGTCGACGACGTGCACGCCGTCCGCGTCCATGTCGGCGATGTAAAAACGCTTGCCGTCGGGCGAAATGCGCACGTCCTGCGGCATGCCCTTCTTCGATGTGCAGATCTCGCTCGCGCCCGGCGCCGTCGGGTCGACGCCTTCGCGGAAGCGCGTGGACGGCATCGTCAGCTTCAGGTAGCCGAGCACCTTGCGCTCCACGAGGTCGATCTTCGCGAGGCTGCCGTCGAATTCGCACGTGAACAGCGCGTAGCGCCCGTCGATCGAGAACTCCGCGTGGTTGATGCCGCCGCACTTCGGCACCTCGATGGCGTACTGCATCGCCATCGTGTGCGGATCGCGGAAGTCGAGACGGTGGCGCGCTTCCGCCACCACGATCGCCGACCTGCCGTCCGGCGTGAAGTACATGTTATACGGATCGTCGACCGGGACGTTCGCACCCGGCTTGCCGGTGCGCGGATCGACCGGCGTCAGGCTGCCGTCGCCCGTGCGTTCGGCATTGTTCGCGACCCACAACGTGCGCAGGTCCCACGATGGGATCACGTGCTGCGGGCTCTTGCCCACCTTGAAGCGGTCGACGACCTTCATCGTCGCCGGATCGATCACGCTGACGTCGTTCGAACGCAGGTTCGGCACGTAGACGCGTTCCAGGTCGCCTTTCACGGCGGGGCTCAGCTGCGTGATCTCGCTGTAGACATTGTTCGGATCGACGACGCGCGGCATGCCGGGCACGGACACGACGGCCGCGGTCGCAGTTGCGGTGGCGGCTGCTTGTGCGGAGGCGGAGGCGGAGGCGGACGCAGGCGCGGTCGAGGTCGAATTCGCGTCGACGAAGCGCGACGCGACGACGCCGCCGGCCACGACGGCCAGGGCCAGGACGGCACCGATGGTGGTTTTGGATGACACGATGGCTTTTACTTTCGATGGGTAGGATTCGGAATCGGTTCGCGGGCGGCGCGGATCGCAGCGACGGACGCATCGACGATGCGCTCGACACCGATGCGGCCGAGGTCCGCCGTGGCACGGGTCGGATCGCCATGCACGCCCGCGCGCACGCCGCCGCGCGCGCCGGAAGCGACTTGCGCGGGACGCACGAGCGCGGGGTCGACGGCCAGCGACAGCGCCGTGTCCGCGAGACCCGCGTGCGTGCCGATCTCGGCGTCCGTAAAGCCGCGCTGTTTCAGGTCGGCGTTGAACGTGGTCGTGGCGGCGTCGTAATAGGCACCCAGTGCATGGGCGCGGCAAGCGCCGGAACGGTTCACACGCGCGGCGGCCTTCGCCTCGTTCGTTTGATAGCCGCCGTGGTCGCCCAGGAAGAACACGTCGCGGATGCCGTGCTGGCACAGGCTCTTCGCGGTGGATTCCAGCAGCGCCTCGAACGCGGCATCGGGGATCGAGACCGTGCCGGCGAAGCGCATGTGCGCGGCCGGCGGCGCGATCGCGCCCTCCGGCACATAGGCGACAACGGGCGCGACGACGGCATCGCCGAGCTTCGCGGCGATGCGGCCCGCCAGCACGCGGGCGCGGACGTTGTGTTTGCCGAGGACGATGTGCGGGCCGCTTTGCTCGGTGCCGCCGATGGGCACGAGGGCGGTCGTGGTGCCGGCCGCGATGCGGTCGCGCAGTTCCGGCGACGTCATCTCGTCGAGATAGACGCCGGGAGATGCGGACGCGGCTACGGCCCCCGCCAGCGGCAGGGCGAAACCGGCGATCGCCAGCGCGCGCCGGACGACCGATGTGTGCAGGTGAAGCATGATCCGTGTTCCTGATGCTTTACAGCTATTGTAGAGCATCCTCGCACCGGGGGCGGAACACGGATCGTGAATTTTTTATGACGGGACCGTTACAGTGGCTCAGCCGTCACGGCGGCTCGTGCCGCGGTCGGCCGTCGCCGCCGCATCGTCGGGCGTCTGGGCCCTATTGTCGCCGCTCTGGCGGTTGCCCGGATCGACGCCGGGAACGGGTGCCGTGGCGCTGCCACGGCTGCTCTGCGGCCGGCCGGGCGGGTTGACGTTGCTTTCGGGCGACGCGGCAGGAAAATTCGTGTGGCGGCTGGGGTCGCTATGTGTGCGATCGTTCATGATGTCCTCCTTGGCATAACGGCAATACGGAACATATGGGCCCGCAACCTGTGCCGTCCAATAGGAGAGCATGCCGCCCCCGCGTAGGATCGAGCTCGCAACGGCCCGATCACGGCCCGTACCGTTGCGATACCGCGCGCCACGGGACCCTTCGACGATTTTCTTGGATCATGACAAAGAATTGCCGATTAAACAACACCATCATGAAATCCTTTTCATCTGTTCAATTTGTCGGTACGATCACGTTACGTAATTACGTAATACAACAACAAGGAGACCCATGAGCACTACCGAAATCTTCCTGCTCGCGATGCTGATCATCTTCGTCGTGCCCTACGCCATCTGGCGCCTGTTCCGCACGGATTACGTCGCGCCCCTGGTCATCGTCCAGATCATCATGGGCGTGGTGCTGGGTCCCGGCGTGCTGGGCGCGGCCTTCCCCGAGTATCACCAGTTCGTGTTCAACCCCGACGTCGTGAAGACACTGAACGGCATTGCCCAGTGGGGCGTGATGCTGTTCGTGATGCTGGCCGGCATCGAGCTCGACCTCAAGAAGGTCTGGACCTACCGCCGCGAGAGCGCGACGACGGCCGGTCTCGCGCTGGGCACGCCATTGCTGTTCGGCTGTGCCGCGGCCATGTTGCTGATGGCCTATCCCGGCTGGATGGGTGCGAAAGCGGCGCCCTGGCAGTTCACGCTGGGCACCGGCATGGCCTGTGCCGTGACGGCGCTGCCGATCCTCGTGCTCCTGATGCAGAAACTCGACATCCTGCGCCTGCCGATGGGCCAGCGCATCCTGCGCTACGGCAGCCTGGACGACGTCGCGATCTGGGGCGTCCTCGCCCTCATCCTGCTGGACTGGGAACGCATCGGCCGCCAGCTCGGCTTCCTCGCCGCGTTCGCGGTGGCCACGTTCGTGTTCCGCCGCCTGATGACGCGCCTGGACCGGAGCGACCGGTGGTATGTCGCACTGGCCTGGCTGATCGCCTGCGCGTTCGGCGCCGACTGGGCCGGCCTGCACTTCATGGTAGGCGCATTCCTCGCGGGCGTCGTGATGGACGCGGACTGGTTCAAGCAGGAACAGCTGGACACGCTGTTCGAGAACGTGCTGCTCGTCCTGATGCCCGTGTTCTTCCTCAGCACCGGCCTGCGCACCAAGTGGGACCTGGGCGGCTATGCCGTGTTCTTCGCGGCCGGCCTGCTGCTGTTCGCGTCCGTCGGCGGCAAGCTGGCCGGTGCCCACATCGCCGGCAGGATCCTGAAGTGGAAGGACGGCGAAGCCTCCATCATCGGCTGGCTGCTGCAGACGAAAGGCCTCATCGAGATCATCTTCGCCAACATCCTGCTCGACAAGCAGATCATCACGAGCGAAACGTTCACGGCGCTCCTGTTGATGGCTGTCGGCAGTACAATGCTGACTGTCCCGGTCGTGCATCCGAAACTGAATCGCGAGCAGCACCGCGGACTGGTGAATCAGGCCAGTTCCTGATCGGATTCGACGAGGTAGACTTCATGGCGCGCAGCGGACTCACGAAATCACAGGTCAGGGAAGCCCGCGACCGGCTGCTGGCGGAGGGACGCCATCCCTCCGTCGACGCCGTGCGCCACGCGCTGGGCGACAGCGGCTCCAAGTCGACCATCCACAAATACCTGAAGGAGCTGCGCACCGAGGACGGCGGCGCGGACGCCGTGCCGGGCATGCGCCGCGAGGACACGGGCCGAGCCCTGCATGCGCTTGTCGACGAACTGGCCGACCGCCTGCACGCCGACTTCGACGAGCGCATGCGCCTGCTCCGCGCCGCCCACGACGAGGCCCTGCACGCGCGCGACCGCGAACTGGCGGAATTGCGCAGCACCGTCGCCACGTTGACCGCGCGGGTCAAACAGCTCGAGCTGGAAGCGCAGTTCGGCGCCGACGAGACGCCGCTGCGCCACTGGCAGGACCGCGCCGGCGTGCCGGGCGGCTTCGGCCACTTCGACAACAGCCTGCTGAACTCGCGCTCCGCCGTGCGCGACATCTCCCCCTTCGACCTGATCCGCGCCGCCGCCCGTTCGTGATCGCCAACGCACGGACGCCGGGCCTCGGGCGTGCTACAACGTGACCGACGATCGGAATGGAGAAAGCGATGCCAAAACGGGACGACATGGAGCGCGCGTGACGGCGTTGAGCGCGACACCCTTGCTGTCCGTACGCGACCTGCGTTCGCCGTTCGGCGGCCCGTTCACGTTCGACGTGCATGCGGGCGAATGCATCGCGATCCAGGGACCGTCGGGCGCCGGCAAAAGCGTCCTGCTGCGGATGCTGGCCGACCTCGACCCGCACGACGGCGATGCCCTGCTCGACGGCCGGCCCGCGTCGTCGATGTCCGCACCCGACTGGCGCGCCGCCGTCGTCTATCAGGCGGCCGAACCGGCATGGTGGGAAGACACGGCCGGGGCGCACTTCGCCGACGCCGACCGGGCTTTCGTGGACACGACGCTGGCCGCCCTCGGCCTGTCCGCGGCCCTGCTGGACAGGGAGATCGAGCGCCTGTCGACGGGCGAGCGCCAGCGTCTTGCCCTCGTCCGTTCGCTGGCCCGCCGCCCGCGCGTGCTGCTGCTGGACGAGCCGACGGCCGCCCTCGATCCGGACGCCGTCGCGCGCGTGGAGATGCTGTTGCGCGAACGGCTGGCGGGCGGCATGGCCGCGCTGATCGTCACGCACGCCGGCGAACAGGCACGCCGCCTCGCGCAGTGCATCTTCCGCCTCGAACAGGGAAAGCTGACGAGGTCATGAATCCGATCCACCTGGGCGCGTGGGACCTGCTTGCCGCCGCGATCCTGATATTGCTGGACGCCGCGCTGTCGCTCGCGCTGGGCCTCGGACTGCACCGCCAGATCCTCGTCGCGGCCGTGCGCATGGTGGCGCAGCTGACGGTCGTCGGCATCGTGCTGCGCCACGTGTTCGCCACCAGCTCCGCGGCGGCCACGCTGGCCGTCATCCTGTTCATGATCGCCGCCGCCGCGCGCGAAGTCGCCACGCGGCCGAAGCAGCGCCTGAAGCGCCAGATGAATTACCGGATCAGCGCTGCCGTCGTTGCGTGCGCCGGCTTCGCGACGGTGCTGCTGGCCCTGACCACGGCCGTGCGCCCGACGCCGTGGTACGAACCGCGCTACGCGATCCCGCTGATGGGCATTGTCCTCGGCAGCGTGCTGAACGCCGCCAGCCTGGCGCTGGACGGCATCCTCGACGGCGTCGTGCGCGAGCGCGCGCGCATCGAGGCGCGGCTCGCGCTCGGCACGCCGTTCCGCGAGGCCATCGGCCCGCTCGTGCGCAACGCGGCGCGGCGCGGCATGATCCCCGTCGCGAACCAGATGTCGGCCGCCGGCATCATCACGCTGCCCGGCATCATGACGGGTCAGCTGCTCGCCGGAATGGACCCGATCGACGCCGTCAAATACCAGATCCTGCTGATGTTCCTGCTGGCCGGCGCGAGCGGCCTGGCGTCCGCGGGCGCCGCGCTGCTGGCCGTGCGCGCCCTCAGCGACGACCGGCAGCGGCTGCGGGTCGACCGCCTGCGGGCTTAGATCGGCCGGGCGACGATCAGCACAGTGTCCACCGTGAAGCTGCCGTCGTCCCCGATCTGGAAATAGTCTTTCACTTCGCTCGAAGCCCGGTCATGCAGCGAGCGGATCGCCGTGACGTGGGCATCCGGTGTGCGCATCCGGGCGATCCACGATCCGAACTCCAGGCGCAGCTTGTACGCGACCACGTCGTCGACCGCGAAGCCGACGGCAGCCAGTGTCGTCTGCCACTCCCGCACCGACGCGTTGCGCACGTGGGACGGATCGCGCAGCAGTTCCAGCGTCTGCAGCCACGTGTCGAGCAGCGCCACGCCGGGCGAGACGACGTCCATGAACAACGCGAGGCCATCGTGCTTCACGACGCGGCGCATCTGCGCGAGCCCGTCCCGGAAAGCGCCCCAGTGGTGCGCGCTGTAGCGGGTGGCGACGACGTCGAACGACCCGTCCGGACACGGCAACGCCTCGGCCGCCGCCTGCTTCGTCACGAGATTGTCCAGGCCCCGCTTGCGGGCTTCGCCGGCGACCGTCTCCAGCATCGGCGCGGACAAATCGTACGCGACGACCTTGCCGACCTGGCCCGCCAGGCGGAAGGCCACGTGGCCGCCGCCGCAGCCCATGTCCAGCGCGACGGCGTCCGGGCGGTGGCCGACCAGGTCCGCCATCCGCTCCAGGTCCGCGCCGGCGGCGTGCACGGCACTGGTGAGGTAGGCTTCGGCGCGGGAATCGTATTGTTCGAGGACGGTGGCGTCGTGGTTGTGCATGTTCGCTCCAGGGTTTTATCGTAGGGTTATTGTCTGCCCGGTCGTTTCCTGTTACAAGGAGCCTGCTTATCCTGGTATAAGGAGCACCATGACCGACACGCACCAGCGCCAGATGCTCGGCGCCTTCATCCGCGCCCACCGCGCACGCCTGACGCCCGCCAGGCCCGGCACCCGCCGCCGTACGCCCGGCCTGCGGCGCGAAGAGCTGGCCGATGCGGCCGGTCTCGGCGTCACGTGGATCACCTGGCTGGAACAGGGTCGCGACGTGCAGCCGTCCGTGGCGGCCCTGTCGCGCCTGGCCGACGCGCTGCAGTTGTCCCCAGCCGAGCGGGCGTCGCTGTTCGACCTCGCCGGCAAGAAGGATCCGCGCGCCGTGCCCGACCACGTCGACGACCTGTCGCCCGCGCTGCTCGCGCTGCCGGGGCTGTTGTCGGCGCCCGCCTATCTGCTGGACCACACGTGGACGGCACGGGCCTGGAACGATGCCGCGGCCAAGCTGTTCGTCGGCTGGCTGGACGCGTCCGCGCCCGACCGCGACCTCCTCCGCTACGTTTTCATGCACCCTGCCGCGCGCACGCTGATCGTGGACTGGGATACGCGGGCACGGCGGCTGGCGGCGGAATTCCGGGCCGACTTCCACCGGCGGCCGGCGGACGCCGGCATGCAGGCGCTGGTCGACCAACTGTGCCGGGACAGCGAACTGTTCGCACAGTGCTGGGACAAGCAGGATGTGCTGCACCGGGAAGGCGGCGAGCGGCGGTTCCGGCATCCCGTCCGGGGGGAGCTGGGGTTCGTACAGACCACGTTGCTCGTGGCCTTGCAGATGGAGATCAAGCTGGTGTGCCTGGCGGATCCGGACGGCGGGGCCTACGCGCCCTTGTGACGGATCGCATCGAGCACGACGGCCAGCGCGCGCGAGGCATGGCGCCGGCTGGGGTAGTACGCATGCAGGCCGGGGAACTTCGGGCAGGCGTCCGCCATCACGCTGACGAGGCGGCCCGCCTGCACGTGCGCCACCGCCATGTCCTCGGTCATGTAGGCGAGGCCGCAGCCGGACAGGGCCGCGTTCAGCATCTGGTAGACGCCATTGAACGTATACCGGCCGCGCACGCGCACGTCGACGGCTGCGCCGCGATCGAGCATCTCCCACGCGTACACGCCGCCGCCCGCGAGGCGCAGGCGGATGCACTCGTGCTTCATGAGATCGTCGATGGATGCGGGCACGGGACGGTGCGCGAAGTATGCCGGTGCGCCGACGATCATCGTCTGCATGTCGGGCGTGAGGCGCACGGCGATCATGTCCTTGTCGACCTGGTCGCCCCAGCGCACCCCGATGTCGTAGCGTTCGGCCGCCACGTCCACCATGCGGTATTCGGCGCTGATCTCCAGGTGGATGTCCGGGTACTGCGGCAGCACGGCGGCGAGGCGCGGCCACAGCACGTTGTCGATGACGTGGTCCGTGGCCGTGATGCGGACGGTGCCCGCGGGCCGGTCGCCCAGTTCGCTGACGGCGGCGATCTCCGCGTCGATTTCTTCCAGCCGCGGCGCCACGTTCTGCAGCAGGCGTTCTCCCGCTTCGGTGGGCGACACGCTGCGCGTCGTGCGCGTCAACAGGCGCACACCCAGCCGTGCCTCCAGCGCGCGGATCGTGTGGCTGAGGGCGGACTGCGTCATGCCCAGCTTGACGGCGGCGCGCGTGAAACTGCGTTCGCGCGCGACCGCAAGGAAGACGAGGATGTCGCTGAGGTTATCGCGTGCCATGCCGCGATTCTAAACTTAAACCCGAGCGCGCGCGGCCCGCCCGGCCAGCGCCGCCGCGACGACGAGCAGCAGCCCGGCGAGCCCGAACGTGGCACGGTACCCCCACGCGTCGAACAGCACGCCGCCCAGGGTCGCACCGAGGCCGATGGCCAGCTGGACGACCGCGACGATCAGGCCGCCGCCCGCCTCCGCATCGTCCGGCAGGGTGCGCGCGAGCCACGTCCACCAGCCGACCGGCGCCGCCGTCGCCACGAAGCCCCACACGGCCAGCAGCACGGCGACGATGGCGGCACTGCCGCCGAACACCACGAGCGCGCCGGCCAGCACGGCCATCACGAGCGGGATGACGACGAGCGTGCGGTACAGGTGCTTGTCGAGGAACGCGCCGATGGCCGTCGTGCCGGCGAAGCCCGCCACGCCGATCGCCAGCAGCATGCCGGTCAGCGTCGTCACGCTCACGTGGGTGACCGTTTCGAGGAACGGCCGCAGGTACGTGAACAGCGCGAACTGCCCCATGAAGAACAGGCTGACGCCCGCCATGCCGTACGCGACGACCGGGCGCTTCAGCAGTGCGAACACGCTGCCGGATCGTGCGTTCGGCGCAGCGGGCAGCGCGGGCAGACTGACGCACTTCCACGCGAAGGCGACCGCCGCCACCGGCACGACGGCAAAGAACGCGCCGCGCCAGCCGACCAGCGCGCCCAGGAAGCTGCCGGCGGGCGCCGCGACGACCGTCGCCAGCGCATTGCCGCCATTGACGATGGCCAGCGCGCGGGGGACGAGGTGGTCCGGCACGAGCCGCATCGCGGTCGCCGCCGACATCGACCAGAAGCCCCCGATCGCCACGCCAATAAATGCGCGGCCGGCCAGGAACACGGTGTAGTTCGGCGCGAACGCGGCGATCGTGCCGGACACGATCATCGTCAGGCAGAGCCCGAGCAGCAGCACCTTGCGGTCGAGCCGTCCGGCCAGGCGCGCCACGCACAGGCTGGTGACGAGGGCGAACGCACCAGAGACTCCTATGGCCTGTCCCGCCTGGCCTTCGCTGATGCGCAGGTCGGACGCGATGGGACTCAGCAGGCTGACGGGCATGAACTCGGACGCGACGAGCGCGAACGCTGCCAATGCCAGCGCGAACACGGCGCCCCAGGCGGCTTGCGCGCCCTGCGCAGTGCCGCGTTCGAACGATGAGACCTGCGGCTGCATCAGGCGGCAAGCGTCGCGTTGTCGATCACGAAGCGGTACTTCACATCGCCCTTGAGCATGCGTTCGTACGCGGCGTTGATCTCGTCGGCCCTGATCATTTCGATGTCCGCGACGATGTCGTGCTGCGCGCAGAAGTCCAGCATTGCCTGGGTTTCCGGGATCCCGCCGATCATCGAGCCGGCCAGTGCGCGGCGCTTCGTGATCAGGTTGAACACCTGCGGCGACGGATGCGGCGTCGCGGGTGCGCCGACCAGCACCATCGTGCCGTCGCGCTTCAGCAGGTTCAGGAACGCGTCCAGGTCGTGCGGGGCGGCGACCGTGTTGACGATCAGGTCCAGGCTTTTCGCACGCGCGGCCATCGCATCGGCGTCGCGCGACACGACCACTTCATGCGCGCCCAGCGCCTCGGCATCCGCGCGCTTCGACTCGGACGTCGTGAAGGCGACGACGTGCGCGCCCAGCGCGCGCGCCAGCTTGATGCCCATGTGGCCCAGGCCGCCGATGCCGACGATGCCCACCGTCTTGCCGGGGCCCGCGTTCCAGTGGCGCAGCGGGGAGTAGGTCGTGATGCCGGCGCACAGCAGCGGCGCGACGGCCGCGAGCTGCGCTTCCGGATGGCGCACGCGCAGCACGTAGCGCTCGTGCACGACGATGCGCTCGGCGTAGCCGCCCAGCGTATGACCCGGTGCGTCCGCCGTCGGGCCGTTGTACGTGCCGACCATGCCATCGCAATAGTTTTCCAGGCCGTCCGCGCAATCCGCGCAATGCTGGCAGCTGTCGACCATGCAGCCGACGCCGACCAGGTCACCTGCGCTGAACCCCTGCACGTGGGCACCGACGGCGGAGACCCGGCCGACGATCTCGTGGCCCGGCACGCACGGGTACAGGGTGCCGGCCCACTCGGCCTTCACCGTGTGCAGGTCGGAGTGGCACACGCCGCAATAGGCGATCTCGATCTGCACGTCGTGCGGTCCGGGGGCGCGGCGGATGATGTCCAGGGATTCGAGCGGTCGGTCGGCGGCATGGGCGCCATAGGCCTTGACGGTCATGGATGATCCTTTCGTATGGTTGTCGTGTGCATCGCAGGGCGTCGATGGTAACGGCAAACGTCCCGCACGGGACCAGCCGGGATTGCTTGACCTTATGAATGGGATTCATGAATGCGCGACGAAATCACGTCCGCCGCGTCATGAACGTGTCAGCGGTGGCGGGGCGACGGCGTGGGCAGCATTCCCAGCATACCCTTCAGTGCGTACAGGACGACGAGCGCGCCCAGCATGTCGCCGGCCGCCATCACGGCGAAGCCCTGGGCCAGGTCGACCTTGTCGCCATGGAGCCAGAACCACAGGTGGTGCATCAGCGGGCTGGCCACGCCGAACAGCGGCACGAGCAGCAGCAGGCGGTGCGACGTCAGGTTCGCCAGCGACGCCTGCATGCCCAGCACACGCAGCGCAAACACGTACACGAGGTAAGGCGCGAGGGCCGAGCTGATGCCGCCCGCGAACGAGCGCAACGGATCGTCCGGATACAGGTGGAAGAAGCACTCGCACCACGACCCCACCAGCACACCCACGGCGCCCGGCAGGCCCAGCAGTAGCGGACACAGCAACCGCGCCCCCGCCGGCAGGTAGATCCAGCCGACGCCGCGCATGAACTCGACGTTGGGAAACACCCAGTCCTGCAGCCGCGCCAGCATGAGGTAGAACACCACCGAACCGACGACGCTCGCACACGCGACGCGCACGCGTTCGGACATATCCGGTCCGGTAGCGTTACCAGGAGTCAAAGGGGATGGCATGATGTTCGGTAGGTGATGGAGTTCGTCTGGCACTGGCATTATAATCTGCGCATGAGCAAATCGACCCGTCCCGCCGACATCTATCTGCGCTTTCTGCAACTCGCGGAAGCCTTGCGTGGGTTGCCGTCGCTGCCCTCCCTCGACCCGCTGGAAGAACGGATCCTCGGCACCGTCGCGCGCGCCATGCAGGAAGGCGAACGCCTGTGCGTGCGCGACATGATGGCCAAGAAGGAACTCGGCGCCCCCGCCACCGTGCACAGCCGCCTGACGTCGATGCGCGAAAAAGGGTGGATCATGCTGACCGATACCGAGGACACGCGGCGCAAGCAGGTGACGCTGACCCAGGCGGCCCTCGCCCACTTTGACAAGCTGTCGAAGTGCATGGTCAAGGCTGTCGAAAAAGCCTGACACGTCGTTCCCGCGCAGGCGGGAACCCAATTTTGCTGGCGCCGGCGCCATGCGTCCAACTTAGGTTCCCGCCTTCGCGGGAACGACAGGCTTCCTTAATCCCCGGCCGTGTAGGTGTACACCCGCTTCCTCTTCTGCGCAATCGCCGGCCGGATCCGCTGCGGCGAGATCGACACGCTCGCCCCCGCCGACGCCGCGCCGCCCTTCTGCACCGCGCCCAGCACGACCGACACCGCCTTGCCGCCGATCGGCACGCTGCTGGCCTTCACCGGCGACGGCGGCAGGCCGCCGCCCACGAAGATCGACGAGCGCGTACCGCCGCACAGGCCCGGCACGTTGATCGCGCCGGAACCGTTCAGCAGATTGACCCAGTAGCCGCGCGCCTCGCCCAGCGACGTCGAACAGCTCGCCGCGTCGGGCGGGATCGGCCGGTTCGTGCTGAACGTGACCATGCCGCTCGCGATCAGCGCCGACGTCACCACCTGCTCGCCCTGGCCGTACTGGTTCAGGTCCATGTACCAGCCCTTCGTCCCCGAGTTCGGCAACACCTTCGCGGCGGCACAGTCCGTGTTGGTCGTGTAGTCGGTCATCGTGTCCATGTTCGTCGCGGGCGTGCCGGCGGCCGCCGTCAGGTCGTCCAGGTAGACGTAGAACCGGTTCGTCACGTTGGCGTACGGGTATTGCGACTGCAGCGGATGCTCGCGGTCGCCGCTGCCCAGCGCCACGTAGACCTTGCCCTGGCTGGCCAGCAGCGCGGGTGCGAACAGGAACTTGCGGCCGGCGCCCGTCGTGTACGCGACCTTGCGCGACGTCCAGCCGTTGGCCGCGAGCGGCGTGCGGCCCGCGTAGCTGCCCACGAAGTCGATGCGGTAGATGCCGCCGCCCAGGTCGGCCGCGTAGGCGTAGTCGGGATAGCCGTCGTTGTCGACGTCGACGAGGGCCACGTCGGCCGCGACGCCGCGGTCGGTCGCGAACGAGCGGAGCACGGCGCCCGTGTTCGCGTCCAGCACGTACACGAAGCCGCCCTTGCCGCTGCCGCAGGCGGGCGATGCCGTGTCGGCGTCCTCGCAGGCATCGTAGCCGCCGCCGACGACCAGCACCGGTGTCGTCGTCGAATACCCCTTGATGAAGGCGACGTTCGGCGTCGACCACGTCTGGCCCACGCCGGACATGCCGGCCGTGCAGTCCGTGTCGTCGGCCAGGTTCGGACAGCCCGCCTTCCACTTGTACACCGGCTGGTCGGGATGGGTCACATCGAGGCCGTACAGCATGCGCCCGCCGCGCCGCATCGCGGGGAAGATCCAGACCTTCGAGTTGTCGGCGTTCTGGTACAGGCCGATCGAGCCGTCGAAGAAGTAATCCTTGCGCGCCGGCGCGGGCGAGATCGTGCTGGAGAGGTTCGGGTAGCTGACGAGCGGCGAGTTATCCATCAGGCGCTGCAGGCGGCCGAAGAATTCCGGTGCGACGAACGACCACGTCTCGACGCCGGTATTCGCGCTCACCGCGTGCAGCGCGCCGTCGTTGGCGCCGTAGAACACGCGCACGCCGGTCGTGCCGCCGTAGTTAACGGGCAGCGGGCGCGAGTGGATCACGTCGCCGTGGATCGAGGGCCGCGTCGTCGTCGTGGCGCCGGTGCCCTTTTCGTTGTTCACATCCGCGCCATGGATGAAGTTGACGAGGTTCGCGGACAGGCCCGTGTTGGCCGTGTTGAACGTGGCGAGCGTCGTGCCCGACAGGGTCAGCATGCCGCGATTGACGGCCTGGTTCCCGCTCCACGCGCCGGCGACGTTACCCTGCCTCAGGATCTCGGCGGCGCCGCCCTTTTCCACCTGCGGGCCGTCCGGCAGGTCGGAATACGGGCTCGCGCCATTGGGCGCGCAGGCCCCCGCCGGGTCGGGATTGATGCCGAGACCGCTCCAGTACGTGCCCGAATCCGACGTCCAGTAGCTCGCCGCGCACGGCGTGACGAAGCCGGTCAGCGTGTTGACCGCGATCTTGCCGTTGACGTCGCCCAGCTCGATGTTGGCGCCGCTGGCGATCAGCTGGTAGCGCTTGAGGTTGCCGAACCAGCGCGGTTTCGCGTCCGGGTCGGGGCGGAACATGCCGATGAACACCTGGTTCTCGTTCTGCGAGCGGTTCGTCGCGTTGACCGGCAGGCTGGTCGACGCGAACGTCGTGTTCACGGCCTGGATCTCGATGATGATCTGGCGCAGCGCGTCGAGGATCGCCTGCTCGTTCCTGGCCGCGAAATACTTGCCGCCGCCGGCCTTGGCCATGCTCATCATGAGGGCCGTGTGGGTGGCGTTCGGCTGGGCGTTGTAGACGTCGATCGTGTACGTCGTCACGGGCGAGCGCACGGTCGACCCGGTCACGGGCACGCCCTTGTCGTGCAGGAGGCGCGACCATTCGTCGGCGTTGCGCGGGCCCGTGTCGGTCGTGGTCGTGCCGGTCGGGACGTCGGTCAGCACGATGTTCGTGCCGACGATGTTGTACGCGCTCGTGCCGGCCGGGCAGGATGCGAGCGTGGTGCTGGTGGGCGTGTTGCCGTACGTGCAGCTGATGTTGGTGCCCGTGCATGACGCGGCATAGTCCGACGTCGACGCGGGCGGCGTCGCATAGCACTGCGACGTCATGCCCAGGTTCGTGGTCGTCGTGTAGGCCGGCGTCGTCGTGTTGCTGACCGACGTGGGCGTTACCGTCTGCGTGACCGTGTACTGGCGCTTGGCGGTGGCGGTCTGCGTGACGGTCACCTGGCGGTAGCCCGAACCCGTGCAGCCGCTGGCGTTGCTGGCCAGCGCACCCGAATACGTGCAGGTGCTGTTGGCCGGGCAGGTCAGGCCGCCGAAGTCGGTCGTGCTGGCCGGATCCCAGTTGCCGCCCGCCGTGCCGACGCCGGTGTAGCAGCCGGCGCCCTTCCCGTTCGGGTCCTGCGTGGCGGTATGGGCGGCCGTCGCGGTCGTCGCGGTGCCGACCGGGGCGCCGACCGTGTACGAGCAGCTGTAGGTCGTCGTCGTCGTGCTGTTGCCGCTCGTGGTCGTCTGCGTGGCCGGGCAGGTCAGGCTGCCATGGTCGCTCGCCGGGACGGCGCCCGCGGTCGCGTAGTAGCCGGTCGTCGTTCCGGTCGACGTCGTGACCGTGCCCTGCACGGGCTGGCCCGGGCTCGTCGTGGCCGGGTGGTACACGGATTGCGTCACCGTGTACGACCGGCTGCCGGTGGGACAGGCAATCGGATTCACATTGGCGGTCGCCGCTCCGATCGAGCAGCCTTCCGTGAACGTCGAACACTGCGCGGCATAGGCATCGACCTCGCCCACGGCGTCCGCGGGACTCGCGTAGCAGGCGCTGGTGACGCCCAGGTTGCTGGTCGTCGTCGCGTTCTGTTCCGTGAAGTTCGGCAAGCCGAGCTGATTCACCGTGCTGCCGTTCAGCTGGTTGAGCAGGGCCGTGTTGGCCGAGGTGTCGCTGGCGGGGCCGGACGCGTTCGGGTTGCCGATGAAGATCACGAAGCTCTTGCCGCACGTGTTCGCGGCCGTCAGCGGCGAACGGAACGTGGAGTACGGCGTCGTGTAGCCGGCGGCATCCGCAATGCTGGCGATGACGCCGCCCGGCGAATACGCGTTCGCGCCCGCGAAGTAGTTGTAGACGTCGTACATCAGGTCGCCGTACGGCGTGTGCGAATTGCGCTTCTCGTTCGGCGAATTGATGTTGTTGTAGATGGTAGAGAGCTGGCTCGTGAACGTCGTCTTCGCCGAGTTGTCGAGCGGCCGGATCGCGGACCGGATGAAGCCGCCGTCGTCGTTCGCGTTGCCGCCCGTGACGAATTCCATCATGCCCAGGCTGACCGTGCTGTCCAGTGTCGTCAGCAAATTGCTGATCGCGCGCGCTTCCGACTGGCCCTGCTGCAGGCCGCCCGGCCATTGCTGGCTCTGGCGGGCCCAGTTCGACGTGTTGTCGAGCACGATCAGGATGCGCGGGTTGACGTTGGTGCCGGCGGATGCGCCGGTGAAGATGTCGATGTCGTCCGCGGCCGCGACGACGGGCAGGCCGGCAAGGCTCGCCGACAGCGCCAGCGCGAGAGTGGGTCGGATCATGGGCTTGCTCACGGTTGCGGACAGTTGGTGGCGACGTCGTCGCGCGAAATGCGCACGCCGACGCCCTGGACGACTTTCACCGACGCCTGCGTCGCCTCGTCGGTGGCGACCGCGCTCACGTCCCAGACGCTGTTGTCGCAGTCGGAATTGCCGTCGTTGGCACCGGCCACGCCATGCATCTGGGAGGCACCGACGGCGCAGCCGATGTCTTCGTCGTCGTTCAGGTTGAGGTCGGAATTCTTGATCGGCTGGACCTTCACGCAGCTGGGCGGCGGGCTGAGGGTGACCTTGATGTCGCTCCTGCCGTCGCCGTCGGTGTCGACGCAGCGCTCGTTCGGCCCGCCGCACGTCTTCGCCAGCGCGCTGTTCGGCGTCTGGGTGAACGTGGGCGAACTGATGGTTTCTTCCAGTACGGCGTGCGCCGCGGCCAGGGCCTGGTCGCGGCGCTGCATGTTGCCGACCACCTGCAGGTTCGAATTGCCCAGGTTGACGCTGGCCAGCGCCAGCATCGTGAGCAGCAGGAGCATGATCAGGGCGGTGACCAGGGTGATGCCCTGCTCGCGGCGCGGCGTCCTCATGGCTGCTTCCTTCCCACCGGATTGGGCAGGGTCACGAGCGTCTGGAACACGTGGCGCTTGTAGCCGTCGTTGAACGGTCCGGCCGTGCGCGCGCTGCCGTCGGCGGCCGTGCCGAGGTTGTAGGTCTTCGTGTCGCTCCAGCCGGGCGTCGTGCCCGGGCTGCGCGCCAGCACGTGCAGGCGCACGGCGACGACGTTGCGCCAGTTCGAGACCGCGCAGGCCGGCGCGGTGCAGCCGTTGGCGCCGGCGGGCGAACTCGTGGTGAGACCGACAGTCCCGTTGCCGCTCGTGTCGATGCCGTATTCGAGCTGCAGGTTCTCGACGCCCTCCGCCAGCGGCACGATCACGAACTTCAGCTGGTTGTCGGCATAGCGCAGCTCGGCGCGCTTCAGGGTCGGGATGCCGTCGCCCGCCACGTCATTGTTGGCGACGAAATAGATGTGCGTCTGGAAGCGCCGCGTCACGGCGGTCGTGGTGCAGTCGCGCCGGGTGCGCAGCAGCTGGGCCGGATCGGTGTCCAGCGCATACCAGTCGGCCGCATTGGCCGAACCCAGCTCGCCCGCACCGCCGCACAACGACGCCTGGAACAGCGGCCCGGCCGGATCGTTGGCGCTGCAGTTCGGATCCCCGCTGACGCAGGCACGCGTGTGGCGCACGACGACCAGGGCCGTGCCGGCGCGCACGTCGGCGACGCAGGACGGCAGCGTGTCGGCGGGGCTGAATCCCTGCACGTGCAGCGGCAGCATGGCCTTCAGCGCGGCCAGCGTGGCGGCGCACGGGTCGGGGACGGCGGCCGGGTCGGGCAGCAGGGTCGGGTCGAATTCGCCGTAGAAGCCCGCATTGCGCAAGTCGTTCGCCAGCAGGTCGACGGCATAGCGGCCGCTCTCGATCTGGCGATTGGCGCGCTCGATCTCGGCCTGCGCGCGGCTGTTGTGGAAGAACAGCGTGACCATGCCGACGACGATCAACAGGCCCATCGTCACGGAGACGAGCAGCTCGGGAATCGAAAAGCCGGCGGACCGGCGCCTGGACAAAACAACCATCGCGTCTCCTAACTGCACGAAGGCAGGCCGATTGCCAGCTGCACGGCGATCGCGCGCCGGTTGGCGTCCGCGCCGTACTGGTTGGCGCCGCACGCGAGCCCCGATGCCTTCGTCGGATGCAGCCCCTGCCACGCGACGCTCACGCGATAGATGCCGGGCTTGCACACGCCGGCCGCCGGGTCGGGCGCCTGCAGCTGCTCGACGCAGCCGCGCGCATCGATCATCGCGCCGGATGCCGCGCCGGCACCCGTCTGCTCGGCGGCGCCCTTCAGTTCCTGGCTCCATTCGCACTGGTCGCGCGCGCTGCCGATGGCCACGGTGGAGCAGTCGGCCGGCTGGGTATCGCTTTTGCCGAGCGGCGTCGCCGTCACGTAGTCGGCCGCGTGGGCCGCATTGCCGAGGATGCGGGCGCGCATGTCATCCACCAGCACCACGGCCTGGGCGCGCTGGTAGGCCTCGATCGACCCCACCTGCACCTTGGCCTGCAGCGCGGCGATGCCCAGCAGGCCGAACGCGAGCACGACGACGGTCACGAGCACTTCGACGAGGCTCAGGCCCGCGCTGGGGAGTCTTCGCGCACGCCGCATTCAGCACCCCAACGCCTGCAGGCGCGGGCGCCCGCTCAGGTCCACCTGCACGCAGCGGTGGCTCGCCGCCCCGTCGACGGCGATGTCGAACGACGGCGGCGTATCGCTGGCGACGCGGCCGTTGGGCAGGTACACGACGGCGGTCGGGCCGGTGATCGTCGCGCCCTGCACCGCGCCATGGTTCGCGATCGGGTGGCCGGTGTCGGACGGATTCGGGATGCGCCAGCCGCCCTGCCACGCCGTGGCGGCGGGCTGCAGGGTGACCTGGGTATTGCGCTTGATGGCTTCGCTGCGCGCGAGCACGAGGGCCGCGTACAGGTCGGTGCCGGTGGCGCGCGCGCGCTGGCCGGCCACGAGGCTCTTGAACGACGGCGCGGCCATGGCCGACAGGATCGCGGTGATGGCCACGACCGTCATCAGTTCGATCAGCGTGAAGCCGTGCGCACGCTTTACCATAGGTTGGACGGCGTCCGGGCGCCGCTGTTGTCGATGGTGAGATTGCCGTCGCCGGCCTGGCGCGTCCCGAGCACCGGCGTGGCCGTGATCGTGAAGGACGGCGGCGGGCCGCCTGGGGCGTCGATGGTGATCGTATAGTAACTCGCAACCGCGTCCGGCACAGGCAGGCTGAGTGCGGTCGGCGTGGCCGCGTACTCGTGCGCATCGGCGAAATACTGCGCCTGCGCCTGCGCCAGCGTGAGCAGGTAGCCCTGCGCCGCCGCGCGGTTGCCGCGCACGAGATACTTGCCGTAGGCGGGCAGCGCGATCGATGCGAGGATGCCGACGATGGCCACCACGATCAGCAGTTCGATCAGGGTGAAGCCGCCGGCGCGGCGCGATTGCGATTGCGATTGCGATTGAATGAGCGGAATTCGGTGAGACATGATGGACCTCATGGGGCGCGTGGGCCAACATTACATATTTCCATGCGGAAATTCTATCAGAATGTGTCAGTCCGTGGCATATGCACGACACTTGATCCAGACGACATTCGCCCCGGGACCGGTACAATAGTGTCCCCTTGACAACTACCCGACGCATGGACTACCTCGATATCCTGCTGCGCCTGACGGCTTCGGTCCTCGTCGGCGGCCTGATCGGCCTGGACCGCAACCTGCACGGCAAACCCACGGGCATCCGCACGCTGGGACTCGTCTGCCTGGGCGCCTGCGTGCTGACCCTGGCCGGCGCCAACTTCCTGACCGGGCCCGGCCAGGCCGACCCGTCCGCCGTCAGCCGCGTGATCCAGGGCCTGGTGACGGGCATCGGCTTCCTCGGCTCGGGCGTGATCGTCCGCGACAACGGCAGCGACCGCGTACGCGGGCTGACGACGGCCGCGTCGATCTGGATCACGGCCATCCTCGGCATCCTGTGCGGCATGGGCTCCTGGCAGATCGCCGCGATCGCCCTCGCCCTCGTGTTCATCCTGTTCGTGTGCGGCAAGCCCATCGAGCGCGCGCTGCACCGGCGCTGGCTGGACAAGCCGGAGAAGGAGAAGCAGGCGATCAGCCTGCATGAAGAGTGAGCGTCAGCGCTTCGGGGCCTCCGCCGCCGACGCCGGCGGCACCACCGGCAGCTTGATCGTGAAGACCGTGCCGACGTCCGGCTTCGACGCCACCTCGATGCGCCCGCCGTGCTTGTTGACGATGCTGTACGAGAGCGACAGGCCGAGACCCGTCCCGCTGCCGACCGGCTTGGTCGTGAAGAACGGTTCGAAGATGCGTTTCAGATTGTCCTGCGGAATACCGCAACCGTTGTCGCTGATCTTCACCCACACCCAGCCCTCGTTCGCGCCGGTGGCGATCGTGATCACGCCCTTGCTCTTGATGGCCTGGGCGGCGTTGACGAGCAGGTTCATGAACACCTGGTTCAGCTGCGACGCGAGACACTTGATTTCCGGGAGCTTGCCGTAGTGCTTCTCGACCGTCGCCTTGTACTTGATCTCGTTGGCAACGATGTTGAGCGTCGTGTCCAGGCCCGCGTGCACGTCCGCGTATTGCCAGTCGTTCTGGCCGACGTGCGAAAAATCCTTCAATGCCTGGACGATGTCCTTCACGCGCTTCAGGCCATCCATCGATTCGCTCACGAGGTCGGCGATGTCGTCCTTCAGGTAGCCGAGATCCGCCTCGCGGTTGATGCCGTCGATCTGCGTTTCCAGCGCCGAGCCGGGTACCGCCTTGTGCACGGCCTCGCCGTACGCGTCCACCACGTTCAGCAGGGTGCCGACGTAGTGCCGCAGCGTGCCCATGTTGGAATTGACGAAGCCGATCGGGTTGTTGATCTCGTGTGCGACACCCGCCGCCAGCTGGCCGATCGACGCCATTTTTTCCGACTGCAGCAGCTGCTCGTGCGCCTCGCTCAGGCGGGCGATCAGTTGCTGCTGTTCCTGCTCCATGCCCTTGCGCGCGGTGATGTCCGTCAGCGAGCCGATGACCTCCACCGGCGTGCCGTGCTCGTCGCGGATCAGGCGCAGGCGGTCGTGCATCCACACGAACGCGCCGCTGGCCGTGCGGAACCGGTATTCGTACGTGCGTTCGCCTTCCACGAACAGCTGGGCCAGGCTGGAAAAGATGGCCGGGGCGTCGTCCGGGTGGATGTGGTCGAACCAGAAGTTCGGGTCGGCCAGCATTTCTTCCGGCCGGTAGCCGAGGACGTTGTAGGCGTTGTTGCTCACGAACGTCATCTTGAAGTCGCCGCTGGGCACGGTGGCGTAGATGATCGCCGGCGTGTTGTCGATCAGGTATTGCAGACGCACGAGCGGCGACGCGGCTTCGGCCGGCGCTGGGCTCGACGAGAGCGATTCGAAGACTTCAAATTCCATGGCGATGGCTCGGCGGTTCTACGGAAATTCTATTATCCGGAGGAAACGGACGAGTTGGGGACTTTCTTGAAACTCTTGCATGCAAGAGTTTCGGTCGATATCGCCTGATTACAACACTTCGCGCCCGTTCCCCGGCCACGGGCGCGTGCCGCTTACTGCGCCTGGCTGTCCAGCGTCACCTGCGCCCCTTCGAGGCCATCCGCACTGGCCGTCAGCATCACCTTGCCCGCGTCGCCCGCCTTCGTCTTCACGATGGCGAGGGCCAGGCCGTTGAACGCCTTGCGCTGCGGCGACTGGAACGCTTCCAGGTCGGTGGCGTCGCCATTGTCCGTCGCGACGATCTCGCCCGGCCCGGACAGCCTGAACGTGATGCGGTCGTGCGTGCGCGGCACGGGGCGGCCGTCCTTGTCCGCGATCGTGACCGTCACGAACGACAGGTCCTTCCCGTCCGCGCGCAGCTGCGCACGGTCGGCCGACACGAGCAGCTTCGCAGGCTTGCCGGTCGTGGCGACGGTGTCCTCGGCCCAGCGCTTGCCCTTCTTGTAGACGACGGCTTTCAGGGTGCCCGGCTGGTACATGACGTCGTCCCAGCGCAGGCGGTAGTCGCGCGGGCCGCGCTTCTTGCGGCCCAGCGATTTGCCGTTCAGGAACAGCTCCGCCTCGTCGCCCGACGTGTACAGGTGCACCGGCGTCACCTGGCCCACGCGCTCCGGCCAGTTCCAGTGCGGCAGCAGGTGCGCCATCGGCAGTTCCGGGCGCCAGCGGGCCTGGTACAGGTAGAAGCGATCCTTCTTGAAGCCGGCCAGGTCGATGATGCCGAAGTACGAGCTGCGCGACGGCATCGCGATCTTCTTCAAGGTCGCCAGTTCCTGCGCTGCGCGCGCCTGTTGCGCCGGATCCGTGAAGTTCAGCAGGTTCGTCGCGTCGTCGTTGTACGGCGTCGGCTCGCCCAGGTAGTCGAAACCCGTCCACACGAATTCGCCCGCCACGAACGGGTTGTCGTCCTGGCCCTTGAATTCGACGTCCGGCGACGTCGCCCACGGCGGCGCCGTCAGGTCGTAGCTGCTCACCTGGAAGTTGGCGGCACCTTTCGATTTGTCGTCGCTGACCGGGAAGAAGTATTCGCCGCGCGAGCTGATCGTCGACGCGGTCTCGCTGCCGAAGATCGGCAGGTAAGGCGCGGACGCGTGGACCTTGCCGTATTCGCCCGGCTTGTAGTTGTAGCCGAACAGGTCGACGACATTCTGGAAGCCGTTGTAGCCGGAGTCGGTATGGTTGTACGCGGAGGTGACGGGGCGCGTGCGGTCTTCGCCGCGCGCGATCTCGGCCAGGTGCGCGGCCAGCTTCCAGCCTTCGGGCTTGCCCTGCTCCGGGATCTCGTTGCCGGTGCTCCAGGCGATCACGCTCGGGTGGTTGCGGTCGCGCCGGATCTGCGCGCGCAGGTCTTTTTCATGCCATTCGTCGAACTCACGGTGGTAGTCGTTCGGCGTCTTCTGCTCGTGCCACATGTCGAAGGCCTCGTCCAGAACGACGAAGCCCATCCGGTCGGCGAGATCGAGCAGCTCCGGCGCCGGCGGATTGTGGCTCGTGCGGATCGCGTTCGTGCCCATCTCGCGCAGCAGTTGCAGCTGGCGCTCCAGGGCGCGTTCGTTGATCGCGCTGCCCAGCGCGCCCAGGTCGTGGTGCATGCACACGCCGTTCAGCGGCACGCGCTGGCCGTTCAGCAGGAAGCCGTTCTTCGCGTCGAACACGGCGGTGCGAATGCCGAACGGCGTCTCGACCGTGTCCGTCACCTGGCCGTTTTCCGTGACCGTCGTGACGGCGACATAACGCTGCGGGCTCGCGATGCTCCACAGCTTCGGCTGCGGCACCGTCAGGGTCTGCGTGAGCTGGGCCTGGCGGTCGCTCTCCACCTTCGTGACTTTGGTCGCCGCCTGGCGCGCGACCGGGGCCGCGCCGCGCTTGCCGGCCGCGTCGAGCGTGTAGATCTCGGTCGCGACCTGCACCTGCGCCGCGCGGCCGTTGCTCTCCACCGTCGTCTGCACCGACACCGTCGCCTGCGCCTTCGACACCTGCGGCGTCGTCACGAACGTACCGTACTGGGCCACGTGCACGGGCGCCGTCTTGACGAGCCATACGTGGCGGTAGATGCCGCCGCCGGGATACCAGCGCGAGGAATGCTCCGGGTTGTCGAGCCGGATTGCCACGACGTTGTCGCTGCCCGGCTTCGCGTACGGCGTCAGGTCCACGCGCCACGACGCGTAGCCGTACGGCCAGCCGCCCACGTATTGACCGTTGACCCAGACCTTGGCGTGCGACATGGCACCGTCGATGTCCAGGTAGACACGGCGACCGGCATCGCCGGCCGGCAAGGTGAAGTGCTTGCGGTACCAGCCCACGCCCCACCACGGCAGCTTGCCCGTCTCGCCCGGGTATTCCTGCTTGAACGGTCCTTCGACGCCCCAGTCGTGCGGCAGGTCGAGCTTGCGCCAGGCCGCGTCGTCGAAGCCCGGTTGGGCGGTCGCGTCCGGCGCGGCGCCGCCGGCCGGATCGCCCTTCGCGAAGCGCCAGCCGGCGTCGAACGACAGGCGCTCGCGGACGTCGGCGGCATGGGCGGCGCCGCACAGCAGGGCGACGCCGAAGGCAACGATGGTGAGGGAACGGGGAAGGAGCGTCATGGTCTCGTCGTTATGGTTATGAGAAGGGAAACCTGAAGTATGAGCCAGCCTCCCCCCGTCCAGCTATACGAAATGGGCGGGGGCGGTATCCAAAAGCGCGATAGCAGCGCCCTCCCTCACGGGTTCCCGTGCCCCCGTTTCGCTTCGAATTCGGCGAACGCCTCGCGCACCGCCTCGTCCAGTTCCGTGTCGATCCACGGTTTCGTCAGGAACTTGAAGATCGCGCCGCGGTTGACGGCATCCGTCACCGACTGCAGGTCCGTGTACCCCGACAGCACCATGCGCACGGCGAGCGGGTACATCTGCTTCACGCGCGCGAGGAATTCGGTGCCGCTCATCCCCCGCATGCGCTGGTCGCACACGATGACGCCGACCTCCGTCGTCGCCAGGATCTCGAACGCCTCGCGCGCATTGCTCGCCACCAGCACGCGGTAGCCGCTCTGGCGCATGGCACGCCGGATCGCGGCCAGCAGGTTGACCTCGTCGTCCACGTACAGCATCGTACGATGGTACGGCTGCGGCTGAAGCTTGCCCAGGTCGAGGGCCTTTTCCTCGCGCAGCATGCGTGCACAGTCGTCGGGCGCCGCGGGGCGCCCGAACAGGTAGCCCTGCACCTCGTCGCAGCCGTTCTGCGCCAGCAGCGCCAGCTGCCCTTCCGTTTCCACGCCTTCCGCGATCACGTCCAGCCGCAGGCCGTGTCCCATCGCGATCACGGCGCGCGCGATCGCCAGGTCGTCCGGGTCGGACGTCAGGTCGCGCACGAACGACTGGTCGAGCTTCAGGCGGTCGACGGGGAAGCGCTTCAGGTAGTTCAGGTTCGAATACCCGGTCCCGAAGTCGTCGATGGCCAGGCACACGCCCATCTCCTTCAGCCTGCACAGGATGTCGACGGTCTTCTCCGGATCTTCCATCGACGCGCTTTCCGTCAGTTCCAGTTCCAGCAGCTTCGGCTCCAGTCCCGTCTCGGCGAGGGTCTGCGCGACCGTGTCCACGATCCGCGCCGAGAACTGGCGCGCCGACAGGTTGACGGACACCGGCACGGCGCGCAGGCCCGCACGCTGCCAGGCCATCGACTGCGCGCACGCCAGCCGCAGCACACGCTCGCCGATGGGCAGGACCAGGCCGGTCTCCTCGGCCAGGCCGATGAAGCGGCCCGGCGGAATCAGGCCCAGTTCCGGATGCTGCCAGCGCAGCAGCGCCTCGAAGCCGATGAGCTGCCCGGTCGCGAGGCTCGCCTGCGGCTGGTAGTAGACGACCAGCTCGTCGCGTTCGAGCGCGCGGCGCAGCGCGTTCTCGAAGCGGAACCGCTCGTACAGGCCGTCGTTCAGTTCCGGCCGGTAGAACGCGTAGCGCTCGTCCTTGCTGGCCAGCGCGCGCTGCAGCGCCGCCTCGGCGTCCTGCGCCAGGCCATCGTAGTCGTCGGCGTCGTTAGGAAACAGCGCGATGCCGATGCACGGGTCCAGGTGCACGTCCTCGTCGCCATGGACGAACGCCCGTTCCATGCGCTCCAGCACCTGGCGCGCCAGCGCGGCGAGCTCCGTCTCGTTCGCGCGCAGCGCCGCGAGCGTGAACGTGCGCTCGCCCGTGCGCGCGATCGTGAGGTCGGCATCCTGCAGTTCGCCCAGGCGGCTCGCGGCCTGGCGCAGCAGCGCCTGTTCCGCCTCCAGCCCCAGGCTGGCGCGGATCACCTGCAGGCGCGTGAGGCGCAGCAGCATGTAGCCGAGCAGCGGCTTGCCGTCGATGACGCGGGCCTGCATCTGGCGCACGCGGTCGCGCAGCAGCACGTCGTTGGGCAGGCCGGTCTCGCGGTCGAAGTTGGAGAGATAGCGCAGGCTCTCTTCGGCGCGCCGCAGCTCCGTCACGTCCATCCCCGCCGTGACCACGTACTGCACGCTGCCGTCGGCGCGGCGCAGCATGGTCGACGACCAGATCACGGCACGCACGGTCCCGTCGCGCGCGATCCATTCGCCGCTCTCTTGCACCGGGACGGCGCCGGCCGGCGACGCCTTGAACTCGACGGGTTCGTTGTCGGCGCGGCGGAACAGGTCGCGGAACGGCCGCCCCAGCACCTCCTCCGCACGCCAGCCCGACGTCTGCTCGCACGCCGGGTTGAACAAGCGGATGTTGCCGTCGCCGTCGACCACGCAGACGAGCGCCCCGGACAGGTTCACGACGGCCGCCAGCAGCGCGCGTTCCGATTCCAGCGCCGCCGTCCGCTCGTCCACCAGGCGTTCCATGTTGCCGTACAGGTGCGCGCGCTCGACGGCGACCGCGATCTGGCTGCCCACCGTCTCGAGCACCTGGCGGTCGTCGTCGGCGAGCGGGCCGTCGCCGACGGTCAGGCACATCATGCCGCGGCTGCGCGTGCCGGTCGACAGCGGGATGCGCAGGCTCGGAAAGCCGCGGCACGTGGAGCGCGCCACGGCAACACCGACCGGCGGCGCGCAATGGCAGGGCGCCATGACCGCACCGGTGCCGTCGCGCGCGACGGCGAACCCGGGCCGGCCGTCGTGGTCGAGCAGGTGGATCGTCGCGCCGGTGACGCCCGGCAGGTCCAGCACGCGGTCGAGCGCACGCTCGGCCACGTCCTGCTCCGACAGCACCGGATTGATCGCTTCGGCCACGCGGTACAACCCTTCCAGCGACTGGTACGAATGGGCGATGCGCTCCTGCTGGGCGCGCAGCTGCTCCGTCATGTGGATCGCTTCCTCGTACGTCGAGATCAGGAGGTCGAAGATCTGCTGGCGCTCGGCCGTGATGAAATGGGTCTGGCCGGCCAGGTTGATCTTCATCCCCAGCTGCACCCGCTCGCTGGAGCGCAGCGCGCGGTTGGCCAGGATGAAGCGGATGCGGCCCAGCAGGTACTCCGCCTCGAACGGCTTGCGGATGAAGTTGTCGGCGCCGCAGTCGAGGCCCTTGATCACGTCGTACAGGCTGGAGAGCGACGTGAGCAGGATCACCGGCACGTCGAGCAGGCGCGTGTCCTGCTTGATCGCCTTGCACATCTCGAAGCCGTCCATGCGCGGCATGTTGATGTCGGTGACGATGAGCGTGGGCGGACGCTGTCGGGCCGCCTCCAGGCCCGCACGGCCGTCGGAGGCGATGCGCACGCGGTAGCCGGCGGTCTCCAGCAGTTGCGCCAGCTGGCGGGCCTGGGTGGCGCTGTCCTCCACCACCAGGATCTCGATGTCGTTCGCGCTGTCCGTGGTGCGCTCGACGACGTTGTCGGGAGACGTGCTCATGGAAGGTCTCCATTCGTTGGGAAAACAGAAGACGGAAACGGCTCGGCCGGCAGGCGCGCCAGCACCTTGCCGATTTCCGCCGGCTCCAGCACCAGCATGGCGGCATCGAGCCGCAACGCCTCGCCGGGCATGCCGTAGACGACGGCGCTCGCGCGGTCCTGCGCGATCGTCAGCGCGCCGTGCGCGCGCAACAGCTTCAGTTCGGCCGCGCCGTCCTTGCCCATGCCGGTCAGGAGGACGGCCGCGGTGGCCGGACGCATTTCGCGATCGATGGCGCGGAACAGGTGCGACACGGACGGGCACATGCCGTGTTCCGGCGGCCCCGCCACGAGCCGGCCGACGAGTCCCGGACCCAGCGCCGCCTGCCGGCCTTCCGGGACGAGGCAGGCGCGCCCGCCCGTCAGCGGCGCGCCGTCCTTCAACACCTCGACCGGATAGCCGCTGGCGTCGGCCAGCCAGGTCGCCAGGCCGTCCATGAAGCCGCGCGCGAGGTGCTGCACGATCACGACCGGCAGCGCATAATCCGCCGGCAGTTCGGCCAGGATGTCGCGCAGCACGGTCGGGCCGCCCGTCGACGCGCCGATGACGACCAGGCGCCGCGGCGCCCCCTGCAGCGGCCGCGCCGCGCGCCGCGCGTCGGTCCAGCGCCGCACGACGCGCACCTCGGCCATCGCCTTCACCGTGCGCACGAGGTCGCGCGCGCCGTCCGCATGCGCCGGGTTGCCGATGCCGGGCGGACGCCGCACCAGCACCAGCGCGCCCGCCTCGATCGCGCGGAAGCTGGCGTCGACCTCGGCCCGGTCGTCGCTGCCGCTGACGACGACGATGCGCGTGGGACACGCCTGCATGATGCGGCGGATGGCTTCGAAGCCGTCCATGCGCGGCATGTGCAGGTCCATCGTGATCACGTCCGGCCGCAGTTCGCACGCGAGTGTCAGCGCTTCCTCGCCATCCGCCGCGCAGCCCACCACGACAAGGCCCGGCGCGCTGCCGAGGATGTGCATGAGCAGCGTGCGCACGGAGTTCGAATCGTCGACGACCAGTACCCGGATCATGATGCCCCCGTCCCCACCAGCCGGCGCACCGTCGCCAGCAGGCGGTCCTGGTCGAAGCTGCCCTTCGTGAAATACGCGTCCGCGCCGGCGCGCAGCCCGGCCTCGCGCTGCCCGGGCGTCTGCAGCGACGTCACGAGGATCACGGGCAGCTCGGCGGTGGCCGCCGTCGCCCGGATGTGGGCGGTGAGCGCGAGGCCGTCCATGTTGGGCATCTCGACGTCGCTGACCACCGCGTCGTAGCGCCCCGCGCGCAGCCGCGATTGCGCGTCGAGGCCGTCGACGGCCGTGTCCACGGCATAGCCGGCGCCTTCCAGGATGTGCCTGAGCAGCAGGCGCGACGTGACGGAATCCTCGACGACGAGCACCTTGCGCGTTCCTGCCGGCGGCGCCGGCGCCGCGGCAGCGCTGGCCGCGAGACCGTGGCCCGCCATGTCGTCGAGCGCGATCACGGGCGCGAGCGTGCCGTCGCCCAGCTGCGCCGCCCCGCTGAACCAGCGCACGCGCC
>Ga0187844_10000186_pt1 | contig 47059 bp, 37 predicted proteins | sample SpaLakP09_SKY_50_FD_134517 | JGI IMG/M metagenome (GOLD analysis project Ga0187844, IMG submission 134517) | Oligotrophic lake water microbial communities from Sparkling Lake, Wisconsin, USA - SP09_SKY_50 | ecosystem: Environmental > Aquatic > Freshwater > Lake | place: USA: Sparkling Lake...
ATGCCGCCCGGCGTCTGCTCTGTGAAGCGCGACTGAAGGTCGGTGAAGGCCTGCATCTGGCGCTCCAGCAGGCCGCCCATGACGCCCTGCATGGCGCCGCCGTAGAAACGGATGATCTGGGCCAGCGAGCTGGTGGAGAACATCGGCACGCCGCCGGTCTCCTCCTCCAGGATGATCTGCAGCAGGATGGAGCGGGTCAGGTCGTCCTGCGTCTTGGCGTCATGCACCTCGAAGGCAATGCCCTCAAGCACCATGCGCTTCACGTCGGCCAACGTGATGTAGCTGCTGGTCTGGGTGTCGTAGAGGCGGCGGTTGGGGTACTTCTTGAGAATGCGCAAACCGGGCCTGGCTTCGCCAGCCGGCGTGTCTTCAGTGCTTGCCGGCTTTTTGCGGGCAGTCGCCATGCGGGGATCTCCTGTGCAGTGCAGCAAATTCTAGGCAGGGCCTGCCCGTCACTCTGGACGGGTTTACCTGAGTGTGCACTTTCTCGCGGCGCCGCGCCGACGATCACCGCGGCCCAACGACCAGACGCCGTGATCGTGCCCCACGCCCCCGATGCGTTCAGCGTTGGGCGCCTTTGGCACCGCCTCAGTGCACCACAACGCCGCCCCCAGAGCCGGCGGGCTGGCACGCGCCCTGCTTGTATACCGACTTGAACACCGTTCGGAACGCAGCCGCTTGTGCCGCCTGATCACCTGACCAGCAACGGCCAGCAAACCGAGCCTCATCTCACGCTTCTCCCATCCACTCATCCAGGAGCACTCCATGAGACTGACCCAACGCCTGATTTGCATCGCCGTTGCCACGCTGGCCGCCAGCGCAGCACAGGCCGCCGATTGGAGCGACACGTCTATCGGCTACCGCTACGGCACCAAGTTCGGTGAGCCCTTCGGCACCAACGACATCAAGAAGAGCATCGTCAACCTCAACCACGTCAGCGGCTACAGCTACGGCAGCAACTTCTTCAACGCCGACCTGCTGCTGTCCGACAAGAAGGATCCGTCCAGCCCCGGCTCAGGCAGCGGCGCCAGCGAGGTCTACATCGTCTACCGCCACACGCTGGACCTGTCCAAGGTCACCGACAGCAAGCTCGCCTTCGGGCCGGTGCGCAACGTCGGCCTCACGGCCGGCTTCGACGCCAACGTGAAGGTGGACGCCGGCTACAACTCGCGCAAGCAGATGCTCGTGCTCGGACCGACCCTGATGATGGACGTGCCAGGTTTCCTGAACGTGAGCCTGCTGCTGCTCAAGGAAAGCAACGCGCCTTACAACAAGTTCAGCGGCACGGCCACGCCGCGCTACGACTACAAGACCCACCTGATGCTGACGGCGGCCTGGGGCATTCCGCTGGGCAAGCTGCCTCTGGCCTTCGAAGGCTTCGCCAACTACATCGCCAGCAAGGGCATGAACGAGTTTGGCGGCGGGACTGGGCCTGAGTTCAACTTCGATGGCCAACTCATGCTCGACGTGGGCAGCGCCACCGGCGGAACACCGAACAAGTTCAAGCTGGGGCTGGAGTACCAGTACTGGCGAAACAAGTTCGGCAATCAGTACAAGGGTCCGGCCGGTAGCGGAGCCTTTGCCAAGACGCCGATGATCAGGGCCGAATATCACTTCTAAGGGCGAAGCTCCGTCCCACTCAGGCCCACAAATGCAACCACAGAGATACAGAGGCATGCCGAATTTCTCTGTGCTTCCTTGCCTCTGTACCTCAGTGACTCTGTGGTCGTATTGGTTCTTTCGCTTCGTCTGCAGGCCTCATGACCAGACTTGAGCTGATCGGCATCACCAAGCAGTATCCCGGCGTGCGCGCCAACGACGACATCCATCTGAAGGTGGCGCCGGGGCAGATTCACGCCGTGCTGGGCGAGAACGGCGCCGGCAAGTCGACGCTGATGAAGATCATCTACGGGGCGACGCGGCCGGACGCCGGGCAGATGGCCTGGAACGGCCGTGAGGTCGCGGTCGCGAGCCCCGCCCAGGCGCGCGCCCTGGGCATCAGCATGGTCTACCAGCATTTCTCGCTGTTCGACACGCTGACCGCAGCCGAGAACATCTGGCTGGGGCTGGACAAGGCACTGTCACTCGCCGAAGTGGTCGAGCAGACGCGGGTCGTGTCGGCGGAGTACGGTCTTCATGTCGACCCGGCCCGCCCGGTGCACACGCTCAGCGTGGGCGAGCGCCAGCGGGTGGAGATCGTGCGCGCGCTGCTGACCCGGCCGCAGCTGCTGATCCTGGACGAGCCCACCTCGGTGCTGACGCCGCAAGCCGTCGAAAGCCTGTTCGTGACGCTGCGCAAGCTGAGCAGCGAGGGCTGCTCCATCCTGTACATCAGCCACAAGCTGCATGAGATCCGCTCCCTGTGCCACCACTGCACGGTGCTGCGTGGTGGCCGCCTGGTGGGCGAGGTGGACCCGCGTCAAGAGAGCAACGCCAGCCTGTCGCGGCTGATGATCGGCGCCGATGCGCCGGTGCTCACCGCCCGCGAGGGCCAGCGCGGCGCCAACGTGCTGCGAGTGGCCGGCCTTGGCCTGGCGCAGCTCGACCCCTTCGGCGTCACGCTCAAAGACATCGCCTTCGACGTGTCGGCCGGCGAAATCGTCGGCGTGGCCGGCGTGTCCGGCAACGGCCAGCAGGAGCTGCTCGCGGCGCTGTCGGGCGAGGACCCGCGCGCGGCGCCCGGCAGCATCCAGCTCTTCGATCACGACATCGCGCGCGCCTCGCCGGGCAAGCGCCGAGCCGCCGGCCTGCACTTCGTGCCCGAGGAGCGGCTGGGCCGCGGCGCCGTGCCGACGCTGTCGCTGGCCATGAACACGCTGCTGACGCGCACCGAGGCGGTCGGCCGGGGCGGCTGGCTGCGCATGGGCGAAGCACGCCGGCTGGCGGCCAAGTTGATCGACGGTTTTCGCGTCAAGGCCTCGGGGCCGGATGCGATGGCGCGCACGCTGTCGGGCGGCAATCTGCAGAAGTTCATCGTCGGCCGCGAGATCGACGCGGCGCCCAAGCTGTTGATCATTGCCCAGCCCACCTGGGGTGTGGACGTGGGTGCGGCCGCGCAGATCCGCGGCGAATTGCTGCGGCTGCGCAACCCTGGTTGCGCGCTGCTGGTGTTCAGCGAGGAACTGGACGAGTTGTTCGAAATCTGCGACCGGCTGCACGTCATTGCCGAGGGCCGGCTGTCGCCGTCAGTGCCCATCGCGGCGGCCACGCGTGAGCAGATCGGGGAATGGATGTCGGGCCTGTGGCCCGGCTCTGCGGCCGTCGAGGAGGCCAGCCATGTTCAAGCTTGAGCCCCGCACGCAAACCTCCATGCTGCTGGCCGTGGCGGCGCCGCTGCTGGCGCTGGCGATCACGGTGCTGATCGGCATCATGCTGTTCACGGCGCTGGGCAAGGACCCGGTGCAGGCGCTGGGCCTGTTCTTCGTTGAGCCGCTGAAGAACGGCCGGGCACTGGCGGAGCTGAGCATCAAGGCCGTGCCGCTGGCGCTGATCGCGCTGGGCCTGGCGGTGTGCTTTCGCGCCAACATCTGGAACATCGGCGCCGAGGGGCAGTTCGTGCTCGGCGCCTTGGGCGCTGGCTGGGTGGCGATGCATGCCGGGCCGGGCGCCTCGGGCTGGTTCGTCGTGCCGGTGCTGCTGGGTGGCGTCGCTGGCGGCATGCTGTGGGCCGGCGTCGTGGCGCTGCTGCGCGACCGCTTCAACACCAACGAGATCCTGGTCAGCCTGATGCTGGTCTATGTGGCCACGCTGCTGCTGAACTATCTGGTCTACGGGCCGTGGAAGGACCCGGACGGCTACAACTTCCCGCAGACGGTGCTGTTCGCGCCGGGCACACGGCTGCCGCGCCTGGTGACGGGCCTGCGCATGAACCTTGGCGTCGTCATAGCGCTGCTGGCCGTTGTGGCCTTCGCGGTATTCCAGTTCCGCACCTACCGAGGCTATGCGCTGACAGTCGGCGGCATTGCGCCGGCGGCGGCGCGCTACGCCGGCTTCTCGTCGCGCAGCGCACTGTGGACGGCGCTGTTGCTGTCTGGGGGCATGGCCGGCCTGGCGGGCGCGTTGGAGGTGGCCGGGCCGCTGGGGCAGCTCACGCCCTATGTGCCGGTGGGCTACGGCTTCGCGGCCATCATCGTGGCCTTTGTCGGCCGGTTGCACCCGGTGGGCATCGTGTTCTCGTCGGTGCTGATGAGCATGTTCTACATCGGCGGCGAGCTCGCGCAGAGCCGCATGGGCCTGCCCAAGGCACTGACCAGCGTCTTCCAGGGTCTGCTGCTGTTCACACTGCTGGCCTGCGACAACGGGCTGCAGTACCGCATGCGCTGGGTGGCCGCGGCGAAAGACAAGGCCAAAGCTCGTGCCGGGGTGGCGGCATGAGCGTCGCGCCGGGCCGCCCCAAGCAAGCTCGCTCCCGCTTGGCGGGAGTGCGCCCGGACATGAGATGCCCTGAGGGCATCTCATGCCTGGCGAACGCCTGGCCGATCCGTCGGCCAGGCAAGGCCGAAGGCCGAAGGGTGCGTCAATGAACGAAATCGCGCTGTTGATCGCCGCGACGCTGAGCGCCGGCACCGTGCTGGCCATCGCCGGCCTGGGCCTGCTGATCAACGAGCGGGCGGGCATCGTCAACCTGGGTGCCGAGGGCATGATGCTGGTGGCGGCCATCGCCGGCTACGCCACGGCCGTGCACAGCGGCTCCGACGTGTTGGGCTTCGTGGCCGGCATGGCGGCGGGTGTGGTGCTCGCGCTCTTCTTCGGCCTGCTGGTGATCTGGCTCAACACCAACCAGTACGCCACCGGGCTGGCGCTGAGCCTGTTCGGCGCCGGCTTCTCGGCCTTCGTGGGCATCAGCTACACGCAGCAGCGGCTCTCCGAGCGTGAGCACTGGGCAATCCCGGGCCTCGCCGACCTCCCAGTGCTGGGCAAGGCGCTGTTCGAGCACCACGCTATGGTCTACCTGGCCATGGCGCTGGCCGTGGCACTTCACTTCCTGCTCTACCGTACGCGCGCCGGCCTGGTGCTGCGCGCGGTGGGCGAGTCGCCCGATTCGGCCCACGCGCTGGGCTACCCGGTGCGGCGCATTCGTCTCGCGGCAGTGGCTGCCGGTGGCGCGCTGTGCGGCCTGGCAGGCGCCTACCTGTCCATCATCTACACGCCGCTGTGGGTGGAGGGCATGGTGGCCGGCAAGGGCTGGATTGCGCTGGCGCTGACCACCTTCGCCACCTGGCGGCCGGCCCGCATCCTGCTAGGCGCCTACCTGTTTGGCGGCGTCACGATGCTGCAGTTCCATCTGCAGAGCGAAGGCATCGACATCTCCAGCCACTGGCTGAGCATGCTGCCCTACCTTTCCACCATCGCCGTGCTGGTGCTGATCTCGCGCAACCCGGCGTGGATCAAGGCCAACATGCCCGCATCGCTCGGCAAGCCATTCAAGCCCGGTCACTGATCCCACCCCGTCCACCTTCAGGAGAACGCATGACAACCTTTGCCACCCGCCGGACCTTTGCGCTCGCTGCGCTGGCTGCGGCCGCCACCCTCACCGCCTGCTCCAAAAAGGAAGAGGCGCCGGCCGCCGCGCCAGCTGCGTCGGCCGCCGCTGCCAAGCCGGAGCCGCTGAAGATCGCCTTCGCGTACGTCGGCCCGGTCGGCGATGGCGGCTGGACGTTTGCGCACGACAACGCCCGCAAGGCGCTGGAGAAGGAGTTCGGCGACAAGATCGTCACAAGCTTCGTCGAGAAGGTGCCGGAAGCCGCCGACGCGGAGCGCGTCTTCAACGACATGGTGGGCCAAGGCAACAAGCTGATCTTCGGCACGACCTTCGGCTACATGGAGCCCATGCTCAAGGTCGCGGCCGAGCACAAGGACATCAAGTTCGAGCACGCCACCGGCTACAAGACGGCCGACAACCTGCGCACGTACGACAGCCGCACCTATGAGGGGGCGTATCTCGCCGGCGTCATCGCGGGGGCCATGACCAAGACCAACACCATCGGCGTGGTCGGTTCCATCCCCATCCCCGAGGTCATCCGCAACATCAACAGCTTCACGTTGGGCGCGCAGAGCGTGAACCCCAAGATCAAGACCAAGGTGGTCTGGGTCAACGAGTGGTTCGACCCGCCGAAGGAAACCGAGGCTGCGGTCGCCCTCATCAACGGCGGCGCCGACGTGCTGATGCAGAACACCGACTCCGCCGCCGTGCTGAAGACCGCCGAAGAGAAGGGCAAGCGCGCCTTCGGCTGGGACTCCGACATGCAGGCCTACGGCCCCAAGGCCCACCTGGGCTCGGCCGTCATCAACTGGGCGCCTTACTACATCAAGGCCACGCGCGACGCGCTGGACGGCAAGTGGGCCACCGGCAAGTCCTGGTGGGGCGTGAAGGAAGGCGCCATCGACCTGGTCTCCGTCGCCGACGACGTGCCGGCCGAGATCAAGGCCAAGGTCGACCAGATCAAGGCCGGCCTCAAGGACGGCAGCTTCTCGATCTGGAAGGGCCCGCTGGTCGACAACACCGGCAAGGAAGTGCTGGCCAAGGACACGGTCGCAGACGATGCGTTCCTGGGCGGCATCAAGTTCTTCGTGAAGGGTGTCGAAGGCAAAGTACCGGGCTCGAAGTGAAGCCTGACCGGGGACACTGAGCGCATGACTGCCGCAATCGACTTCGACCGCATCCCGCGCTCAGCCATCCCCGGCCTGCTGGCCCGCAGCCCGAAGGCCGAGCTGCACATCCACATCGAGGGCTCACTGGAGCCCGAACTGATCTTTGCGCTGGCCGAGCGCAACAGTGTGGCCCTGCCCTATGCCAGCGTCGAGGCGCTGCGCGCGGCCTATGCGTTCACCGACCTGCAGACGTTTCTCGACATCTACTACGCCGGCGCCAGCGTGCTGCTGCATGAGCAAGACTTCTACGACATGGCCTGGGCCTACTTCGAGAAGGCGGCGCGCGATCACATCGTCCATGCCGAGCTGTTCTTCGACCCGCAGACCCACACGGCGCGCGGCGTGGCCATCGGCACCGTCATCGAGGGCCTGTCGCGTGCCTGCACCGATGCGCATGACAAGCTGGGTGTCAGCGCCGCGCTGATCCTGTGCTTCCTGCGCCACCTCAGCGAGGAAGACGCGTTCGCCACGCTGGAAGACGCCCTGCCCTACCGCGCCCACTTCATCGGCGCGGGGTTGGACAGTTCGGAGCTCGGCCACCCACCAGCCAAGTTCGCCCGCGTGTTCGCCCGCTGCGCCGAGCTGGGCCTGCACCGCGTCGCCCATGCCGGGGAGGAGGGGCCACCCGACTACATCGAGGAGGCGCTGGACCTGCTGAACGTGGAACGCATCGACCACGGCGTGCGGGCTGTCGAGAGCCCATCGCTGATGCACCGCCTGGCGCATGAGCGGATCCCGCTGACGGTCTGCCCGCTGTCAAACGTGAAGCTGTGCGTCGTGCGCGACCTCACCGAGCACCCGCTGCCGCAGATGCTGGCCGCTGGCTTGGCCGTGACCATCAACTCCGATGACCCGGCCTACTTCGGCGGCTACCTGAACGAGAACCTGCTGGCGCTCTTCGAGGCCCAGCCGCAGTGGGGCGCCCGTGAGGCCTGGCAGCTCGCGCGTAACAGCCTGGAGGCGAGCTTTGCGTCGCCGACTGCCAAGGCCAACTGGGTCGCGGCGCTGGACGCGGAGTTCGAGCAGGCGCTACAGCGGCTGTGACGACAGCCTGAGCGCGGGCACGAACCAAACAAAAAGCCCGATACGAATAACTTCGTATCGGGCTTTTGATTCCTACCAAATTTGGTAGGCGCGATTGGATTCGAACCAACGACCCCCACCATGTCAAGGTGGTGCTCTAACCAACTGAGCTACGCGCCTGAAGAGCTGCGCACTATAGCAGGTTTTTCACAGCGCTGTCCAATTCACTTGCGGCGGGCCGACCGCACCCCGGTGACGGCACAGAGATCGCGCAGCACCTTGTTCAGCCGGGTCGCGTCCGACAGTTCCAGCGTGAAGCTCATCCACGCTGTATCGCCGCCGCCCGTCCTGGGTTTGGCGGCGCCTCCCTGCAGCGACTGCGTGTTCACGGCGACGACGTTCATCTTTTCCTTCGCGAAGATTTCCAGCACATCGCGCAGCAGGCCCTGGCGGTCCCCTGCCTCAACAAGCACGTCGACCGGGTAGACAGCCGCGCTCTTGCCTGCGAGTTCGCCGCCGCCCCATTCGACCGCGATGACGCGCTCGGGCGAGCGGCGTTTCATCTCTGCAAGATTGCTGCAGTCGCTGCGGTGGATGGCCACGCCCTTGCCGCGCGTGACGAAGCCCTGGATGCCGTCCGGCGGGGCGGGCCGGCAGCAGAGCGACAGCGTCGTCAGCAGCGAGTCGATGCCCACCACCAGCACGCCGCTGCGAGAGCCGCTGCTGGCGCTGCGCGTGTGCCGCTGCGCCAGCAGCTCGTCTTCGTCAGCGACGGGCTCGGGCGGGCGCAGCAGCAGCTCAATGTTGCGCAGCGAGTACTCGTCCTTGCCCACCACCTCAAACAGCGCGTCCGCCCCCTTGAAGCCCAGGCGCGAGGCCAGCTCGTCAAGCTTGAGAGCAGTCCTGCCTTCGCGCTGCAGCAGCTTCTCGACCAGTTCCCGGCCCTTGGCAATCGTCTGCGCCTGCTGCAGCGCGTTGAACCAGGCCCGCACCTTGGCGCGCGAGCGCTGGCTCTGCAGATAGCCGAGTTCCGTGTTGAGCCAGTCCAGCGACGGTCCGCCTTCCTTGGCGGCAATGATCTCCACCGTCTGGCCGCTCTGCAGCGCGGTGTTCAGCGGCAGCATCTGCCCATCGATGCGCGCGCCACGGCAGCGGTGGCCGAGGTCGGTGTGCACCGCGTAGGCAAAGTCCACCGGCGTCGCACCGGGCGCCAGCTCGACGATGGTGGCCTGCGGCGTGAAGACGTAGATGCGGTCGTCGAAGGCCGTGGTGCCTTCGACGCCCTGGACGGTGTCGCGTTCCCAGGCCAGCAGCTGGTTGAGCACGGCCTTGCGGGCGCGCGCCACCTGCTCCTCGAACTCGCCCGCCGCGCTGACACCGGCGTAGCCGCGCACACCCGCCTCCTTGTAGGCCCAGTGCGCTGCGACGCCGTGTTCGGCGTGGTCGTGCATCTCGCGGGTGCGGATCTGCACTTCCATCACACGCCCGTCCGCCCCGCGCACGATGGTGTGCAGCGACTGGTAGCCGTTGGGCTTGGGCTTGGCGATGTAGTCGTCGAACTCGCCCGGCACCAGCGTGTACAGCTCATGCAGGCGCGCCAGCACGGCGTAGCAGTCGGCCACGCTGGCGACGATGACGCGCAGCGCACGCAGGTCGAAGACCTGGTCCAGCGCCAAGGCCTTGCCCTGCATCTTCTTGTGAATGCTGTTGAGGTGCTTGGGCCGCCCCTGCACCTCGGCGGCGATGCCTTGCGCATAGAGGTCGGCCTGCAGCGTCGCGCGCGCCGCCTCGATGCGCTGCTCGCGCTCGACGCGCTTCTCCTGCAGCCCCTTGGCCAGGGCCTTGTAGGCCTCGGGCTCGCGAAAGCGAAAGGCCAGGTCCTCCAGCTCCCACTTGATCTGCCAGATGCCCAGGCGGTTGGCCAGCGGCGCGAACACGGCTTGCGACTCGGCCGCCAGCTCCGGCGGGCAAGGCGTCTTGCTGGCCGCGTGCCAGCGCAGCGTCTGCAGTCGCGAAGCCAGGCGCAGCAGCACCACGCGCAGGTCGCGCGAGAACGCCAGCAACATCTTGCGCACCCGCTCGGTCTGCTCGGCCTTCTGATCGGTGCTGACCTTGGCGGCGCGCGCGGCGCGCTGCATCTGCACCAGCTTGCGGGTGTGCATGACGAGGCTGGCATGGCTGTCGCCAAAGGCCTTGGCGACGACCTCTTCGGGCTTGGTCAGGAAATCCGCCGCGTAGACGAGATAGGCCGCCGCCTGCAGCTCCTGCGCCGTGCCGATGGCCTGCAGGATGGCGGCGACGCCGTCGGCATGGGTGAGCGCGTTCTCGCCGGTGTCCAGGGTCTGGGCCGCCAGCAGCGGCTCAGCAAAGGCGCGGGCGCGTGCCACCTCGGCGTTGGAGTGTCCCGTGCTGGCATCCAGCAACGCAACGATGGGCGCGGTGGCTGCGCCCTCGGGCATCAAGCCTGTCTTCATGAACTCATGAACTCAGAAAGTCCTTCACGATGGCGATCTGGTCGTCGTGGATCAAGGTCGGTGCGTGGCCGATGCCGGGCAGTTCGACCAGGCGCGCACCAGGGCCGCGCTGCGTCATCGCGCGGGCGGTCTCGCTGGTGAGCAGGTCGCTGTCGGCGCCGCGGATGACCAGCGTCGGGCAGGACAGCGTGTCATAGGCGGCCCACAGCGCGGCTTCGCCGGCAGCGGCAATCTCGGGCGTCACGGCACCGAAAGGCAAGGCGATGGCCGGGTCGTAGCGCAGCCGCCATTCGCCGCCGTCTTGCCGGAACAGCGGCTCGGACAACGCCAGCCATTCGGCATCGGTGTGCGGGCCGAAACCCTCGGAGATGGTGCGCAGGTAGGCCGCGCCTTCAGCCAGCGATGCGAAGCACTGCACCTTGCCCAGGTATCCGCCGATGCGCTGCAAGGCCTCGAAGCGAATGGCTGGGCCGACGTCATTGAGCACCAGCCGCCGGATGACGGGTGCCACGCCCTCGGGCCGAGGCAGCGAGGCCAAGCCCAGGCCAATCAGCCCGCCCATGGAGGTGCCCACCCAGTCCACCTGCTCCACGTCCAGCCGCGCCAGCAGCGCCACCATGTCGGACACATAGGCCGGAATCTGGTAGCCGCCGGGCTGGCGCAACCAGTCGGACCGGCCGCGGCCGGCCACGTCGGGGCAGATGACGCGATAGCGGCTGCTCATCACGCGGGCCAGCGCATCGAAGTCCCGCCCCTGGCGCGACAAACCGTGCACGCAGACCAGCACCGGGGCGTCGGCGCTCGGCCCGGCCCACTCCCAATAAGCCATGCGATGCAGGCCTGTGGCGTCGAGGCAATTGACGAAGCGCAGGTCGGGCTGGGTCATGGTTCAATCCTTTGAAACCATCGTAGCAAGGACCCTCCATGTTGAAAGGCAAAACCGCCCTCGTCACGGGCTCCACCAGTGGCATCGGCCTGGGCATCGCGCTGTCACTCGCGCGCCAGGGCGCGAACGTGATCCTGAACGGCTTCGGCGACGCCGAGGCACCCAAGGCCGAAGTTGCGGCACTCGGCGTCAAGGTCGGCTACCACGGTGCCGACATGAGCAAGCCGGGTGACATCGCCGCCCTCGTCGCCTACGCGGACGCCGAGTTCGGCGGCATCGACATCCTCGTCAACAACGCCGGCATCCAGCATGTGGCGCCGGTGCAGGACTTCCCGGTCGAGAAGTGGGACGCCATCATCGCGATCAACCTCACCTCGGCCTTCCACACGACCCGCCTGGCGCTGCCGGGCATGCTGACCAAGGGCTGGGGCCGCATCGTCAACGTCGCGTCGGCGCATGGCCTGGTGGCGTCGGCGCAGAAGTCGGCCTACGTGGCGGCCAAGCACGGCCTGGTGGGCTTCACGAAAAGCATCGCGCTGGAGACGGCCACGACGGGCGTCACGGTCAATGCCATCTGCCCGGGCTGGGTACTGACGCCGCTGGTGCAGAAGCAGGTCGACGCGCTGGCCGCCAAAGACGGTGTGAGCAACGACGAGGCCAAGCGCCGCCTGCTGGCCGAGAAGCAGCCTTCGCTGCAGTTCACCACGCCAGACGAACTGGGCGAGCTGACCGTCTTCCTGTGCTCCAACGCCGCCATCAATGTGCGTGGCCAGGCCTGGGCGATGGACGGCGGCTGGACGGCGGTCTAACTATTTGGTGAGCTGAACAGACCCCGTCACATTCACGGTGACTGTCGCCTTGCCGGCCTCGGTCGGCAGGGCAGCGTCGGCAGACTCGGTCTTCATGCGCATGGCCATCATCGGCCGCGGGGCCGATGCCTCGTCGCTGGCGATGTTGACCTCGCCCACCACATAGCTGCCGTAGCCGAACAGCTTCGCGTACTCCGACGCCTTGCCGCGGTAGCGCGCGATGGCCTGGGCCGTGATGTCGGCCTCGGCCTTCTCGCGCGACTCACGCGACAGGCTGTAGCCGACACGGGCAATCGTCAGCGTGCTGATGCGCCCGGTCAGCTGGGCAATCGCGGCCACGTCACGTCCCTCGACCTGCAGCTCCGCACTGCCCTGCCAGCCATTGATCTTGCCGGTCTTGGGGTCATGACGCGGATAGAGCGAGAAGCCGCCCGTCTGCACATCGACCTGCCCCGGTTTGGCGACCTTGCGCGCCTCGACCAGCGCGGCGTCCAGCGCCTGTTTGAGCGCTGCCTGCACGGCTGCGGCTTCAACGCCCTCGCGGGTCGTCGAGAAACTGACGCCCAGCACATCACGCACGACCTCGGCGCTGGCGCTGGCCGACAGGCTCAAGCGCTCGCGCGGCGTCTCAGCGTCGGCCTGGGCCGCCAAGGTCAGCAGGAGAGCAGGCAAGGCAGCGAATGCACGCATGTGGTGTCCTTTCAAGGAGAGGAACCCAGCTTAGCCGGCTCAGATGGCAACGAGCTGTAACTGATGCCTGCTGTCCTACACGTCTTGCTTTCAAACCTGAACACAATGGCGCTGTTACATATCAAGGAGCCGCGATGAACAGCACCGCGAACCCCCGCCAGAACCGCATTCTTGTCGTCGACGACGACGCCCGCATCCGCGATCTCCTGCGCCGCTACCTGACGCAAGAAGGCTTTGAAGTCTTGCTGGCCGAAGACAGCCGCGCGCTGAACAAGCAGCTCACCCGCGAGACCGTCGACCTCATCGTGCTCGACCTCATGCTGCCCGGCGAAGACGGCCTGACCATCTGCCGCCGCCTGCGCGCCGCCAACGACCAGACGCCCATCATCATGCTGACGGCCAAGGTCGAGGACGTGGACCGCATCGTCGGCCTGGAGGTGGGCGCCGACGACTACCTCGCCAAGCCCTTCAACCCCCGCGAACTGCTGGCCCGCATCAACGCCGTACTGCGCCGCCGCCCGGCGCCGGAAGCCCCTGGCGCGCCGAGCAAGGAGCCCATGACGGTCACCTTCGGCCCGTTCGAGTTCGACCTGGCGCTGCGCCGCCTGATGAAGAACGGCGAGCAGCTGCCGCTGACGACCGGCGAGTTCTCGATGCTCAAAACGCTGGTGCGCCACCCGCGCCAGCCGCTGTCGCGCGACAAGCTGGCCCAGCTCGCCCGCGGCCGCGAGTTCGAGCCCTTCGACCGCAGCCTGGACGTACAGATCTCGCGCCTGCGCAAGATGCTGGAGGCCGACCCGGCCCAGCCGCGCTACATCCAGACGGTGTGGGGCGTGGGGTACGTGTTCGTGCCCGATGAGAACGCCTAGGCTGGGTTAGCCTAGGCAATGGCTCGTCCTCACCTGGCGCTGAATCTTTTCTGGCGCACCTTCGCCTGGCTGGCCCTGCTGCTGGCCGGCGCGGTGCTGGCCTGGCAGTACACCTTCAAGCTGCTGGAGGCCCAGCCGCGCGCGATGGAGTCGGCCGAGCAGCTGGCTGGCCTGGTCAAGCTCAGTCGCATCGCGCTGGAGCACACCGACGCGATCAACCGCGTGGCCGTCATCACGTCGATGTCGCGCGGCGACACGGTGCAGGTGCAGGTGGCAGAGACGAGTGACCGCTGGCTGCCCTACGACACCAGCCCCTTTGCCCAGAAGCTGGCTGCCGAGCTCAGCGCCACGCTGGGCCCTCACACGGTCGTCGCGCGCAGCGTGAACGACACGCCGGGCCTGTGGGTGCGTTACGTCGTTGGCGAGGACGCCTTCTGGCTGCGCACCAGCCCGGCGCCGATGTCCGTCTCGCTGGCTGGCAACTGGTGGTGGGTGGCCATCGCACTGCTGGCCACAGTCGTCGGGTCGGCGCTGATCGCCCGCCTCATCAACCAGCCGCTGCGCGAGCTGGCCGACGCGGCCGGCCGCATCCGTGACGGGGAGTACGACTCTCGCCTGGACGAGAACACCATGACCAGCGAGATCCGCGAGGTCAACAAGGGCTTCAACCGCATGGCTCGCGAGCTGGCCAAGCTGGAGGAAGACCGCGCCGTCATGCTGGCCGGCATCTCGCACGACCTGCGCACGCCCCTGGCCCGCCTGCGGCTGGAAACCGAGATGAGCGTGGCCGACGAGCAGGCGCGTCACTTCATGGCACAGGACATCGACCAGCTCGACGCCATCATCAGCAAGTTCATGGACTACGCCCGGCCCAACGAGACGCAGCTGCGCGAGACGCGGCTGACCGACGTGCTGGAGCGTGAGGTGCAGGGCTTCCGCGACCCGGACCAGATCCGCTTTCGCGTGCAGGTCAGCTCCGCGCTCAAGGTCCTGGTGGACGATACCGAGCTGGGCCGCGTGCTGCTCAACCTGTTCGAGAACGCCCGCCGCTACGGCCATGCCGAAGGCGAGCCGGCGCGCGTGGACGTGAGCGCTGCGCGCCAGGGCTCCTGGGTGGAGCTGCGCGTGCGCGACCACGGCCCCGGCGTGCCGCCCGACCGCCTGCAGCGCCTCACGGTGCCCTTCTACCGAGGCGACGCAGCGCGCACGGCGGCCAGTGGTGCGGGTCTGGGGCTGGCCATCGTCGAGAAGTCCGTGCAGCGGCTGGGTGGCACGCTGACCATCGCCAATGCCGACGGCGGTGGTCTCATCACCGTGCTGAAGCTGCAGGCGGCCTGAACGGGCTGAATGGCCCCGGGCCGCCCCCGACAGGACATTCCCTAGGCCGGCACGGCCTTGCAAGTTCGCGTCGCAGCGCTGCAAGTCATCGGCTTCCACGCGGTAGCGACCGTCACTACTGTTGCGCTCCAGGGTCACAGGCCGCCATGTCGGCGCCGCCCGCTCCTTGGAGAGCCCATGAAATCAATCGTCGGGATCGCGCTTTGTTTTGCACTGGCCGCGCCGGCTTTCGCCGGCAAGGTCTTCCTGTCGGGCGGCGGCTATGACGACGCCAACACCGACCTCTTCGTGCAAGGCCTCCGCAAGGCCACCGGCCGCGACACGGGCTTCACGCCCAACATCAACAGCACCGCCAACTGCGGCACCAACTGGGTCACCACGATCTGCCCGCGCATCGCCGTCGTCACGGCCGCCAAGGACAGCTACGCCACCGGTCTGGACGCGTTCACCAACGACATTCCCGCCACCTCCACGTCGGCACTGAAGCGCGGCTACTACAACCTCTTCCAGACCCACGGCTTCGCGCCCAAGTTCATCACCGCCCACGTGGACAACCGCGGGGTGCACACCAGCGCCAGCACGCCCGAGGGCCAGGCCAACATCGCCATCCTGCAGCAGGCCGACGCGGTCTGGTTCGTCGGCGGCGACCAGGCCAAGATCATCCGCACCTTCCTGAACGACAACGGTACGGACACCGCACTGGCCGCCGCGCTGCGCACGAGCTGGAACAACGGCAATGGCGCCGTCGTCATCGCCGGCGATTCGGCCGGCAACCATGCGATGAACGTCCGCATGCACGCCGCCGGCATCAGCTACGGCTACCTCTACTACGGCGCCAATCTGCAGGACCGCGCCGTCACCGACTACCTCAGCCTGGGCGACACCCGCGACGGCTTGACCGCGCTGCGCTACTTCGAGAACGGCGGCACGATGAAGGCCCTGGGCTTCCTGCCCGCCGGCATCCTGAGCGACACCCACTTCGACGCGCGCTCCGGGCGGCTCGGACGGCTGGTGGCTGCATTGCGCCACATGAGCGTCCAGCAGGGTCTCGGGGTGGACGAGAACACCGGCGTGCTGGTCGACACCGCCGCCCAGACCGCTCAGGTCTACGGCGCCGGCACGCTCACCATCGTCGACACGGCCAATGCCAGCGTGCAGACTGGCACCACCTACAAGGTCAACGGCCTGCGCGTGAGCCTCCTGACCGCCGGCGACCGCTACAACTATTCGAGCAAGGTCGTCACCAGCAGCAAGTCCCTGATCAGCAGCCGCTACTACAGCAGCTATTACGATTCGACCGACATCTTTGCTGCCTATGAGACCTCCAAGTCGCTGACCCGCGTGGTCGACCAGACCCCCACCAGCAACATCGGCACCGCGCCCAAGCCGGTGTACAGCAGCGGCCCGGCCTACCCCAGCGGCGCGCCGGCGCTCAAGCTGCGCTTCACCCGCGATACGGCCACCAAGGGCTACTACAGCGGCGGCAGGTACACGGTCGACAAGGTCAAGGTCGACGTGTACTGAATCACTCCCAGGGGCGGCAGGCTTCAGGCCCGCCCTGGCCTGCGCTAACCTCGCGCCTGTCGCCGCTTCGCCCTCCGCTGGGCCGCCGCCATGCCCTGGGCTCGCCTCCCCTTGGTCTTCGCGCTTTGTCTGGCCTGGGCCCCGACTTCCGCTCAGGAACTGGGGATGCTGATCGTCCCGAGCCCGGGGCTGTTCGAGGTCACGCCGCGCGGCGAGGTGAGCGGCCCAGGGCCCGAGGTCCTGGGCCGTCTGGCCGTCATCACCCGCCTCAAGCTGACCTTCATACCGATGCCCGCCGCCCGGGCAATGCAGACGCTGCGCCAATTGCCGCCGACCTGCATGGCGGGCGTGCCCCGGCTGCCCGAGCGCGAAGGCGAGTTCCGCTGGGCCGGCATGATGGCCACCGCTGCGATCTCGGTCTACGCCCGCAGCGACGACATGCGCCAAGTCAGTCACCCCGAGGACCTGCGCGGAACCACCCTGGCCGTGCTGCGCGAGTCCATGCCACTGGCCTGGGCGCGTGAGCGCGGCCTCTCGGTCTACGAAGTGAACGACACCGTCACCGGTCTGCGCATGCTGCGCGCCGGGCGGGTGGATCTGTGGCTGTCCAACGACCTGATCGCCCAGCGGGCGATCCAGAGCCAGGGCGGCGACCCGCCACGAATGCTGTACAGCTCCGCGCGCATCGACAACTACATCGCCTGCCATCACGACGTCGACCCCGCCGTGCTGGAGCGGCTGCAGGCCGGGATGGAGCAATTGCGGCGCGACGGTGCGCTCGCGCAGTTCGGGGTGAAGTAGCCGAGCGCTCGTTTCGGCGCGGTGCGGTCGTCGGGGCGGTGGACTTGCGCGCTCAGTGGGCCGCTGTTGGCAACGCGGCCAGCAACGCCACCGCCCGCGCCTCGATGGCGCGGCCCTCACCCACCGGCCCCATCTTCTCCGCCGTCTTGGCCTTCACGTTGATCTGTCCCACGTCCACACCCAGCACCTCGGCAAGGCGGGCACGCATCCCCGGGATGTGCGGCGCCATCTTGGGCGCCTGGGCGACGATGGTCGCGTCCAGGTTGACGAGTTGCCAGCCCGCCTCGCGCACGCGGCGGTAGGCCTCGGCCAGCAGCACCATGGAGTCCGCTCCCTTGAATTCGGCGGCGGTGTCGGGAAACAGCTTGCCGATGTCGCCCAGGGCGGCCGCGCCCAGCAGCGCATCCGTGATGGCATGCGCCAGCGCATCGGCGTCGGAATGACCCAGCAGGCCGTGCGTGTGCGGGACGATGATGCCGCCGAGGACGAGCGGGCGGCCGGTGACGAGCTGGTGGGTGTCCCAGCCTTCACCAATCCTCAGTGCGGGGAGCGAGGGCAGATTCATGGCACGGATTCTCGCGGACGCTGCTATGGTGCGCCCCGCCATGAAACGACTCGCCTCTTTCTCCTGGTTCGTCTGGCTGCTCGCGCTCTGCCAGCTCGCCTTCGCCGAACCGCTGCCGCCGCGCCCAAAGATCGGCCTCGTCCTCTCCGGCGGCGGCGCGCGCGGCCTGGCCCACATCGGCGTGCTGCGCGTGCTGGAGGAGAAGCAGGTGCCCATCGAACTCATCGTCGGCACCAGCATGGGCGCCGTCGTCGGTGGGGCCTATGCCTCGGGGCGCAGCCTGGATGAGCTGGAGGCGCTGGTGAAGAGCGCCAACTGGAATGCCATCCTGGCCGACCGGCCCGCGCGCCACCGGCTGTCCATCCGCCGCCGCGAGGACGACGAGCGCGTGCCTTCGCGCATCGAGTTCGGCTTCAACCTGGAACGCGGCGCCATGCTGCCCGGCGGCGCCGCCGCCAACGGCCAACTGGAGGCGACGCTGACCTCGCTGCTGCCGGCCACGCGCACCGACGACCCGCTGCGCAAGCTGCCCATGCCGTTCCGCGCCGTCGCCACCGACCTGCTCTCCGGCGCCATGCTGGACCAGGCCGACACGCCGCTGTTCGAGGCCTTGCGCGCCTCCATGGCCGTGCCCGGCGTGTTCGCGCCGCTGCGCGTCAACGGCCGGCCGCGGGTGGACGGCGGGCTGGTGCGCAACCTGCCCATCGACCTGGCCCGCCAACTCGGCGCCGACATCGTGATTGCCGTCAACGTCGGCACGCCGCTGCTGGAAGAGCGCGAGATCACCAGCGCCGTGATGGTGGCCAACCAGATGCTGCAGATCCTGACCGAGCAGAACGTGCAGCGCTCGCTGCGCGAGCTGCGCCCGCAGGACATCGTCATCGACCCCGACCTGGGCGGCATGGGCTTCATGGACTTTTCGCGCGCCGACGAGGCCATGGCCATCGGCCGGCGCGCGGCGCTCGCGGCCGGTGAGCGCCTGGCCCTGCTCACCTCGCCCGCCGCCCACGCCGCGGTGCAGGCGTTGCGCCAGGGGCCACCCGAGTCCACGCTGCCCGCCTTGCCGCTGGCCGAGCTGAAGATCTCTGGCACGCGGCGAATCAACCCCGAGGCGCTGCGCGCCGAGCTGGCACTGGCGCCGGGCGACCAGGTGGGCCGCGCGGAGCTGACCCGCGCCGTCGAGCGGCTGGACGGCACAGGCGACTTCGAACGCATCGAGGCCGACGTCGACGACCGCGACGGCAAACGCAGCGTCGAATTCAAGCTGACCGAAGCCGACTGGGCCGCCAGCCGCGTGCGGATGGGGCTGGAGCTGTACAGCAACTTCGCCGACGCCAACAGCTACTCGCTGGTGGCCATGCACGTCGCCAACTGGCTCAACCCCTGGGGCGCGGAGCTGCGCAGCGTCGCGCGCATCGGCTCGTCGCGCGGCATCAACACCGAGTTCTACCAGCCGCTGGGCCCGGGCTCGCGCTGGTTCGCGAGCGCCAAGCTCAGCTACGCGGCCGGCGCCAACGACCTTTTCGACCAGGGCCAGCGCGCGCTGCGCCTGGCCAGCAGCCTGACCAGCACCCAGCTCGAACTGGGCCACCGCGTCGCCGGCCTGGGTGACCTGCGCTTTGGCATCGGCCGGCTGCGCGCCGACGACGAGGTCGTGCTGCCCGTCATTCCCGGCGGCAGCCGGCGCGCCCAGTCCTACGGCCAGCAGTACGTGGAACTGCACACCGACTCGCTGGACTCGCTGGCCTTCCCCAGCCGCGGCCAATGGACGACGGCGCGCATCGAATGGCTGTACCCGCGCGGCGAGTCCAGCGTCATCAACGCCTCGCTGCTGGGCCTGGCGGCCTTTCGCCTGGGTGAGTGGGCCGGCCAGCTCTACGGCGAGTTCGCGCATGCCGAGCGCGGCCAGACGCGCTCACTGGGCGGCTACCTGCGCTTGTCGGGCACGCCCGATGGCGCGCTGCTGGGCGAGAACATGGTGCTGGCCCGCGTCGTCATGGCGCGGCGCATCGGCCAGATGCCGGTTGGCCTGGGCGGCGCGGTGCGCGTGGGCTTCTCGCTGGAGACCGGCGCGGTGGGCGCTGGCGCGGGGCTGAAGCTGTCCAACCTGCCACGCAACGGCTGGCAGCAAGCAGTCAGCGGCTTCCTCAGCGTGGACACGCGCTTCGGGCCGTTCTTCCTGGCACTGGGGACGACGCGAGGCGGGCATACGGCGGCCTATCTGCTGCTGGGACCGACGTGGTGATACGCAGGGCCTGCCTGTCGCTGCTGCTTTTTGCGGCGGCGTCCGCCCAGAGCGAGCCGCGCTGCGAACTGCCCGGCAAGGTGGAGCATTGGGTCTTCGACGCCTGCATGTGGGAAGCCGAAACCGACGATTTCGCTGCGTCTGCGGTCCAGGCCTGCATTGCGCGTACGGACCGTGAGCTGCGCCGCTACCAGGCTTGCACACAAAGACGCATCCTGAAGGAACGCATCTGCCGCGCTTGGGTCGGCCCGCAGAAGGAGGCCGTGCGGCGCTGCGTTCAGGACCCGGGCAAGACGGGCATGACAGTGCAGAACGGCGGCCTTTGAATCAACCCGCCAGCAGGCGCGCGGCCAGTTCGAAATCCTCCGGCCACGTCACCTTGAAGTTGGCCATCGACGCGCGCACGAGGTGCGGCGCCAGACCCAGAGCCTCAACGGCGCTCGCCTCGTCGGTCGCTGCCGCGCCCATCGCAGACAGGGCCTTCTCGACCAGGCCCAGTCGGAACATCTGCGGCGTCTGAGCCGCCCACTTGTCGCGACGGTCCACGGTGGCGGTGACGCGGCACTTCTCGTCGACGGCCTTCAACGTGTCGGCAATCGGCTGGGCAAGCAGGCCACCGACGGCATCGTGCTGGCAGGCGTCGATCAGGGCGTCGACCCACTCGGCGCGCAGCAGGCAGCGCGCGGCGTCATGCACCAGCACCCAGTCGTCGTCTGTCGCGCCGCGCCTGCGCAGCTCGGCCAGGCCGCCCAGCACGCTCTCGGCGCGGCTGGCGCCACCCACGCGGGCGACCCATGCAGCGCAGCCGGGCAGCGCCGTCTCGAAGCGGTCATCGGCCGGCGACAGCACCACCAGCGTCTGCGCCACACGCGGCACCGCGGCCAGCGCGGCCAGCGTGTGGGCCAGCATGGGCTTGCCGGCGATGTCGACGTACTGCTTGGGCATGCCGGCGCCGGAGCGCTCACCAATGCCGGCGGCGGGGACGAGGGCGAAGAAGCGGGGATCAGTCATCCCCGCCATTTTCAGCCTTCATGCCCAGGGTTCTGGCGTGCGAGGCGCCTCAGCAATCCAGGCCAGGCCAGTTCGGCCCCCGAGCCGCGCATGACCTTGTCGCTCTGCGCGCGGATGCCCGCCAGGATCTGCGCCGGAATGCGGATCAGCTCTCCGCCTCCCGCCTGCGCGGCAATCTGGACCTCGCAGGCCCGCTGCAGCATGAACATCTTCAGAAAGGTGTCGGCGGCGCTGCGGCCCAGCGTCAACAGGCCGTGGTTGCGCAGCAGCATCAGCGAGGTCTTGCCCAGGTCGCGCACGAGGCGGGCCTTCTCGTCGGGGTTGAGCGCCACGCCTTCGTAGTCGTGATAACTCAGGCTCGCCAGCGGGAACAGGCTGTGCTGGGAGATCGGCAACAAGCCCTCGCGCTGCGCGCTGACCGCCACGCCGGCCGCCGTGTGCAGGTGCATGACGAACTGCGCGTCCTCGCGCGCCTCGTGCACGGCGCTGTGGATGATGAAGCCGGCCGGGTTGACGTTGTAGTCGCTGGGCGCGACCTTCTCGCCGGCCTGGTCCACCTTGACGAGGCTGCTGGCCGTGATCTCCTCAAACATCATGCCGTAGGGGTTGATCAGGAAGTGATGCTCCGGCCCGGGCACCCGGGCGGAGATGTGCGTGAAGATCAGGTCGTCCCAGCCGTGCAGCGCCGCGAGGCGGTACAGCGCCGCGAGGTCGCGGCGGACGGCCCATTCTTCGGGCGAGAACTCTTCCGGGTTGGCCATGGTGTCTCCTGAATGCGGGCAGACCAGCTTATTCCTCGGAGCAGCTCAGCGGTGTCACCTTCGATCACTGCGCCTTTGGGCCGAGCGCCGGGCCGCTCCCAAGCCGGCCCGTCTGGCGATGTGCGAGCGGGGCACGCCCCGCGAGCATCGCCGTCCCCCTGGGGGACCGACCTGGCCCGCCCGCGTCCAGCGGCGCGGGACTGGGCGAGGGGCAGCTTCATTTCGGCGGCTGCAGGGACAATCCGGCCTCCATGCTGATCCCCGACCTCCGCCAGCGCCTGCGCGCACTCGGCGCCAACCCCGACCATGAAAGCCGCGTGCTGCGCCACTGGGTGCAGCTGCTGCCGTTGGACGGCGGCCCGCGCGAGAAGCGGCCGTTGCAGGGCTTCCTGCCCAAGGCTGTCATGCAGGCGCTGCCGGCGCTGATGGCCGAGCTGGAAGGCCTGGTCGCGCTGCGCAGCGAGCATGCCGGCGGCGACGGCCAGTCGGCGCGCCTGCTGCTGGGCCTGAACGACGGCCAGACGGTCGAAACGGTGCTGCTGCCGCGCGACGGCGTCTGCGTATCGAGCCAGGTGGGCTGTGCGGTGGGCTGCCGGTTTTGCATGACCGGCGTGGACGGCCTGATACGCCAGGTCGGCGGCGCCGAGATCGTGGCGCAAGTCGTGCTGGCGCGGCGCAAGAACGCGAAGCTGAAGAAGGTCGTCTTCATGGGCATGGGCGAGCCGTCGCACAACCTCGCCAACGTGCTGGACGCGATCACGCTGCTGGGCCGCGAGGGCGGCTTTGCGCACAAGCAGCTGGTGTTCTCCACGGTCGGCGACGAGCGCGCGTTTGAAGCGCTGAACGCTGCGGAGGTCAAGCCCGCGCTGGCGCTCAGCCTGCACACGACCGACGCTGCCAAGCGCGCCGAGCTGCTGCCGCGCGCGCCGCGCCTGTCGCCCGAAGAACTGGTGGAAGCCGCCGACGCCTACGCCCGCGCCAGCGGCTATCCCATCCAGTACCAGTGGACGCTGCTGGACGGCGTCAACGATGGGCCTGAGGAGCTGGACGGCATCGCTCGCCTGCTCAAGGGCCGCTATGGCCTGCTGAACATGATCCCGTTCAACAGCGCCGAGGGCCTGCCCTTCACGCGGCCGAGCTGGGAGCGCGCGCGAGCCATCGCCGCCGAGCTGTGCAGCCGAGGCGTGCTGACCAAGCTGCGCGACTCCGCCGGCCAGGACGTGGAGGGCGGCTGCGGCCAGCTGCGCGCCCGCGAGGCGGTGGGGCGGCCCATTCGTGTGGTCCGGGCGCCGTGAGGATTCACGCCTGACGCAGTGAACCGCCACCACAAACGGTGGCTTTGCAGGGCCTGTCGGCACGCAGAATGCGCACCGCCGCGTCGGCTCCGATGCGAGAAAACAATCCATTGGAGGAGACATGACCCCGCTTCAGACGCTCGCGACACAGGCCCGCATGGCCGCATTGATCGCAGGCACAGCGTTGTGCCTTCAGGCCACGGCCGCGACGACGGTCAACAAGTTCGAGCCCATGGCCCAACTGGGCGGCAGCGCGCTGCAGCTCAACGGCAAGGGCACGCGCGTGCGCCTGGTCTTCAAGGCCTATGACATGGCCCTGTACACCACCAAGCGCGCCGCCACGCCGGCCGAGTTGCTGGCCCTGCCCGGCCCCAAGCGCCTGCAGTTCACCGCACTGCGCGACTTGCCCGGCACCGACCTGGGCCGCCTCTTCCTGCGCGGCATCAGCGACAACGCGCCTGCCGCACAGCTGACCCGCCACACGCTGTCCACCACCCGCCTCATCGAGATCTTCTCGGGCAAGGCCAAGCTCGTCTCGGGCGACACGTTTGCCATGGATTTCATCCCTGGCAAGGGCACGCAGTTCTACATCTCGGGCCAGCCCCAGGGCGAGCCCGTGGGTGACGACGAGTTCTTCTCGCTGGTGCTGCGCATCTGGTTCGGCGACTCGCCAGCCGACGCGCAACTGCGTGATGCGCTGCTGGATGGCGGCAAGAGCTGATCGGTTGTTCACACCGCGTTGGCGGTGCACGTGGCACATCGCACGAATGCGGAAATGCAGCCACAGAGACACTGAGAAACAGAGAAGGGCTCTGCGATTTCCTCAGTGACTCTGTGACTCTGTGGTTGCATTGGGCTCAACTCAGATTGAGAACCCCGCCTTCGCCAGCGGCAGTTCCCTGATGCGCTGGCCCGTTGCGGCGAACAGCGCATTCACCAGCGCCGGCGTCAGCCCGCCCACGGCCTCCTCGCCGGCGCCACCGGGCTTCTCCCAGTTCTCGACGATCTGCACATCCATCTTGGGCGTGGCCGCCAGACCGAGCAGCCGGTAGTCGTGAAAGTTGGACTGCATCACCGCGCCGCCGCTCAGCGTGATGTCGCCATGGAAGGCGGCCGACAGCGCGAACACGATGCAGCCCTCCACCTGCGCGCGGATGTTGTGCGGGTTGACGGCGGTGCCGCAATCGATCACGGTCCACACCTGATGGAGCTGCACCGCGCGTTGCGCGTCGACCGACAGCTCCACCACATGCCCGACCAGGCTGCCGTTGGCGCGTGAGAAGGCCATGCCGCGATGCCGCCCCGGCGCGGGCCCGCGATGCCACGACGACCGCTCGGCCAGCAGGTCCAGCACGCGCTGCTCGCGGCCTCCAGCCGGCAGCAGCTTGCGCCGGTAGGCCATGGGATCGCTGCGCGCCTCATGCGCCAGCTCGTCGATCAGACACTCGAAGGCGAACACGTTCTGTGTCGCCGCCACCGAGCGCCAGAAGCCCACCGGCACGCCGACATCCACCGTCGTGACCTGCACCTTGAGTGCCGCCAACGGATACCAGTCGGGCAGATCGCCCACCGCACTGCTGTCGACCGGGCGGGACCATTTGCTCCATTCGCCCAGGCGCGAATGCTGGAAGATCGACTGGCAGGCCGAGTCGATGCGCAAGGCCACCGGCATGCCGTCGCCGTCCACGCCTGCCGTGACCTTGACCACGGCGGCGGGCCGGTAGAAGTCGTGCTGGATGTCCTGCGCACGGTTCCAGATCAGCTTGACAGGCGCGCCGCAGGCCTTGGCGATGTGCACGGCCTGCAGCGCAAAGTCCAGCTCCATGCGCCGGCCGAACCCGCCACCGGCCAAGGTCGTGTTCACGGTGACCGCCGACACCGGCAAGCCGAGCAACTGCGCCACCGCGTTCTGCGTGCCCGTCTGCGACTGCGTCGGCACCCACAGCTCCGCGCGGTCTTGGCTGACCACGGCGGTCGCGTTCATCGGCTCCATCGTCGCGTGGGCCAGGAAGGGCACGGCATAGGTCCGCTCCACGGAACGCCTGGCCCGCCGCGTCGCCTGCGCGTAGCGCACCTTCACCTGCGCGGCGGTCGTCTTCGCCGGCGGGAAGGTCGCCCCATCGCCTTGCACGGCCTTGTGCAGTGCCGCCATGTAGCGGGCGCTGTCCGGCCGCTTGGCGCGCTTCAGGTCCCAGCGCGGCTGCAGCGCGTCCACGGCCTTCTGCGCCCGCCAGTACGAATCGGCCACCACCGCCACGGCGTCGCCCAGCAGCACGACCTGGCGCACCCCGGGCATGCGCATTGCGGGCGCGCGGTCCACGCCAGCCAACCGGCCGCCAAACACCGGGCATTGCACGATGGCCGCACTCAGCAGCCCCGGCATGCGCACATCGATGCCGTAGACGGCGCTGCCATCGGTCTTGGCCGGGAGGTCCAGGCGCGGGATGTCGCGCCCGATGTAGCGCAGGCGTTCACGCGGCATCAGCGGCGCATCCGTCGGCACCGGCTGGCGCGCCGCCTGCTCCACCAGCAAGCCGTAGGCTGCGCGGCGCCCGCTGGCACGGTGAATCACATCGCCGCTGTCCGTATCGCACTCGCTGGCGGCGACCTGCCACTCGCGGGCCGCTGCGGCGATGAGCATGGCCCGCGCCTGGGCGCCGGCACGCCGCAGCGGCGCCAGCTGATAGGCGACGCCACCGCTGCCGTAGGTGCCGTACTCACCCCAGTTCGGGTTGAAGTAGCGCTTGTCCAGCGGCGCCATCGCGAGGCTGATGCGGCGCCAGTCCAGGTCCAGCTCGTCGGCCAGGATCTGCGCAATGGCCGTGCCGGTGCCCTGGCCGATCTCGCTGGTGTTGGACAGCACCGTCACCGCGCCATCACGCGCGATGCGCACCCAGCTCTGCAACTCCTGCCCGCCCGCCTCGCCGGGCACGGCACTCGCGCCGAGCGGGCCGATGGCCACCATCAGGCCGCCAGCCACGCTACCTTGGAGAAGGCGCCTGCGCCCCAGTTGATCGACGCTCATGCCGCCTCCACCGGCAGGCCGGCAGCCCGCTTGATGGCGCGTCGAACGCGGTTGTAGGTGCCGCAGCGGCAGAGGTTGGTCATGGCGGCGGCGATGTCCGCGTCGGTCGGCTGCGGCGTGGCCTTCAGCAGCGCATCGGCGGCCATCAGCATGCCGGACTGGCAGTAGCCGCACTGCGGCACCTGCTCCGCAATCCACGCCTGCTGGAGCCGGTGCGAACGGTCCGGCGACAAGCCCTCGATGGTGACCACCCGGGCCGCACCGACCGCGCTGATCGGCACCATGCAGCTGCGGGTGATCTGCCCGTCGAGTTGCACCGAGCACGCTCCGCACAGCCCAGCACCGCAGCCGAACTTGGTGCCGGTCAGGCCGAGCGTGTCGCGCAGCACCCAGAGCAGTGGCGTCTCCGCCTCCACGTTCGCCTGCCGCAGTTGTCCGTTGACGCTGATCGAGTAAGGCATCACGCCTCCATGTCGTGGTTGTTCTTGGCCTGCGGCAGCGTGAGGGTGCCCACCAGCCCGCCCTCTGGCCCGCGCGCCAGCGTCAGTGAACCGCCGAAGCGCTCACACACCGCCTGCGTGATCGCCAGGCCCAGGCCGCTGCCAGCGCCCGTGCCGCGCCGCCAGAAGCGCTCGGTCGCCATCGCCAGCCCTTCGTCGTCCAGCCCGGGGCCGGTGTCCGCCACCGTGAAGCGCACATCATTGCCCTGCCGGTCGACCTGCAGGCGGATGCGGCCATCAGCGGGCGTGTGGCGGCGGGCGTTGTCCAGCAGGTTGCGCAGCGCGGTGACCGCCAAGGCTTGCGGCAGGGCAATGACGGCGTCTTCGCAGTGGTTGACGATCTGCAGACGCGCATCGCCCGCCGGCGCGCAGTCGCGCACGGCCAGCGCCACGACGTCGGCCACGGCGGCCCGGCTCGCGCCATCGCTGCCGGCATGCGCCTCCACCTGCGACAGCGTGAGCAGCTGGCTCAACGCCGCCTGCAGGCGCGCCACGCCTTCGTCGGCATGGTCCAGCGCACGGACGGCATCCTCGCCCTCGGACAGGCGAAGCACCTGCAGGTGCACCTTGATGGCGGTGAGCGGGGTGCGCAACTCGTGCGCGGCATCGCTGGTGAAGCGGCGCTCGCGCTGCACCATCGCCCGGACCCGGGCCAGCATCTCGTTGACGGTGTCGACAAAGGGCCGCAGCTCGCGCGGCCGGCCGGTATCGGCCACAGGGGTGAGTTCGTCGGCGGCGCGCGTGGCCAGTTCGCAGCGCAGGCGCTCCAGCGGCTGCAGCGCCTTGCCGACGCCCCACCACAGAACAAGCAGCCCGCCCAGCAGCGCCGCGCCGAACGGCGCCACGGCAGCCAGCACGGTGCTGTTCAGCAGCGTCGACCGCTCCGCCAACCGGTCGGCGGTGGTGATCGCCAGGCCGTGGGTGTTGATCGTGTAGGTGCGCCAGGTCTGGCCGTCGATGGCCTTGAACGCAAAGCCGGGCGCGGCGTCGTGGAGCACCGCACCAGTGGCGCCGGCCGTCTGCACGAGGATCTCGCCGCGGGCACTGCTGACCTGGCAGGCCAGCGGCCCGGTCAGCGTCAGGACCGGTTGCAGCGCGGGCGTGTGCCCGGCGGAGGCCGTCCACAACGCCGGGTTCTGCGTCACCAGGTCCGACACCATGTACGCCGCCGTGAGCAGCCGGTCGTCCAGCATGCGCTGCATCTGCCGCTCGATATCGCCGTGCAGCCAGAACGCCACTGCCCCCCACAGCGCGGCCAGCGCGCCGCCGATCATCAGCAAGAGGCGGACGCGCAGGCTCATGGCGCGGCCGACCCGTTCAGGGCAATGCGGTAGCCGACGCCGCGCACCGTCTCGATCAGGCCGGCGTCCAGCTTGCGCCGCAGATGGTGGATGTGCACGTTGACCGCATTGCTCTCGATGTCGTCGTTGAAGTCATACAGCGAGCTCTTCAACTGCTCGGCGCTGAGGATGCGGCCCTGCGCGTTGAGCAGCGCGCTCAGCAGTGCCAGCTCGCGGCGCGGCAGTGGCACCACCCGGCCGTGCATCGTCACCTCGCCCAGGCTGGGCGTGACGCGCAAGGCGCCGCGCTCGATCACGTCGACACAACGGCCCGCCGCCCGCCGCGCCAGCGCGTGCAGCCGCGCCACCAGTTCGCTCAGGTCGAAGGGCTTGAGCAGGTAGTCGTCGGCGCCGCACTGCAGGCCCGCCACCTTGTCAGGCACGGCGTCCCGTGCGCTCAGGATGAGCACGGGCGTGGCGCAGCCCTTGGCGCGCAGGCGCCGCAGCAACGTGAGCCCATCCTCGTCCGGCAGGCCGAGATCCAGCACGATGGCGTCGCAGGCCAGCGTGGCCAAGGCCGCATCCGCATGGGCAGCCGTGGCGACCTGGTCCACCGTCATGCCGTGCGCGCGCAGACCGGCCAGCACGCCCTGCGCAATCAGCTCATCGTCTTCCACCAGCAAGATGCGCATGGCTCCTCCGTTGCCCAAAAGAATGAGGCACGGACATTAACGGAACGTTATCGGGGCAAGGGCGCGGGGCAGGGCAGGCTCATAGAATCCGCCCCCATGCGCCGCTGGTTCCTCGTCCTCCTCGCCCTGCTCGTGACAGCCCAGCTGTCCTGGGCCGGTGCGGCGCTGTGCTGCGTGGATGAGCTGGCCGAGCAGAACATCGCCGTGCTGAGCGGCGAGCCGGCCCACACGACTGCGGCCGGCGAAGCGCATCCGGTCTGCGAGACCGGTCACTGCCATTGCCACCACACGGGGTGCGCGGCGCCGCTGGCTGAAGGCCAGGGCATTGCCTCCCCGCAGGCCGCGCCGCCCGAGCCCGCTGCGGCTGGGCGGCTCCGGTCCCACACACCTCAAGCGCTAGAACGCCCCAATTGGCTGCGCGCCTGATTCGGCGCGCCGCTTCCCTCCCCCGTTGATCTGAAGCGAGGCACCCGCCGGGTGCCGGCCGCGCGCCGAACCGTCCGCCGTTGTTCCCACAACCTTGGAGAGTTCGATGCGAAGCCTTGTTGGCCTTCTCTGGATGGCGCTGCTTGCCAGCACATCCCATGCCCTGACCCTGGCCGAGGCGCAACGCCTGGCCGTCACCCACAACCCCGAACTGGCCCATGCACGGCTGGAGCTGCAGGCGCAGCAAGGCGCTGAAGCGCAGGCCGGCGCAGCGCCCAACCCCGAGCTGGGCGTGTTGCTGGAGGACACCCGCCGCGCCACGCGCACGACCACCCTGCAGCTGTCCCAGGCCATCGAGCTGGGCGGCAAGCGCGCCGCCCGCCAAGCAGTTGCGGCGCAGGTTCGCGAGCAGGCCGCCGCGATGCTGGCGGCCCGTCACGCGGAGCTGCGCGCAGCCGTGGCCACGGCGTTCATCGACGTCCTTGGCGCGCAGGCCCAGCAGCAGCTCGCCGAGTCGTCGCTGGCGCTGGCGCGCAGCGCTGCGTCGGCCGCCGACAAGCGTCTGCAGGCCGGCAAGGTGCCCCCGCTGGAACTCGCCAAGGCCCGCGTGGCCGACGCCGGCGCGCGGGCCGATCTGGCCCAGGCGCAGAGCGACCTGCTGCTGGCGCGCGGCCGCCTGGCCGCGCTGTGGGGCCAGGGGCCGCAGGCCGTGACGCTGGCTGACGGCGATGCGGCCGGCCTGCCCGCGCTGCCCGACGAACAGCGCCTGGCCGAGTGGATGGCCGACGCGCCTGCGCTGCGCCTGGCGCGACTGGACATCGCGCGCCGCCAGGCTTTGAGCGAAGCCGAACGCGCGCGCCGCGTGCCCGACGTGACCATCACGCTGGGCGCCAAACGCGACGCCGAGCTGGGCCGCACGCAGGCCGTCATCGGCTTCTCGATGCCGCTGCCCATCCACGACCGCAACCAGGGCGGCCTGCTGGAAGCCCTGCGCCGCGAAGACCAGGCACGCGAGGCGCTGACAAGCGCGACGCTGAAGCTGCAGAGCGACGTGGCCCAGGCCGCTGCGCGCCTGCGTCTGGGCCGCGAGCAGGCTCAGCTGCTGCGCGACGACGCGCTGCCGACAGCGCAGACCGCGTACGAGGCTGCGCTAAAGGGCTACGAGCTGGGCAGGTTCGCCTTCCTGGACGTGCTGGACGCCCAGCGCACGCTGTTCCAGCTGCGCCGCCAGCAGCTGCAGGCCAGCGCCGAGACCCACCGCGCCGCCGCCGAGCTGGACCGCCTGCTCGGCCGCCACCCAATCAATGAGGACTGACCCATGAACAAGAAGAACGCCATCGCCATCGCGGCGGTGCTGGCCGTAGGCCTGACGCTGGGCGTGGCCATCCTGCGCGGCGACAAGCACGGCGCAGACGGCCATGACGAGCACGGCCACGAGCACGCCGAAGAGGCCACCCATGCAGGCGAGAAGCCTGCGGCGGCAGCCAGTGCACCGGCCGTGGAAGCGCCCCACGCGCGCTTCAGCGACGAGCAGCTGCGCCACAACGGCATCGCGCTGGCCAGCGCCGGCCCGGCCCGCATCGCCACGCGCCTGCAACTGCTGGGCGAGGTGAAGCTGAACCAGGACCGCGCCGTCATCGTCACGCCGCGCCTGGCCGGCCTGGTGGAAGTCGTGCGCGCCAACGCGGGCGACCACGTCAAGCGCGGCCAGGTGCTGGCCATCATCTCCAGCCCCGCGCTGGCCGACCAGCGCAGCGATCTGCTTACCGCGCAGAAGCGACTGGCCCTTGCCCGCACCACACACGACCGCGAGAAGAAGCTGTGGGAGGACAAGATCTCCGCCGAGCAGGACTTCCTGGCCGCGCGCCAGGCCATGCAGGAAGCCGAGATCGCCGTCGAGAACGCGCGGCAGCGGCTGGCGGCATTTGGCGCATCGGCGGGTGACCCGCAGGGCCTCACGCGGCACGAGATCCGTTCGCCGATAGACGGCATCGTCGTCGACAAGAAGCTCAGCATCGGCGAGGCGCTGAAGGAAGACGCCGCCGCGTTCCATGTGGCCGACCTGTCCAGCGTCTGGGTGGAGCTGACGGTGCCGGCCAAGGACATCAACCAGTTGGCGGAGGGTATGACGGCGCAGGTCAAAGCCACCGCCTTCGAGGCGCAGGGCACGGCCAGGCTGAGCTATGTGGGCGCGCTGGTCGGCGAGCAAAGCCGCAGTGCGACGGCGCGCCTGGTGCTGGCCAACCCCAAGGGCCTGTGGCGGCCCGGGCTGCCGGTGACGGTGGCGTTGACGGCGAGCGAGGTTGACGCGCCGGTAGCCGTGGCGGCGGATGCCGTGCAGGTGCTGGATGGCGCCCGCGTAGTGTTCGTGCGCCAGGGCCAGCAATTCGACGCGCGACGTGTGGAGACGGGCCGCAGCGACGGCAGCCACGTCGAGGTGACGAAAGGCCTGAACGCCGGCGATCGCTACGCGGCCAAGAACAGCTTCCTCGTCAAGGCCGAAATCGGCAAGGCCGCGGCCGAGCACGCCCACTGAGGACCCGTGATGTTCGAGAAACTCATCCGATTCGCCATAGAGCAGCGCAGGCTGGTGCTGCTCGTCGTGGCGGGCATGGCGGCGCTGGGCGTGTTCAGCTACCAGCGCCTGCCCATCGACGCCGTGCCCGACATCACCAACGTGCAGGTGCAGATCAACACCGAGGCGCCGGGCTACTCACCGCTGGAGGCCGAGCAGCGCGTCAGCTTCGCCATCGAGACGGCGATGGCCGGCCTGCCGCGCCTGGAGCAGACGCGCTCGCTGTCGCGCTACGGCCTGTCGCAGGTCACCGTCGTGTTCAAGGAGGGCACCGACATCTACTTCGCGCGGCAGCTGGTCAACGAGCGCATCCAGGAGGCCAGAGGCAAGCTCCCGGCGGGCCTCGCGCCGACGCTGGGCCCCATTGCCACGGGCCTGGGCGAGATCTACATGTGGACGGTGGAGGCCAAGCCCGGCGCGCTCAAGGCCGATGGAACGCCGTACACACCGACGGACCTGCGCGAGATCCAGGACTGGATCGTCAAGCCGCAGCTGCGCACGGTGACCGGCGTGACCGAGATCAACACCATCGGCGGCCAGGCCAAGGAATACCAGGTCGCGCCCTGGCCGGACAAGCTGGTGGCACATGGCATCACGCTGCCGGATGTGGTGCAGGCGCTGGAGCGCAACAACGTCAGCGTGGGCGCCGGCTACATCGAGCGGCGCGGCGAGCAGGTGTTGATCCGCGTGCCGGGCCAGGTGACGAGCATGGAGGACATTGCCGACATCGTCGTGGGCCAGGCGCAAGGCGTTCCCGTGCGCGTGCGTGATGTCGCCGACGTCGGCTTAGGGCAAGAGTTGCGCAGCGGCGCCGCCACCGAGAACGGCCGAGAGGTGGTGCTGGGCACCGTCTTCATGCTGCTGGGCGAGAACAGCCGGCAGGTGTCGCTGGCGGTGGACCAGCGGTTGGCCGAGATCAACCGCAGCCTGCCTGTCGGCGTCATCGCCCAGACGGTGTACGACCGCACGACGCTGATCGACAAGGCCATCGCGACCGTGCGGACCAACCTGCTGGAAGGCGCCCTGCTCGTCATCGCCGTGCTGTTCGCCTTCCTGGGCAATCTGCGTGCGGCCGTCATCACGGCGGCGGTCATCCCGCTGGCCATGCTGTTCACCTTCAGCGGCATGGTGGCCAACAAGGTCAGCGCCAACCTGATGAGCCTGGGGGCGCTGGACTTCGGCATCATCATCGACGGCGCCGTCGTCATCGTGGAGAACTGCGTACGGCGGCTGTCTCACGCGCAGGTGGCGGCGGGCCGTTTGCTGACGCGCCAGGAGCGCTTCGACGAGGTCTTCGCCGCCGCCCGCGAGGCGCGCCGGCCGCTGCTGTTCGGCCAGCTCATCATCATGGTGGTCTACCTGCCGATCTTTGCGCTCAGCGGCGTGGAGGGAAAGATGTTCCACCCGATGGCGTTCACCGTCGTCATTGCGCTGCTGGGGGCGATGCTGCTGTCGGTCACATTCATCCCGGCGGCCGTGGCGCTGTGGATTGGCAACCGCGTCGAGGAGAAGGAGAACCGCCTGATGGGCTGGGCCAGGCGCGGCTATGCGCCGCTGCTGGACCGGGCGCTGGCGCACCCGCCGCTGGTGCTGACGATCGCCGGCGTGGCCGTGGCCTTGAGCGCGCTGCTGGCCACACGCATGGGCAGTGAGTTCATCCCCAGCCTGGACGAAGGCGACATCGCGCTGCATGCGATGCGCATCCCCGGCACCAGCCTCACGCAGGCGGTGGAGATGCAGCGCGAGCTGGAGCGCACGCTGCTGCAGGCGCCCGAGGTGGCGCGCGTGTTCTCCAAGCTGGGCACGGCCGAGATCGCGACCGACCCCATGCCGCCCAACGTGGCCGACACCTTCGTCATGTTGAAGCCCCGCAGCGAATGGCCCGATCCCAAGCGCAGCGCGGCGTCGCTGGTCGAAGGCCTGCAAGCCATCGCGGCGCAGGTACCAGGCAACAACTACGAGTTCACACAGCCCATCCAGATGCGCTTCAACGAGCTGATCTCGGGCGTGCGCAGCGACGTGGCGGTGAAGGTGTTCGGCGACGACATGGCCGTCATGGAGGCCACCGCCGAGCAGATCGCCAAGGTGCTGCAGGGCGTGGCCGGAGCGGCAGACGTGAAGGTCGAGCAGACCACCGGCCTGCCCATGCTGACGCTGCAGGTCGACCGTGCCAAGCTCGCACGCCTGGGCCTGAGCGTGGCCGACGTGCAGCAGACGGCGGCCACGGCCATCGGCGGCCAGGAGGCGGGCGTGCTGTTCCAGGGCGACCGGCGCTTCGACATCCAGGTGCGGTTGCCCGACAGCGTGCGCAGTGACGTGGATGCGCTGAAGCGCCTGCCGCTGCGCCTGCCGAACGGAGCCCATGTGCAGCTCGGCGAGGTGGCCAGTTTTGACGAGGCACCGGGGCCCAACCAGGTCAGCCGCGAGAACGGCAAGCGCCGTGTCGTCGTGACGGCCAATGTGCGGGGCCGCGACATCGGCTCCTTCGTCACCGAGGCGCAGGCGCGGCTGGCCGAGCAGGTCAAGGTGCCGAGTGGCTACTGGACGAACTGGGGCGGCAGCTTCGAGCAACTGCAGTCGGCCACCGCGCGGCTGAAGGTCGTCGTGCCGGTGGCGCTGGGCCTGGTGTTCGCACTGCTGTTCGCGATGCTCGGCAATGCGCGCGACGGGTTGATCGTCTTCACTGGCGTGCCCTTCGCGCTGACGGGCGGCATCGCGGCGCTGTGGCTGCGGGACATCCCGCTGTCGATCTCCGCCGGCGTGGGCTTTATCGCGCTGTCGGGCGTGGCGGTGCTGAACGGGCTGGTGATGATCGCCTTCATCCGCTCACTGCAGGACGACGGTATGCCGCTCGAACGCGCCGTTCGCGAAGGCGCGCTCACAAGGCTGCGGCCGGTGCTGATGACGGCCCTGGTCGCGTCGCTCGGCTTCGTGCCGATGGCGCTCGCCACCGGCACGGGCGCGGAGGTCCAGCGGCCGCTGGCCACGGTGGTCATCGGCGGCATCCTGTCGTCGACGGCGTTGACGTTGCTGGTGCTGCCGTTGCTGTACCGGTGGGCGCACCGGCGCGCCGAAGTCAGGAAGCCTGCCGAGCCTTCACCCAGTCTTGAACCAGCTCCCTGAGCACTGGCAGCGGCACCTGCCCCGCCGTCAGCACGACGCGGTGGAAGCCCTTGATGTCGAACTTCGCGCCGAGTGCCTTCTCGGCTTCAGCGCGCAGCCGGGTGATCTCCAGCTGGCCGATCTTGTAGCCCAGTGCCTGGCCGGGCCAGACGATGTAGCGCTCGACTTCCGACACCACATCGCTCTCGGCCATGGAGGAGTTGTCCAGCATGTACTGGATGGCCTGCTCGCGGGTCCAGCCCTTGTGGTGCAGCCCGGTGTCCACCACCAGGCGCATCGCGCGCAGTTGCTCGTCCGACAGGCGGCCGTACCACTGGTAGGGGTCGGTGAACAGCCCCAGCTCCTTGCCAAGGCTCTCGGCGTACAGCGCCCAGCCTTCGACATAAGCCGTGTAGTGGCTGCCGAAGCGGCGGAAGGCCGGCAAATCCTTGTCCTCCTGCGCGATGGCGATCTGGAAGTGGTGGCCGGGTGAGGCCTCGTGCAGCGACAGCGTCTCCATGCCGAAGATGGGCTGGGCCTTCAGGTTGAAGGTGTTGACGTAGAACACGCCGGCGCGTGAACCGTCGGCGGCGGGCTCCTGGTAGGACGCGCCGGCCGCACTCTCGGCGCGGAAGGCCTCGACCTCGCGGACCTCGTAGTCGGCCTTAGGTTGAATGTCGAAGAGCTTCGGCGTCAGGCCGTTGATCTTCTTCTGCAGGTCGCGGTAGCCGGCCAGCAGGTCCTCGGGCTTGCTGAAGTAGTACTTCGGGTCGTCGTTCAGGTGCTTGAAGAAGGACTTCAGGTCGCCCTGGAAGCCGACCTGGCGACGCACGCCGTCCATCTCGCCGAGGATCCGGGCGACCTCCTTCAGGCCGATGGCGTGGATCTCGTCGGGCGACAGCGCCAGCGTCGTCGACTGACGCACCCGGTGGGCATACCAGGCCTTGCCGTTGGGGAGTGCAGACCAGGCCGTCGAAGCGCGCGCCTTGGGCGTGTACTCGTCGCGCACGAAGGCCAGCAGGCGCGCGTATGCAGGCAGCACCTGGCCGGCAAGCAGCGTGCGCATGGCGGTGGTGAGGCGTTCGCGGTCTGCCGCGGGGACCGCATCGGGGAAGCTGTTGATCGGCCCCCAGAACAGGCTTTTCTCCGGGTCGGTCACGGCCAGCGCGGTCAACTGCGGCAGCACCTTCTCCATGACGGCGCGCGGCTGAGTGACGCCCGCTTTCATGCCGGCGCGCATGTTGGCAATGGCACCGTCGAACGTGGGCACAGCCAGGGCCAGGCGCTTGAGCCAGTCTTCGTAGTCCTTGGTCGTCTTGAAGGGCTGGATGGACTGGCCCGTGCCCATCTGGGCCAGGAAACTGGGCAGGCCGCCGATCTGGCTGATGGGCTGCATCCACTCCGGGAAGCGGCCACCGGCCAGGTCCTGCTCCAGGTCGAGCTTGAGGATGCTGTAGGAGACGCGGTCCTTGGGCTCAAGCCTGGCCCTGTTGAAGCCGGCCAGCGCCTTGAGCCGCTGCTGGGTTTCACGCTTGGCCTGGGCGCGGAAGGCGGCGGTGGTCTCGTCGACGAGGCGGTCGTTGTAGCGCGGGTCGCCCAGCGAGGTAGCCAGCACGGGCTGGCGCTGCAGCGTCAGCTCCCACTGGGCGGCCAGCCACTGGTGGAAGCGTTCGCTCTCGGTGGGAGCAGCGAAGGCAGTCGAGACGGGAAGAGCAAGGGACAGTGAGGTCGCGAGCAGGCTGATGGCGTGGCGGCGGCGCATGAAATCTCCGGTGGGAAGTGTTGTCATGCTGCCATGCCCTTGTCAACCGTCCAAAAGGCAGGGGTCCCTAAAATCCCGCCAAGCCCCGCTTCGGGGCTGTCGTCGTTTGTAGGCCTGCATGTCTCTCCTCTCTCTGCCGGTTGTCCAGCCGGGCAAGAAGTTCACCCACCCCCGCCCCGTCGGTTCCGCCGACGCCCTGCTCCTTGCGCGCTTCGTCCAGCAGCAGCGCGATGCGGGGCGCATGGCCGCCATCTTCACCGCCGAGCCGGGCGACACGCAGCGGCTGGAAGACGAGCTCAAGGTGTTCGCACCCGAGCTGAAAGTGGCCGTCTTCCCCGACTGGGAGACCCTGCCCTATGACAGCTTCAGCCCCCACCAGGATCTGATCTCGGAGCGCCTGGCCACGCTGTGGGAGCTGCTGCAGGCGAAGAAGACGAAGACCATCGACGTCGTGCTGATGCCGGCATCGACCGCCCTCACCCGTCTGGCGCCGCCCAGCTTCCTGGCCGGCACCACCTTCAACTTCAAGCAGAAGCAGCGCCTGGACGAGGCCTCGCTGCGCTCGCAGCTGACGCTGGCCGGCTACACCAACGTCAGCCAGGTCGTGCAGCCCGGTGAATACGCCGTGCGCGGCAGCCTCATCGACCTGTTCCCCATGGGCTCGGCCGTGCCCTACCGCGTGGACCTGTTCGGCGACGAGGTGGACTCCATCCGCACCTTCGACCCCGACACGCAGCGCAGCCTCTACCCGGTGCCCAACGTGCGCCTGCTGCCCGGCCGCGAGTTCCCGATGGACGACGCGGCGCGCAAGAAATTCCGCGAACGCTGGCGCGAGAAGATGGACGGCGACCCGACCAAGGCGCGCATCTACCGCGACATCGGCGAAGGCGTCGCCTCGGGCGGCATCGAGTACTACCTGCCGATCTTCTTCGAGCAGACGGCGACAGTGTTCGACTACCTTGGCGACACGGCCGCACTGGCCCTGCACGGCGAAGTGGACGAGGCCATCCAGCGCTTCTGGGTCGACACCAAGGAGCGCCACCGCTTCCTGCAGCATGACCCCGAGCGGCCCATCCTGGCCCCGGGCGAGCTGTTCCTGACGACCGAGGACTTCTTCAGCCTGACCAAGCCGCATGCGGTGCTGTCGGTGCGCGGCACGGAGCCGGTGGACTTCGCCCGGCCGCTGCCAGACATCAGCGTGGAGCGCGGCGTGCAGGAGCCGTTGGCGCGGCTGGAAGCCCACCTCCGGGCCACGCCCCACCGCGTGCTGCTTCTGGCCGAAAGCGAAGGCCGGCGCGAGAGCCTGCTGGAGCAGTTGCGCGACCACAAGATCGAGCCGCCTTCGGTGAAGGACCTGGCCGAGTTCCTGGCTGGCGACGAGAAGTACGCCATCACCGCCGCGCCGCTGGCCTCGGGCTTCTTCTGGGTCGACGAGAAGCAGCCGGTTCAGCTTTTCACCGAGACGGAACTCTTCGCGACCCAGCCGACGACGCGCAGGCGCCGCAAGCAGGAGCAGGTCAGCGACGTCAACGCGCTGATCAAGGACCTGTCCGAGCTGAAGGTGGGTGACCCGGTCGTGCACATCAACCACGGCATCGGTCGCTACCAGGGTCTGGTCAACATCGACCTGGGCGACGGCCAGAAGAGCGAGTTCCTGCACCTGGAATACGCCGACAAAGCGACGCTCTACGTGCCGGTCGCGCAGCTGCATCTGATCGGCCGCTACACCGGCGTGAGCGCCGAGGAAGCGCCGCTGCACAAGCTGGGCTCCGGCCAGTGGGAGAAGGCCAAGCGCAAGGCCGCCGAGCAGGTGCGCGACACGGCGGCCGAGCTGCTCAACCTCTATGCCCGCCGCGCGGCGCGCGAGGGCCATGCCTTCCGCTACTCGGGCCATGACTACGAGGCCTTCGCCGCGTCCTTCGGGTTTGAGGAAACCCCAGACCAGCGCGCGGCCATCCACGCCGTCATCCAGGACATGATCTCCCCCAAGCCCATGGACCGCCTCGTCTGCGGCGACGTGGGTTTCGGCAAGACGGAAGTGGCGCTGCGCGCGGCCTTCGTGGCCGTCATGGGCGGCAAGCAGGTGGCCATCCTGGCGCCCACCACGCTGCTGGCCGAGCAGCATTACCAGAACATCGCCGACCGCTTCGGCGCCTGGCCGGTGAAGGTGGCGGAGATGAGCCGCTTCCGCTCCGCCAAGGAGATCAAGGCGGCGATGGAAGGCATTGCCGACGGCACCATCGACATCGTCATCGGCACGCACAAGCTGCTGTCGCCCGACGTGAAGTTCAACCGCCTGGGGCTGCTGGTCATCGACGAGGAACACCGCTTCGGCGTGCGCCACAAGGAGGCGATGAAGGCCATGCGTGCCGAGGTGGACGTGCTCACGCTGACGGCCACGCCGATTCCTCGAACCCTGGGCATGGCACTGGAAGGCCTGCGCGACCTGTCGGTCATCGCCACCGCACCGCAGCGTCGCCTGGCCATCAAGACGTTTGTTCGCGCCGAGAGCAGCGGCACCATCCGCGAGGCCGTGCTGCGCGAGTTGAAGCGCGGCGGCCAGGTCTACTTCCTGCACAACGAGGTCGAGACCATCGAGAACCGGCGCCAGAAGCTGGAAGAGCTGGTGCCAGAGGCGCGCATCGTCATCGCCCACGGCCAGATGCCCGAGCGCGAGCTGGAGCGCGTGATGCGCGAGTTCGTGGCTGGCAAGCACAACCTGCTGCTGTGCTCCACCATCATCGAGACCGGCATCGACGTGCCGGCCGCCAACACCATCATCATTGCCCGCGCCGACAAGTTCGGCCTGGCGCAGCTGCACCAGCTGCGCGGCCGTGTGGGCCGCAGCCACCACCAGGCCTATGCCTACCTGATGGTGCCCGACATCCAGGGCCTGACCAAGCAGGCCACGCAGCGGCTGGACGCCATCCAGGCAATGGAAGAACTCGGCTCGGGCTTCTACCTGGCCATGCACGACCTGGAGATCCGCGGCGCCGGCGAGGTGCTTGGCGACAACCAGAGCGGCAACATGATGGAGGTGGGCTTCCAGCTGTACAACGACATGCTCAACGAGGCCGTGCGCTCGCTGAAGGCGGGCAAGGAGCCTGACCTGCTGTCACCGTTTGCTGCCACCACCGAGATCAACCTGCACGCCCCCGCGCTGCTGCCCGATGCCTACTGCGGCGACGTGCAGGTGCGCCTGAGCCTGTACAAGCGCCTGGCCACGGCCGAGAAGAACGAGCAGATCGACTCGATGCTCGAAGAGATCACCGACCGCTTCGGCAAGCTGCCCACGCAGGGCCAGACGCTGTTCGACACCCACCGGCTGCGGGTGCTGGCCAAGCCCTACGGCGTGGCCAAGATCGACGCGGCGCCGGCGCTGATCAACATCAACTTCCGCAAGGACCCGCCCATCGACCCCATGCGCGTCATCGAGCTGGTGCAGAAGAACCGCAACATCAAGCTGGTGGGCAATGAAAAGCTGCGCATCGAGAAACAACTGAGCAGCCCGCAGGACCGGGCCCAGGCGGTGCGCGAGGTGTTGCGGCTGCTCGGGCAGCCGCTCAAGACGAGCTAGGGGCTGCGCGCAGCGGCCCCCCTGCCTAGACTGCGCCCTCCCCTGTGCCGCCCGGAGATCCGTCATGAAGAAGCTTGCCCTTGCTGCCGCCGCCCTGCTGCCCGCCCTGGCCAGCGCTGCCGGCCTCACCGGCACGACGGTGGTGCTGGACTACACCTACGACAGCGGCACGCAAGTCTTCCAGACGCAGGACAGCCTCGTCGTCGCGGCCGGCACCGAGCTGAGCTGCCCGGGCAGCGCCAAGGTCTGCCAGATCCTGTCGGCGGCCACGCAGTCGCTGGACTTTGGCGACAACAGCATCCGCTACGACTACGTCGGCCTGAACGGCGCCACCGCCGGCTTCAGCGACGTGCCCATCAACCGCTTCGCCTTCAGCTCGCTGTTCGACAGCGGCACCGTCATCACCGGCGTGCAGATCAGCACCGACATCGCCGGCCTCGACAGCTCGCGCCTGAGCTTCACCGCGCATGGCCTGACGCTGGACGTGCGCGGCCTGCCGCTGGGCAGCCAGTCCTTCTTCCAGCTCAGCCTGCAGACCGCTCCCGTGCCAGAGCCGGCCAGCGCCATGCTGCTGCTGGGCGGCCTCGCGCTGCTGGCCGCTCGCCGCAGAAACTGAAACCCCTCGCCCGGTCTCGCCGGCTGAACGCGGCGAGCATCGCCTTCGCGGGCCGGCTTGGGAGCGGCCCGGCGCTCGGCCCGAGGACCGCCAGCGCATCGGGATAATCCGGGCCTTCGCTGGCCCTGATCTCCCGACCCCGTGACCACCTCAGCCCCTGAAGGCCTCGTCCTGCGCGAAGGCCCGGCACTGCCGCCGCTCTCCCACTTCAAGCTCGCCGCGTTCGACATGGACTCGACGCTGATCAGCATCGAGTGCATCGACGAGATCGCGGCCCTCGCCGGCAAGGGCGACGAGGTGGCCGCCATCACCGAGGCGGCCATGCGCGGCGAGATCACCGACTTCCGGGACAGCCTGCGTCGGCGCCTGGCCATCCTGGCCGGCGTGCCCGCCAGCGTGCTGGACCGCGTGCTGGCCGAGCGCCTGACGTTCAACCCCGGTGCACGCGAGCTGTGCGCGGCGCTGAAGGCCGCGGGGCTCAAGCTCGTGTTGGTCTCCGGCGGCTTCACCTTCTTCACGCGGTTTGTGGCGGCCGAGCTGGGCATGGACTTCGTGCGCAGCAACGAGTTGGAGATTGCCAATGGCGCGCTCACGGGCCGGGTCGTCATGCAGGACTGGGGCGACATCTGCGACGGCGAGCAGAAGCGGCTGATGCTGCTGCAGTGCTGCGCCGCCATCGGCTGCACGCCCGCCCAGGCCATGGCCGTGGGCGACGGCAGCAACGACCTGCCCATGATGGGCGAGGCCGGGCTGTCGGTGGCCTTCCATGCCAAGCCAAAGGTGCGGGCCGCTGCGATGGTGGCCATCAACGAGGGCGGCCTGGACCGGCTGCTCACGCTGCTGCCGGCATGACCCGCCGGCCGCCTGCCCCGCCCCGCCCCAGCCTGCGCTGGCTGGCCGGGCTGGCGCTGGCGGCCGTCGCATCCGCCGTCACCGCACAGGGCGCACCGGCGCCGCTGCGCTATGTGCTGCCCACCAACCAGGCCATGCCCCTGCTGGCCATGGCCGGGTCGCGGCCGGTTGACGGCCTGCTCAAGGACATCGCCGAAACCCTGGCAGCAGGCCTGGGCCGGCCGCTGCAGTACGTGGTGCTGCCGGCCAAGCGCGCGGCCTCCGCGCTGCACCGGGGCGATGCCGACGTGCACTGCTACGTGCAGCCCGGCTGGCTGGAAGGGCAGCTGCTGTGGACGCAGCGCTTCATCACCTCGGCCGAGGTGGTGGCCGCCTCGCGTGACGCACCGGCCCTGGCCGCCCTGTCGGGCCTGGCCGGTGAACCGGTCGGCACCGTGCTGGGCTACCACTACCCCAAGCTCGACGCGGCGCTGCCCCGGGCCTTCAACCGCCAGGACGTCGTCGACGCGGACACCAACCTGCGCCGGCTGGCCGTGGGCCGGGTGCGCTATGTGCTGACCGACCGGCTGTCGCTGCAGCACTTCATCAAGCGCCACCCGGGCGCGGGCCTGCGCGAGGTGCTGGAGTTCGACCGCACGGAGCTGGGCTGCGCCGTGTCGCCCCGCGAAGCCGCGGCGCTGGAGGCGATCAACCAGGCCCTGCGCCAGATGCGCACCGAGGGCCGGCTGAACCAGATCCTGGACCGTTACCGCTGAGGCGCCGGCGGGCGGCGCCCTCCGTTCAGCGCCGCGTGCGGCGGCGGGCCACGCCGGCCACCGCGCCCAGGCCGAGCAGCATCAGCGCATAGCTCTCCGGCTCGGGCACGGGCGCGGCCACGGCCAGCACGTCGGACACGATGGGCGTCGTGTTGGACGCGGTGATGGTGGTCCAGTTGGCGCTGTCGGCCAACGCCGTCTTCAGTTGGGCCAAGGACGCGTACGGCGCGTCGATGGTCGTCGTCTGGGCCGTGAACTGCGTGTAGCGCGTGGCGTCGCTGCCCACCTTGTATTCGCGCAGCTGGATGCCGCTCAGGCCGGTCGCGGCAGTCGGGTTGTCGGAGCTGCTGTAGGTGCCGCGGTTGGAAATGGCGCCCAGGAAGGTGATGGTGGCGGGCTGGTAGTTGGTGGCGTACGACGCGGCCTGGAAGGCGTAGAGGATGTCGCCACCGCTGGAGATGTTGGACGCGCCGCCATTGAGGTTGGCCACCGTGCCGTTGGCCGTGCCGCCGGCCGCGCCGGATTTGGCAGCGTACTGGCCGTTGACGCCTGTACCGCGCAGGGCCACCGAAGTGCCAGCCGCGACATTGGCGCTGGCCGTCCAGGACCAGAAGGTCTCGGCCGCGTTGAAAACACCCGAGGAATCCGGCGACTGCCGCACGTTGGTGTCGGTGAAGTAGATCGTCGTGCCGGCGGCGATGTCGACGAAGCTGACGAAGGACCAGCCGCCCACCGTCGTGTTGCCGTTCACGCCGGTGAAGGCGAAATCGCCGTTGGTCAGCGCTGTGGCCTGGGCGGCGAATGCAGCTGCGGCCAGGGCGGAAAGGGTCAGGAAGCGCTTCATGGTTTGTCTCCGTTTATGGGGTGTGATGGACTCAGCGGGCACGCCGGCGGCGCGCAACGGCCGCCAGCGTCAACAGGCCTGGCAGCATCAGCAGTGCTGCAGCCGGCTCGGGCACGGGCGCGGTGGCCAGGACGAGGTTGTCCAGCGACACGCCGTAGTAGTCGTCACGGTTGGTGAGCGTGAAGCCGGCAATGTCGGCCGTGCCGCCCGTGCGGGCGAAGGCGAAGCGGCCATCGCTGCGGCCGCTCAGGTCCACGGCCTCGATGAGGCTGCCGTCGGTGCGGTACAGGCTCAGCGTCACCACGCCGCCGTTGACGTCACGCAGCTGGAAGCCGAGTGCCGACACCGGCGAGGCGAAGCGGGCCGAGATGGCGCCAAAACCGTCGGCTGCGCCCGCCAGCGGGCCGACGCCGAACAGCGCCGTGCCGTCGGCATCGCCGTAGTTGTAGGCGCCGAGGTTGGCGCCGGCGGCGCCGGCCAGCAGCGTCAGGCCTGCGGTGGGCGCGCCGTTGCCAAGGTCGTCGAACCAGTCCTGCGCCACCTCGCCCGGGCGCGGCGCCTTGGCGATGGCCAGCTCCTGGCCGTCAAAGCGCTCGCCGAACTGCACGCCGCCGCTGGTCAGCAGGCCGTCAATGGGCACGCCATCAGCAAGCTCGGAGAAGCTGATGACCGGGCCGCTGAGCGAGGTGTAGTTGAGCTCGCTGGTGGCCGCAGCCTGGGCCGTATGCTGGGATGTAGCGGCGATGAGGCTGAACGCAAGCGCAGCCAGCGTGTGGTGTTTGAACTTCATGGTGATCTCCTGGTGTCTCACTGGCCGCCGACGACGGTGACGTTGTCGAAGTTCGCAGTGACGGTGGCGCTGTTGCTGCCGGACGAGAGCGCCAGGCCCACGTAGAGCGTCGGCACGCTGACGGTCAGATTGGTGGTTTCAGACCAGGTGACGCCGTCGGTCGATGCGGCCGAATACACCGCGTTGCCGCGCCGCTCCACCCTCACCCACACCGGCAGCGACGAGGCCGAGAAGCTGCCGATGTTGGATTTGTTGTTGCCGTTGATGGCCGCCCTGATGGCCCCGGTGGACGCGTAGCGAGCCGTCCAGGCGTAGGCCGGCGTTCCGGTCAGGCCGTTCATCGCCACGACGCCGGCGCGCGCGGAGTCCGCAGTGCCGCCCTGGGTGACGACCCGTGCCGTGAAGCTGAAATTGCCCGTCAGCGCGCGGTACTTGAAGTTGAAGGCATAGGGCGCGCCGGTGTTGATCACGCCGGCACCCGACATCGTGTAGGTGCCCGTGGCCTGCACATAGCTCGCGGCCGGCGACGGCGCAGTCACCGCCGGGCTCAGCACCAGCTCGTTGCCGCCGTTGGCGTCGCAGGGCAGCGTCGGCGTGCAGGCGGTGCCCGGGATCAACGGCGCCGGGTTCGGGCCCGGTGCGGGGCTCGGGGGTGGCGGAGGCGGCGGCGGTGTGGGCGTCGGGCTCGGCGCCGGGGTCGGCGTGGGCGCGGGGCTGGGCGCGGGCGAGCTCGGCAGCGGCGCAGGCAGCGGGCCCTGCACGGCAAACATGCCGATGCGGCCGGCGCCGGCCGAGGCCTGCACGGCGCCGCGCGTGGCGTCCGCCGTGCGCAGCGTGTAGGCATAGGGCGGCACCCAGTTCTGCTTGACGGGCAGCCCTTCGCAGCCCTGCAGCTGCACGTCTATGACGCCCGTCATGGGCTTGCCCAGGTCGTCCTTGTCGCTGATGAAGCGGTGGCCCGAGCTGCGGAAGCTGAGGGCATCCTTGCCGCCGGCCAGCTTGCCGCAGACCTCCTTGGGCTTGAGGCCGGTGAACTCGTAGAAGTTGTTCTCGGCGATGACGTCGGACTGGTAGCGCACGTCCAGGCCGGAGGCGAACTTCTTGTCGGCGTCGTCGGTCGTCGTGCTGCCGGTGATGAGGTTGTTGTACATGTGCAGCTGGCCGAAACGCACCAGCGGCAGGCGGCTGTAGGGGTGGTCCCACCAGTTGCCGGTCATCGTCACGTGCAGGCGGCCGGCATCGCTCCAGGCGCGGCCGGAGTCGCCGTTGCCCACCAGCGTGGTCTTGTGGTGCTTGGTGAAGATGCTGCTCGACACCGTCACGTAGTCGCTGCCGCGGATGATGTCCAGCGCGCCGTCGTGGCGCGTGTCGCTGGCCAGCGAGTCGGGGGTGTCTCCGTCGCTGATGGTGACGTGGTCGACCCAGATCTGCTGGGCGCGTGTGATGGCGATGCCGTCCATGTAGGCATTGCCGCTGTCCTCGGGGTTGACGTCCCAGGGCGTGTCCAGCGCCAGATTGCGCAGGATGATGTTGCGCGTCCAGGTCGGGAAGAGCTCAGGGTCCTTGCCGGCCGCGACCCAGGCCTTGAAGTCGGCCTCGGCGCCGGCCGACGTCGTGGCGGCCTCGATGCCGATCAGGATCTGCGTGCCGGTGATGCGCGCCGGGCGGCCGTTGCTGTCGTTGATACCCACCAGCGTGGTGTTGGACGGGATGGAGAAGCTGCCACCGTTCTTCTGGTCCAGAAAGCCCGTGTACTCCTCGAACACCGTGTTGTTGTTGCGCCAGCGGAAGTCGATGTGGCCGACGATGCGGATGATCTTGGGCTCGTTCTTGGCCTCGCGCAGCGCCGCCAGCAACTGCTCCTTGTTGAACACCGTGTAGACACGGTTGGCCGCGGCCGACGAGCCGCCGGTGACCCGCACCTTGCCCTTGCGCGACTGCCCGTGCCAGCCGATGTCCGGCGCGGTCTCGCGCTCGAAGCTCAGCACGCCGTTGGTCGGGTCGACGGTGGCGAACTGCCAGGCCGGCAGGCGCGGTGCGGCGCGGTAGTTGGCGGGGTTGTGCAGGCCGCTGATCGTCGTCGGCGCGGTGTAGTTGCGCGTGCCGATGTCGAACAGCAGCGGCGCGGTCGTGTCGGTCAGGCTCTTGGCGTCGATGACCGGTGCAGGCGGCGGAGTGACGGGCCGCGGGTCGCGGGCTGCCAGCGCCTTGACGGTGGGGGAGTCCGTCGCGGTGGTGGCGTCGGCTCGGGAGGCCGTGGCCTGGTCGGCGGACTGGGGCGACGCGAAGTTCGCCGGGTTCTCCTGGCCGCCGCCGCAGGCCAACAGGCCGAGCGAGATGGACGAAGCCAGCAGGCCCCGCTTGGGCTTGCTTGAAATCATTGAAACGTCTCCTGGACGCGCTCTGGCGGCGCGCGATTGGTTGTGCATGACCGCCCCCGGCCGAGCGCCGCGACAGGCAGGCACAGGCCCACCCGGCACCCGACCCGGCAGGGGTCAGGCGCGCAAAGCGCACAGCAGTCAGAGGGCGGGGAATCGGCGGCAGGCCGAGAGGGGCTTGGCGCCCGCGCAGCACCGGCTCGCGAGGGCGTCAATCAGGGGAGCGGGCACAGCAGGCGCACCGCACTGCGTCGGCTGACGAGACCCCGGAAGCCCGGCGGCATCCAGAAATGAACTCGGTTCAGCGAGCAGCTGGAACAGTGTTTCGTTTTCGCATCCCTAGGTCAACGCCGGGCTATCCCTGAGGGCATTGATACAGGGGGGCGGGGCAACCCTTGTCAGGCCTCAGCGGGCAGCACGGTGACCTGCTGGCCGTCGAAGGACACGACCTGACCCGCGCGCATCTTGGCTGTCTTGCGCAGCTCGACCTGGCCGTCCACCTTGACCTCACCGGCCGCGATCAGCACCCGCGCCCGGCCGCCGCTTTCGACCAGGCCGGTGGCCTTCAGCAGCTTGTCGAGCTCGATGTAATCGCCGCGGAGTTGGAGTTCAAGCATGGGGATTCTTCAGAGCCGATTCGCGGATGGCGGTCAGCGTGGAGCGGGAGGTAGAGACGTCCGAAGACAGGCGCAGGTGCAGCAGCGCCGGCTTGCCCGCCGCGATGGCCGCGTCAAGCGCTGGGCCGACCTGTTCGGTGCTCTCCGCCTTGAACGCTGCGAAGCCGAACGCCTCGGCGAGCCTGGCGAAGTCGGGGTTGAACAGGTCGCTGCCCGACACCCGGCCCGGGTACTCGCGCTCCTGGTGCATGCGGATGGTGCCGTAGGTGCCGTTGTCGACGACGACGACGAGCAGCTTCTTGGCGCCATAGCCGGTGGCCGTGGCC
>Ga0187844_10000187_pt1 | contig 47002 bp, 46 predicted proteins | sample SpaLakP09_SKY_50_FD_134517 | JGI IMG/M metagenome (GOLD analysis project Ga0187844, IMG submission 134517) | Oligotrophic lake water microbial communities from Sparkling Lake, Wisconsin, USA - SP09_SKY_50 | ecosystem: Environmental > Aquatic > Freshwater > Lake | place: USA: Sparkling Lake...
CGCGCCCCGGGGCGCGAGGAAACCTCGCTTGCGATGCGCGACAAAGAAATCAGCGGCGATTTTCTGGCGCGATCGCCCTTGCGCACTGGCCCAGGCGATATCGCGAATGGCCGCGACGCACCCGTGTGCCGTCAGGCCATTTCCTCGACAGCCTCGCCGGCCAGCGCGACTTCGGTCTCGGCAGCCACCTTGGCTTTCGCCGTCGCTTCGTCGACTTCGGAAACCATGTCGCCCAGACCGATGACAACCGTGATATTCGGCGTCCAGTCCTTGCGGTCGGTACTGACATCGGCAAAGGTGGTCACCGTTGCGGTGTAGCCCTGCGCCCGGAGATCGTCGGCGAGCCGTTGCGCGCGCGGCTCCAGCGCGGCTTGCGGATTGTCTTCGGTGATGTCGAGCACCAGCCTGGTCTCGAATTCTTCCTTGCCTTTCTGGATGGCCGCTTGCATGGCCTTGAGCTGCTTGTTCGCAAGCGCGACGAGCTTGCTGTACTTCGATTCTTCCTGGCTGGCGCGCAGTGCCTTGGCGGCGTTGACGATTTCGGTGCGGTCCACGAACATGATTGCCTTTCGGAGGTGGAGAGAAAAAACGCAGGCGCCGTACGGCCTTGGCATGAGCCAGATTTCCGGTTGCGGCGAGCACTGTATAAATATACAGTAGTCATCAGCGAACCGGCAAGCGGTAAAGAGGCGGAGTCGTAATCTCGGGAGTATTCAGCGGGACCGGGCACCTGACCGGCTCACTGAATGTACGCCTTCAAACCTTCGGCGAGCGCGGCGAAAGTCACTGCACAGCGCGCGCTTTCGCGCAGGTCCTCGTGCATGGCGATCCAGGTATCCATCTTCAGCGAGAATTCGCTCCGTAGCACGCGTACCAGCGCTTTGTCCCGTGCGGCCAACGCCGATTGGCAAACGCCAATGCCCAGGCCCGCTCGGATGACCCCTAACTGGGCGAGGTCGCTGTCGGCACGGAACGCAAGGGCCGCGCGCGAGAACATCGGGAATTGATCGAGCAGTCGGCGAATGTACGCGTTCTCGTGGTCAAAGCCGATGAGCGTGTGGTGGGATAACGCTTCCAGCGATTTCGGCGTGCCATGCGCGGCCAGATAGCGTTTGTGGGCATGTAAACCAAGTTCGATACCGCCTACGCGCTTGGCGACCAATGCGTCCTGCGTGGGCCGGAGCATGCGCACCGCGATGTCCGCCTCGCGATGCAACAGATCGTCCACCTTGTTCGACAGAACGAGCTCAATGATCAGTTCCGGGTACTCATTTCTCAGCTTGGCGAGGATCGGCGGCAGTACTTCTACGCCAATCACCTCGCTGGCGCTCAGGCGCACCGTGCCGCGAACCCCTGAGCCGTGGCTGCTGGCCACTCGGAGGATCGCCGCGGAGGTAGCGGCCACGCTGGCCGCATAGGGCTTGAGTTCGAGTGCAGCCGACGTGGGCGCGAAGCCATCGAACGAGCGCGTAAAAAGCTTCAATGCCAACGCCGATTCAAGGCTATCGATGTGGCGACCGACGGTCGGTTGGGTCAGACCCATCGCGCGCCCCGCCGCCGACAGCGAACCAGTCTCCAGCACCGTCAGAAAGGTGCGGTACCACTCCCAGTTCGGTTCGCTTTGCGTCATGGTATGCATTTTTCTATAGCGGCGATGCGATTCTAGGCAATTTTCGTTTGCCCGTCCATTTGGCAATCTACGGCTTCCAACGGCGCAATCCATCGAAATCCCAGGAGAACCGTCATGTCGAAAGTAGCCCTGTTCGGCGCCGCAGGCGTCATCGGTCAAAGCATCGCCGCCGCTCTCAGTCGCGAGGGGCGTTCCTATCGCGTGGTCGGCCGGAGCGAACCCAGCCTGCGCGAGGCGTTCGGCGCCGACCCGCTCGCCGAGATCGTCACGTGGAACCCGAACTCGCCCGCGTCGGTGCAGGCGGCGGCCGAAGGCATCGAGACGCTCGTGTACATGGTCGGCGTGAACTACTGGCAGTTCGAACTGCATCCCGAACTGATGCAAAAAACGATTGAGGGCGCCGTCGCGGCGGGGGTCAAGAACATCATCCTTATCGGCACCGTGTACCCATACGGCAGGGCAAGATCCAATCCGGTGCGCGAGGACCACCCGCGAGAGCCGCACACGTTCAAGGGCCGCATGCGCAAGGCGCAGGAAGACTTGCTGATGCAAGCGCATAAAGCCGGCCGCATCAACGCGACCGTCCTGCGCTTGCCGGACTTCTACGGCCCGGGCGTGGAAGCCAGCCTGCTGCACCGCGCAGCGCTGGCGGCGGTGAATGGCGGCACCGCAGACATGGTCGGGCCGATCGACTGCCCGCACGAGTTCGTCTTCGTGCCCGACGTGGGACCGGTCGTCGCCCGGCTGCTCGATACGCCCGCTGCGTTCGGAAAGATCTGGAATTTGGCCGGTGCGGGCGTCACGACGCAGCGCGAGCTGGTGTCGGAGATGGAGCGGCTGACGGGCAGAAAGCTCAAATTGCGCGTGGCGGGCAAGACGATGCTGCGCCTGATCGGTCTGTTCAACCCATTCATGCGAGAGATGGTGGAGATGAACTATCTGATGACCGAGCCGTTGATCATGGACGATTCAGCGCTGCGGCAACTGATCGGCCCGATTCGCAAGACGTCCTATCAGGAAGGCATCCGGCAGACACTGGCAGCTGTGGCGAGGACCGGCGCCCTGGCGACTGCAGCGTGAGGGAGGTTGAGCTTTCGATTGCCATTTACGGCGGCGGGATCACAGTGGACCGCATGCCGGCAAAATCCTCGCTTAAGCGAGAGCAGGTATCCTATGCGTCCCACCTACAGCGTCTAGCGCCAGATGGACGCCCACCTCCACATCCGCCAACTCGCCGGCCACGGCCGCGGCCCGTTTGACTTCGACGTACTCAGCGGACGGTGCACGACCCTATCGGGCCCATCGGGATCTGGAAAGAGTCTGCTGTTGAGGATGATCGCGGATCTGATTCCGAGTACGGGCGACGTCCGCATCGGCAGCATGTCTCGCGACAGCCTCAGTGGGCCGGCCTGGCGTCGCCAGGTTACATACGTTGCCGCGGAATCCGGCTGGTGGGCCGACGATGTTCTCAGCCATTTCGATACCTGCACGCCGTCGGCGCTGGCGCCGCTACTGGTCAAGCTGCGTCTGCGCACCGATATCCTGACCGCGCACGTCAGCCATCTCTCGACCGGAGAGCGCCAACGACTGGCGTTGCTGAGAGCAATCGTCCTCGGTCCACGGTTCCTGCTACTGGATGAACCGACCTCGGGCCTCGATGAGGATTCCACCTTGGCGGTGGAAGCACTACTGAAGGGGCTGATGGCCGACGGGACCGGATTGCTTGTCGTCACGCACAGTCCTGAACAGGCCATCCGTTTGCAGGGCGATCGCGTTCGTCTTTGCGCCACCGGCCTTGAGAGGGTCTCCGCATGAATCCCATTTTGCTTACCTCAGTAGACCTGGTTCTAGCGAGCCTGCTTATCGTCGCCGGAGCTGCCCTGTCGGTGGCGTTGTCCCTGGGGATCCATCGCATGCTGCTGCTCGGCGCAGTTCGCATGGTTGTGCAATTGCTTCTCGTCGGCCTGGTGTTGCGCGCCGTATTCGCCATCGCATCTCCCTGGATCACCCTCCTGCTCGTCGTTGCAATGATTCTTGCCGCGGCCCGCGAAGCGGGAAGCCGGCAGGAGCGGCGTCTGGACCGTCGCTGGCAATTCCTCTTGGGGCTGGCCACGGTGAGCGCCCCGACAATCCTCATTACCGTACTGGCCCTGGTGACAGCGCTGCGCCCTTCCCCTTGGTACGACGCTCGCCACGCCATCCCACTGGCCGGCATCATCCTTGGCAATGCGATGAATGCAGCGAGCCTGACGTTGCAGACGACGTTCAATGCCGCCTGGTATCAACGTCAGGCCATCGACGCGCGGCTGGCACTTGGTGCCGACCGGCAGACCGCGCTCCGCCCGATTCTGCGGCAGGCAGTTCGAAGTGGACTGCTACCGACCATCAACACGATGGCCGCCGCCGGCATCATTACCCTTCCAGGGATCATGACCGGCCAGATCCTGGCGGGTATGGACCCGATCGAGGCAGCTCGTTACCAGATTCTGCTGATGTTCCTGCTATCAGGGGGAAGCATTCTCGCAGTTGTATTAGCCGCATGGCTAGCGCTATGGCGGCTGACGGATTCACGCCACCGACTGCGTCTGGACAGACTTGAAGCGCGGTAGTGCGATCGCTCCCCTCCGCCTTTCGGTTGCCCCCCCGGGGCGCATAGGAGGACGTGGCCGGCCGGCATGAATCGGTCGGCTAGAGGCTTCCCGGGCTCCTGAACAACTTTCTGGCACCTGCGCTAAAGTCTTAGCTTTTTCAGCCGATGACATGGTAGGCCAGATTTTATGCTTGCATTCCATTTGTTATTCGTTGAGGCCTGCCGACGTTACATACGTGCTTGGCTAAATGTTCCAGAGTGTTCAACTTTTTAAAAGTAGATCCAGAAAGGAAAAGAGGTGAACCAGAAATTCGAAGAGGTGCGAATAGAGGAACTGGCTACATCAGCTGCCGAAGAGGTAGATGCGCTCCCATTCGGCGTAATCGGATTTACGCTGGACGGGACTGTTACCGTCTATAACGCCACCGAGTCGACAAACGCGGGCTTGAGTCCGAAGCGAGTGCTAGGCAAGCATTTTTTCGAAGAAGTCGCGCCGTGCATGAACAACTTCATGGTTGCGCAACGATTCGACGACGCGGACGAGCTCGACGACATCATTCCCTACGTCCTGACCTTGCGCATGCGCCCGACGCCGGTACGGTTGAGGCTGCTGAAAGCGCACGGCTGCGCGACCCGCTTTGTCCTGATCGAGCGGAGGACAGCAAATTGAGCGGGCCGAATACCGACAAGAACGACGTGGAGTCCGAGTACGAATCCTTGCTCTCATTCATGTATCTATCGCCGGTCGGGATTGTTCGCTGCGACAAATCTGGCCGCGTTGACATGATGAATCCGCTTGCCGCGCAACTGCTCATGCCTCTGGTAAAGGGCGGGAACATCGAGAATATTTTCGACAGCCTTGCGTCGGTGGCCCCAGAGCTGCGCCATCTGGTGGCCAGTTTCGAAGCGGAGCGGGGGCCTGTGTGTGAAAACCATCGGGTTTTCGTAACCCCGGCCAAGGATGGCGCAGTCGTCCTGGCATGTTCCATCATCAAAGTGAATGTGGATGTGCTGATGATGGTGTTGACGGACATTTCCCGCCAGGTTGCCGCTGAGCGCCGAGCACGACAAACCGAGTCATGGCTTGCCGGAATCTATACCGGCGTCAACGATTTTGCGTTTTTTACGCTCGATGCCCACGGCTGCATCGATAGCTGGAATCCATCTGTTGAGCGCTTGACGGGTTTTCGTGAGGCGGAAGTTGTCGGGCATACGCTGTCGCGCTTTTATGCCAACGACGAGATTGTTTTGCACCGTTCACCCGAGCACATCGCGCTGACGCGCGAAGATGGTTGGCACGTAGAGGAGTTCTGGTGCGAATCGAAAGCGGGTCGGCGCTATTGGGGGCAAGTTCTCGTTTCTGTGCTTCGTGAGGAGGACGACGAGATTTCCGGGTATTCGGTGGTGTTGAGGGATATTACGGAACGAAAAGTTCACAGCGACAACCTCGCGCGGCTTCTTACAACAGATCACCTGACCGGCGTAACGAACCGCGCTCACTTCTTTGAAATCGGGGAGTCCGAAGTTGCACGGGCCGAACGCCACGGCCGGGCATTGTCGCTGGTTATGCTGGACGCCGACCACTTCAAGCGGATCAATGACACGGGCGGCCATCAGGCTGGCGACGAGGTTTTGAAGCGGATTGCTGGTGAAGCAAAAGCGCTTCTGGGAAGGTCCGACATTGTCGCGAGACTCGGAGGAGAGGAATTCGTCCTGCTGCTTCCGTCCACCACAGCAGAGGAAGCAATGGCGGTCGCGGAGCGACTGCGCATCGCCGTCGAGCAAGCACTTATTGACACGGCTGTCGGACAATTCAAAGCGACTATCAGTCTTGGCGTAGCGAGTCTCGGTGATGAAAACCCGACACTGCAAGCCCTGTTGGCTGCCGGTGACCGCGCCCTCTATGCCGCAAAACAAGCGGGGCGAAATTGTGTGCGCGGCGCCACTGCGGGGCCGAAGGACGTAGCGCTTTCTGTCAGAGAAGAAGGCACCCGCTCCAACTCCACGGGTGCCGGGCCACGGCGCCGGTAGGTGCAATCCCAAACAGAAAATAGAAACGGCGCAAAGAGAAATGGCTTCTTTCAAGATTCATGGCCACGACGCTGTGGCCAGTCAATCGAATAGATGTTCTGGATGCAAGGACACGAAACCCTTGCCAGTTGAGATCGATTTCGCATTTCAGCCAATCGTCGACGTGAATGCCAGAGCGGTGTTCGCGTACGAGGCGCTGGTACGCGGTGCAAACGGGGAATCTGCGCATTCGGTGCTATCGCAAATCGACGATGCAACGAAATACCAGTTCGACCAACAGTGCCGGCAGACTGCAATCGCCAGTGCTGCGGCGTTAGGTCTGGACGCGTTTCTGTCAATCAATTTCATGCCCAACGCGGTCTATCGGCCGGAGGTCTGCATACGAAGCACCCTGGACGCGGCGCAGGCGAATGGTTTCCCGATTGAAAGAATCATCTTCGAGACGGTCGAGGGTGAACATCTTGCGGACCGAAATCACCTGGTCGATATTTTTAGAGCCTACAAGGAATACGGCTTTCTCACTGCAATCGATGATTTTGGGTCGGGCTACTCGGGACTTGCGCTTCTGGTAGATTTTCAGCCCGACATCATCAAGCTCGATATGGGACTTCTCCGCGGCATCGACACTGACAGCGTGCGTCAGCGCGTCGTGCGAAGTGTCATATCGATGTGCCACGACCTCGGCATCCGCGTGGTTGCGGAAGGCATCGAAACCAAAGGCGAGCGTGATTTCTTTGTTGCGCATGGAGTGCGTCTGATGCAAGGCTATTTTTTCGCAAAACCGGCTTTTAAAGCGATTCCAACCATCGATGAAATGTTGTACTCCGCCTAGCGGGATTGCGCGGGCGGGTCATGGAGTCAGCCCAGAAGGAAAACTGCGGCCCGATGCCGGGACCAGATCGAAACCCGGCTGTACAGTTCTCACAGCCAGTAACGCATCATGCTGCTCATCCGCCCGAGGGCGAGGGCTTGTTTGAGGGTCCTATGAGGGGAATCTTCCACTCAAATGACTAATAGAAAGATAATGGACCCCTCGCTGTCTCGCCTTAACACCTCATGACACCCCTGGATATTCAATTGTTGCTGACCGCCCTCGTCAGCGTACTCGTGCTCGTCGCGCTCATCGTGTCGCGAATCAAGATGCACCCGCTCTTGGCGCTGCTCATCGTTTCCATTGGCGTCGGCTTCGCAACTGGCATGGCCCCGGAAAGCATCGTCAAGCATCTAGTCGATGGTGCAGGCAAAACGCTCGGCGCGGTGGGTGTAGTGATTGCGCTCGGCGCCATGCTCGGCAAGATTCTTGCCGATGCCGGGACCACAGAGCAGATTGCAGATGCGATTCTGAAGCGCACTTCGGATCGGATGATCCCGTGGGCGATGACACTGGTGGCCTTTGTCGTCGGCATTCCCATGTTCTTCGAAGTCGGTCTGGTGGTGATGCTGCCGTTGATCTTCAGTGTCGCCCGCAAACTGGAGAGCAACAGCCGCTTCAAGGGTTCGGCCTATGTCTATGTGGGGGTCCCGGTCATTTCCGCGCTGGCCGCCATGCATGGCATGGTGCCGCCCCACCCCGGTCCGCTGACGGCCATCGCCAGTCTGAAAGCATCCGTGGGGCCCACGATGCTGTACGGCTTTATCGCGGCGATTCCCGCCATGATTCTTGGCGGTCCACTTTACGGCGCCCTCATTTCGCCTCGCATGAATACCCGGCCCGATCAGGCTCTCCTGGACCAGTTCACCCTCCCGGAGAAAGCGGCTGCCGCCCGGCAGCCCGGCGTCGGGACCGGCGTGCTCGCAGCATTGCTGCCCGCGATCTTGATGCTCGCGCATGCGATTGCCGAAACGGTGATGCCCAAGGGGAGCGCCGTGCTGCACGCGGCAAGCTTCCTCGGCAATCCGTTGATCGCCATGTTGCTGGGCGTGATGTTCGCGATTGTGGCGCTGGTGCTCTCGCGCGGCGGCGATGCCGAGAAACTGCGCGGCGCGCTGGGCAGCAGCCTCAAGCCGATTGCCTCGATCATCATGATCATCGCGGGCGGCGGCGCGTTTCAGCAGATGCTCACCAGCGCTAAAGTGGGCGACGCCATCGTACATCTGACGCAGCAACTCGCATTCCCGCCGCTTATCCTTGGCTGGCTGATCGCGATGCTGCTATCGGTCTCGACCGGGTCGGCCACCGTTGGCATCGTCGGCGCCGCGGGCCTGCTGGCACCGCTCGCCGGCAGCGATCCGAGCCTCAATCTGCCACTGCTCGCATTGTCGATCGGTTGCGGATCGCTGTTCTTCAACTACGCCAATCACGCGGGTTTCTGGATGGTCAAGGAATCGTTCGGCATGACCATGAGCGAAGCGACAAAGACCATCTCTGTGGTCCAGTCGATCGTTGCGGCTGTCGGACTGATCATGGTGCTGATCCTCAATGCCGCGATTCCCGTGCATTGAATGACGGGCGGCGGGTCCCTACGTTGCATTCCATGCGCGTTTTGAGCCGGCATGCGCGCTGCACTCGCCCCCGTAGCCGCCGCGCGAACCCGCTTCACCTGCGCTAGCTGGCTGCCGGGGGTGCCGCGGTGGACCCGCGCACCACCAGCTCCGGCCGTAATTCGACGACGACGCTGGCGGTAAGTGGTTTGGCGATCCGGCGCAGCAGCAGCTCTGCGGCCTGCTCGCCCATGTCGTGTACGGGGATGCGGATGGTGGTAAGCGGCGGCGTCAGCGCATCGACGAACGGCATGTCGTTGTGACCGACGATGGAAACGTCATCCGGGCAGCGGATGCCGTGCTCGCGCAGATAGTCGTAGCACCCCATCGCCACCAGGTCATTGCCAGCGGCGATGGCGGTCAGGCTCGGCAAGGCTTCAAACAACTGCGCGCAGGCCTTGCGACCTGCTTCGCGGCCATAGCTTTCCGCCTCGACGACCACATACTGGGCGCGGCGCAGGCGATGCCGCTTCACTGCATGCAGGAAGCCCTCCCGGCGCGACTCGCCTGTCGACGTACTGGCCGGGCCGGCGATATGCCCGATGCATCGATGGCCCAGCGACACCAGGTGATCGACCGTCAGCCCCATGGCCAGCGCACTGTCACTCACTACGCATGACGCCCTTCCCGTGGGTTCGCCGCGATTGACCATCACCACGGGGATGCCCACCTTCACGCAGTAGTCGAGCAGCGGATCGTCGCGCTCGGCTGTCGCCAGGATCAGCCCTTCCACCTGGCGAGCCAGCATCTGGTCCACGACGAAGCGCTGGCGCGCGCGCTCGGTGCCGGCATTCACGACGATCGGTACATAGCCCATCCGTGAAAGCACCGATTCGATGCCCGCCAGGATTGGCGGGAACACCGGGTTGGCGATATCGGGAAGGATCACCCCGACCAGCCCGGAGCGCTGCGTGCGCAGCCCGGCTGCGATGCGGTTGGGGCGGAAACCGCGCGCCTCGGCCAACTTCAGGATACGAGAGGCCACCTCTTCGGCCACCAAGTGGCGCGTTGCCGGGTTCATCACACGCGACACCGTGGAATAATGCACGTCGACCTCCGCGGCAAGGTCTTTGATGGTCACGCGTTTGCGCTCGGACATGGGACGGCGGACGCCAGGCTGGTTCATTGAGGTCCGCCATTCTAGCGTCTGCCGTGCCTGCACCCTTCACTCCCCGGCGCGCACGCCCGACTGCCTGACCACCGGCGCCAGCTTGACGATTTCGGCCTGGATATAGCTGGCAAACTCCTGCGGGGTACTGGGTCGGGGTTCCGCGCCCTGCGCTGCCAGGCGCTCGCGCACGTCCGGCGCCGCCAGCGCCTTGCCGATTTCGGCGTTGATCGCGTTGACGATCTCCTTGGGCGTCGAAGCTGGCGCGAGCACGCCAAACCAGGAGTCGAAGGCATAGTGCGGCAGCCCGGACTCCGCCACGGTTGGGACATCGGGCAGCGCGGCGGCCCGTTTGGGCGTGGTCACCGCCAGCGCGCGGAGCTTGCCCTGGCGGACAAATGGCATCGCCGACACGGTCGGCGCGAACATCATGTCGCCGCGCCCCGCCATCACATCGGTCAATCCTTCACCCGTGCCCTTGTATGGGATGTGCATGATGTCGATGCCCGCCTGGATCTTGAACATCTCGCCGCTCAGGTGCGTGGAACTGCCCGATCCGGCCGAATTGAAATTCATCGCACCCGGCCTGGCCTTGGCCGCCGCGACAATGTCGCGGACCGACTTGTACTGGCTGGCCGCATTGACCACCAGCACATTTGGGACCGACGCCACCAGCGATACGGGCGCGAAGTCCTTCACCGTGTCATAAGCCAGCTTCGGATAGAGCGTGGCGTTAATGGCGTGCCCCACGGACACCAGGATCAGCGTGTAGCCGTCAGGGGCCGACTTGGCAACCGTAGTGGCGCCCAGTGTGCCGCCCGCGCCCGGACGGTTGTCGACGACGACCTGCCAATGGCCGCCCTCCCCCATCTTGGTGGCGATGATGCGCGCCAGGATGTCGGTGGCGCTGCCAGCGGAAAACGGCACCACCAGCCGGATCGGCTTGGCAGGAAACTGCGGCTGCGCGCCAGCCATTGTCGGTACAGCCACCGCTGCCGCCAGCGCGAACGCGGCAAGGGGCTGGAGCGTACGGGGGCGGAAAAGCTGTCGAATCATGATGGTCTCCTCGCAACAGTGACGTGTCGTGGCGTCAGAAGAAATGCCGCATGCCGAGCGCAAACGTCTGCGGATCGGCGCCGGCCTTGACGCCAAGCTCGTTGATGGCAAAGTCGTAGATCGCGTTTTTCTTGTTGTTGATGCGGCTGTAGTAGGCAAATAGCGCCGTCCGCTTTGAAAGCGGATAGTCGTAGCCCACGGTGAACTGCATGGCACCGGTTTCCGGGCCGCTTCGGAAGAAGCCGATCGTGTCAGTGGACGATCCGGTCCCGTTCGGTGCGAAGGCAAAGCCCACGCGAACGCTGCCTGGGCCGAGCTTCTGCACCAGGGACGCGTAGTAGCCGTTGCGCTGCAGATCCCCGGTATCGGTGCGGTAGTGCAGATGTTCGTAGACCGCAGCGATACGGGTGCCCGGCAGTAACTGGTAGGCCAGCGCCACCTTCAGGGCATCGTCGTTGCGCCCGGCCGCCTGGTAATGCTGGTGGATTTCGTATGCGAGCGTCGCGCTAAGCGGCCCCTGGTCGTAGACCAGCGCCGCCGAGTACAGCGCCGGGTTCCTCGGGACGGTGGTCTTCTCCTCCGGCAGCCCCCAGCCCAGCCACAGGCTGGCACCCCAGAGCTGGGGCGAGCGGTACTGCACGATGTTCTTCTGGCGCCGGTCGAAGGAACTGGTGTCCTGCACGTTGTCGGAGCTGGACGTCGATCCGTTGCCAATCAGCGCCATGTAGCCAGCCGTTGTTGGGTAGTACGGATCGTAGCTGGCGGTTGATTCGGTGTAGGGCGTCTGCCAGTGCCCCATGAACACCAGGCCGTAGTCGCCCTGCAGTCCCACACGGGAGTTGCGCCCCGCGATCTGCCCCTGGCCGGTATCGAGCGAGACATTGCTTTCGATCTGCCAGACGGCCTTGAGCGAGCCAAACAGATCCTCCTCGCCCCGAAACCCGAACACCGAGCGGTTGTTGGTCAGCCGCGCCCTGCCGCCAAGCCTGGTGCCATCGGTGGACGTGCTGGCACTGGAGTACTCGATGGCCGTATTGAGCCGGCCGTAGATGGTGACGCTGTTTTCTGCCATGGCCGGCGCTACAACGCCGGCCGACATCAGCGCCAGCGGCGCCAGACGGCGACGTTGGAAAGTTCTTCTTTGCATCCTGGGTCTCCTCCTTTGTTATGGGTCGTGGCGGACGACGCGGATCTGCAAACGTTTGCAGATCCGCTAAAAAAACTATGGCACGGCGCGCGGCGGATACGGCATGGCCAGCAGCAGCATGGCTGGCAGGTTGGACGGATTGGATACCTGGCGGGCTTCCCCCGGCGCCAGCCGCACGGAGTCGAGCCGCCCCAGGGTGACGGTCTCCGACGGGGTGCGGATACAGACCGTGCCTTCCAGCACGACATAGTGCTTCTCAACGGGCGACGCATCGAGCGACGTATGGCAGCCCGGCAGGATCACTGAGACGCCCATCCACAGCGCCTCCGACGGCCCCGCCTCGTGCCCTTGCAGCCGCAGGCAATGCATGCCGTCGTGGTTGGCCGGATGGTAGGCCGGTGCCTCGGCAAATCGGGTCGTGTTCATGGCGTCAGCACCACGCGTTCGGGGGCGCCCTGCAGCACCGCGCGATAGGCGTCCTTGGCGTCGGCCAGCGCATAGGTATAGTCGGGCAGCACCGGAAACGGCTTGAGTTGCCCGGCGGCGAACATCGGCGCCAGGGCGTCGAGGATCTTGGCGCAGGCCTGGCTGTCCATTGCCAGCGTGTCCACGCCCACATAGGTGTGCTGCCCCCGGTAGAACGCGAAGATATCGAAGGGCACAGGCTTCTCGATGGTCGAGATGAAGATCTGCGTGGCGCCAATCGCCATGGCCAGGTTGGCCTGCTCGAAATAGGGGCTGCCCACCGTGTTGTAGACGATGTCCGCGCCATGGCCGCCGGTTTCATCGCGCACCACCTCGGCAATGGCTTCCCGGCTGGCATCGATCATGCGCACCGCGCTACTGGCGTGGCCACGGTACGGCTCCGACTTGCGTTCCACCGCGAACACCCGTGCGCCGAGCGCGGTGGCAATCTGGATCGTGGCCTGGCCAACCTTGCCATTGCCGCCGGCGACCAGCACCACGTCGCCCGCCTTGGGCATGCCGGCGCGGCGCAGGCCTTCATAAGCCGTAATGAACGGCACGCCCACGGCACCGGCTTCGATCAGCGAGATGGCGTGCGGCTTGGCGCGCACGGCCTCCGCGCCGATGCGCAGGTACTTGCCGTGCGTACCGTCGCGGCGAATGCCAAGCTCGCCGCCACTGCCCCACACTTGCTGCCCGATCAACTGGCCAGGGCCATCGATAACGACGCCTGCGTAGTCGCGTCCCGGCGTACGTGGCCAGACGGCATGCGGCATCAGGCCGAGCGTGGCCTTGACGTCGCTGGGATTCACGCCCGCGCTAACCACTTCGACAATGCACTCGCCCGCGCCTGCCTCTGGCCGCGGCATCCCGACCAGCGACAGCTCGAGCGCGTCGATGGTCGAAGCTTTCCGTTGAACCTGAATGGTGTTCATGATGTATGGATGATCAGTAATGTTTAAAAAGTGCGCGGCGCTCAGGCTTCGCGCAGACCCAACTGCGCGCGCGCCTCGGATGCCGATGCGATCGCTCCGCCCAGCGACTTGACGATGTCCCGCGCCTTGGCCACCAGCGCAGCATTGCTCGGCGCCAGCACGCCTTTTTCCAGGTAGATGTTGTCTTCCAGGCCCACTCGCACGTGGCCGCCGGCCAGCCAGGCCTGCGCGACGATCGGAAACTCGGCCCGGCCGACGCCGAACGCGGACCATTGAGCACCTGCCGGTAGCATGTTGCGGGCATAGAAGATCGTCTCGGGCGTGGCCGCGAAGCCATACTTCACACCGAGCACGAAGGTCCACAAACCCGGGCCCTCGAGCACCCCCTCACGCATGAAGTCGAGCGCCATGTTCAAGTCCCCGGAATCGAAGATCTCCAGCTCCGGCATGACCCCCGCGCCGTGAATCACTTCGGCCATTTTGCGGACGTTGGCGGGTGTATTGATGACGACGTCACCGCCCGAGTTCATGGTATTGAGGTCGAGCGAACACACATCGGGGCGCAAGGCGGCAATATGCTCGACGCGCTTGAGCGGGTGCAGCAGCGTCGTGCCTGCCGCGGCGACGCGCGGTTCGTTCTCGTCGGGCACGAAGCGCCCGCCTGGCCCCGTCGTGAGATTGATGATCAGGCTGCGATTGCGCGCGCGGATCCTGTCGATGACATCGGCGTAGTAGTCGAGCGACATTGACGGCCGCCCCGTTTGCGGATCGCGAACGTGAATGTGCGCCGCGGCCGCACCCGCTTCAGCCGCCTCAAGCGCCGCGTCGGCAATCTGGGCCGGCGTCACTGGGAGTCCGGGGTGCTGCTCGGGGGTCACGATATTGCCGGTCACCGCGCAGGTGATGATGGTCTTTCTTGCGTGCATGGAAGAATGGAATTTAAGGGCCTGAGAAAGTACTAGCCAAGCTGGCGGCCGCCATCGACCACAATCGTGGTACCCGTGGCGAACCGCAGCGAGGTCGCGCACGCGACAATGGCATCGGCAACGTCTTCCGCATGGCCAATGCGGCGCAGCGGCGTGGTCTTGGCGGCCCGCTCGTTGAACGTGCTGTCGCGCCCCGGAACGAAGGCCGTATCGACCACTCCCGGAGAGACATTGAGGACGCGGATCTCGGGCGCCAGCGCGCGACCCAGCGACATCGCCATCACGTCCAGCCCCGCCTTCGCGGCGCAGTAGGCCACGTTGCTGCCCTGCCCCGTGCGCCCGGCAATCGACCCGACATTGACGACCAAGCCGGCACCACTGGCTCGCAATGCCGGCGCAAAGGCACGAATGGCGGCAAACTGGCCGCGCCAATTAACGGCAAAGAGTTCGTCGATCAGGTCGTCGTCGAGCGCATCGAGATCGCCATGTGGAATGGCGCGTGTGAAGCCCGATGTGTTGACGAGAATGTCCACGCGGCCGTAATGGTGCTGCACGTCGGCAGCCAGCTTGCGCAGCGAGGCGCTGTCGGCCACCTCGGCATACGCTGCCATGTGGTTGCCGGCGGGCAGCCCTTCGACCGTCTTCGCGGTACGCGCGGCATCGCGCCCGGTCAGCACGACGCTGGCGCCCAGATCGGCCAGGGCGCGGCCAGCGGCAAAACCGATGCCGCCGGTGCCGCCGATGATGACGGCAATCTTGTCGGATAGTGAGTGAGTGGTCATGGTATGGCGCGGTAAATAGGCGTTCAGCCGTGTGGTCAATCGATGGGAGGGGTCGGAAAGGTTTGCTCGCCTGGCTCTAGCGTGAAGTCGAACTTCAGCGTGTAGAACGGCGCCGGCAGGTCGCCCCACGGGCTGCGCCCCACCTCGACTCGCTGAAACGCGCCGACCAGTTGCCGATGCACGCCGAACGTGACATCGGTCTCAAGAATGTCGGAGTCGTCGGCAAAGACCTGCGTCACCAGCGTGCGGTAGCCGGGTGCGGCCACGATGAAATGAATATGCGCGGGGCGGTACGGATGGCGACGCTGGGCGGCCAGCAACGTGCCCACCGGGCCATTGGTCGGCACGGGGTAGCCCGCGGGACGCACGGTACGGAAGTGATAGTTGCCGTCGGCATCCGTATGAAACACGCCGCGCAGGTTGCGGTCAGGCTGGCGCGGGTCCTGGTTGTCGTACAGGCCCACCGGCGACGCCTGCCAGACCTCCACCATCGCGCCGGGCAGCGCCGAACCGTCAGTGGCGCGCACCGTGCCGCTAACAAACAGCGGCAGGCCAGGCGACTCGTCTTGCACGACGCAGTCGCCACACGCATAACGCGGCGCGTTGGCGCGATAGAACGGCCCCAGCAACGCGCCGGGCGTGCGTCCGCCATTCGTGTTGTTGTTGATCGTCGTGACCAGCGTCGACAAGCCAAGCACATCGGCTGCCAGCACCACTTCGTTATTTGTGGCATGCGTGGCGTGGCCGAGGGCGGCGATGAACGCCAGCGCCCGCTCAAATTCCTCGTCGGTCGGCCGGACCTCACGCAGGAAGGCGTGCAAGTGCGATACCAGCGCAGCCATCACGCCGCGCAGGCGCAGGTCCTCCGTTCCCGCCATCGCCTGCAGGACGACCTCGGTTATCGAATCCTCATCTTCGATCAGCGACAGCGCGCTGACCGGCTTCGGTGCTGGCCGGGCTTGTTGCGTCTCCATATTTGAACTCCTTCTTTTGCAAACGTTTGCATTATGGGCAATTTGCGGTCGAAGGCAAGTACGGACGCGTCAACGCAAAGTGAATCAAAATTCACTAAAAATTAGAAAACCCAACAAAATCAAGTCGTCCGGGGCGGCATCCGGTCAATCCCTAAGGGACGTCGATGGCGCGTCGAAATGCGCTGGTTTCGGAGCGTATGCGGGATGCGGTTGATGAGGTGAGCACCGTTACCCAATCGAGAATGCGATAGCGGTTTGCGTAGCTGACAGAAGCCCAAGCTCTGAGACGCTGCATGTTGAACCCGTAAGCCGTGGAATGCTGGCGGGACGCATCGTAGCGAGCCTTTGTGACTAGTGGGCGAACGCCATGTCTGTCCGCTTCGTTCGCTCAGCCACCGCAACGCCACAGGCGCTCAAGCTGCGATAGCGGCGTCGTTGCTCGTCCGATGGGACCACCCCGGGGCAACTGTTGGCGCGTCGGGGCGGTCTGCCTCGGGATATTTTTCGAAGCAACTTGGGCCTCGCAGGAACGCGCGGGCGCGCACGGCACCGTAGCTGGCAGGGCTGGCGGTACGTCGCTTGATGTCGCTTGGTCGGCGGAAGTAATCGACGCCGTTTCGGCGGGTGATGTGCATCGCTGCCTCTCCCTCGGTGTAAGTGACACGCGGAAGGTGCAGCGGTGAAAGGGTGTTTTCCAAAAAACAAAACCCCGGAAGACCGCGATCTTCCGGGGTTCGCCGCCAATACGATGTAGTGGCGGAGACGGAGGGATTCGAACCCTCGATCCAGGTTTTGGCCCGGATGCTCCCTTAGCAGGGGAGTGCCTTCGACCTCTCGGCCACGTCTCCCAAACTTGCGTTGTGCGAGGGAGCCGCACAACGAAGCGCGTATTCTAGCGAGGGTGCTGTAGCTGGTCAATGAAATTTCGATGACCGAGCGCAAAATCCACAACAATCCCGCCAGAAAAAAATCAGAGTCGGATCACGCCTGATCCAGCTCGAATACCTTGTGCAGCGCGCGCACGGCGAGCTCCATGTACTTCTCGTCGATCAGCACCGAGATCTTGATTTCGGACGTCGAGATCATCTGGATGTTGATGCCCTCTTCGGACAGCGTGCGGAACATCTTGCTGGCGATGCCGACGTGCGAACGCATGCCGACGCCCACCACCGATACCTTGGACACCTTCGGATCGCCCGACACGCTGCCGGCGCCGATGTGCGACTTCACGCCGTCGTTCAGGATCGTCAGCGCGCGCTGGTATTCGCCGCGCGGCACGGTGAAGGTGAAGTCGGTCTTGCCGTCCACCGACTGGTTCTGGATGATCATGTCGACGTCGATGTTGGCGTCGGCGATCGGGCCCAGGATCTGGTAGGCGATGCCCGGCTTGTCCGGCACGCCCAGCACAGTGATCTTGGCTTCGTCACGGGCAAAGGCGATGCCAGAGATGACGGCTGCTTCCATATCAGACTCTTCCTCAAAAGTAATCAGCGTGCCCGAATGCATTTCCTGTTCGAGCGGCATCAGGGGGTCGGTCAGCGACGACAGCACGCGGGTCTTCACGCGGTACTTGCCGGCGAACTCCACCGAGCGGATCTGCAGCACCTTGGAGCCCAGGCTGGCCATTTCCAGCATTTCCTCGAAGGTGATCTTGTCCAGCCGGCGGGCGTCCTCGACCACGCGCGGATCGGTCGTGTACACGCCGTCCACGTCGGTGTAGATCAGGCATTCGTCAGCCTCGATAGCCGCGGCGATGGCAACTGCCGAGGTGTCCGAGCCGCCGCGCCCCAGCGTCGTGATGTTGCCTTCCTCGTCGATACCCTGGAAGCCGGTGATGACCACCACCTTGCCGGCGTCGAGATCGCCGCGGATGCGCTCGTCGTCGATCGACTGGATGCGCGCGTTGGTATAGGCCGAATCGGTCTTCACCGGAACCTGCCAGCCGGTATAGCTCACAGCATCGATGCCCTCGCCGTGCAGCGCGATGGCCAGCAGGGCCACACTGGCCTGCTCGCCGGTCGATGCCAGCATGTCGAGTTCGCGCGGGTCCGGCTGCGCGGAAATTTCCTTGGCAAGACCCAGCAGGCGATTGGTCTCGCCCGACATGGCCGAAGGCACCACAACAACGCGGTGACCGGCGCGATGCCACTTGGCTACGCGCTTGGCGACATTCTTGATGCGTTCCGTGGAACCCATCGAAGTGCCGCCGTATTTGTGAACGATGAGAGCCATCTTCTAGTCGACGCCGACGATTGTGCAAAGCCGAAGAAATTACACCAAGACTGGCTGCTGGTAAAGGCCGAAAGGGTCAAAATGGGCAAAAACGTAGCGGATTTGCTGTCATTTTTATGTGAAAAATACTCACATAAAAAAATAGATCTGTCCCTATTTTCCGTGGCCCGGCGGTTGCGGCGGCGCGGAATCGATGTGCGCGATCCACTCCACGCGCCAGCGCGGCGCATGCGATAAATCTGCCGGCCAGCGCCGATGCATGCCCAGTCCGGCCGCCAACACAAGCGTCTGCTCCCGCCAAAGCAGCGGCAGATGCGCGCGCCGCCACGCAGGGATGTCCGCCTCCTGATAGGCCTGCTTGAGCGCTCGCGCCGGGCCGCCCGGACGCAGCACGATGCGCTCGCCCCCTGCCCTGCCCGTAAGCCTCAACGGTCCGCGCAACACGTCTTCGGGGACGCCGAAAGAGTCGTCGCGCGCGAAGCGCAGTTCGCCGTGCCATGCGGGCACCACGATGCGCGTCTCGCCGCGCCACTCGAACGAGAATGGCGCGGGCGACGCCACCGGCACGGCCCGGCACGCCAGCACGCGATCGCGGAAACGGCGCAGTACCAGGCCGTCGTGCGCGATGGCAGGCTCGCCGCCGTGGTGCTCGATCAGTTGCGCACGCATCGCCGCCAGGCGCGCCGTCGATGGCGACTGCACGCCAAGATCGCGCAGCCAGTGGCGCAGCACCGCATCGCCATGTTCGGCGGGCAAGGCGCGGAGACCGGCAAGGTCGAGTTCGGAAAAGGTGTCGGCGTCGCGCCCTGCGCGCACCAGCGCGGCCAGCGACTGCTGCGCCAGTGCGTCGAGCATGCCGGCCGCCTGCGCGAAATGCGCAGCCGCCTGCGCGACGTTGTCGTGAAGTGCGGGGAACGCCTGCAGCAGCGCGGGCAGATGCGCGCGCAGCGCGTTGCGCGCGAAGCGGGTGTCGGCGTTGGAAGGATCGTCGATCCATTGCAGCCGGTTTTGCGCGCAATAGTCGTCGATTTGCGCGCGCGGAATGTCGATCCACGGACGCAGCAGTTGCACATCGCCGCGTGCATCGAGCAGACGCCGTGCCGGCATGCCCGCCATGCCGGCCACGCCCGTGCCGCGAAACAAGCGCATCAGCACGGTTTCGATCTGGTCGTCGCGATGATGCGCGAACAGCAGCAGCCCGGCGCCATGTTCGCGACACATGCGCCCGAGGGCCTCGTAACGGGCGCGCCGCGCCGCCGCCTCGACGCCCTCTCCAGCAGCTGGCGCGACCGTCACGCGCGCGCTGGCCAGCGGCACCTGCCATCCATCGCACAGCGTCTGGCAAAACGCCGTCCAGCCGTCGGCCTGCGGCTGCAGGCCGTGATGCACGTGCAGCGCCACCAGTCGCGCCGCGGGCCAGCCCTCGCGCAGCGCCGCGCGCGTGGCGTGGAGCAAGGCCACGGAATCGCGCCCGCCGGACAACGCCACCGCAATCGCCGCCGGCGCCGACGCGCCAGAAACAACAAAGGCCGCACCGGCCTGCAGAGCCTGTGCGACCTTTGCGGTCAGTTGCGCGAGCGTATCGGGCGCGGAACCTGCGGCGCTCACATCATTCCTGCGCGCCGGTTTCCTTGAACTTGCCATACGCCATCAGCCGTTCGTGACGGCGCGCCTGCAGTTCCTTGACGCTCATGCCCTGGAACTGACGCAGCGATTCCGCCAGCGTGCGCTTCAACATCGTGGCCATCGCCTTCGGATCGCGGTGCGCGCCACCGAGCGGCTCGTTCACGATCTTGTCGATCAGACCCAGCGCCTTCAGACGATGCGCGGTCAGGCCCAGCGCTTCGGCGGCTTCGGGGGCCTTCTCGGCGGTCTTCCACAGGATCGACGCGCAGCCTTCCGGCGAGATCACCGCGTAGGTGGCGAACTGCAGCATCTGCACGACGTCGCCCACGGCGATTGCCAGGGCGCCGCCCGAGCCGCCTTCACCAATGATGGTGGCAATCAGCGGCACCTTCAGTCCGGCCATCACGTAGAGGTTGTGGCCGATGGCTTCCGACTGGCCACGCTCTTCGGCGTCGATGCCGGGGAATGCGCCGGGCGTATCGACAAACGTGAAGATCGGCAGGCCGAACTTGTCGGCCAGCTCCATCAGGCGCTTTGCCTTGCGATAGCCCTCGGGCTTGGACATGCCGAAGTTGCGCAGCGCGCGTTCCTTCGTGTCGCGGCCCTTCTGGTGGCCGATCACCATGCACGCCTGGCCATTGAAGCGCGCCAGGCCGCCCACGATCGAAAGATCGTCGGCAAAGGCGCGATCGCCATGCAGTTCATGGAAGTCGGTAAAGATCTCGCGCACATAGTCCAGCGTGTAAGGACGCTGCGGGTGACGCGCGATCTGCGCAACCTGCCACGGGGTCAGGCTGGCGTAGATATCCTTGGTCAGCTGCTGGCTCTTGCCGGCCAGCCGCGAAATCTCTTCGGAAATGTCGACAGCCGAATCGTCCTGCACAAAACGCAGTTCTTCGATTTTTGCCTCGAGCTCGGCAATCGGCTGCTCGAAATCCAGGAAGGTGGTTTTCATAAAGACGCGGACCTGTCTGTGAAGGGGCGCATTCTACCGGAAAATATTCAGGTTTCCGCCACCCATTAAGTTGATTACAGCGCACTTAGAACGGAAATCAACACTGTTTTTGCTTCCAAACACCCTGCTACGTCACTAATACGTCACTGGCAAGGGATCGAGGCTGCGCCACATGTACCAAGTGGCAACCGTTCGCCAGGGTTCCCAGTTGGCGGCCACCTCGCGCGCCTCGCTACGGGTCACGGGTTCGCCGCTGAAGTAGTTGGCGGAAATCGCGTTGATCAGCCCGACATCGTCAAGCGGCAGCACGTTCGGCCGCATCAGATTGAACATCAGGAACATCTCCGCCGTCCACCGGCCAATGCCGCGGATCTGGGTGAGTTCCGCAATCACGGCCTCGTCGTCCATGCCGGACCACTCATTGACATGGACGCTGCCGGCCTTGAAATGTTCAGCGAGATCGGTGATGTACTCGGCCTTGCGCTTGGACAGGCCGCAGCCGGCCAGTTGGTCGGTGCCGGCCTTCAGAAACTGCGCCGGCGTCAGCCGTGGACAGAGCGTCACCAGGCGCTCCCAGACCGACTGGGCTGCCTTGACGGAAATCTGCTGGCCGACGATCGAACGCTCCAGCGTGACGAATGGGTCGCCGCGCGACACGAGGTGCGCCGGGCCGTACGTCGGGATCATCTTGCGCAGGATGCGGTCGCGCTTCATCAGGTCCGCGCAGGCTTCGTCCCAATAGGCGGGACGCACGGCGTCGACCACGGTCTCGACCGGCAGCGGCACGGCGCTGGCTTCTGGCAGTTCGGGCTTGCGGCCCTTGCCGGTGCCGGTCCTGGCAGGAGCAGCCGCCTTGGCAGCGACCTTTGCCGCGGATTTGGCGGACACCTTCGGCGCCTGCTTTGCCGCCGTCTTGCCCGCTGGCCTGGGGCCGGCGGCGGCAGTTTTCGGCTTGCGCGCGACAGCGTTCAAGCACGCCTCCATTCGGTGACGCCGCCCGGTTTGTCTTCCAGCACGACGCCCGATTCGAGCAGTTCGGCGCGGATGCGGTCAGCCTGCGCGAAATCGCGTTCCGCCTTGGCGGCCTTGCGCGCGGCGATCTTCGCCTCGATGTCGTCCGCCGACAGGCCATCGGCCATCTTGCCGCCTTGCAGAAACGTGTGCGGATCGCGCTCGAGCAGGCCCAGCGTGCCGGCCAGCGCTTTGAGCTGATGCGCGGACGCCAGCGACCCGGTGCGGTTCACTTCGCTGGCCAGGTCGAACAACACCGACACCGCGATCGGCGTATTGAAATCGTCGCTCATCGCCTCGGCAAAACGCCTGGCGTGAGGCTCGTCCCAATCGACCGCGCAGCCGCCGGGCTGGGTTTCCTTCAGCGCCGTGTACAGGCGCGTCAGCGCATGTCGAGCGTCGTCGAGATGCGCATCGCTGTAGTTCAGCGGGCTGCGGTAGTGCGCGCGCAGGATGAAAAAGCGCACGACTTCCGCATCGTATTGCTTGAGCACTTCGCGGATCGTGAAAAAATTGCCGAGCGATTTCGACATCTTTTCGTCATTGATGCGCACGAAGCCGTTGTGCATCCAGACATTGACGAACGGCTTGCCGCTGGCGCCTTCCGATTGGGCGATCTCGTTCTCGTGATGCGGAAACTGTAGGTCCGCGCCGCCGCCGTGGATGTCGAAATGTTCGCCCAGCAGCGTGCAGCTCATGGCGGAGCATTCAATATGCCAGCCGGGACGGCCGCTGCCCCACTTCGAGTCCCATTTGGATTCCGGCGGCTCGCTTTCCTTGGCCGATTTCCAGAGCACGAAGTCGAGCGGATCCTGCTTGGCGTCGTTGGCGCTCACGCGTTCGCCGGCGCGCAAGTCTTCCAGCGACTTGCCGGACAGCTTGCCGTAGCCGGCAAACTTGCGCACCGAATAATTCACGTCGCCATCGGGCGCATGGTAGGCCAGTCCCTTGGCTTCGAGCTTTTCGATGATGTTGAGCATTTGCGGCACGTACTCGGTGGCGCGCGGCTCGTAGTCGGGGCGGATGATATTGAGCGCCGCCGCATCCTCATGCATGAACTGGATGAAGCGCGTGGTCAACTGGCCGATCGTCTCGCCGTTTTCTGCAGCGCGACGGATGATCTTGTCGTCGATATCGGTAATGTTCTGCACGTACGTCACATCGTAGCCAGCCGCGCGCAGCCAGCGATGCACCATGTCGAACACCACCATCACGCGCGCATGCCCGACGTGACAGTAGTCGTACACGGTCATGCCGCACACATACATGCGTACCTTGCCGGGTTCGATGGGCACGAAAGGCTGCTTTTCACGCGCAAGCGTGTTGTAGATGTTCAGTTGCTGCATGTAGCGATGTGATTGGATGACGATGCCGGACGCGCGCGAGACGTCGCGCGGGCCCCATATCTTACCGGAAGCTTTCTGGTCCGGCCTGATGCGCAACCGCCATTGCCGGGGACAGACCGTGCGGCCGCTGCTGCACGCCCTGCCGCTTTGCTAGAATGCCGCGGAGTATAACGGACCGCCCTTACATGAGCCTGCTTCTGCCCATCCCGACCATTGCCTCTGCCCGTCGCGGCGGAACCCTTTCCGCGCTGACGTGCTCGCTGGCGATGGCGGCGGCCCTGCTTGCCGCGCCGGCGCTGGCGCAGAACGGCCCGCTGTCGCTGTCCGCGCCCCCCGCGCCGCCGTCTGGACCGATCTCGTCGGACCCGGGCATGGCGCCGGCCCAGAAGGCCGTGAACGAGAAGCGATATAGCGACGCGATTGCGGCCTTCGACAAGGTGCTGGCCAGCAACCCGCGCAATGCCCAGGCGCGATTCCAGCGCGCGTGGGCGATGGCCAAGCTCGGCCGCGACGACGACGCGATCCAGGCTTTCGCCGAAATGGCGCAGGATTTCCCCGAGTTGCCGGAGCCGCACAACAACCTGGCGCTGCTGTACGCCAAGCGCGGCGACCTGAAGCGCGCCGAGGCCGAACTGCTGCTGGCCATCGACGCCAAGCCCGACTACGCCATCGCGTACAGCAACCTTGGCGACGTGTACCGCCGCCTGGCCGAACAGGCCTACGGCAACGCGGTGCGCCGCAATCCGGGCGACGGCCGCGCGGCGGCAAGCCTGCGCCAGCTGCAGGGCGCGCAGAACGCCGACGCGCCTGCCGCAACGCCAGAGACACGCAAGGCCCCGGCCAGCGCGCCGCGGGCGCGCTAGGCCCGTTTCGCTTCGCCTGCCCGCCCGTTTTGGCGCACCCCGGTGCGTCGTTCGCGGCGACAAGGCGGCACCCCGATCTGCCTCACCTGAATCACGGAGTCCAGACATGACCCTTTCCCGTCGCATCGTCCTGGCCGGCCTGATGGCCGCCACCACCCTGGCCCCGCTGGCCGCCCTGGCGCAGGCCGCGAGCCCCGCCGCGGCCGCGGCGAAGACCGAGCGCGTGCAGTTCGCCACCACCGCCGGCAAGTTCACCATCGAGGTCTATCCCGACGCCGCGCCGAAGACCGTCGCCAACTTTATGGAATATGTGAAGAGCGGGTTCTATTCCGGGACGATCTTCCATCGTGTGATCAATGGATTCATGGTGCAGGGCGGCGGCTACGACCGCGACATGAAGGAAAAACCGACCCGCGCGCCGATTCCGCTGGAAGCCCAGAACGGCCTGAAGAACAAGGCGGGCACCGTCGCCATGGCGCGCACGTCGAATCCGAACTCCGCCACCGCGCAGTTCTTCGTCAATGTGGTGGATAATCCGAACCTCGACTACCCGCAGCCCGATGGCAACGGTTATGCCGTCTTCGGCAAAGTGGTGGAAGGCATGGACACGATCGACAAGATCAAGACCACGCCGACCACGGCGTACGGCGCCATGCGCAACGTGCCCGCCGCGCCGATCGTGATCGAGTCCGCCACGGTCGTCACCAAGTAAGCACCCGCGCCTGGCGCGCGGCAATCACCGTCACCGCACAGAGGTAACCCATGAGCAAGGTACAACTCCAAACGACGCAAGGCGTCATCACCATCGAACTGGACGCCGAAAAGGCGCCCAAGACCGTGGAGAATTTTCTGTCGTACGTGCGCAAGGGCCACTATGACAACACCGTCTTTCACCGCGTGATCAAGAACTTCATGATCCAGGGCGGCGGCTTCGAGCCGGGCATGAAGCAGAAGGACACCGATGCGCCGATCGAGAACGAAGCCGGCAACGGCCTGAAGAACGATCGCTACACCGTTGCCATGGCGCGCACCAACGCGCCGCACTCGGCCACGGCCCAGTTCTTCATCAACGTGGTCGACAACGACTTCCTGAACTTCAGCTCGCCCACGCCGCAGGGCTTCGGCTACGCCGTGTTCGGCAAGGTCGTGGAAGGCACCGACGTGGTCGACGCCATCAAGGGCGTGCGCACCGGCAGCTCGGGCTTCCACCAGGACGTGCCGCTGGAAGACGTGGTGATCGAGAAGGCAACGATCGTCGAGTAAATCGACTCCCTCGTTCCGACCGGACCGCGGCATGCCGCTCAAGGTGAACGTAGCCATCCGACGCGCATGACCGCATCCACCCGCACGCCGGCGGACGCACCGATCGCGGTGCCTTCGCCGGCGTGGTTCATTTCCGACCTGCACCTGACGCCGGGCATGCCGCGCACGCTCGCGGCGTTCCAGCGCGTGCTGGACCTGGCCCGCGTGCAGGCGCGGGCGCTGTTCATACTCGGGGATTTCTTCGAATTCTGGGTCGGCGACGAAGAGACCGACACCCCGTTTGCCGCGGACGTGGCAGCCGCGTTGCGTGCGCTGTCCGCTTCCGGCGTGGCCGTCTACCTGATGCACGGCAATCGCGATTTCCTGATCGGCCAGCGCTTTGCGGCCGCCGCCGGGGCCACGCTGCTGCCCGACCCGACCGTCATTGTCTGCGCCGGCCAGCGCATCGTGCTCAGCCACGGCGACATGCTGTGCACCGACGACGCGGGCTATATGCGCTTTCGCCGCTGGACGCGCAAGCGCTGGGTGCAGCGGCTATTCCTGCTGCTGCCGCTTGCGGCCCGGCAGGCCATCGCGCGGCGCCTGCGCGCCGACAGCGAAGCCGGGCGCGCCCGCCAGGACAAGCACGCCGCCCCGCCCACCTACGGCGACGCCGCGCCGGGCGAGGTCGACGCCCTGCTGGCCGCACACGGCGCGCCGATCCTGATTCATGGCCACACGCATCGGCCCGCACGCCACCAGCACGCGGGCGGCGTGCGCTGGGTGCTGACCGATTGGGATCTGGATGGCCATCATCCCCGGGCCGCGGTGCTGGTGCTCGACGCCGACGGATTCAGCGTGCTGCCGCAGACGGCAAACACGGCGCAGGCGGACTAACAGCCATGCGCATCCGCGGGCCTGCAGCACCGCGCCGCACGGCGTGCCAGTCGGTCACTTCATCAGCTTGCGCAGCTCGCTTGCGTCGAAACGATCGTTCGGGGTGTTCTCGAGATGTTCGCCGAGGCGGTCGAGCGCGGCCAGCACGGCCTCGATGCGGTCATGCTGTTTGGCCGCGTTGTCGATCAGGCTCTTGAGCGCCAGCGATACGGGATCGTCGGCATTCGGCGTAATGCCGTAGGCCGAGAATTCCTGCTTGGCGGCCTGCTGGGTCGCCGGCGCATCGGGCATGATGATGCGCGCCGGGATCCCCACGGCGGTGGCGCCCGGCGGCACCGGCTTGAGCACCACGGCGTTCGATCCCACGCGCGCGCCCTCGCCCACCTCGAATCCGCCCAGCACCTTCGCCCCGGCGCTGACCACCACGCCGGCGCCCAGCGTGGGATGGCGCTTCTGGCCCTTGTAGAGCGACGTGCCGCCCAGCGTCACGCCCTGATAGATGGTGCAGTCGTCGCCAATCTCGGCGGTCTCGCCAATCACCACGCCCATGCCATGATCGATGAACACGCGACGTCCGAGCTTGACCGCGGGATGAATCTCGATGCCGGTCAGCCAGCGCGACCAATGCGAGATCCAGCGCCCCAGCCAGTGAAATCCGGCGCGCCAGCACGCATTGGCCACGCGATGAAAGATCACGGCATGCAAGCCGGGATAGCACGTCAGCACTTCCAGGCGGCTGCGGGCGGCGGGATCGCGCCGCATGATGGCGTCGATATCTTCCTTCAGGCGAGTGAACATCTTTGTCGTGTCGTGTTGCCATGCCTTGAGCGCCGTTGGCACGCGGAGCATGCGAACGGTCGCCGGCGCGGTCATAAGCCGGTCATGCGCGGGTTGCTGGATCTGGGGGACATCCGGGGCGCGTGCGAGCAGGGAGTGTAAGAGATTTATGCGCCTGCCGCCGGCCATGTGGCCATCAGGGCTTTTCGGAACGCCGCGGCTTCAACATCGCGCCAGGCGCCGTGCGCAGCCATGCGTGCCCCGCCCGCCGCGTGCTGCGGGGTCGGAGCCGACCTGCCTGGAACCTGCCTGAATCGGAATCACGGATCAGCCTTTATCGTTGCCGATTACCCGGGGCTCGTCGTGGCCACCATCGTCGTCACCGGCGCCTTTGCCATCATGCGGCGCGCGCGCCAGCAGCATGCACTTGGCCACTCCGCGCAGAATGTTGACCTCCTCGCGCTCGAGGCCCGCGCGCGCAAACATGCGCCGCAGCCGCGGCATCAGCTTGCGCGGATTGGCGGGATCGAGGAAGCCGATCGCCGCCAGCCCGGCCTGCAGATGACCGAACATCGATTCGATCTGTTCAGCCGTGGCCGGCTCGCCAGCATAGCCGATATTGGGCAGGCCGTCCGACGCGGCGCCCGGCGCATCCTGGGCCTCCAGCAACGCCAGCCGCATCTCGTAGGCGATCAGTTGTACGGCCTGCGCCAGGTTCAGCGACGCGTAGGCCGGATTGGCCGGGATATGGGTCACCGCCGAGCAGCGCAGCACCGCTTCGTTGGGCAGGCCGTAGCGCTCGTTGCCGAACACGAACGCGATTTCGCCGGCGCGGTCGGCGACCAGCATCTTGCGCGCCTGCGCCGCAGCCATGCGCGGCAGCAGGCGCGGCGGGCCAAATTCGCGCTGCCGCGCGGTCATCGCCACGGCAAACGCGGTGCCCGCCAGCGCGGTCTCGAGCGAATCGACGATGCGCGCGCCAGCCAGCACGTCGTCGGCGCCACTGGCCATGGCGACGGCGTCCGGATGCGACTGCACGTCGGGCTCGCGCGGCGAGATCAGCACCAGGCTGCCCGGCACATCGCCGAAACCCATCGTCTTCATGGCGCGCGCCACCGAGCCGACGTTGCCGGGATGGCTGGTCTCGACCAGCACCACGCGGACACGCGAAAAAATGTCCGACGGATCACTCGAAACGGCCGGCGCCGGCGGCTGGCCTGGCTGGGAATTCAATGCTTCAGTCATTCGGGTAGGGTCCGTCCGCAACGATGCGCAAGCGTCGACTCGTGCGACGGGCCGGGTTCCTATACAATGCAGCCTTCAAATTGCGGCGCGGCGCCTTGACTGGCGACGCGCCTCGTTCTTCTACAATCCGTTGTGTTGTTCGGCCGATGCCGGGCAGATCGTGCGCATACGCCATGCCTGGCGCTCCTTTGCGCCGAGACGCGCCCCATCCGCCGTCTGGAGAGATTCATGCATCCGATGCTCAATATCGCCGTCAAGGCGGCCCGCAAGGCGGGTTCCATCATCAACCGCGCGTCCATCGACGTCGATCTGGTGCGCGTTTCGCGCAAACAACACAACGATTTCGTGACCGAGGTCGATCGCGCCGCCGAGGCGAACATCATCGAGGTCATCCGCACCGCCTACCCCGAGCACGCCATTCTAGCGGAAGAGTCCGGCCAGTCCTGGGCCGAGGGCGAAGAGCAGAACGAATACACCTGGGTGATCGATCCGCTGGACGGCACCACCAACTTCATTCACGGCTTTCCGCAATATGCAGTGTCGATCGGCCTGCTGCACAAGGGCGTGCCCTCGCAGGCCGTGGTCTATGACCCGACCCGCGACGAGCTGTTCACCGCCAGCAAGGGCGCCGGCGCGTTTTTGAACAACCGCCGCATCCGCGTGACGCGCCGCGACAAGCTGGCCGATTGCCTGATCGGCACCGGCTTTCCGTTCCGCGATCTCGAAGGCGTCGAGGAATACCTGGAGATGTTCGCGCTGATGACGCGCAGCTGCGCCGGTCTGCGCCGCCCGGGCGCGGCCGCGCTGGATCTGGCCTACGTGGCATGCGGCCGTCTCGACGGTTTCTTCGAGCGCGGCCTGAAGCCGTGGGACATGGCGGCCGGCATGCTGCTGATCACCGAAGCCGGCGGCCTGGTCGGCAACTACGCGGGCGAATCGCGCCAAATGGAACAGGGCGAGGTGCTCGCCGGCAATCCGAAGGCGTTCGCCCAGATGGTGCGTCTGCTGTCGCCCTATTCGCTGGACAACGCCAAACCGGCGGCCAAGCCGCTCGCCGAGTAATCGAGTCACGGCGCATCCTCGCGGGCAGCGGCACGGCTGCCCGTGCGCCACGGTCCAGACCAGCAAAAGCGCACTCGGTGCAATGCCGACGATCGTCGCCAAGAAGGTCAGTGCGATCCACGCAAACTCGCTGAAAACGCCGCCCCGCGCGCGACATTCCCCGCCAGCCCGCTGCCGCTGACCGATTTCAAACACGGCGCGTCCGAGTGGCAAACCCGCTCCGCCGTCGACGCAACATCCCCGGCACCGGTCCAGAATCCAAAAAAAAGCGAAGAATCTCATTCGAGAATGAGACTCGGGGATCGGTCGGCGGTCGTGGGCTGGCAGTAAAATGCCGCTTTGCGTCGCGGCCCGGCCGGGAGCGCTGCCGGCACAGCCGCAGCGCCCGGCCAGGATCCGCGGCTACCGATATATCGGCAACCCCATTCGGGGCGTTGCCCGCGAGGAATGCATGTCCGCAGAAACCCTTTCCAATCCCGCCGCGCCAGCGGATGAACCGCTCGACAACGCCGACGGCGCGTTTTCCGCCGCCGCGCTGGCGGCCGCCGAAGGCGCCGACAACGGCACGAGCGGCCCGCGCGGCACGAAGTCCACCAAGGCAGACAAGGCGGACAAGGCCGACAAACAGACGCCAATGATGCAGCAGTACATGCGCATCAAAGCGGACCACCCGGACACGCTGCTGTTCTACCGGATGGGCGACTTCTACGAACTGTTCCACGACGACGCCGAGAAGGCTGCCCGGCTGCTCGACATCACGCTGACCGCGCGCGGCCAGTCGGGCGGCGTGCCGATCCGCATGGCGGGCATCCCGTTTCATTCGGTCGACCAGTACCTCGCCCGGCTGGTCAAGCTTGGCGAATCGGTGGCCATCTGCGAACAGATTGGCGACCCTGCAACCAGCAAGGGGCCGGTGGAACGCAAGGTCGTGCGCATCGTCACGCCCGGCACGCTGACCGACGCCGCGCTGTTGCCCGACAAGGTCGACACCTACCTGATGGCCGTGCATCAGCAGACCACGCGGCGCGGTGTCGGCAAAACCGGCCTGGCATGGCTGAATCTGGCCAGCGGCGAACTGCGCCTGATGGAGTGCGAAGCCGGCGTTCTCGCACGGGAGCTCGAGCGCGTGCGCCCGGCCGAGCTGCTGTATGCGGACGGCATCGAGCTGCCCGCGCTGACCTGCGCCCGCACGCGACTGCCGGAATGGCACTTCGACCAGGAAGCCGGCACGCGCCGTCTGCGCGAGCAGATCGGCGTAGCCAGCCTGGAGCCGTTCGGCTGCGCCGGGCTGGGCGCGGCGCTCGGCGCGGCCGGCGCGCTGCTGAACTACGCGGCGACCACGCAGGGACAATCGCTGCGCCATGTACAAGGCGTGATCGTCGAGCGCGAGTCCGAGTTCGTGGGGCTCGACAGCGCCACGCGTCGCAACCTGGAACTGACCGAGACGCTGCGCGGCGGCGAATCCCCTACCCTGTTCTCGCTGCTGGACACCTGCTCGACCACCATGGGCAGCCGTGCGCTGCGTCACTGGCTGCATCATCCGCTGCGCGACCCGGCGTTGCCGCGCGCACGACAACAGGCAATCGGCACGCTGATAGCCCAGGGCCCGGACACCGTACGCACGGCGCTGCGCAAGCTTTCCGATGTGGAACGCATCACGGCCCGGCTGGCGCTGCTGTCGGCGCGCCCCAGGGATCTTTCGTCGTTGCGCGACACATTGCGCGCGCTGCCAGCGGTGCAGGGTTGCATCACCAACGCCGAAGAATCGGCATTGCTGGCGCAGACGCTGGAAGAACTCGAAATACCGAAGGACTGCCTGGACCTGCTGATCCGCGCCGTGGCCGAGGAACCGTCGACCGTGATCCGCGATGGCGGCGTCATCGCGCGAGGCTACGATGCCGATCTCGACGAACTGCGCGATATTTCCGAAAACTGCGGGCAGTTCCTGATCGACCTTGAAACACGCGAGCGCGAACGCACCGGTATCGCGAACCTGCGCGTCGAATACAACCGCGTGCATGGCTTCTACATCGAAGTCACCAACGGGCAGGCCGACAAGGTGCCCGACGACTACCGTCGCCGCCAGACGCTCAAGAACGCCGAGCGCTACATCACGCCTGAACTGAAAGCCTTCGAGGACAAGGCGCTGTCCGCACAGGACCGCGCATTGGCGCGCGAGAAGCAACTGTACGAGGCATTGCTGCAAGCGCTGTTGCCGCATATCGGCAGCCTGCGCCGCGTGGCGGGCGCGCTGGCGCGCCTCGATGTACTGGCTACGCTGGCCGAGCGCGCGCAGACGCTTGACTGGACCCAGCCGGAACGGGTGAGCGAAAACGTCATCGACATTTCACAGGGCCGTCACCCGGTGGTCGAAGGCCAGCTCGCCGCGGAATCGGTCGCGTTCATCGCCAACGACTGCCATCTGACAGAAGCGCGCAAGCTGCTGCTGATCACCGGCCCCAACATGGGCGGTAAATCGACGTTCATGCGCCAGACCGCGCTGATCGTGCTGCTGGCGTGTGTCGGCGCGTGGGTGCCGGCTCGTCACGCGATCATCGGCCCGGTGGATCGCATCTTCACGCGGATTGGCGCGGCCGACGATCTGGCCGGCGGTCGTTCCACGTTCATGGTCGAGATGACCGAGGCCGCCGGCATTCTCCACAACGCCACGCCGTCGAGCCTGGTGCTGATGGATGAAATCGGCCGCGGCACTTCCACGTTCGACGGCCTTGCACTGGCTTGGGCCATCGCGCGGCATCTGCTGTCGCACAATCGCAGCCACACGCTTTTCGCCACGCACTACTTCGAACTGACACAACTGCCGCAGGAATTTCCGCAAGCGGCCAATGTGCACTTGTCGGCCGTGGAGCACGGCGACGGCATCGTTTTCCTGCACGCCGTCCAGGACGGACCGGCCAGCCAGAGCTATGGCTTGCAGGTCGCGCAACTGGCGGGCGTTCCGCAGCCGGTGATACGTGCCGCGCGCAAGCATCTGGCGTGGCTTGAACAGCAATCGGCCGACGCGACGCCGACGCCGCAGATGGATCTGTTCGCCGCGCCAGCCGCGCCGCCCGACGAGGACATCGACGACGTAGCCGGCGGCGCCGCCGATCACCGCTTGTCGGCGGAACAGACCGCCGCTTTCGAAGCATTGGCCGATCTCGACCCGGACAGCCTGTCGCCTCGCGATGCGCTCGACGCGTTGTACCGGCTCAAGGCGCTGGCGGAGACCGCGCGCAAGGTATGAGCGCCCGGCATCCGGTCCCGCAGGCCGTCGTCATGGCGGTCATCCTGGCCTGCGCGGCAGCGGCTGCGGCGCCCGTTTTCGCGGCTCGCGTCAGCAAGGTGGCGCCGGCGACCAAGGCAGCCGCGCCGATCACCCGGTTGGCGCTGATCGCCGACGTGCCGCAATGGCCGGCGGCAGAAGCCCAGATGACCGCGCTGTTCGATTCGATAAATGCGCAGCAGGTGTCGCTGATCGTGCATGCTGGCGGCATCAAGGGCGATACGGAATCTTGCGGCGACGCGGTGCTGGGCGCGCGCCTGCGCGTGCTCGATGACTCGCCGTTACCGCTGCTCTACGTTCCAGGCGAGACCGACTGGGCGGAATGCCAGAAACCGATCAATGGCCGATTCGATGCGGTGGAACGGCTGAACCGGCTGCGCGAGTTGTTCTTCCCGATCGACAACACGCTGGGGCGGCGCACCTTGCCCGTGGTGCGCCAGTCGGACCAGGCGATGTTCCGGAGCTTTCGCGAGAACGTCCGCCTCGTCATCGGCGATGTGCTCGTGGTGGGGTTGAATCTACCCGGCGACAACAATCACTATCGCAGCGAAGGCGGCCGCAACGGCGAATTCGAAGACCGCCGCGAAGCCAATCGCCAATGGCTGAGCCGCGCATTCTCGGTGGCGGCGCAGCGCGATTTACCCGGCATCGTCGTGATTGCGCATGCCGATCCGCTGTTTGGCAACGGGTGGGAAAAATACGGCAAGCCTTCGTTGCTCGACGGCTTTCTGCGCAGGAAGTCGCGCGATGGATACCTCGAGTTCAAACGGCAACTGCGGGAACTGGCGACGAAGTATGCGGGGCGGGTATTGCTCGTCCATGCCAGCGACAACGGTTTCAGCGTCGACAAACCCCTGCGCGATGCGTCGGGAAAGGTCGTCAACAATTTCACACGTGTCGCGTTGCCGATTGGCACGCCATCGCGCTGGACCGAACTGGTCATCACGCCGGACACACGATCCGTCTTTCAGGTGGAACTGCAGGATGCGCCGGGAGCAAAATAGCCGGAGCGTCACGGCCGCTTGCCGTATGACATTCGCCGTATGACATTCGCCGTATGACACTCGCTGTTTGACACTCGCTCAATGACGTCCGCCCTATGACGCCCATTGTATTGCCCGCCATTTCATCTGATCTGCCTCAAGAGTTGGCATGGGTCGCGAGCGGGGGCCAAGCATAGAAAAAGCCTGCAAATTGCCGGCTTTCTCATTCCGCGATGACCTGTCGCGTATCGCCCAGATTAGCTTGTAGGGATCAGGGATCAGTGCAGGGTTCGCGGGCTTTCCTGGTCGCCGTCTTCGTCTTCGTCGACCACTTCGATTCCCGATGCGCCATGCGCGTGACCGTGCTCGACTTCCTCGGCCGTGGCTTCGCGCACCTCGGAAACCTTGAGCCAGAAGCGCAGCGCCATGCCGGCCAGCGGATGGTTGCCGTCGAGCACCACCTTGTCTTCGGCAACGTCAGTCACCGTGTAGACGATCGAATCCTCGTCATCGCCGTCCTCGGGCACGCCCTCGAACTGCATGCCGACTTCGAGCGGCTCCGGGAAGCGATCGCGCGGCTCGACCTTCACGAGTTCCGCATCGTAGTCACCGAACGCATCGTCGGGTTCGAGCTGCAACTGGGTCTCGAAGCCAGCATCGTGGCCGTCCAGCGCTTCCTCGATCTTGGGGAACGTGCCATCATAGCCGCCGTGCAAGTAGACCATGGGCTCATCGGACTCTTCGATCAGATTGCCCTGCGCGTCCGACAGCTTGTACACCACGGACACCACCGTGTTCTTAGCGATTTTCAATTCTTGACTCCATGAGCGATTCCGCATTATACGCGCAGGCCTTGCCTGCGGGACCCATTGATCCCGACGCGCCGCTCACGCTGCTCGGGGGCATGACCCCCGCGGCCTTCATGCGTGATATCTGGCACCGCAAACCATTGCTGATTCGACAGGCTGTGCCTGGAATCGTGCCACCTGTGTCGCGCGAAGCGCTTTTTGATCTGGCCGATCAAGAGGATGTTGAATCACGACTGGTGTCGTACTTTCGCAACCGTTGGAAGCTCGAGCACGGTCCCTTCGCCGAAGACAATCTCCCGTCGCGCAAGACCAACAAATGGACCCTGCTGGTACAGGGCGTCAATCTGCACAACCAGGCCGCCGCAGACCTGATGAGCCAGTTCCGCTTCATACCGGATGCGCGGCTCGACGACGTCATGATCAGTTATGCAACCGATGGCGGCGGCGTGGGGCCGCACTTCGATTCCTACGACGTGTTCCTGCTGCAAGTATCGGGCCGCCGCCATTGGCGGATTTCGTCACAGACCAAGCTGGATCTGATTCCGGACATGCCGCTGAAGATCCTCGCCGACTTCAGCGCCGAGCAGGAATGGGTACTCGAACCGGGCGACATGCTTTACCTGCCGCCGCAGTACGCGCATGACGGCGTCGCGCAGGGCGAATGCATGACCGCCTCGATCGGCTTCCGGGCCCCCGCCTATCGCGAGCTGGCAGGCCATTTTCTGGCCTGGCTTTCGGAGACCGTGGAAGGCAACGAGGAACTTGATGGCCGCTACGCCGACGCAGGCGAGAGTGCGACTTCCACGCCAGCGCAACTGCCTCCCGGGCTGGCCCGCGCCGTGTCCGAAAAGTTGCAGGCGCTCAAGTGGAATTCCGGTATGGTGTCCGAGTTCCTCGGGTCGTATCTGTCGGAGCCGAAACAGTCGGTGCAATTCAACGACGTTGCAGAAATTACGCTCAAGCAGTTCGCAAAACTTGCCAAACAACATGGCGTGGTACTTGCTCCCGGAACGATTGCGCTCTACGATCGCACGCATTTCTTTTTGAACGGCGAAGCGTACGAGCCGCCCGCCCCACTTGCCAAGTGGCTACGGCGGCTGGCAGATCAACGCCAACTGACCGCGGAAGAAGTCGATGCTTGCGCTGCCCTGCCCGATCTGATGGATACGTTCCACGACTGGGCGATGGAAGGGTGGATGCAATTTGCGCCGGTACGGGTGTAATAATGCGTAACAGAGTGAACCGGCAAATTTCGACTGTACACAAGGCGGGAAAACGCGGATATAATCGCCCGCTGGCTAGTACTGTGGACCACTGCACTGTCGGCACCCGGGAGAGCCTCATATTTGCAGTACAAGAGCGATAATTACCGGTAATTATTCATCGCCTGTTTTCGTTTTATTAAAAGTTAAAGGACGAACAATGAAGAAGTCTCTCCTGATCGCATCCCTGCTGGCTGCTGTTGCCCTGGCCGCTTGCGGCAAGAAGGAAGAAGCCGCCGCTCCGGCCGCTGACACCGCTGCTTCGGCTCCGGCCGCTGCCGCTCCTGCTGCTGACGCATCGGCTCCTGCCGCTGCTCCGGCTGCTGATGCTTCGGCCCCGGCTGCTGACGCCTCGGCTCCGGCTGCTGACGCTTCGGCTCCGGCTGCCAAGCAGTAATCGGTTTTTAACCGATTGAAAAAGCCGACCTTCGGGTCGGCTTTTTTATTTCCCGCGATTATCCGGGCCTCCCCACATTCGTGGGGTCAAGGTTTCGGCGATTATGGCCGCACCGGCTGCCAGTCCAATCCTTCGGCCTGATCCGCGATCAGGATCTCCTCGGGCGACACGCCCAGCACTGTAGCCAGCGCTCCCGATGCCAGTTCACGGGTATTGTTTTGCTTGCTCAGATGCGCCGCCACAACACGCGACAGCTTGTCGTGCAGTACCTGCGAAAGAATACTGGCGGCAATATCGTTGGCCAGATGGCCGAAATCCCCACCAATGCGAAGCTTCAGTGAAAACGGATAGGCCGAATTACGCAGCATTTCACGGTCGTGATTGCATTCCAGGATCAATGCGTCGACGCCTGCCAGCCGCGCGGTGACATAAGGCGTCTCCATACCCGCATCGGTCAGCACGCCAAGCTTCGCTGCGCCGTCAGTGAGTACAAACTGCAATGGCTCGCGTGCATCGTGCGGCACCGTGTAGGGATGGATCTCGATTCCGCCGATCGCGAATGGATGATCGGCGCAGCACACGCGCACGTCAGCCCGATCCGCGCCGCGCATGTGCGAAGTTGCCAGCCAGGTGCCGTGGCTGGTATGGACCGGCAGCGCATGGCGCGCGGCAAAGGCGTAAGCGGAGCCGACATGGTCGCCATGCTCGTGCGTCACCAGCACAGCGTCGAGCTGGTCGGGTGTCACGCCCAGGCGCGCAAGACGTAACGCCGTCTCCTTGATGCCAAAGCCGCAATCGAGCAGCACGCGCGTCACGGTTGTGCCATCGCTGGCCTCGATCAGCAGCGAATTGCCTTCACTGCCGCTGCCCAAAAAAGCAAAGCGCATCATTGATGCGCTCGCTTGAGGCGATGCCCGACGGCGGGCGCCGTCGGCATCGTTTCGGCTGCATTTGCAGCCATCAGTGCAGCTGTTCGTCCAGCAGCGACAGAATGCGCTTGCTGATGTCGGTATTTTCCGGTTGGCCGGCGTCGTTGAGCACCGTCACCGTGGTGCCGGTGCCACTGCCCTTGAGCGCCACGCGGTACTTCTTCGCGGTCTTGCCGTCGTTGGCCTTGGTGAAGATCTTCGAGAAGAAGCCACGATCGTCCACGGCCTGCTTCGGATCCACATAGCGGACGTAGTACAGGCCCTGCGCGCGATCGCGATCCTCGACGGTGAAGTTCACGCGATCGAGCGACAGCCCACCGAGCGCCATGCGCGGTCGAACGGCTCGGGCAACTGCAATGCCGGGGTGCCATTAACCTGGCTCAGGAACGACTTGCTGTCCGCGCTCGCCGCTGCCCCGGTGGCCGCTGCGGCAGCCGCGCCGGCGGGAGCGGCGGCCGCCGCCGATGCGCCATTCGCGGGAGCGGCGCCGATGCCGGCCGGCGTCGGATTCTTCGCCATCATGTCGGCCTGCTCCTTCTGCACGCCCAGGCGCTGGGCCAGGCGCGACAGGAATTCGGCTTCGAGCTCGGGATCAGCAGGACGCGGCGTCCAGACCGTGGTGGACTTGTCGATGCCGGTCAGCTGTTCTTGCGCACCGCGATGGCTGATAAACACTTCAAGCTGACCGTTCTGTGCACGCTCCACGCGCGTACGGAACTTGTCGCGCTCGGAGGTCGAGTACAGGCCGTCGAAAACCTTGCCGATCGTGTTACGGATGATGTCCTGCGGAATCTTGGCGCGATTCTCCGCCCAGTCGGTTTCCATGATCCCGGTCTGCGGCGAATCCTGCGTCAGCAGGAAGCCGTTTTCCTGCCAGAAACCGCGCAGCGACTCCCACAGTTGGTCGGCGCGCATGCCGTTGCTGATCACCAGCCAGCGCTGGTTGCCGTCGCGCTCCATGCGGATGCTCTGCGCGCTCGGCAGCACGTTGTTGGCCGGTTCCGCTTCACGCGTCTTGTTGGCCTGCTGGTAGGTCGACAGCGTCGAGGTACCGGCCGCGTCGGGCACGGTATAGCGGCGATCGCCTTCCAGCTTGGTCAGGTCCGGCGGAATGTCCAGCGATGCGGTCTTCTTGCCCTGGGACTTGTAGTCGATCTTGTCGGGCTGCATAGCCTCGTTGATGCTGCTGCAGCCGGCAATCAGCGTCAGCGCCAACACGGGCGCAACCACTGCGACGCGGCGAACTTGCGTCGCGGCGCGACGGTTAAGCTTCTGTTTCATTGACACGTAATCCTGGTTTCAAGAATCGGCAAATAGCCGAACGTTCAGCCGGCGAATTTCAGCCCAGCAGGCCAGCCGCTGCCAGCGCGCGGCGCACGGTTTCGTGTTGACCTTCGGCCAGCGGGGTCAACGGCAGGCGGATACCGCCTTCCATCTTGCCCATTTGCTGGAGCGCCCACTTTACGGGGATCGGGTTGGCTTCCACGAACATGGCGCGATTCAGGTCGATCAGCTCCATGTGCAGACGGCGAGCCGTCACCACATCGCCCTTGAGCGCGGCCATGCACATTTCGTGCATCTTGCGCGGCGCGACGTTGGCGGTGACCGAGATGTTGCCATGACCACCCAGCAGGATCAGCGCCACCGCCGTCGGATCATCGCCGCTATAGATCGCAAACCCTTGCGGCGCGCCCTTGATCAATTGCGCGGCACGATCGATATTGCCGGTGGCTTCCTTGACGCCGACGATACCCGGCACCTGCGCCAGGCGCAGGATGGTCTCGTTGGTCATGTCCGCCACGGTACGGCCGGGCACATTGTAAAGCAGCACCGGCAGTTCCACGGCTTCCGCAATGGTGCGGAAATGGCGGTACATGCCTTCCTGCGTCGGCTTGTTGTAGTACGGCACGACCTGCAGCGAGGCGTCCGCGCCCACCTTCTTGGCAAAGGCCGTCAGCTCGATCGCTTCGCGCGTGGAATTGCCGCCGGTGCCGGCGATGATCGGCACCCGTCCGGCCGACTGTTCAACGGCGACGCGGATCAGTTCGCAGTGTTCCTCGACGTTGACGGTCGGCGACTCGCCCGTGGTCCCCACGATCACGATGCCATCGGTGCCTTCCGCCGCGTGCCAGTCGATGAGGGAGCGCAGGGCCGGAAAATCCAGGCTGCCATCCTCATGCATCGGGGTGACGATGGCCACGATGCTGCCGGTAATCTGTGTCATAGCTCTCGGAAGTCGGAATTTCGAACAACCGGGATTGTACCGGAACCCTTAGTACGTTCGCGCCCCCTATCAATGAGGGAAAACGTTAGCGCAGGTAACGTGTGGCGAGGCGGTGGCGCTGACACCGCCCGGGCCGGCGCGCAGGCGTCACACGGGCAGCTGGTAGCGCGCCGGCGGCACTTGCCGGCCGGCCTCGGGCGTGGCGCCGAGGTCTTCACGCACGGCGCAGATGCGCTGCACGAAAGCCACGCGCGGCGCTTCCAGTGTGCCGTCCTCATAGCCGATCACGCGCAGGGTCCCGCGCACCACATCGAGCAGTTCACCGGGATTGAGCAGGAAATCCGGGCGCGACGGCTTGCCCACGGTTTCGTTGCCCGCCGCAAAGGTCTCGTAGATCAACACGCCGCCCGGCGCCACGGCCCGCAGCAGATGCGGCCAGAGCGGACGATGCAGATAGTTCGTGACGACCACCGCATCGAAAGGACCGGTATCGTCAAGCGGCCACGCGCCCTGCTCCAGATCGGCCACGCGACCCTCGACGCCGTCCGGCAGGCTGCCAACTGCCGCGGCGTCGCGATCGACAGCCAGCACGGCAAAGCCGCGCTGCGCCAGCCATGCGGCGTGCCTGCCGCTGCCGCAGGCGAGATCGAGCACGCGGCCGCCGGGCCGGATCAGATGCGCCCAGCGGGTCAGCCAGGTGGAAGGTGCGCCAGTTGGGAAGTGTGTCGGAATCATGCGGGACTAACAGTCGGCAACGGGATTGCGCAGGCCGGCACGAGTGAACCGGAAACACGCGAACCGGGAACAGGTGCCCCGGCGACACGCGAACCGATGGCCGTCACTGCAGCACCATCAGCACCGGCCGCAGCATCAGTTCGACGAGCGACAGCAACGCGGTCATCACCGGCTGCATCCAGATCTGCGTGATGACGCCAGCCGCCACCAGCGCCAGCACGATGAAGATGCCGTAGGGTTCGATGCGGGCAACCGCTTCGGCGGCCCGGCGCGGCAGAAACGCCGTCAGCACGCGTCCGCCATCGAGCGGCGGAATCGGAAACAGATTGAACGCGGCCACGACCGTATTCACGATCACGCCGGCGCGCACCATCTGACTCCAGAACGGCTCCTGGACCTGCGCCAACGAAAGCCCCACGGCCACCAGCGCCCAGAAAAACGCCTGCACGATATTGCTGGCGGGGCCAGCCAGCGCCACCCACATGCCATGCCAGCGCGGGTTGCGCAGATGGCTGAACACCACGGGCACGGGCTTGGCGAAGCCGAACACGAATTGCCCGGCGGTCAGGAAGTAAAGCAGCAACGGCACCGCCACAGTGCCGATCGGGTCGATATGCCGTATCGGATTGAGGCTGACGCGCCCCAGCCGCCAGGCCGTATCGTCGCCGAAATACTTGGCGACATAACCGTGCGCCGCCTCGTGCAGCGTGATGGCAAACAACACGGGCAAGGCATAAACAGCGAAAGTCTGGACGAGCGAGGAATCCATGCGGCCTATTCTATTGGGCTACCGGAGCGCCAGGCTGTCCGGTATGTCGGCGTATTGCGCGCCATGTATCAAAAACGCAGCCATCAGGACAAGCTAGGCGGCTGCGGCATTCAGTCCGAATCGTTCGATGTCGCCGCGCCCCACACGGATCAACTCCGGTTCGCCGCTGGTCAGGTCGATCACCGTGGTCGGCTGGGCTGGCGCGGGGCCGCCGTCGATCACCAGGTCGAGCCGCTTTTCCAGCCTGGCGCGGATTTCTGACGGATCGTTCATCGGCGCTTCGTCGCCAGGCATCTGCAGCGTGGCCGAAATCAGCGGCTGGCCCAGTTCGCCCAGCAATGCCAGCGCGACCGCATGCTCGGGCACGCGCACGCCAATCGTCTTGCGCGCCGGATGCGACAGGCGCCGCGGCACTTCCTTGGTGGCTTCGAGAATGAACACGTAGGGGCCGGGCGTGGCGCCCTTGATCCAGCGGTATTGCCGGTTGTCGACCCGCGCGAAGTTGCCGAGTTCCGAGAGGTCGCTGCACATCAGCGTCAGATGGTGACGGTCGTCGATTTCGCGCAACCGGCGTAGCCGCTCGACCGCGGCCTTGTCGTCAAGCTGGCAGGCCAGCGCGTAGCTGGAATCGGTAGGCAGCGCGATCAGGCCGCCCTGGCGCACGATCTGGGCGGCCTGCTTGATCAGCCGCGCCTGCGGGGTGTCCGGATGGATTTCGAAGTACTGTGACATGGGGCGCGGAAATAACCTTGGAAAAGGACGCAGGTCACCAATCGTGCCAGACCGGCGTGACGTCGGAGGGCAGCGGCGGCAGCGTGCCGAGCTCCACGCGGCCTTCGCCGGGACCGTGGAAATCCGACCCGCGCGACGCCATCAGGCCGTAGCGCCGCGCCACGTCGGCATAACGCCGGAACTGGTCGGGCGTGTGGCTGCCGGTCACGACCTCGACGGCGCGTCCGCCCAGCTCGGTGAATTCGTCGAACAGCGCGTCGTGCTGGGTGTCGGTGTAGTTGTAGCGGCCCGGATGGGCCATCACGGCGATGCCGCCCGCGGCGCGGATCCAGCCGACCGCCTCGGACAGGCGTGACCAGCGGTGCGGCACAAAGCCGGGGCGACCTTCCGACAGATATTCGCTGAATACGTCGCCGATGGTCTTGCAACGGCCTTCGTCGACCAGCCAGCGTGCAAAGTGGGTGCGCGAGATCAGGTCCGGGTTGCCGACATAGCGCAACGCGCCTTCATAGGCGCCGGGAATCCCGACCTTTGCCAGCGCCTCGCCGATGTCCTGCGCGCGCCGCGCGCGGCCATCGCGGGTCTTGGCCAGTCCGTCGATCAAATCGGGATGGAACGGGTCGATCTGCAGGCCCACGATGTGCACCGTCTGCCCGGCCCACGTAACCGAAATCTCGACGCCCGGCACATAACGCATGCCCAGCGCCTCGGCGGCGGCGCGCGCCTCGGCCTGGCCGCCGACTTCGTCGTGGTCGGTCAACGCCCAGAACTGCACACCGCCGGCATGGGCAAGCGCAGCCACGTCGGACGGCGGCAGCATCCCGTCGGACACGGTCGAATGGCAGTGCAGGTCGGCGTTGATGTCGTGCGCGTTTTTCATGGGGGCCATTCTACTCCCGACAGGCGTTTTTAGCCCTCCCGGCAAAGGTGGCGTGTCCGGATTGCCGCCCTGTGCAAGGTATGATGGGGCCCTGTTTCAAGACTCCCCAGCCCGCCATGTCCACCGCTCCCCTCGCCCACCCCCATGAACCCGTCCGGACCGATGTGCTGATCGTCGGCGCGGGGCCGGTGGGCCTGTTCGCGGCGTTCCAGGCCGGCGTGCTGGGGCTCAAATGCGAACTGATCGACGTGCTGGACCGCGCCGGCGGGCAGTGCACCGAGCTCTACCCCGAAAAGCCGATCTACGACATTCCGGCCGTGCCCGGCTGCCTGGCCCAGGATCTGGTCGATCGGTTGCTCGAACAATGCGCGCCGTTCGCATTTCCGATGCACTTCAGCCAGCGCGCAGATTCTGTCACCGACATCACGGACGCCGACGGCCATCCCCGCATGCTGGTGACCACCGATGCGGGCAAGCGCTTCGATGTCGCCGCGGTGCTGATCTGCGCCGGTGCGGGTGCCTTTGCGCCGCAACGCGTGTCGCTGCCGGAAGCCGCCGCGCTCGAAGATCGCCACGTGCATTACGCGGTGCGCGATGTGTCGCGTTTTGCGGGCAAGCGCGTGATCGTGGCCGGCGGCGGCGATTCCGCACTCGACTGGGCGCTGGCGCTGCGCAAGGTGGCCGCGCGCGTGACATTGCTGCATCGACGCGAGGGTTTCCGCGCCGCCGATCACACGGTCAATGCGATGCGCGCGGCGGTCGAAGCCGGGGAAATGGATTTCGTGGTCGGCATGCTCGGCAGCCTGCAGACCAGCGACACCGGCGCACTTACGCATGCCGGCATCAAGACGCGCGATGGCGAGAGAACGCTGGAAACCGACGAACTGGTGGCTCTGTACGGGCTGGTTTCCGAGCCCGGCCCGATCGCCCAATGGGATCTGGACATGCGCGCGGGCCGCATCGCCATTGAAGACACCACCACGTATGAAACCTCGCGCCGCGGCATCTTCGCGGCAGGCGACATCGCGGTATATCCGAACAAGCAGAAGCTGATCCTGTCGGGCTTCCACGAAGCCGCGCTGGCGCTGCGCAAGGCATACCACTACGCGTTTCCCAACAAGCCGCTGGTGCATATGCATACCAGCAACAACCCCGCCCTGAAAGAAAAGCTGACCCACGGCTGAACGGCTTGGCCGCGGCCATTGCGAGCCAGCGTCCGATGCAACGCGCCGCGCTCAGCGCAGAAAATCCTCGATCAGTTTCGCCACGACCTGCGGCTGATCGTGATGCAGCATGTGGCCGGCGTCGTCGACGAACACTTCACGAAAATCGGGGAACGCGCGAAAGCGCTCGCGGAATTCGTCGATGTCCTGCTTGTGCGCGATGTGCTTGAGAGTTGCCGAATCGCGTGCCTCCACATGCAGCACCGGCGCCGTGACCTTGGCCCAGATGGCCATGATCTCGTCGATGCGGTACAGCGTCGGATTCGTCATCTTGTGCGCGGCGTCGCCGAGGATCTCCCAACGTCCCTGCTCATTGCGGCGCGACCAGTGCGCGGCCAGAAACGCGGCGCGGTCGTCCGGCAGGCGCGGATTGGTCTTCTGCAACCGTGCCGCCACCGCGGCCTCGCTGTCGTAGGTCTTCAGCACGGGCGGCTCGCGCAACTCGTCGAGCCAGCGCAGCAGGCGTCCCGGCGCCTGCTCGGGCCGCGTGCGCGTCAGCCCAAAACCTTCCAGATCGACCACGCGCCGTACGCGCTCCGGCCGCACGCCCGCATAAATGCAGGCGACATTGGCGCCCATACTGTGTCCGACCAGATCCACCTGGCCATCGGGCTGATAGTGGTCCAGCAGCGCCTCGAGATCGGCCACATAGTCGGGAAACCAGTATGACTGCGTGCCCGGATAGCGCGTGGGATGGTCCGTTTCGCCAAACCCGCGCCAATCCATCGCGATCACATGCCAGTCGTGCTGAAATGCGTCGACCAGGAACTGGAACGACGCCGCCACATCCATCCAGCCGTGCAGCATGAACAACTTCGGCGCACCGGCTTGCCCCCATTGGCGCACGTGCGTGCGCAGGCCGCGCAGCGTGATAAATTCGGAACGCGAAGTTTCCGTGATGGTCATGGTGTCTACCCTCTGTGCCCAGGTCTTCTTATGCGCGCACGGCATGGCCACGCGGCGGCCCGGATAAAAATAGAACGATCGTTCGCTTGCCGGATTATAGCCATAACGCCAAATCCCGCGCAGGCCACAACCATGGAGACATTGCATGACCGCCTTGCCGGCCACGCGTCGTGACGACTATCACGCGCTGTACGAATCGTTCCGCTGGAACGTGCCCGAGCACTTCAACCTGGCCGATGTCTGCTGCACACGCTGGGCGCGCGACCCGGCCACGGCGTCCCGCATCGCGGTCCACACCGAACACGAAGACGGCAGGCGCGCGTCATACACCTACGCCCATATCCAGGCCGAAGCCAACCGGCTGTCGCGCGCGTTGCGCGAAATCGGCGTGCGGCGCGGCGATCGTGTCGCGATCGTGATGCCGCAGCGTATCGAGACCGTGATCGCCGGGATGGCGGTCTACCAGCTCGGCGCGATTGCCATGCCGCTGTCGATGCTGTTCGGGCCCGAAGCGCTGGCGTACCGCATCGATCATAGCGAGACGCGCGTGGCAATCGGCGACGAGACGTCGATCGACAACCTGCTGGCGGCGCGGCCCGAATGCCCGACGCTCAAAACGCTGATCGGGGTGGGCGCGGCCACCGGACGCGGCGATCTGGACTGGGATGTGCTGCTGGCCGCGCAGCTGCCCGAATTCACGGCCGAACAAACCAAGGCCGACGAAGCGGCGGTGCTGATCTACACCAGCGGCACCACCGGGCCGCCCAAGGGCGCGGTGATCCCGCACCGCGCGCTGATCGGCAATCTGACCGGTTTCGTCTGCTCGCAGAACTGGTATCCGCAGGACGACGACGTGTTCTGGAGCCCCGCCGACTGGGCCTGGACCGGCGGGCTGTGGGACGCCCTAATGCCAGCGCTCTATTTCGGCAAGCCGATCGTCGGCTATCAGGGCCGTTTTTCGGCCGAGCGCGCGTTCGAGCTGCTCGAACGGTATGGCGTCACCAACACGTTCCTGTTTCCCACCGCGCTCAAGCAGATGATGAAGGCGTGCCCGTCGCCAGCGCAGCGCTACCAGCTGAAGCTGCGCGCGATCATGAGCGCGGGCGAAGCGGTTGGCGAGACCGTGTTTTCGTGGTGCCGCGAAGCGCTCGGCGTGACCGTCAACGAGATGTTCGGCCAAACCGAGATCAACTATATCGTCGGCAACTGCACCGCGCAGAATGACGACGCGCATCTTGGCTGGCCCGCGCGGCCCGGATCGATGGGACGCCCCTACCCTGGCCATCGCGTGGCGGTGATCGACGAAGACGGCAAACCGTGTGCGCCCGGCGAAGACGGCGAAGTGGCCGTATGCGCAAACGACATCCACGGCCATCCGGACCCGGTCTTCTTCCTCGGTTACTGGAAGAACGAAGCCGCCACGGCCGGCAAGTATGCGGAATACGACGGCATGCGCTGGTGCCGCACCGGGGACCTGGCGCGCGTCGACGCCGATGGCTACCTCTGGTATCAGGGCCGCGCCGACGACGTATTCAAGTCATCGGGCTACCGAATCGGACCGAGCGAAATCGAAAACTGCCTGCTCAAGCATCCAGCCGTATCGAACTGCGCCGTGGTGCCGTCGCCCGATCCCGAGCGCGGCGCCATCGTCAGGGCGTTCATCGTGCTGACGCCTTCCATCGCGAGGTCGTTCGATAACGACGCGGCGCTCGTGAGCGAACTGCAGCAGCACGTGCGCGGCCAGCTGGCGCCTTACGAATATCCGAAGGCGATCGAATTTATCGACCAGTTGCCGATGACGACGACCGGCAAGATCCAGCGCCGCGTGCTGCGTTTGATGGAACAGGAGCGCGCGCAGAAGGGCGCGGCGGGCTAGCCGGCCGAAGCCGTCAGCCACGCCAGTTCGTCCTCGTCGAAACCGGCCGCGCGCAGGGCTTCGAGATTGAACGGACCGCGCAGCTTGGGCGCGCGGTACTGCGCGGCCAGTTGCGCATACGTGGCCACGGGCTCCAGCCCGCGTTGGGCGCACAGCCAGCGATACCAATGGTTGCCGATGGCCACATGCCCGACTTCGTCGCGCAGGATGATGTCGATGATGGCTGCAGCCGCGGCGTCGCCCGCTTCGGCCAGTTTGGCGCGCACCGGCGGCGAGGCGTCGAGCCCGCGCGCTTCCAGCGTGCGCGGCACCAGCGACATGCGCGCCAACACATCGCCTGACGTTTTGTCGGTCATTTCCCAGAGACTGTTGTGCGCGGGAAAATCGCCATAGGACGCCGCCAGCGTCTCAAGGTGATCGGCCAGCAGGCTGAAGTGGTACGCCTCTTCGTCGGCCACGCGCAGCCAGTCGCGGTAATAGTCGAGCGGCATGCCCGGAAATCGCCACACCGCGTCCAGCGCCAGATTGATCGCATTGAATTCGATATGGCACAGCGCGTGGATCATGTTGGCGCGACCGGCCACGGTGTGGATCGAGCGCCGGCGCTCGA
>Ga0187844_10000188_pt1 | contig 46907 bp, 53 predicted proteins | sample SpaLakP09_SKY_50_FD_134517 | JGI IMG/M metagenome (GOLD analysis project Ga0187844, IMG submission 134517) | Oligotrophic lake water microbial communities from Sparkling Lake, Wisconsin, USA - SP09_SKY_50 | ecosystem: Environmental > Aquatic > Freshwater > Lake | place: USA: Sparkling Lake...
ATCCTGGACGAAGCGGACCGCATGCTCGACATGGGCTTCATCCGCGACATCAAGAAAGTGCTGGCCGTGCTGCCGCCGAAGCGCCAGAACCTGCTGTTCTCGGCCACCTTCTCGGAAGAGATCAAGGCCCTGGCCGACGGCTTGCTGAACAAGCCGGCCATGATCGAAGTGGCGCGCCGCAATTCGACGGTCGAAGTCATCGCCCAGAAGATCCACCCGGTCGACCGCGACAAGAAGCACCCGATGCTGTCGCACCTGATCAAGTCCAACAAATGGACCCAGGTGCTGGTCTTCACCCGCACCAAGCACGGCGCCAACAAGCTGGTCGAGCAGCTGATCGCCGACGGCATCGGCGCCATGGCGATTCACGGCAACAAGAGCCAGTCGGCGCGCACCAAGGCCCTGTCCGAGTTCAAGGATGGCGCCCTGCAAGTGCTGGTGGCCACCGACATCGCCGCGCGCGGTATCGATATCGACCAGCTGCCGCACGTGGTCAATTACGACTTGCCGAACATTCCTGAAGACTATGTGCACCGTATCGGCCGTACCGGCCGCGCCGGCGCCACCGGCGAAGCGGTGTCGCTGGTCTGCGTGGACGAGCACGACATGCTGAAAGACATCGAAAAGCTGATCAAGCAGACCCTGCCGCGCCAAGTCATTCCAGGCTTCGAACCGGATCCGAACGCGCGCGCCCAGGCGATCCAGCTGCGCAGCGGCGCGCCCGGCCATGGCGGCCGCGGCCGTTCCGGTGGCGGCCAGGTGGTCAAGGTTGGCGGCGGCGGGCGCAACACGGCCAAGCCACGCAGCGCCGGCGGCCCTGCCGGCGCCGGCGGTGGCGGCGCCAGCCGCGGCCCGCGTCCCGCACCGCCGCACCGCTCCGGCGGCCGTGGCCGCTAAGTAATCCAAACCAGGGTCAGACCTCCGCAGTGCAACACCTGTTGCACTGCGGAGGTCTGACCCTGGTTTTTCTTGACCTCTTTTTATTTTGCTATATACTTGCGCACTCAAGCATTAATACAGGATTTATAAAGGATCACTCATGGATACCATGCTCACCAGCGGCACCGACTTTTGCCTGCGCCTTGCCCGCGCCAACGCCGTGCTCATCCGCCGTTTCGACAATGCGCTGGGCAGCCATCACGGCATCAGCTTTTCCGACTTCCAGCTGCTCAACCACCTGGCGCGCGCCCCGGCCGGCAAGCTGCGCCGGGTCGACCTGGCCGAACGCGTGGGCCTGACCGCGTCGGGCGTCACGCGCACCCTGTTGCCGCTGGAAAAAATCGGCCTGGTCAGCCGCGAAGCCGATCCGCGCGATGCCCGCGTCGGCTTTGCCGTCATCACCGCCACCGGCCACGAGCTGGTGAGCAATGCCAGCGACGTGGTCGACCTCGTCAGCCGCGAGGTCATCCGCAGCCTGGCGCCGCAGCAGGTGGCCGACATGGCGGCCGTGCTGGGCGGCATCGCGGGCATGAACCCGACCAACAGTTAGAATAGGGCATGCCAAAATTCGCCGCCAACCTGAGCTTCATGTTCACGGAACTGGACTTCCTCGACCGCTTTGGCGCCGCGCGCGCCGCCGGTTTCGATGCCGTCGAGTTCCTGTTTCCGTACGCCTACGAGGCCGAGGCCATCGCAGAACAGCTGGCGCGCCACGAGCTGCGCCTGGTGCTGCACAACCTGCCGCCCGGCGACTGGGCCGCCGGCGATCGCGGCATCGCCACCGATCCGCTGCGGGTGGGCGAATTCCAGGACAGCGTGGGCCTGGCGCTGGACTACGCCACCACACTGGGCGTGCGCCAGCTCCATTGCCTGGCCGGCGTCAACGCCAACGGCGCGCGCGACACTTACCTGGACAACCTGCGCTTCGCGGCAAGCCAGCTGGCCCGCCACGGCATGACGCTGCTCATCGAGCCCATCAACATCTTCGACATGCCCGGCTATTTCCTCAGCGGCAGCGACCAGGCGGCCGACATCATCGTTGACGCCGGCATGGACAATCTGCGCCTGCAGTTCGACATGTACCACGTCCAGCGCATGGAAGGCGAGCTGGCCGCCGCCATCACCCGCCACCTGCCCCTGATCGCCCACATGCAACTGGCCGACGTGCCCGGGCGCCACGAACCGGGCAGCGGCAGCATCGATTACCGCCGCCTGTTCGCCCTGATCGATGCCCTGGGCTACACGGGCTGGATCGGTTGCGAATACCATCCGCTGCACGACACGCTCGCCGGCCTGGCCTGGCGCACCGCACTACAGGCTTGAGCTTCAGCAAATCAGCCTCACCTTAGTGGGGCAAGAATGGGAACTTCTGGCGCGCCTTCCGCTCGCTGCCTGAAAGGTCCCATGAACACCTTCCGCTCAGTCGCCGCCCGCTTCCTGTCTCCCACGCTGCTTGCCTTGAGCCTGCTGCTGGGCGGATGCGCCACCTCCAACGTCGCCCTGTACGAAGTGCGCGATTTCGCCGAACAGTCGGCCAAGCTGGGCGGCTACACCGAACTGTCCAAGCGCTACCGCGACACCTATGCGCGCGAGCAACCCTACCTGTCGGCCGTGGCCGACCGCGTGGCCAAGGAAAACGATGCCAAGCGGCGCGCCGCGCACGAGGATTTCATCGCGGCCCAAAAGGCGCTGGTGCTCTACATGCAAACCCTGGCCATGCTGGCCAGCGACACCCGCTACGACCTGACGCCCCAGCTCGACGACCTGGGCAACGGCGTCAAGGGGCTGGCCGGCACCGGCATGGAACAGAAGCATGTGACCGCCTGGACCGGCCTGACGCGCCTGCTGACGCGGGCGATCGCGTCCGGCTACCAGCACCGCAGCGTGGAAACCATGGTGCGCGATGGCGACGCCCATGTGCGGGTGCTGATCGACGGCATGTTGACCCTGACCCGCCTGTACAGCAAGACCCACGAAAACGAAAAGAAGACCGTGCTCGGCCTGTTCGATGTGGAAATACCGTTCTCGGGCAAGCCCCAGGACCGCATGCTGGTGACCATGGCCAAGGTGCATTACCAGGACAAGGCCCAGGAATACCGCTTGCTCGACCGGCGCTACGAAGTGGCCATGCAAGGCTTGACCAAGGTCGCGCTGGGGCACCAGAAAATGCGCGAACGCATCAACGACCTGTCGAGCACCGAAGTACGCCACATCCTGGCCGATTATGCGCGCGACTTGCGCCTGATCCGCGAAGGCCTGGCCACCAATTAACCCGAAACGGAGTGCACCATGCCAGCCGAACCAAGCGGACTTGCGACAGTCGAACAGATCGAAGCCCTGGCCGACCAGTTGTCAGCCTGCGCCGACCAGCTCCACGAACGGGTGATGGCCGAGGTGCGCGCCCATGGCGCGGCCGATATCGACGAACAGCGCAAGGCCGCCGTGCGCGCCCTGCTCGACGACGAGATCGTGCTGCGCCAGCGCGCCAACAGCCTGTATGCGGACGCGGCCACGCTGGTGGTCAAGTCGCTCGGGCAATCGCAGCTGCAGATCGTCAGGCTGACCGCCGACGCGGCCGAAAAAATCCGCAAGATTGCCGTCATCGGCGACGTGACCGGCATCGTGGGCGGCTTGCTCTTGCTGGCAGGCGCGGCGGCCAGCGGCCAGCCGGCGGCCATCGTGCTGGCCATCGAAAAGCTGCGGCGCCAGACCAAGCTGCTCGAAGCCCATTCGCCCAAGAAAGCCTGAGCCCGCGGCAGGCGTGCGCCCTTGTTCGCCAGCCGCGCTACACTGGTGGCAAGCGGCAGCCGCCGGCGCCTTTCCCCTTCCCTCATCATGCAAGCACTCAACGACGGACAACGTGCGCTCCTGAAATCGGTCCTGGAACAGCGCCGCGGAGAACTTGCGGCCCAGCACGATGACACGGTGCCGGCCGGCGCGCGCGACCTGGCGGTGCAGGAAGTGGAAACTTCGCCGGCCGACAAGGCCACGGTGCGCCTGCTCAACGACCTGGCGCTCGAAGCGGCCGACCTGCACGCCAACCAGTTGCGCAGCATCCGGCGCGCGCTGGCCAAGTTCGACGATGGCAGCTACGGCCTGTGCGAGGAATGCGGCAAGGACATCGGCTTTTCGCGCTTGCAGGCGCGCCCCGAAGCGGCGCTGTGCATTGCCTGCCAGACCCGCATCGAAAAGCGCTGACTAGCTCATGTGCTGGCCGCCATTGATGGCCAGGTTGGCGCCCGTCACGAAACCGGCTTCCTCCGACGCCAGGTAGGCGATCATGGCGGCCACTTCGGCCGGTTCGCCCAGGCGCCCCATGGGAATTTGCGGCAGGATTTTCCCTTCCAGTATTTCCGCCGGCACCAGGGTCAGCATCCTGGTTTTCAAGTAGCCGGGCGAGACTGTGTTGACGGTGATGCCGTGGCGCGCCAGTTCCAGCGCCGCCGCCTTGGTGAATCCATGCATGCCGGCCTTGGCCGCCGCATAGTTGGCCTGGCCGAAGGCGCCCTTCTGCCCGTTGACCGAGGAAATATTGATGATGCGCCCCCACTGGCGCGCCATCATGGGATCGATGGCGTGCTTGCACATGTTGAATACGCTGTCGAGATTGGTACGCATGACCTCGCTCCAATCGGCCTGGCGCATCTTGGCCAGGGTGGTGTCGCGCGTGATGCCAGCATTATTGACCAGCACGTCGAGGCGGCCATGCTCGGACAGCAGTTTTTGCATCATCCATTCGGCATCGGCAAAGTCGCCGGCGTCGACCTTGTAGGCGCTGAAACGGTAGCCGTCGTCGCGCTGGGCCGACAGCCAGCCTTCCGGCGACTTGTTGTGAGGCGAGTACGCCGCGGCAACTTTAAAGCCCGCATCATGCAGGCGGCGGCAGATCGCCGTGCCCAGTCCGCCCATTCCCCCGGTCACAAGGGCTACGCGTTTATCTTCCATGTGTCATCCTCTGGTCTGGTTAGTCCGAGGCACAAGTCTAGGAGGGCTTACCGTACGCAATATTGAGCGATATCAAAGCTTCAAGCGACTGCGAGAAGATGATCTATATCAAGGCCGAAGGCGGTGCCCCATGACATTCCACACCATTCTTGTCCACGTCGACGACAGCGCCCATGCCGTGCAACGCATGGCGGTCGCCGCGTCCCTCGCGCGCAGCACGGGCGCCCACCTGGTCGGCATGGCGCCCACCGGGATCTCGCGTTTCCTGTACGAGAGCATGCCGCCGGAAAACAACGATCCCACGCTGGCCTTGCACCTGGACATGCTGCGCGCCCAGGCACGCGGCGCGCTGGCCGCCTTCAGCGCACAGTGCGCGGCAGCGGAACTGCCCTCGTACGAGGCGCGCATCCTGGACGATGAAGCCGGCGCCGGCCTCAGCCTGCAGTCGCGCGCGGCCGACCTGGTGGTCATCAGCCAGGCCGGCCCCGACGCCCGCGCCCTGGAAGCGGACCTGCCGCCCTATGTGATCACCCATTCCGGGCGGCCGGTGCTGCTGGTGCCGGCGGCAGCCGGCGCCACCAGCGCGGGCCGGCGCATCCTGGTGTCCTGGGATGGCAGCCGCGAAGCGGCGCGCGCCCTGCAGCTGGCCTTGCCATTGTTGCGCGATGCCGAACTGGTCGAGCTGGCGGTGTTCGACGTGGCCTCGGGCGAGCATGCGGTGGCCGATGCGCTGGCCGCCGACCCCCTGCCCTGGCTGGCGCGCCATGGCGTGACGGCCACCCTCGCCGTGCATCCGGTGCAGCGCCGGTTCGGGCCGCAACGCAAGCATGAAGTGGGGGAAGCGCTGCTGGGGCGGGTGGCCGCGCTGTCGGCCGACCTGCTGGTGATGGGGGCCTACGGGCATTCGCGCTTTCGCGAATCGATACTCGGCGGCGTCACCCGCACCATGCTGGCGACGATGACGGTGCCGGTGCTGATGGCGCACTAAGCCCCGGACTGCCAGGCCATGTCGCGGATCTTGGACACCTGGCGCCTGGCCATCAGCGACCACAATTGCAGGGCTTGCTGCAGGCTGGCCGTCATGCGACGCGGGGAGGCGAGCGCGATTTCGCAATCGCTGTCCGACCATTCTTCGAAGCTGACTTCGCCGTTGCTGGACACTTCGGCCACGTACATCAAGCCGTCGTCGTATCCAAAACGCAACGATGCCGTGGCCGGTTCGGCTTCCGCCCCGCCCTTCTTGCGCTGCGCATAGAGCTCGGCGAGCGCCGCCGCGAGCTGTTTTTCGGTGGGCGCCGCGATATCGCGCCCATCCACGCTCGTGAGGGTGACCCAGGCCTGTGTCATGGACGCGTCCTCCTATCGATACCCGTTAGCGCTCGAATGCAAGAGTGTAACGGCCATAATACCGAAAAACGCCTCCATGGGAAGCGCTATCTTGAGGACGGGCCGCGCGCTCAGTGAATCAGCTGGGGCATGCTGTTGGGGTCGAAGTCGGTCCAGTCGCCATGTTCGATGGTGCCGCTGGCGCGTTCGATGTGGTGCGAACCGAGGCGGTGCAGCACTTCGAGCGCGATATGCTCGTCATCGGGCTTGTCCAGGGCCACGGCCACCAGCATGCCGGACTTGCGTGGCTCGAACTCGTTTTCGCTGACGCCGCCTTCTTCGCTTTCGCCCTGCTCCTTCATCTTGGCGAAGCTGTACAGGGATCCGACGTGGGCGCCGACCAGGCCGCCGACGACCGGCCCCAGCGGACCGGTGACCATGGCGGTGGCGGCGCCGATGGCCGCGCCGACCACACCGCCCGTGGCGGCGCCTTCGACCAGGCCGGTCGGCGTTTCCTTCGCGCCCGGCGAGAGCGCATGGTCGCCGCCGATCGGCGTCATGTCATGCTGGCCCGGCTGGTTCAGGAAAAAGGCGCTGATGCGTTCTTCCGCGAAGCCGGCCCGCATGAGTTCTTCCCGAGCGTGATCGATCTCGGCTTGAAGTTGAAAATGTCCTGCAACAATGGTCGACATGGTGCTTACCTCCTGCGTGAATAAGCCTGTAGCATGCGCCTCCCCTTCAGCTTACTCCGTTCGCTAACGCACATCAAGATTGCATTATTGCCACATTCCATAGCCATTGCCGTAGTGCTGCTCGGGCGCCGGCGGGGGCGGCAGCCAGGCGCGCGGATCGACCCGGTAATATTTGAAAAATTCCGAATACAGGTCGGGATGGCGCTCGGCCAGCTGGTAGGGTTTCTCGAAAAAGGTTTCGGTGGCCACCGCGAAAAATTCGGCCGGATTGGTGGCGCCGTAATGGTCCATCACACTCTGCTGGCGGTACATGGCGTCGGTCTGCAGGCTGGCGAAGTCGCGCGACAGCACTTCGGACCAGCTGCGGTAATTCGATGAACTGCCCAGGTAGGGCGCGCCATTGTTGCTGCCCGATTCGCTGTCGAGCTGGTGCGCGAATTCATGCAGCACCACGTTCTGGCCGTCGGTCCAGTCATGGGCGCCGCGCCGCACGTGGTCCCAGGACAGGATCACGCGGCCGTCGCCCCAGGATTCGCCCAGCAAGTCCTGGCGCGCTTCGGTCACCACGCCGGCCGCGTCCACCTGCTTGCGCGGCACCAGGAAGGCGCTGGGATAGACCAGGATGGTATGCAGCGAAGGATACACGCGCGTCGGGCGGTTCAGCAGCAGCAGGCAAGCCTGGCCGGCGATGGTCACGCGCATCTCGTCGTCGATCTCGAGCCCGGCACAGCCGACGAATTTTTTCTCGAACAGGAATTGCTGGACCAGGCGATGCAGCTGCTGCTGCAGGTCGCCCGACATGTTCTGGTAGATCGGTATATTGCGCAGCAAGATGTCGCGCCTGGCGGGCGGCATCGGTTTCGCCAGCGCCCGCTTGAGGCGCCAGCCGGGGTAGCCCAGCGCGAACGCCAGGGCCGCGGCCAGCCCGGTAATCCACAGGAAAACGTCCATGCCGCTCGCCTCAGGTCGCGGCGCAGAAGTACTGGTCGACGGCATCGGCATTGCCGATCAATTTGCCGCCGATGAACACTTGCGGCCAGGTCATCTGCCCGCTCACGGCCCGCAGCACGCTGGCATTGATGCGCTTGTCCTGGGTGATTTCCGTGTAGGCGACGCCGTTCGCCTTGAGCGTGGCCTTGGCGCGCGCGCAATGCGGGCAGCCGGGCTTGGCGAACACCACCACCGGCTCGGGAATCTCTGCCTGGGGATTGATGTAGTGCAGCATGGTTTCCGCATCGGAGACCTCGAAGGGATCGCCTTCCTTGTCCGGCTCGACGAATGCCTTGGCGATGATGCCATCCTTGACCAGCATGGCGTAGCGCCAGGAGCGCATGCCGAAACCGAGGTTGCGCTTGTCGACCAGCATGCCCATGCCCTCGGTGAAATCGCCATTCCCGTCCGGGATCACGGTAATGTTGTCGGCATCCTGCCCCGCTTTCCATTCGTTCATGACGAAGGCATCGTTGACCGACAGGCAAATGATGTCGTCGACCCCGTTCTGGCGGAACACGGGCGCCAGTTCGTTATAGCGCGGCAAGTGGGTGGAGGAACAGGTCGGCGTATAGGCGCCCGGCAGGGAAAACACGACGACGGTCTTCCCCTTGAACAATTCGTCGCTCGTGAGGTCCTTCCACTGGTCGTTGGGACGGGCCTTGAAGGTCACGTTCGGTACGGGTTTGCCTTCGAGGGATTCCGGGGTCGGGAGCATGGCGTTTCCTTGGTTGTCGACAGGCGCAATGGCGCCGCACTGGCACACACATGGGGCTAGTTAATGACTTTTCAATTGGAAGTGCAAGCGGAAAACGCGGAAAAGGCGGAAAGCGCCCGGGGCCGGACGGGCCGGCCCCGGGGTCAGGACGATTACACGCCGTCCTTGGTGGACGATGGCGCGGCGCCGAACAGGGCGGCGACCAGCGGGTCGCGTGCCACCGGGCTGCGGTTGACGCGGATGGCATAGTGGGTATCGTCGGCCAGGATGTGGAAATGACGGCCGGTGCCCGCCATGCTCTGCTCGCGCAGGCCGGGACGTTCCTTGCGCGGGGCGGCGCCTTCGCGCTTGGGCTGGACGATTGCCGCCAAGAAAGCTTTGACGCGTTCCGGATCGGGCGAGATCTGGTACACGGCCTTGCCCAGGTAGGTGGCCGTGCCTTCGATATAGCGCGCCAGTTCGATGACACCGGCTTCGCGCAGGTCGCGGATGTACTTGCGGGCGCCGGAAGGCGAAAACTTGAGGAACCAGGCGATTTCGTCGGCCAGCATTTCGTGGGTGGACAGCTCGCCTATGAGCTTTTGCATGTTTTCGATGCGGCGCTGGGTGGCCGACGTGGAACGCACGCGTTCGATCGGGGCCATGGAAATGGGCGGACGTTCAGCTGGCTGTGGCGCGACGCGTTCGATCAGGGAGGAGTTCGCAGACGAGTGAACCGCCATGTCGCCCTGGGCTGCGTTACGCTGGTTGGATGATGCTTGCATAGTGAGTACTCCTGAAAGAGATAGTCATTTGTCCGGACCCGGCACGTATCGTTTGACAGCTTGACAACACATGGGTTCCGTACTTCTGAGGCTAAGATTGCCTGCGCTGGATCAAGTGGTCTGTGCGCCATCGAACATTTCGCGCAATTTAATGATTTCCGTCATCTTTCATCGCCAGGATCCATGTGTGCGTTGCCGAACAGATTGTCAACACGGAAACGCTTATCCTTGCTTCGTTCGCGCGATTGTCGCGTGTGCATCGATTCGTTCGACACGACACTACATAAAGGAACCACCATGAAACTTACCCTTTTGGCAGCACTGCTGGCCGTTGCCGGCCTGACCGCATGCGAAAAAACCACCGTGAACCCGGCGCCGACCGTGATCACCCCTACCGTTGAAGTGCCGGTTGCCGTTCCCGGCCCTGCCGTCGCCGTGCCTGTTCCAGGCCCGGCCGGCCAGCCGGGTCCTGCGGGCCAGGCAGGTGAAAAAGGTGCGGACGGCAAGCCCGGCGACACCGTGATCGTGGTGCCTGAAAAAACCAACTAAACCGGTTTCGCGCCCCCGTCGCGCCGCCCCGCCCTTTCCAGGGTGCGGCGGCGCGATTTGCGTTGGTACTGAGGAATTGGAGATCCGCATGGAAACAAGCAAGCCGGACTGGAATCCCTTTTCACGCCAGCTCGGCCATGTGCTGCGCTGCGCGGCCAGCGAATGGCTGCGCCACCGCGCCTCGAGCAAGGGCGCCGCCCTGGCCTTCTATACCGCGTTTTCCATCGCGCCCATCCTGGTGCTGGTCATTGCCGTGGCCGGGTTTTTCTATGGCGCCGAAGCCGCGCAGGGCCAGTTGCTCACCGAACTCAAGGATCTGATGGGCCCGCAAGGCGCCGAAGCCATCCAGCTGGTGCTGGCCGGCGCGCGCGACAAGGAAAGCGGCCTGCTGGCCACCGCGATCGCCACCGTGCTGCTGCTGGTGGGCGCCACCACCGTATTCGCCGAACTCAAGAACAGCCTCGATGAAATCTGGCAAGTGCCGCCCCCGGCCGGCGCGGGCTGGTGGGAAATGCTGCGCACCCGCCTGCTCTCTTTCAGCCTGGTGCTGGTGCTGGCCTTCCTGCTGATGGTGTCGCTGGTGCTCAGCGCCGCGCTGGCGGTCGTCGAAAGCTATGTCGGCGGCCTGTGGAAGGATGCCACCGTGCTGCTGTCCTGGCTGGCGTCGCTGCTCGGTTTCTGCGTGATCGCGCTGCTGTTCGGCGTCATTTACAAGATGCTGCCCCGCATACGCCTGTCCTGGCGCGACGTCACCATCGGCGCCCTGGGCACCGCGCTCCTGTTTTCGCTGGGGAAGTTCCTGATCGGCTTGTATATCGGCAATAGCGGCGTGGCCAGCAGTTTCGGCGCGGCAGGGTCCATGGTGGCCCTCTTGCTGTGGGTGTATTACTCGGCGCAAATCTTTTTCCTGGGCGCGGAATTCACCCGCCAGTACGCGCTGAACCTGGGCAGCCTGCGCGAACGCTGATTATTCGCCCAGCAGTTCGGCCAGCACTTCCATGCCTTCCACCCGCTCGGCCACCACTTTGACCATCACCACCACCGGCACGCCGAGCAGCAAGCCCCACATGCCCCACAGCCAGCCCCAGAACAGCAGGCTGACGAACACGGCCGCCGGGTTCATCTTGGCGATGCGGCCCGTCATCCAGGTGGCGATCACGGTGCCGACCAGGGTGGCGATGCCGAGCGAGGTGCCCGCCACCAGCAGCACCATCTGCAGCGATTCGAATTGCATGAAGGCCACCACCCCGGTGGCCACCGTGATCAGCATGGGGCCGAAATACGGCATCAGGTGCAGCAGGCCGGCCACGATGGCCCAGGCGCCCGCATTCTCGAGGCCGATCGCGCGCAGGGCCACCCACATCAGCAAGGCCAGCAGGGTATTGGTCACCAGCAGCATGAACATGTAATTCTGGATCGAGGTATTGATATCGTCCAGGATGTGGACCGTGACCTTTTTCCTGCTCAGCGAGGGCCCGGTCAGCTTGACCAGCTTGCGCTTGAAGGTGTCGCCCGCCAGCAGCAGGAAGAACACCAGGAACACCACCATCGTGGCCTGGGTGACGAAGCCGATCAGGCTCATCGAGCCGGCCAGCACCCAGTCCATGATCTTGATGGCCGGGCCGGATGACGGCGCCGGGACCGGCCGCCGCAGCGGCTTGCCGTCGGCCCCCACGCTGGCCGTGGCTTGTTCGATCTGGGTGGCGGCGGCCTGCACCTGTGCAATGGTGCTGGGCGTGCCGTCATTGGTCTTGCGCAGCACCTTGGTGATCTTTTGCGTAATGCGCGGCAGATCGTCGACGATATTGAAAAATTCATCCTGCAGGCGCGACACCAGGCCGGCCATCAGCAGCAGGATCACGACCGTGACCAGGGTGGCGCCGAACACGCGCTTGATATGGCAGCGCTCGAGCCACATGACGAGCGGATTGAGCGTGTAGGCAATGAGTATGCCCAGCAACAGCGGCACCAGGAAATCCTGGGCCCATTGCAGCGCGAAGATGAAGGCGACGGTGGAAATGACGCCCAGCGCCAGGCCGCGCGCGTTCACGTGCAGGGGCAGGCGGATCGCGCCCGGTTCGCCCGCCAGCGCATCCTGGGTATGGAATTCCGGCAAGCCGGCAGGCGCGGCGGCGCCCTCGCTGACAGGGGGGGTATCGGATGGCGGCGGCAAGGAAGCCTGGTCTGCGCGTTGCATGAAATGGTCCAGTGCTAAAAAAATGGCCGGCTACCTGCGCCGGCCCTGGCAAGTGCTTGCCGCTGAATTACTTGATCCGGATATCGTTCTTGACCGAGGTTACGCCCTTGACGCCGCGCGCAATTTCCACGGCCTTGTCGGCGTCGCCCGGCTGGGCCACAAAGCCCGACAGCTGGACGTCGCCCTTGAAGGTTTCCACGTTGATTTCGCCCGCTTTCAGGGTAGGCTCGTTGAAGATGGATGCCTTGACCTTGGCCGTGATCACCGTGTCGTCGATGTATTCGCCGGTACCGGTGCTGGTCGGGGTGGAGGCGCAGCCGGCCATGGTGGCGGCAAGGGCGGCGGCAAACAGTATGGTGGCGAAGCGTTGTGCGATGTTCATGATGGACTCCTTGTGGGTTTGAAAGACTTATTTTCCGTATTGCGATTTGGCGGCCGTGACACAGCTATCCTTGGCCGTGCCGGCGAAGGCGTCGCACTTTTCAAGGGCGACCTTGTATTCGGCCTGGCGCTTGTCGTCGCGCGCATCGCTGCGCGCTTCGATGGCTTTCTTGTCGGCCTTGGCGTCGGCCTGGGCCGAGATCAGCGTGGCCTTGGCCTGCTTGATGCAGACGTCCTTGTCGTTGCCCGTCAGCGCGGCGCACTTGACCTTGTCGAGCGCATAATTGGCCGACGCGATTTTCATGCGCGACTGGGTGTAATCCTTAAGCGTGTTGCGGTACAGGGCGCTCGCTTCTTCCTCGGTGCGCACGCGCGCAGCCTGCGCTTCGGCGATGCACACGTCTTTCGGGTTGCCGGTGATGGCCTTGCAGCGTTCGCGCGCCGCCTTGAAGTCGGCTTCCGCCTTGTCCTTGGCCTGGGCGTAGATGGCCTTGGCCTCGGGGCCGGGTGCGGCGATGGCATTGCCCAGCCAGGCGCCCAGCGCCATTCCCAGGAAGACAGACAGCAGTGGCATTTTCATTGTTTTTCTCCGTTTGCATTGCGACTGTCTACCGTTGTACGCGAGCGGCCAGGCACTTTCTGTACGCTGCCGTACACAGCGCGAAGAATGCCGTGCGGCACCTGAATGCAGGCGAACTGACCGGCATGCACTGGGTGTGGCACCGCACAGACCAAGTATTTCCGCTTGATTATTCTGACCCTACACTTTGTCAGGAGAACAACATGAAATCGACTCACACCATCGCCGCACTCGTCGTCGCCAGCACCGCCCTTTTGAGCGGTTGCGCCAGCACCTCATCGACGCCCATCAATAACAACGGCGCTTACAACAGCCCCGTATCGAACTCGATGGGCTACGGCACCATCGACACGATCCAGGTGACCCGCAGCGGCACCGGCCAGACCAACGGCACCGGCGCTGTCGTGGGCGGCCTGGTTGGCGCCCTGGTCGGTAACCAGGTCGGCAGCGGCAGCGGACGTACCGCGGCCACCGTCGCCGGCGCCGTCGGTGGCGCCGTGATCGGCAACAATGTCGAAGGCAACCGTGCCGCCGGCCGCGATATGTACCAGATCGGGATCCGTCTCGACAATGGCGACTACCGCACCATCGTGCAGGACAGCGTGTATGACCTGCGCGTGGGCAACCGCGTCCGCGTCGTGGACGGCCGCGCTTACCGCTATTGACCGGTCCGGTAACAAAAACAATTTCATTTCACCTGATCGACCACTTAGAAGGAGCCCACCATGGGTACCATACTGCTAGTAATCCTCATCCTCGCGCTGATTGGCGTCCTGCCTTCCTGGAACCACAGTCGCAACTGGGGATATGGCCCCACCGGCATCACCGGCCTGCTTGTCGTGGTCCTGATCGTCCTGCTGCTCACCGGGCGGCTGTAATTGAAGCGAATCGCCGGCGCCCTGTGCGCCGGTTTTTTTTGCGCTATCCTGATGTCCCCACCACAAGAAGAAGGAGCTGCCATGGACCAGCCCAAGTTTTCGATTCCCCTCGCCGCCCTGGCCCTGGGCGCCGCGCTGCTGGCCCTGTCGGCCCAGGCCCAGACCGTGCCCAGGACTTCCAGCGACCTGAACCTGCCGCCGGAAACGCTGCGCCAGCAAAAGGCCGAACTGGCAAAAGGCGACCCGCAGCGCTGGTTCGCGCAAGACACGACGGCGGCGGCGCGTCTCAAGACCATCCACAAGGAAATCGCAGCCGGCCTGCAGGAATCGCTGGGCGCCTGCAAGGGCTTGCCGGTCGGCGAACGGCCCGCCTGTACCAGGGAAGCGAAGGCGATTTATCAGCAGGAAATGGCCGGCGCCAAGGCGCGCGCCATGAGCGAACAACCGTAGCACGCCCGCTTCAAGCGTCCCGTGGTGGCAATTCGTGCACCACGACCGCCGTATCCTGGGACACTTTCAGCAGCCAGCCCGCGTGCGCGATGGCGCGCAAGGCATCGCGGTAACCCTGGTTCCAGCGCCATTCGATCGATCCCCTGGAAAAATTGACGTCCTTCGCCGCCATGTGCCAGTCGCGTCCGCTGTACGCCAGGCGGACGATGTGCAGCGTTGAATCGCAGCCCAGCGCCAGCAATTGCTGTTCATCCTGGGCGCTGCGCTTGCCCGCCGGCAGGCGCGCGTAGAGCTCGCGCAATTTGCGCTGCATGGTATGGGTTTGGGCATAGTCGTCGATATGGCGCTGCGAACGCGAGGCGAAGGTCACGTCCTTCTGGCGCGTGCTCACTTCGTCAAGGGTGGCCGGCTCGGGCCCTTCGGCGCTCCACAGGTCGACCATGAAACACAGGGTATTTCCGGTCGGCAGTTCGGCCAGCACGGATTCGAGCGGCGTATTCGAATACAGGCCGCCGTCCCAGAACAGCTGGCCATCGATGCGCACCGGCGGAAACGCGGGCGGCAGGCTGCCGCTGGCGCGCACGTGGGCCGCGCACAGGTCGCCATTGATGCTGTCGAAATGGGCCAGTTCGCCCGTCAGCACATTGACGGCATTGACGGTCAGGCGGATCCCGCCATCCTCGTTCAGGTAGGAAAAATCGACCAGTTCGTCCAGCGTGGCTTCCAGTTCGCTGGTGTCGTAAAACGATGCCTGTTCCGGCGCCACCGGCAGGTTGAAGGCAAAGCCGCTGAACAGGCGCGGCGAAAAAAAGCCCGGCACGCCGCGCAGCACGGTGTCGGCCGTGTTGAAGGCGATGGCCGAGCGCCGTTCGCTGTCGCTGATGCGCTGCATGTCCACCCCGTCGGGGTGCGATACGCGGTCCCAGAACGCGCGCAGCTGCGACAAGCGGTTTTCTTCTTGGTTGCCGGCGATCAGGGCGGCATTGATGGCGCCGATCGAGGTGCCGACGATCCAGTCGGGCGCCAGCTGGTGTTCGTGCAGCGCCTGGTACACGCCGGCCTGGTAGGCGCCCAGGGCGCCGCCGCCTTGCAGCACGAGCACGATACGCATGCGGTCGGGGTTCAGCACGGGGTTCAGCACGGGGTTCAGCAGATTGGCAGTCATGGACACTCACCTGTTCACGCGAAAAAAAACGGCGCCGAATCATCGATTGCGGCGCCGCTCAAGCCCCACCATATGCTGTGAGATCAGTGTGCCAGCCGGGCGCGCCGCCGTTCGATGAAGTAGGCCACGCCGGCGACCACGGCCACGATGGCGAGCGCAGGCTTGATGAGCCGGCGCCGGTTCAGGAAGCCGAGGATGGTGGCCGCGTACGGCATGATGGACGATACGGTCACGCCCGTCGGGTGCAGCACCTTGTCGACGCGCGAACGCACCGCCCAGGTGGCATGGTCGATCGCCGAATGGAACAGCGCTTCCGGCCGGGCGCCTTCCCGGATGCTGTGCCTGGCGTGCACGATGCCGACCCGGTAAAACTCGGCCTGGCGCAAGAGCCTGGCCTTGCGTTCTGCCAGGCTGTCTTCCGCCGTGGGCGGGGCCTCGTGCTTGATGATGTGATGTTCTTCCATGTGCGTCTCCCCTGGTTTACAACAGCATGTCGCGATCGTTTTTCAGCTCGTTCATGGTTTCGGGAAAGGCCAGCTTGCCTTCCCTGAGCATGGCCCGGGCTTTCAAAGCGAGTGCGGCGGTGGCCGCGATAAACACGATAAACAAGACCAGCAGGATCGACCATCCCATGCTTTCCCAGGCCAGCGCGACAATGATGGCGCTGCCGAAAGCAATGGCGAACCACATGCTGATGACCGCCAGCGCGAACACCGCCAGCAAGGCCAGCGCATGGTTGCGTACTTCGGACAATTCGAGCGCCGCCAGTTCCACGCGCGACACGACCAGTCCGAAGATATTTTTGGCCAGGCCGGTCACGCCGCCCATGAGGCCGGGGCCATGCACTGCAGTCGATGTATTGTCCATGGCGTTCCCCGTTCGTGGATTATTTGCGGCCCAGAATGACACCTACCAGCAGGCCGACGCCGGCTGCCGCGGCGATGGTGCGCCATGGGTTGTCCCTTACATAGACATCGGCCGAATGCGCCAGTTCCTTGCCTTTGACCAGAGCCTGGCCTTGCACTTGCGAAGCCTTTCCCAGCGCCACGTCGAGCAGCTGCATGCCGCGCGCGCGCATCTCGTCGGCTTTCTCGCCCGTCAGCGCGGAGGCGGCGCTCAGCAGGGCCTGGGCATCCTTGACCAGGGTCTTGACATCGGTTTGGACTGCGTTCATGTTGCCGTTCAGGGTAGTGCTGGCAGCGCCGTTGCTGCTGCGGGGGGTGGTATCTAACATGATGTACTCCAGGTGGTGGGTGAAAAAGAAGGTTTATTTGACCAGAAGATCGCGCATGTCGTCCGCGTGTTCTTCTTCGACCGCCATGATGCCGATCAGTAAATGCTTGGTGGTCGGGTCGGTATCGCCGATCGCAGCGATCATCTGGCGATACGATTCGATGGCCACGCGTTCGGCGATCAGGTTGGCGCGGATCATGGCTTGCACATTGTCCGCATCGTCATATTCGGCATGGCTGCGCGCGACCAGGGTGGCCGGATTGAAATTGGGCGAGCCATTGAGCTGGACGATGCGTTCGGCCAGGGCGTCGGCATGGTCTTGTTCCTGCTGGGCGTGCTCGAGGAATTCGGCCTTGATCGGTGCATTGTTCACGCCGGCGACGGTGTAGTAGTGGCGCTTGTAGCGCAGCACGCACACCAGTTCGGTGGCGAGCGCGTCGTTGAGCATGGCGATGACGGCTTCACGGTCGGCCTGGTAGCCGCCCGTGACCGCGCCATCGTCGAGGTTGGCCGCGGCGGCGCGGATGGCCGCCACGTCGAACCCGTGCGCCAGTGGCGACTTGGTTGTTTGCATAATGTGTCCTCGTTAATTAGCGACGGGCCGGGATGGCGTTGCCGTCATTCGACAGCACGATCTCGACGCGGCGGTTCAATTGCTTGTTGCCGGCGGTGTCATTCGCGGCGACCGGATAGGATTCGCCGTAGCCGCGCATGGCCACCCGGTCGGCCGTCACGCCCATGCCCAGCAAGGCGCTGCGCACGGCAGCGGCGCGCCGTTCCGACAATTGCTGGTTGTAGGCGGTGCCGCCCACGCTGTCGGTGAAGCCTTCGACCAGGACCGTACGTTCCGGATTGCTGGCCAGTACTTCGGCAAGCTTGCGCAGATTGTTCATGCCAGCCTCGGTCAGGGTGGCCTGGCCGGTCGCGAACAGCACATCGCCAATGGTGATGATCATGCCGCGTTCGGTTTTTTTCGCTTGCAGGTCGGCCATCATGGACTCGAGCTGGGCGGCCCTGGCCTGGGCTTCGCGGGTGCGCGCTTCGGCATCGGCGGCGGCGCGCTGGGCGCTCTCCGCCTGGCCCTGGGCTGCCTGGGCCTGGGCCTGGGCCTGGGCCGCTTCCCACTTGGCGCGTTCGGCCGCGTTCATGGCGCGGTTCGCTTCGTTGGTGCGCGCTTCCAGGCGCACCTGGTCGCGCACCTTGCCGGCATTGGCGATGTCGGCTTCCGCGCCTTTCTGGGTGGCGATGGCCTGGGCGGTGGCGATTTTCTGCTTGGCGATGTAGGCCAGCTTGTCGATCTGGTCCAGGCTGTCCTTGCGGGCAGCGGCGGCATTGGCCGCGTCCAGCGCATCGCTGGCCTGCTTGAATTCGAGCGGTGCGTAGCTCGACACGGCCGGGTTGTTATTGGCGGAGATGAAGTCGCCGCGCGCCTGGTCCAGCATCGGGGTGGTGGTCGGCGTGGTGCTGCAGGCCGCCATCGCGATCGCTGCGGCGAGGATGGTCGATTTGAACAGCATGGTTTTCATGGCATTTCCTTTTTTGTTTTTCGAAAGCGGATGGGTTGGACGGATTTACTTGTTGGCGCGGTCGACTTCTTCGCGCAGCACGCGCAAGTCGGCGTCCAGGGCCTGGGCGGCCGCGGTGGCCTTGGCCGAGCTGGCCTTGCTTTGCGCCAGCTTGGCATCGGCTTGCGCCTGGGCAGCCAGGTCGCGCGCCAGGGCATAGTCCTTGGCGGCCAGGGCCTGGTTGGCACGCATCATTTTTTCGCGGGCCAGATTGATTTCGACCGGCGCCAGGTCGGCGGCGCCGGCACTGACAGCATTCTCGACAGCGTTTTTCGTCACGGCCACATCGGCCGTTGCGGGGGCTTTCTGCGGGCTGGTACAGGCCGACAGGGACAGGACGGCAGCTGCGATCAGCATGCTGGTCAGTGGGGTTTTGCTAGGCTGGTTCATTGTCATTCTCCGTGGGTGTTAATGATCTCGTGGTAACGTTATATGCTGATTCATTGGCAAGTTCGGTTCGCTGACGCACATAGACTGCGGCCCGTGTTGCCTTAGTGCGTCACCGCACATAGAATGGCCGCGCATTCCGCTAAGCTGGGGCCTTCCCACCCCTTCATTGGATTGCCATGTCGCGCCGCACCAGGATCATCCTTGCCATCGCCGGCCTGCTGATCGCGCTTCCCGCGATCGCGCTCGCCCTGCTGCTCACCTACGACTGGAACAAGGCGCGCCCCTGGCTCAATGCCAAAACCAGCGACGCCATCGGCCGCCCCTTCGAGATCCGCGGCGACCTGGCGCTGACCTGGGAGAAGCCGGCCGCCGCCATGCCCGACCACGACCGCACCTGGCGCGACCTGCTGCCCTGGCCGCACCTGGTGGCCGATGACGTTCATGTGGGCAACCCGGCCGGCATGGCGGGCGAACTGGGCAGCGTGAAGCAGTTCTCGTTTTCGATGAACCCGCTGGCCCTGCTGGACCAGCGCATCAATATTCCCGTGCTGCGCTTCCAGGCGCCGGCGGTCGCCCTGGTGCGCCAGGCCGACAATAAAAACAACTGGACCTTCAAGCAGCCCGACAAGCAATCGCCCTGGGTGCTCGACCTGGAACGGGTCATCTTTACCAAGGGCACGGTGCACTTCAAGGATGCCATCGAGAAAGCCGACATCCGGGCCGACGTTGACGTCATCAATGCCGACCCGGCCTACGGCGTGGGCTGGAAGCTGAGCGGCACCGTCAATGGCGCGCCCGTCAGCGGCAGCGGCAAGGCTGGCGCGGTCCTGTCACTCAAGCAGCAAACCACGCCCTACCCGGTCCAGGCCGACATGCGCCTGGGCAGCGTCCGGATCGCGGTCGAAGGCAGCATCACGCGCCCCACGCAGCTGGCCGCCACCGAGATGCGGCTCAAGCTGTCCGGCCCCAGCATGGCGCGCCTGTATCCCTACACCGGCCTGGTGCTGCCCGAAACGCCAGCCTTCCGCACCGAAGGCCGCCTGCTCGGCACCTTCGACCGCCACGGCAGCCACTGGACCTACGACAAATTCACCGGCACGGTCGGCGCCAGCGACATCGGCGGCCACCTGGAATTCAAGACCGGAAAACCACGCGGCACGCTGACCGGCAAGGTCGTCTCGAAACTGCTGCACTTCAAGGACCTGGGACCGGTGATCGGGGCCGACTCGAACGCCAGCAAGAGCGCGCGCGGCGTGGCAACGGTCCAGCCCGACGGCAAGCTGCTGCCGGTGGAACCCTTCCGCACCGAACGCTGGACCGCGATCGATGCCGACGTCCATTACGCGGCCGAACGGATCATCCGCACGGAACAGCTGCAAATCAAGAAGCTGAGCACCCACCTGATCCTGAAAGATGGCGTGGTGACGCTGGCGCCCCTCAATTTCGACCTGGCCAGCGGCAATCTCAGTTCGACCATCCGGCTCGACGGCAGCGGGCGAGAAGGAAAAAATGCCATCCGCGCCACCGCCAAAATCACGGCGCGCCACCTGAAGGTCAAGGACTTGTTCCCCAGCATTCCCGACCTGCAGGCGACCATCGGCGAAATCAATGGCGACGCCCAACTGTCGGCGGTGGGCAATTCGGTGGCCTCGCTGCTGGCAGACTCGAACGGCGAGATCAAGACCATGATCAACCAGGGCACGGTCAGTAAGTTACTGCTGGAAAAGATAGGCTTAAATATCGGCAATATCGTGCTGACCACCCTGTTCGGCGACAAGCCGGTCCGCCTCAATTGCATGGCCACCGATTTCAGCGTGACCCGCGGCCTCATGCAAACCCGGGTATTCGTGGTCGATACCGATGAAGCCGTCATCACGGCCGACGGCACCATCAACCTGGCCAACGAACAGATGGACCTGACCCTGCGTCCCCGCACCAAGGGCCTGCGCATCATTTCGCTGCGGGCCCCGCTGCACGTGCGCGGCGCCTTCAGCAAGCCCGACGTGAGCGTCGACAAGCGCGTGCTGGCGCTCAAGGCGGGCGGCGCGATCGCGCTCGGCCTGGCGGCCCCCTTCGCCGCCCTGCTGCCCCTGGTCAATGCGGGACCGGGCCAGGAAAGCCCCTGCGCCAGCCTGCTGGCGGACGCCGCCGTGAAGCCGGTGGCGCCGCCGCCGGGCAAGACCCTGAAGCGGCGTTGATGAGATCGCTGTCGTATGTGCGTTAACGAACAGACCACGATTCAAACGGGCACTATTCTAGGCACATCGGTAAAGCACATGCTTGCCGGAAGCAAGAACATCAACGCTTACCACCATAGAGGAAATCAAAATGAAAAACCTGCGCATCGTATCGACCCTGCTGGCTGCCCTGATGCTTACCACCGTTGTTGGCTGCGGTACCGCCAAACAGGAAAGCGTCGGCGAATACATTGACGACACCGCCATCACCACCTCGGTGAAAGCTGCCTTCGTCGCCGACACCACCCTGAAAGCCACCGAAATCAATGTGGAAACCTTCAAGGGCGTGGTTCAGCTGAGCGGCTTCGTAGCCCAACAGCAAGACATCGCTGCTGCCGGCAACGTCGCTCGTGGCATCCGTGGCGTGAAGTCGGTCAAGAACGACATCCGCATGAAGTAAGCCGTCCCCCGGACGACAAAAAACGCGCCTCGGCGCGTTTTTTGTCGTCTGGCGGCTTGGAACTTGTGCCACAGGCGCGCGAAGTAGGCCGCGCCGTTCAAGCCGAACTGCACCGATTCGTACTTGAAGCCATTGTCGGTTTCGTTCTCGTCCAGCGTGGTCGGCTTGACGTTGAAGATATGCGAGCCGCCGAAGCCGAGCGATTTCTTCAGTTCAATGTTGATCACGCCGGCGATCGCGTCCGAGCCGTACTGGGCCGCGGCACCGTCGCGCAGCACCTGGATGTTCTTCACCGCCAGCATCGGGATGGCGTTCATGGCGGCGCCGGTCTGGCGCGTCGAGTTGAACGAGGGCGAGAGGTAGGTCAGGGTCTGGGCCAGGTCGAACTGGCCGCCGGTTTCGGCCAGCTTGGTCATCGGAATGAAGTCGACCGGCACGGCCGTTTCGGTGGCCGAGGAACTCTGCACGCGGCGCGAGCCGACCAGGATCACGCCCAGCAGGACGGACCTGCGGATGGTAGTGGGATTGAACAGGCGGGCATCTCCGAGTTGAAAGGCCTTTTCCGCGGCGGGCGCGGCAATCTCAGACGAAGGCGGTCGACAGCGCGCTGGCGCCCGCTTCCTTGACGATTTCGTAGCATTTGCAGGAAGCCGCCGCCAGGCCGGCCACGTCGAGGATCTCGATATTGCCGCGGCTATAGATGATCAAGCCCTGCTGCTGCAGGGCGCTGGCGGCCTTGGTCACGCCGACCCGGCGCACGCCGAGCGCGTGGGCCAGGAACTCGTGGGTGAGGTGGAACTTGTCGGACTGCAGGCGGTCGCGGGTGACCAGCAGCGAACGCGCCAGGCGCGCTTCGAGCACATGGAAGCGGCTGCACACGGCAATCTGGATGGCTTGCGCCAGCAGGGTATCGGTGTAGCGGTAGAGCACGCGCTGCAGCGAAGGATTGCGCGCGAATTCGGTACGGAAGGCCCCGCTCTCCATGCGGCTGGCGCGGCCGGCGCGCTGGACGATGCCGCGCACCTGCGACACGGCATGCCCCAGCGCCACCGTGGCGCCCAGCATGCCCTCGCGCCCCACCAGGCCCACTTCGAGCGTCATGCGCCCTTCGGCGACGCCCAGCAGGGAAATCAGGCTGTCGTGCGGGAAATAGATATGGCGGGTAGGCGCCGACGGTTCGCACAGCACTTCGCCCACGTCGACCTGGACGGTATCGAGCATGGGCGCCAGGCGTGCGAGGTCGGCCGCGGGCAAGGCGCCCAGCAACTGGTTGCCTTGCGGGTCGGCCAGTTCGGCAGGCGAAAGCAGGCTCATGGCGCGCTCCCGCGGGGACATCGCTGCAAGCGGCTTGGATCGGAACGGATAGCAATCATTGGCGAACTTCTTCTGAGAGGGGACGGCCTGGGCACATACAATCAGGGTAACGGGAATAATAGCCATGGTATGTACGGTGACGCACGGAAGGAGAGCAGGCTTGCGGGGAGAATAGCCTTGATTCTTACAATAAAAGGAACATCACCATGAACTCCCCTGTCACCAACAAATCCAACACCCACCCGATGATGATCGCGGCGGCCGTCGCCATTGTGCTGTTCTGCCTGGCAGGCACGGCCGCCATCATGGGCTGGATCCCGTCCACGACCGGCAGCGCCACCAGCGAAAGCGAACTGAGCGCCAGCGACCGCGCGGCCCTGGCCGCCAAAATTGCCGAACCCGCGGCCGAACCCGCAAAACGGCCGGCGGCGCCGCGCAAGGTGGTGCGCGACGAACCGGTGCGCGTGGCCCAGGCGGCGCCCGCCCGCAACTGGTGCAACAACTGCGGCAATGTGGAATCGGTGCGTGAAATCACCACCCGCGCCAAAGGCAGCGGCCTGGGCGCGGCAGGCGGCGCGGTGCTGGGCGGCTTGCTGGGCAACCAGATCGGCGACGGCAGCGGCAAGAAAATCGCGACCGTGGCCGGTGTCGTCGGCGGCGCCGTGGTCGGCAACCGGGTCGAAGGCAATATGAAAGCGACCCACAGCTACGAAATCCGGGTCCGCCTGGACGATGGCAGCTCGCGTACCTTCACCCAGGACAACGCCAACTGGAGCACGGGCGACCGCGTGAAAATCGTCGATGGCCAGCTGCGTTCCGCCGGGTAAGCCCGGTGTTTCACTTGTAACAATCTATTGCGATTCGAACAGAAATTTCTCATTGAATGTACGCTAACGTACGGATTGAAACTGGACGAGTCAGCATACTGGGTTCAACGACCTCACCGTCGTCTACCTAACCCACTGAGGACAAAATCATGCTTTATACAATCGCTGTCGTACTTTTGATCCTGTGGCTGCTCGGCTTGGTCACATCCTATACCGTTGGCGGCTTCATCCACATCCTGCTGGTTGTCGCGGTCATCATGGTTCTGGTTCGCCTGATCAGCGGACGAGGCATTTAGCAATTGCACGGCCCGGCCATCACCCGATGACCGATCCGTTTCGCGGTCGCGTCCGAGAACAGCCGGCGCGACAGCGAAACGGATTTTCATTTTTTAAGGAGAAGTACATGAATAAGAATATTGCGACTACCCTGATTGGCGTTACCGTCCTGGCACTGGCCACTGGCTGTGCGGACATGAGCCCTACCCAGCGCGGCACGGCAACCGGCGCCGGCGTCGGTGCGGGCCTGGGCGCCATCATCGGCGGCACCACCAGCGGCGGCGGCGGCAACCGTGCGGCCAAGGGCGCGGCCATCGGCGGCATAGCCGGCGCGATCGTCGGCAACATCTGGTCGAACCGCATGGAAAAGCAAAAGCAGGAAATGGAAGCTGCCACCCGCGGCACCGGCATCCAGGTCAGCCAGACCTCGGATAACCGCCTGAAACTGGAAATTCCCGCCGACGTCTCCTTCGACACCGGCCGTTCCGACATCAAGTCGAACTTCCGTCCGGTACTGGAGCGCTTTGCCCAGACCCTGAACGAGAACCCGGCATCGACCGTGTCCATCATCGGCCATACCGACAGCACCGGCGGCGACGCCGTCAACGATCCCCTGTCGGTGGACCGCGCAGCGCGCACCCGCGACTACCTGGCCCAGCGCGGCGTATCGCCGAACCGCGTCATGATCGACGGCCGCGGCGAACGCGAACCGATCGCCTCGAACGACAACGATGCAGGCCGTGCCCGCAATCGCCGCGTGGAAATCTACGTGGCCGAACGCCAGGGCTAATTACAGCCAGCCGGCATCGCGTGCCAGCCGGAAGGCTTCCACGCGATTGCCGGCATTCAATTTGCTGATTGCTTCCGACAGGTAATTGCGCACCGTCCCTTCGGACAAATGAATCAGCTTCGCAATTTCCGCCCCACTCTTGCCTTCGCCCGCCAGCCGCAGCACCTGGCGCTCGCGCTCGGACAAGGGATCTTCCCCGCCACCCCAGCTTTCCAGCGCCAGTTCCGGCGCGATCGCGCGTCCGCCACCGTGCACGGCGCGAATCGCCGCCGCCAGATGGTCGGCCGGCGCATCCTTGAGCAGGTAGCCGCGCACGCCGGCCGCCATGGCGCGCCGCAAATACCCGGCGCGGGCAAAGGTCGTCACGATCACCACCTTGCAGGCCGAGCCGGACTCGCCCAGCGCGGTCGCCAGTTCCAGGCCCGTCATCAGCGGCATTTCTATATCCGTGAGCACGATGTCGGGCGCGGCCGACGCACACAGCGCCAGCGCTTCCTGGCCGTTGCGGGCCGTCCCCACCACATCGATATCATCTTCCAGCCGCAGCAGGGCGGCCAGCGCGCCCAGCAGCAGCGCCTGGTCTTCCGCTATCAATACCTTGATCATCAACATGCTCCCACGGGCAAAGTCATTTCCAGCGCGAGGCCATGCCCCGCTACGATATCGAGCCGTCCGCCAAGCGAACTGACCCGTTCCTGCATGCCGGCCAGGCCGTTGCCGTGCACGATGCCGTCGAGCCGGACGCCGTTGTCGGCGATCCGGAAGCGGATCCGGCCGTTCTCGCAGGCCAGTTCCACGTCGCATGCGGTGGCTTTGGCATGGCGCAGGATATTGGTGACCGCTTCGCGCAACGCCAGCGACATCACATTCTCGGCCGCCGGCGGCATGCTGAACGGTTGCACCCTGGACGTGAGCGTGATCCCGGCCGAAGCCAGGCTGGCCCGCGCACTGTTCAGCTCATGCGCCAGCCCGCTCTGGCGGTAGCCGGTCACGGCCGAGCGCACTTCCGACAAGGCATTGCGGGCACTGCGTTCGATGTCGCCGATTTCCTGGCGGCAGGCCGCCTCGTCGCGTCCCAGCAGCTTGCCGGCCAGTTCGGCCTTGAGCGTGATCAGCGACAGCGTATGGCCCAGCAAGTCATGCAGGTCGCGCGAAATGCGTTCGCGCTCGGCGATGGTGGCCATGTGTTCGACCTCTTCCTGCTTGCGCAGCAATTGTTCGCGTGAACGGCGCAGGGTGGCATCCATGATGGCCGCCACGCCCACCGGCAAGCCCACCGCGACCGACGGCAGCAGGAAGGTCAGCGGCAGCTTGTCGCTGACCAGCGCCACCAGCACGGCCAGTCCGATCACCCCCGCCACCGCGGCATAGGCCTTGCGGACCGGCTGGATGCCGGCGCAGGTGCCGGCCGCGAAGACGAAGAAGCAGCTCGCGCCGAAATTGTGCGGCGCCCAGACCACCCCGAACAGGCAGGTCAGCGCCACGCACAGCACCGAGCGGTCCTGCGTGGCCCAGAAGCTGGCGAAGTACAGGGGAATGAAGGCGAGTATGGTCAGCACCAGGAACAGCAGTTCCAGCGGGCCTGGCGTGACATAAAAATACTTCCACAGCAGGAAGGAGAGCGAGAACACCCACAGGTATGGCGCCTTGCCGGCCCAGGGCGGAACCCAGGGTTGCTTGACGATGCGTTCGATGATGTTCATGCCCTCGTTCCCGTCGGTGTTATTCGTTCAGCAGGCGCACATCGGCGATCTGGAAGGCATAGGCCCCGGGTTTCGGCCCGGCGTTGAACGCTATCATGGTAATCATGCTCGCGTCGATGCCCTTGAAGGCCGAGAACGGAATCGCCACCTCGCGCCACGCCGTTTCCGCTACGAACGGCACCGTGGCCGGCATGTTCGAGCCCTTGGCCATCAGGTTCACCGAATACTGCTGGCCGTCACCGCGCACCTTGAAGCGGATCACTTTGGCGTTCGACAGGTCAGCCGCCGCCATCGGCTGCTTGCCCGGCATGAAGGACAGGCCCGCCCATGGGTAGGCAAAGCCTTCCACGACGGTGGCATTGACCGCCAGCGCCGGCTGGGCGTCGCCCTCGGCCGCTTGCAAGTCCAGCTTGACGGTCGACTTTCCGCCCATGAAATTGTCGCTGGCAGGCATCCAGCCGATGCCGATCGGGCTGGAAAGTTTTTCCTTGCTGAACAGGCTGATGCGGCCGTCGGCCGGCAGCACCAGCGCCATCGATGCCTTCGGCTTGCGTTCCTCGACCACCTTGGCCAGTTGGGCGGCGCGCAATGGCGTGGCATCGGCGCCATCCTTCCACACCGTCACGATGCGGCGGGTGGCGGCGATATCCTTGGACGGGTCGCCTTCCACCAGCAGCAAGTCGGCCTTGTAATCCTTGGCGATGCGGCCGCGCTGGCCCAGCTTGAACACACGCGCCGGTTCCGCCGTGGCCGCGGCCAGCGCCTGCAGCGGCGTCAGGCCGGCTTGTACCAGCGAGGCGAGTTCATGGTGCAGGCTGATGCCGTGCTGGGTGCCCGCGTTGCCCGCATCGGTACCTGCCAGCACCGTCACGCCCGCCTTGTGCAAGGCGGCGGTCAGCGCCTTCGGGGCGGCCAGGTTGGCGGGGTTGGGCTGCTTGCCGTAAGTGGTATCGAGCGGCGCGGCCTGGTCCTTGTCGAGCAGTGCGGTCAGGCTGGCGTCGCCCATCACATCGGTCTCTTTCAAGCCGGCGATGCTTTCCAGCACGCTGAAGGTCGGCACGACAAAGGCCTTGCGCGCCTTGGCCAGCTTGACCAGCGACGCCATGTCGGCGGCGTCGATGTCCTTGCCCATGAACAGGTGCACCAGGCCATCGGCGCCGGCTTCCAGCGCGAGGCGGGCATCCTTCAGGGTGCTGATATGCACCACGGCCTGCTTGCCGCGCAGGTGAGCGGCATTGATCAGCGCCGTCACGGTCGGCACGTCCAGGGTCTTGAAGTTGCGGTAGGAACCGCCCTCCTCCATGACGATCTTGATGAAGTGCGAACCCTCGGCGATGCGGGCGTCGACCCAGGCTTGCGCTTCGGCCGGCGTGGTCAGCGTGGGAATGGTCATGCCGTATTCGGTGCCATGGCCGCCCGGCGCGGTGGCCAGGGTGCCGGCCGAGAACAGGTCGGCCTGGGTGCTGTTGCTCCCTTCGCGCATTTTCTTCGTGACGTCCTGCATGACTTGCACGCCCGTGAACATGTCGACCTGGGTGGTCACGCCGAACAAGAGCGGCAGCTCGAGGTGGCGGTAGGCATGCACGTGGGAATCGATCAGGCCCGGCATCAGGGTGCGGCCCGCGCCGTCGACGATGATGGTGCCGGCCGGCGCCGTACCCTTGAAATCGGCATTGACGATCTTGGCGCCGTCAAACAGCACCGAGCGCTTGGCATGCATACGTTCGCCGTCGAACACGCGCACATCCTTGACCAGGGTGGCGGCGGCCAGCGCGGACATCGAGTAGCCGAGGCCGGTAAGCAGGACAAGCAGTTTCAAGGTAGGCAGTTTCATGTTTCCTCCGTGGTTGGGTTGAAAGGATTCTACGGCGTCCATACGGACTGAACAAGGAGCAAAGAACATGACATTGGGATGACATTTGTCACCTCCATCGGTGTTACCCTTTTGTTTTTCAGCATATCCATGGAGTTTGCATGAAGCGCCTCATCGCCGCCCTCTTTCTTGGCTCGGCCGCCACGCTGGCCATGGCATCGCCTGGCAAGGACCTGCACGCCCTGTTCGACGCCGAGTGGCAGCGCGGCCTGCGCGACGACCCGGTCAGTTCGTCCTACATGGGTGATGCGCGCTTCAACGACCGCTGGGCCGACTACACCCTGGCCAATCTGCAGGACCAGCGCAAGAAGGACGCTGCCGCGCTGGCCAAGCTGCGCACCATCCGCCGCGCCGGCCTGTCGGAAGCGGACCGCCTCAATTACGACCTGTTCGAAACCGGCTACCGCGCGCGCGTGGAAGCGGCCCCGTTCCACGACTACCTGATCCCCTTCGACAGTTCGAGCGGCGTGCAGACCCTGTCCGAACTGGCCCTGTCGCTGCCCTTCCGGACCGTCAAGGATTACAGCGACTGGATCCGGCGCATGGAAACGCTCGATACCTTCATGGACCAGAACATCACCCTGATGCGTACCGGGATCAAGGAAGGCTGGGTGGCGCCGAAGATCATCCTGCGCCGCACGCTCGACCAGGTGCGCGCGCAGATCGTCGCCGATCCGGAAAAGAGTCCGTGGTACACGCCGTTCGCCAGCATGCCGGCCACCATCCCGGCGGCCGAACAGCAGCAGCTGCGCGAGCGCGCCAGGAAGGCCATCGCCGGCGTGGTGGTGCCGCAGTACCGCCGCTACGAACAGTTTTTCGGACAGGACTACCTGCCGCATGCGCGCGAGACCGTGGGGGCGTCGGCGCTGCCCAACGGCAGCGCCTACTACGCCATCCTGGCCAGGAAATTCACCACCACCGGCATGACGCCGGACCAGATCCACGCGCTGGGCCACGCCGAGGTCAGGCGCATCCGCGGCGAGATGGAAGCGATCATCGCCAAACAGGGCTTCAAGGGAACGTTCGACGAATTCCTGACCTTCCTGCGTAGCGATGCGCAATTCCAGATCCGCGATCCGAAGGCGCTGATGGAAGCCTACCAGGCGCTGTCGAAGCGCATCGACCCCGAGCTGCCCAAGCTGTTCGGCAAAATGCCGCGCATGCCCTACGGCGTACGCGCGATTCCCGATACCAGCGCGCCGACCAGCACCACCGCCTACTACCAGCCGCCGGCAACCGACGGTTCGCGCGCGGGCTACTATTTCGTCAACCTGCACAAGCCGGAGACCCGTCCGACCTACGAAATGGAGGCGCTGTCGCTGCATGAAGCGGTGCCGGGCCACCACTTCCAGATCGCCCTGGCCATGGAGCTGGGTGATCTGCCCGAGTTCCGCCGCAACGGCGGCTACACCGCCTTCGTCGAAGGCTGGGGCCTGTACGCCGAAAGCCTGGGCGACGAAATGGGCATGTACCGCGACCCGTACAGCAAATTCGGCCAGCTGACGTACGAGATGTGGCGCGCCGTGCGCCTGGTGGTCGACACCGGCATGCACGCCAAGGGCTGGTCGCGCGACCAGGCGATTGCCTTCTTCAAGGCCAATGCGGCCAAGTCGGAGAACGACATCGTCAACGAGATCGACCGCTACATCGGCTGGCCGGGCCAGGCCCTGGCCTACAAGATCGGCGAACTGAAAATCAAGGAACTGCGTGCCCGCGCCACGAAAATGCTGGGGTCGCGTTTTGACGTGCGCGCCTTCCACGACGTGGTGCTGGGCTCGGGCGCGCTGCCGCTGGACGTACTGGAACGCCAGGTCGACGCATGGATTGCACGTGAACAGAAAAGGAAGAAGTGAACATGAGCGAGGAACGCGTACGCATCACCAATGAAGAACTGCTGTCCGATAACTGGTACATCCTGAAGCGCTTCACCTTCGAGCTGCGCCGGCGCGACGGCAGCTGGCAGAAGCAGACGCGCGAAGTGTACAACCGTGGCAATGGCGCGGTCATCCTGCTGTACAACCGTGAACAGCGCACGGTGCTGCTGACGCGCCAGTTCCGCATTCCGGCGCACGTCAACGGGCACTCGGGCTTCCTGATCGAAGCGGCGGCCGGGCTGCTGGACAACGCCAGCCCCGAGCAGCGCATCCGCGAGGAAGTGCAAGAAGAAACGGGTTACCAGATCGGCGACGTGAAGAAGATCTACGACCTGTTCATGAGCCCCGGATCGGTGACGGAGCGGCTGCACTTTTTCGTGGCCGAATACACGCCGGACCAGCGCAAGGGCGACGGCGGCGGCATTGCCGAGGAAGGCGAAGATATCGAAGTGCTGGAGTTCAGCTTCGACGAAGCGCTGGCCAAGGTGGCCAGCGGCGAGATCATGGATGGGAAGACAGTGCTGCTGTTGCAGTATCTGCAGCTTCACCTCATGAAATCATGAACGTGGCCTTGCCCGATACTGGATGGCAGCAACTGCTGGACTGGCAGCGCCACGCGGTCATGCTGGCCTTCGTGTACACCCGGTCGCTGGGCGGCTTGATGCAGACCGGCCACTGCCGCATTACGTCGCTGGAGCCGGAAAAGGCGACACTGGCGACGGCCGGCAGCACGCTGATGGTGGTCCTGCTCGGCGCACGTTTCGAAGCAGGACCGCAGATTTTCTTCACGCCGGATTTGATGGGCAACTTCAGCGTCGACGGCGTGACCATCCATTTCGCCAATCACGATTCGCTGTTTCTCTCGGGCGCGGAAATACCCGAGGCTGCGAATGCGCGCGTGTCTATCGGAATTCCATGACCATCTTTGTTTTCATCGCGATCGCGATCATCGCGGTTATTTATGTACTGCACGGAGCACCACGCACAGCATATCCGGTCGTCTTGCCGGACGCCCTGGACCCTCAGGCTATCGCACAACGCAAGTATCAGGTGGCTGCCACAGTTGTTCCCGTTGAGGGAAAAGACTACCGCTACGCCGTCACTTTGGAGAATCGTACTGAAGACACGCTGCTTGACGGTGTCGTGGATATGCGCTGGATTCTTCATCCTGGAAAATTCAATGGTCTGGACGACACCCACATGCCCGACAATATCTGGGTGCCTGCACCAATTCGATTTGCGGCTCTGGGGCCGGCCGCCCGGCAATCCTTCGAAGTGGATGGATACGGGCTGGCCAAGGGTTACGATGGACCGCGGGAACAGCACACGAAGCTGTTCGCCACTCGCGCCATTGAAGGAAATGTCCCGCCGGTCAAGGAAGAAATCACCGTACACGTCGTGATGGCATGGGCGAAGTAATGCGTTTTATCATCCAGCAACTATTCATGAGTAGCGTCAGCAGAAGTAATTTTTTGACCAATGTCGAAATAAATTACATCGTTTCGGGATGCGCCATCACCGTTTCAGGCCGCAGAAAAAAACCACAGTAAATACAGTCTGTTAGCGCCGCTGCCAAACGGCTGGCACGGATGCTGCTATCAACTGTGGACTCTGCACAACCGTGCTTGAATGAAACGAGGAATTCCATGAAATTACGCGCCGCATCTGCATTCCTGGCCACGGTCTTGACCGTCCCGTCGGCCTGGGCTGGCTTCATCACGTTCGAATCCGCCGGCAATTCTCCGGCTGCGATCACGGCAACGCGCGATGCCTTCCGCGCCGCAGTCGGTGGCGGCGCAGTCGCCGGCCCCAATGGATCGTTTGGCGGAATCCGCCGTGAAATCAACTGGGATGGCGTGCCGACCGCCTTTGCCGACCCAAATCCCCTGCCAGCGAATTTCTTCAACGTCAATTCGCCGCGCGGCGTGGTCTTCAGCACCCCGGGAACGGGCTTCATGGTCAGCGCCAACGCCGGTCAGCCCACACCTGCCCTGTTCGGCTTTCCCAACGATTTCCAAGCCTTCAGCGCGCAGCGCGTGTTCACGGCGGTCAACAGCAACATTACGGACGTGACCTTTTACATTCCGGGCACGATGCTGGCGGCGACCACCAGTGCCTTCGCGGCAGTCTTCGTTGACGCCGAAGTGGCCGGCCTGACGAAAATCGAGTTCTTCGACCAGAACAATGCGCTCATCTTTACTCGCGATGCACTGGCCGCCGGCAACCAGGGCCTGAGCTTTGTGGGCGCCATGGCCAATGCGGGCGAGCGGATCAGCCGGGTTCGACTGACGTCGGGCTTGAACACGATTGTGTCCAATGGGGTGCTTGGCAACCCGAATGACGATGTGGTGGTGATGGACGACTTCCTGTACGCCGAGCCAACCCAGGGAGTGCCCGAGCCATCGAGCATGGCGCTCGTTGCGCTTGGCCTGGCTGGCTGCCTGGCCAGGATGCGTCGCCGCCGCAATCCGTAAGCACATTCAAACGACCCACGAAAAAAAATGCCGTTCAGTGACAACTGAACGGCATTGTTATTTTCGCGGCAGGCTCACGGACCCATGGTGCTGCTGTTCGCAGGCGCTATGGGTCCCCGCCTGAGCGAGGACGACGTTGTGGCGGGGCTTACTTCTTGGCGCCGGCGGCCGCGTCCTTGCCCGCTTTTGCAAAGTCACCAGCCATGACGACGTTCATGCTGGCCGGCTTCAGGTTCTGGCGCAACGCGTCATTCACCTGTGCCACCGTCAGCGCTGCAATCTTCGCTTCCAGGTCCTTGTCGTAGGCCAGCGTGCGGTCGATGGTCAGGTAGCCAGACAGGCGTCCTGCCAGCGCGGCGTCGTCAGTGCGCGCAACTTCTTCGCCCTGGCGCCAGCCTTTTTTCGCTTCGGCCAGTTCAGCCTCGGTGAAACCATCCTTGAGCGCCAGGTCGATTTCTTCGCGCATCGCCGCTTCCACTTTCTGGGTGTTCTGCGGTGCGCTGATCGCATATGCCAGCCACATGCCGGCCGGGTCGCGCGCCGGAATGACCAGCTGCGAACCAACGCCGTACGACAGGCCTTCCTTCTGGCGGATACGGTCGGCCAGGCGGCTGCGCAGCGCTCCGCCGCCCAGCATGTGGTTGGCCATCAGGAGCGCGGGATAGGCTTGCGCATCGTCCTTGAGCGGCATTGGCTGAATCGCCAGCAGCACGCTGTTGGCCTTGTCCGGCGTTTCCAGCGCCAGCTTCTGGCCGCCCACGTTCTTCATGGCCTGCGGAATACGCACGTAAGGCTGCGCCGAATTCCAGTTCCCGAACAGGCTCGTTACCTGCGCCTTCATGGCCGCTACATCAAAGTCGCCGACGGCTGCGAAGGTGCCGTTGTTGGCGCCGTAGAAGGCGCTGTGGAAGGCGCGCACTTCTTCTACTTTCAATGCGCGCAGGGACGCCAGTTTTTCCGGCAGCGTGTCCACGTGCTTCACGTGGCCAACCGGGGTCGGATCGAGCATGCGCTGGAAGGCGTTGACCGCAATCGGCTGCGGCTCGGGAATCTGCTGCTCGATGCCGTTGACCTGCTCGCGCTGCATTTCACCGAATTCCGCTTCCGGATACACCGGGGTCTTGAGGATCTCGGCCACCAGTGCCAGCGACGCCGGCATGTTCTCGCGCGTGCTCATGATGGTCACGCTCACGCCTTCAGGACCGCCGCCGAAACCGACGCGCGTTTTCAGGCGGTCGAATTCGTCCTTGATTTCCTGGCGCGTCATGCGCTTGGTGCCCTTGTTCAGCAGGCCGGCCGCAAACGAACCGGCGTCCGCCTTGCCCTTGAGCGCATCGGCAGTACCGGTGCGCAGCTGGATCGTCACGTTCACGATGCCGCCCTTGGTGGTCTTGGCCACCAGCGCGCCCTTCATGCCGTTCGGGAGCGAGAAGCGCTCGGTGCGCTTTTCGATGTTGGCCGGGCTCGAATCGAAGGCTTCGCCCTGGGCCAGCACTGCGCGGCCCTTGTAATCCTTGACCAGGCTGGCGATGTTCGGCACGTCCGGCACTTCGGCGCGGTCCGGCGTATCGGTTGGAATGAAGCGGCCGACGGTGCGGTTGGTCGCCTTCAGGTACTTCTCGGCGGCGGCCTGCACGGTCTTGGCGTCGAGTTTTTCGATGCGGTCGCGCTGCAGGAAGAACAGGCGCCAGTCGCCGGCTGCCATCGATTCGGTCAGGGCGATGGTCAGCTGGGCGGTGTCGTTGGCCGCCAGGTCGATCGCCTTGAGCAGCGACACCTTGGCGCGCGCCACTTCCGCGTCCGTCACCGGCTGCGCTTTCACGCCTTCCAGCACCTTGAGCATGGCGTCCTGGGTAACGTCCAGCGGCAGCTCTTTCGGCACCACCGCGGAGAACATGCGGTAGCCCGGTTCCAGATTGCTCACTGCGTCGCCGTCGATCGAGGCGGCCAGTTTCGTTTCCACCAGCGCCTTGTGCAGGCGGCCCGATGGCGCGTCGACCATGATGCGGTTCAGGACCGACAGCGCGGCGGCATCTTCATGGCCCGACGAGGCCACGTGGTAGCCGGCGCCCACGAACTGGGTGCCGCCCACGCGGCGCACGGTGACCGAACGTTCGCCGTCCTGGGTCGGTTCGCGGGTGTAGGTTGGCTGCAGCACGCGCGCAGGCTTCGGAATGCGGCCGAAGGTTTCGCTGATCTGCTTGAGGACCTTGGCTTCGTCGAAGCGGCCGGCCACCATCAGCATGGCGTTGTCCGGCTGGTAGAAGTTCTTGTAGAAGGCGCGCAGGCGCGGAATGTTCACTTGCTCGATGTCGGAACGCGCGCCGATGGTCGACTTGCCGTAGTTGTGCCAGTCGAAAGCGACTGCCTGCAGGCGTTCGCTGGTGACCGAGATCGGATCGCTTTCGCCGGACTCGAACTCGTTGCGCACGACCGTCATTTCGCCCTTGTTGGTCTTGGTGTTCCACAGGTCGTTCTGGTCGATCGGCGAATTGATCATGCGGTCCGCTTCCAGCGCCAGCATCTGGCGCAGGTTGTCGTCGTTGGCCGGGAAGGTGGAATAGTAATTGGTGCGGTCGTACCAGGTGGTGCCGTTGAATTCGGCGCCGAAGGCATTCAGGACTTCAACCGGGGTCTTGGTTCCCTTCTTGATGCCGAAATTTTTGGTCGGCTTGAACAGCAGGTGTTCCAGCAAGTGGGCCATGCCGGTTTCGCCGTAGTTTTCGTGGCGCGAACCGACCATGTAGACGATGTTGGTGGTGAGGGTCGGCTTGCTGGCATCCGGGAACAGCAGTACGCGCATGCCGTTGGCAAGGCGGTATTCGGTCAGGCCTTCAACGCTGGTGACCTTGACCGGTCCGGCCATGGCGCCCGCCTTGGCGGCAGGTGCGGGCGCAGCCGCGGCCGCGAAAACGAATCCCGGGGACAAAATCCCGGCGCTGAGCATCAAGGCGGTAAGTAGTTTCACGTTCTGGTTCCAATCGGATTAGTTAAGTTGTAAAGTATGCCATCGCGACATCATTGTTGGAAATTTTTCGCGTATGTATGTCGTGCCAAAAGCCACCTTTTCCGGGAGCTCCCATGTCGATCCGCCTGACCGCCGCCGCAGTCGTTGTTACTACAGCAATTATCGCCCTGCCCGCTTCCGCACAAAACATGAAGGCGGGGCTCTGGGAAATCAATAACAAGATCGGTTCCGAGAATTCGGCATTGGCCAAGCAAATGGCGGAGGCGCAGAAACAGATGGCATCGATGCCGGCTGAACAGCGCAAGATGATGGAAGAAATGATGGCCAAGCACGGCACCGCCATGCCGACCATGAAGGATGGCGGCATGGTCATGAAAGTGTGCATGAGCAAGGAGATGGTGGCGCAGGGGCAGATGCCGGTACAGCAGCAAGGCGATTGCACCCAGACCCGCACGCCGTCGCTGGGCGGCACCATGAAGATGAGCTTTCATTGTCCCAAGACCCAGTCGAGCGGCGAAGGCGAGATTACCTTCAAGGGCGATACCGGCTACAACATGAAAATGACCATGACGCACGTGGTCAAGGGCAAGCAGGAAAAAATGGGGATGGACGCCACCGGCACCTGGCTGGGGGCTGACTGCGGCAACATCAAGCCATTGAAGATGCCCGTACCTGCAAAATAACTCCCGCATCGCCCTCGCGCAGGCGGGGGCCCATCGCACCTGAGAACTGTAGCGCCTCAGGCAGGCCCGATGCCTGTCATTTGGTCATTAAAAACCTGGCGCCGTCGAAAGGTATCGTTTCAAAGTTTTGCGTTCTTCCGACACATCGCTGTCAAATGGGGCCGCGTGCTTCCGTCTTCGGATTCAACCAGACATCTGCCGGGGTCGATCCTTGGACTTCATACTTTGTCTTTCAGCGGAGGCGGCTCGTGCAGCGCCGTCTCCCAGTCTTCGTATGGTGGTTCAATTTTGAATGTTGGATCAAAGTAAGACTTCAAATAATCAGTAGCGCGTTTCTGCGCGTGCGTTGCGTTAAGCACTTGCCCCGATTCGTCGAGTTCCAGAACATTCGCAAAGATTGCGTAGACCTGCTCGATGGCGCTCGGTTCCTCCCCGTAGAGGCTCAAATAGTCGACGTCCTTGAGCATGTAGTGGGATCCACTGGACATGAAGTAAGCAAAGGTCCTCAACGCACCACTGAAGCTACTGCTCAATTTCACAGAAGTGTCTCCTGAAATTTCGAAAAAAAAGGGGAATGACCCGGAAGACCGAGACCCTGCCGCCGGATCAACTCTCGGGGTCATAGTAGAACTCGCGGAGTTCCTGCGCGCAACGGCAGGCTTGTGCGAGTTTTGCGGCCCATTGGATGGCTGCTTCGCGAGACGGGAGTTCCAGGACACAAAATCCGCCGTCGAGCTCCTTGGTTTGTGCATAGGTCGCGTTTGTCACTGTGCCATTGGCGGCGACCATGAGTTGCGAGGCTTCTTCGTTGATGCCCCCACCAAACACATAGACGCCAGCCTTCTTCGCCTCGCGGATGACGCCGCGTGAAGCTTCACCGACGGCGGCCATTTCCTCGATGGGAACGACCATCGCCGATGCGGGGAAGGAAATAAGATACTTCGTCATCGTTCAATTCTCCGTGTGTGCCTTAGTGTCTCACGCGCGGCTTCACCATGCCATCGTCCCGATACTGCTCGCTTGGTTTCACCTTTCAAGCTGCCATGCAATGTCGTCCGGAGACAAGCCAAAAAAACTTGCGAGCTGCCTCCTTGCTGTATCGCCATGACAAGAGAGGTCGACATACAGAGCCGTCAATCCCGCGGGGTTGTTGTCATGTTTCATGATCAAGACATTACCCAACCCTTCTATTTGCACATGCGCGCCCTCGAACCAGTCAAGATCATCTCTATCGCGAAAGACGGTGGCGCCAATGTTCGAGACCAACTCCACTGGAGAGCGCAATGTCGCGATGATGGGTTTGCAGTCCCCACTCGGCCAGGCTAACGCCGTTTGCTTGTTCACTTGTGCCCCTGCCCCATCGAAGAGAGATATTTTTCAAATTCAGGGCTGTCAGACGAAACGTAGAGCGATCCATAGCGCGGCAATGCGTAGGTCGATCCGCTGCCGTTGAGCATCAACAAATATGTCTTTCCAGATTCCAGAAAAATTGGGCAGCGCGCACGCGCTTCCTCGCCCGAGGTAGTGGCCCCACGAATTTCCTCGCCAGCTTCCTTTGATCCCTTGAAGACGCGAATGACCTTTCCCTCGAAACTGAAAGGCTGGGCATATCCGCTTTCTTCTGGTGGGGCCGCATATGTCAGGAGGTCCACGCGAATTACGTAAACATGCTCATAACGTTGAAGCTCTGCCACAGGAAACGTCGCCGGATATATTCTATCTTTGCACGCGCGCGCGATTGATGGACATAGTATCGACGCCAATATCAATGAAAGCGACATGAGCGCGAGGAATGGACGCGATCCAAAAGGCATTTTACTAGTCCCGTCCGGTCCAACTCGCGAGGGAGGGCTTCTTGGTGCCTGTGTGCGCCTCCGCAAATTTACCAAATTCAACCATTGCGATTTCGAGTGCGGCTGCCACCTTGGGGCGCTTGGAATGGTGCCGCAGGCGAGCAGGCAATCTCTCGAACCATCGCTGTGTTTCTGAGTGGTCGCCGCCAAGATTTTCACGATAGACCGGCAGGCGGCTACTTGGATGAATTTTTATCGAATAGTAGTCGTGGCAAAGTTCGATCTGCATTACGCTGTGAAAAATGAAGCTGAACCCACAAACGTCTACCAAGCACACTTTATAGGATGTCAGGCCTTGGGAATTTTTACGCCGGATCCCCTGCCCGTCGTCGATGTACCCCATGTAGTTCGCATGCTCTCGCTCAACGAAATCTTTGACTGTAATCTTCGCCATGGATGAACTCTACGTGGGTTATTTGCGCAGCCACATGAGAGGTGGCTTCTGAACTGTGCTGTCGATTGTACTCGACAGAGGCCTGGCTCCCGGTGCCTCGTCGGCTTACGCCCTTTAGCCGCCAGCGGCAACTGCGACTCCGCTGGCCAGTCCGACTCGCAGCTTGCCGACTACATTACTTCAACCTTAGCCCGATTGGAGGATTGACTTCGTGTCATAGCAATCGAAGCAAACGAATACGTAAATCATCCCTACATCGGCCAGACAAAACTCATCATTAATGGAGTCTAGCTGCGCATAGAAGGTCATGTCGTTCTGACAGGAACACTTTGGAATTTCCGGATGTTGAACGAACTCGGGATCTCCGCCTAGTCGATGTCGGGTTCCGACAACGGGCCCTGCCCATTTAAACGGCGGCAGCGCATCCGCCTCTTCGTTAAGGGGCTTTGGTACTAGCTGAAACGGCGGTATTTTACGCAATTGGACCTCTTTCCTATTAGCTGAAAAGACAGCCGCTGGCCGCGTCCGTTTTGCCGGAACGAATCGGGCAATCCCGGATCACGCTCGACATGTCGCCAGAGGCTTCGTGTCGGGGTATCTTGCCATGAATGCATGAGCGGACTTCGATGGCATTCCTATGAGGATTGTCGCGCCGCTGTCCCAGCACGCGATTTCGAAAAGCGCCCCCTCAAGTTGCGGTGCCGGCTCTCCACCATTCCAATAGTCCGGGTTGTCTTCGACAAATGGCACAGCAGTCGGTACTACACGATAACCCATAGGGACGGCGCTGAAAACCGCCCAAATGAATTGCACTGTATTGTCGCGCAAGAAGGAAGCAAGTTCTTCGCCAGAAAACCATTGATCATCAATCGTGAACCCAGGAGGCCACCAATTCGTCTCAATGTCGCTGACGTACCAATCATAGTCTTGAGTAACGATTTCTGCTGCTTCGAGAACCTCGCGCATATTGGTGTACCAATGAACTTGATCCGTCTTTTCCAAGATGAGATTCATATGCTCCTTGCAAGGCAAAACGATCAACCGTCTGTTCTTGGCCAGATCGATACAAAAGTTGCAGAACTCTAGCCAGTCAGTTGCTGTCGCTGTAAGCAAAATACCTGTCACGGGCCAGCGTGGCCATCGGCCCGATCGGCAGCGCGCGTCCCTGGTAGTTCACGCACGGCGTGACCTTGCCGTAGTTCCCGGTATTGAAAATCTCCAGCGCCGTATCCAGTTCCGCCGGCTTGACGCTGCGCTCTTCCACAACGACGCCCGCCTCGGCCAGCAAGGCAATCACCCGCGCCCGCGTGATGCCGGCCAGGAAAGTGCCATTCGCTACCGGCGTCACGACCTTGCCATCGCGCGTGACGAAGAACAGGTTCGAGGTCGCAAACTCGGCCACGTTGCCGTCGCTGTCGAGCACGACGCCATTGTCGAAGCCGCGCTCCATCGCTTCGCGCATCACGCGGGTGGAATTGGCATACAGGGCCGACGCCTTGGCGTCGGTCGGCGCCATGTTCGCGTCGGGACGGCGCAACGTCGACAGGCAGGCGGTAAACCCGGTGAACGCCGGCATGGGCGCGTCGAACAGGGTCAGGGCAAAGCCGCTGTGCTCGGGCATCGGCATCAGGAAACCTTCACGTCCAAACACCAGCGGGCGAATGTACAGTTCGGCATCGGCCGGGAACTTGGCCACGCCTTCGCGCACCAGCGCTTCCATCTCTTCCACCGTCAGCGGGCATTCCAGGCCCAGCGCCTTGGCCGACCGGATCACGCGCTGCAGGTGCAGTTGCAAATCGGCCATGTGGCCGCGGATGGCGCGCGCGCCGTCGAACACGGACGAGCCGAGCCAGACGCTGTGGTCCATCGCGCCAAACAGGGGAACATTTCCTTCGTTCCACTGGCCGTTGAAATAAGTCAGGTACATAGCGATCCTTGGTGGTGTGAGCCCGTCAAGTTTAACCGAAGTGAAGATTCGACAAATGTTGTAATCAAATGTCTCTTTTTTCGCCATCGGCCGCAGACCGCGTTATATTCACGCCATGCCTTCCTTCCACCGTCCCCCTTCCCGCTTGCCGGGCATCGCGGCGACGGTCGGCATACATATACTTCTGCTGCTGGCATGGCAACTGGCGCGCCAGGAAGCGCCGCGGCAAGTGGCCGACTCGGGCGAACATATCCAGTGGCTGCGCCCGCTCGTCAAGCCGCCCGCACCGCTCCCGCCCATCCGCAAACCGGTCGAACGCGCCGCGCCGGCAGCTGCAGCGGCAACGCCGGTGCGCGCGCCAAACGCCACTGTCGCCGAACCGGAACCGCCCGCAATGGTCCTGCGCGACGATCCTTTCGCCGACACCCGACCCGACCCGAACAGCCCCGATGCCGTGCGCCGCCAGGCCATGCGCGACCTGGGCAAGATCGACCTCGAGATGCGCAAGGCGTCGCTGAACAAATATGCCCGGCCCGACGACACGCCCGAAAAACGGCTCGCGCGCGCTATCGACGCGGCCCGGGTTCTGCCAAAATGGTATGAGAAGGCCGAACTGGAGGAAATCGCCGACAACACCGGCAGCGGCACCCGTGTCTACCGCATCCGCAGCGCAGCCGGCGTGTTTTGCGCGTTCGTCAAGCCCAACCATTCGCTCGACGGTCTGAACGGGGAGAAGACCAAGCCCACATTCGGCAATTGCCCGGGCAACTTCTAAGCGGCTCTGTTCGCTAGCGAACAAAGTTCCCGCATACCGCAGACGTACACTGTGCTTTTAGCTTCCAGCACTAGTTATTGTCATGCTTGCCACTTTAGAACGCATCGATCCACTCAGCGACCGCATCGACCTCCTGGTCGAACTGGTGGAACACCTGCGTCCCCGCCGCATGCCGGACGCCGAAGGCGCGACGGCCCGTGTCCGTACCCTATGCCAACTGCTCAAGGGCAATGCCGGCCATGCCGCGGCCCTGAACGGCTACCTCAGCCGCCTGCTCGACAGCCGCCGCCATGCCAGCCTGTACACCGACATCGGCATCCTGTCGAACGACGGTTTCATGACGGAACTGAAGCGCCGCATCGCTTACCGTTTCCTGCCGCCCGCGCTGGGCGACGTCTACCTGAACGATGCCATCGACCAGGTGCTGTACGTGGACAGCGACCACGCGTGGATCAACGCCGTGCCGACGGCCGACTGGCTGACCCTGTATGACGTGATCGCCGACGCGGCGCCGGCCACGCCCGGGCACACCACACTGCTCGGCATGCTCGAAGCGATCCGCACCCTGTCCTGCCGCATCTGCGCGCTGGGCCTGGAACCGCGCCTGATCCGCAGCCACGCCGACATCGAAAATTTCGATTCGCCCTTCCTGATGCAAAACATCGAGGTCAACGACTACCTCGACGGCTACGCCAACATGCTCGCCGGCGACAATGCCGCGCCGGAAGATGCGCGCCACCTGCTGGTGATGCTGGACCAGTGCGCCACCGTGGTCGACAAGGTGCGCAAGAACGCGGCAACCCAGGGCACCAGCATCGCGCTGACCTACCTGCTGGTGGCCCTGAGCCAGAGCATCGAGCGCCTGCGCAAGCTGCTGTTCCTGGTCGACATGGACATCGTGGCCGACAGCGCGCCACCGGCCGACCTGCGGCGCGCGGCCGGCATTGCGCTGGTGCAGGAACTGGTGGAAGCCCACAACAACAAGTACACCGTCCGCGACCTGTTTGCCGACAATATCGACCTGCTGGCCCGCAACGTCACCGAAAACGCCGGCCGCACCGGCGAACACTATATTGCCGATACGCGCGGCCAGCTGTTCGGCATGTTCCTGTCCTCGTCCGGGGCGGGCGTGGTCATCGGCTTCATGGCGCTGATCAAGATTCTCATGGGTACGCTGCGCACCGCGCCCCTGGTCGAAGCCTTCCTGTTCAGCGTGAACTATTCGGCCGGCTTCCTGATGATCCACATGCTGCATTTCACCATTGCCACCAAGCAGCCGGCCATGACCGCATCGCACATCGCCAGCGGCCTGTCGAGCAAGGATGGACGCACGATCGACCTCGACAGCATGGCCGAACTCATCAACAAGGTCTTCCGCACCCAGTGCGTGGCCGTGCTGGGCAACCTGGCCACGGTATTGCCGACCGCTTACCTGATCGCCATGGGCTACGCTCAGCTGACCGGCCAGCACCTGGTCGACAAGGCCAAGGCCATGCACTTGCTGCACGATATAGATCCCCTGCACAGCCCTGCCCTGTTCTACGCCGCCATTGCCGGCGTATGCCTGTTCGTGGCGGGCCTGATCTCCGGCTACTATGACAACAAGGCCCTGTACACGCAGATGGCGCAGCGCGTGTCGCAACTGCGGCGCCTGCGCAGCCTGCTGGGCGACGCCAGGCTGGCGCGCCTGGCCTTGTATATCGAAAACAACCTGGGCGGGCTGATGGGCAATTTCTACTTCGGCATCCTGCTCGGCACCCTGGGCACCCTGGGCTACCTGTTGGGTTTGCCGCTCGACATTCGCCACGTGACCTTTTCGGCGGCCAACTTCGCCACTGCCTTCGTCGCGCTGGACCACACCATCAGCTGGGAACTGGCCGCCACCTCGATAGTCGGCTTCCTGGCGATCGGCAGCGTCAACCTGACGGTCAGCTTTGCGCTGGCGCTGTGGGTGGCCTTGCGGGCACGCAAGGTGCACTTCAAGCAGGGATTTGAATTGTTCAAGACCATGGGACGGCGCATCGCGGCCGCCCCGATCGATTTTCTTATTGGCCCGAAAGACCTTTCTACAAGGGGAACATCATGAGCGCATTCCGTACAGCAGCCTGGTCCATCGTCATGGCCGCCACGCTCATGCTGCCTGCCTGTGCGTCGCTGCCAGAGGTCAATTCCAGCAGCGAAAAAGTGGCCATGCGCGAGCAGCCGACGGTGGCAAGCGCCCAGGGCAGGCTGGCAAAACGCCAGGCAGCCGCCTTGCTGGCGCGCCGCTGGGCCAAGGCCACGCCCGACATGAAGGCCCTGGCCGTGCTCGAGGAAGCAGCCACCGGCGTGCCCCTGATCGCAGGCAACAAGGTGACCTTGCTGTTCGACGGCCCGGCCACCATGCGCGAAATGATGGCCGCCGTCAGCGCCGCGAAAACCAGCATCAATCTGGAAACCTATATCTTCGACCAGGATGCGGTGGGCCTGCAATTTGCCGACTTGCTGATCCAGAAGCAGAAACAGGGCGTCACCGTCAATGTCATGTACGACAGCGTGGGCGCGATGGGAACGCCGGCGGAATTTTTTGCGCGCATGAAGGCAGCGGGCGTGACGGTGCTGGCGTTCAACCCGGTCAATCCGGCCAAGGCCAAGGGCAAGTGGGAACTGAACAACCGCGACCACCGCAAGCTGATGGTGGTCGATGGCAAGGTCGCGTTTACGGGCGGCATCAACATCAGCGGCACCTATGCCAACAGTTCCTTCTTCCGTTCCAAGCGCAAGAACACGGGCACGGATGACAAGTCGGTCGGCTGGCGCGACACCCATATCAAGATCGAGGGCCCGGCCGTGGCCGCGCTGCAATGGCATTTCATCGATGCCTGGGTCAACCAGGATGCCGGCGAATTGCCGGAGCGCGAATACTTCCCCGCGCTGGCGCCGCAGGGCGACAAGATCGTGCGCGTGCTGGCCACCGAACCGGAGCGCGATTCGGAGATCTACAAATCCTTCATCCTGGCCATCCAGGAAGCCAAGACGTCGGTGCATATCACCATGGCTTACTTCGTGCCGGACCGCCAGTTCATCGATGCGCTGTGCGACGCAGCCAAGCGCGGCGTGGACGTGAAACTGGTGCTGCCGGGCGTGACCGACCATGGCCTGGTATTCCAGGCCGGCCGTTCCTTCTACGATCAACTGCTGGCCAGCGGGGTCAAGATCTACCAGCTGCAAGTGGCGGTGCTGCACGCCAAGACCGCGGTCATCTACGGCACCTGGTCGACGGTGGGTTCAGCCAATATCGACCGCCGCAGCTTCCTGCACAACTACGAACTCAATGTGGTGGTGCTCGACGCGGGCTTCGGGCGCGACATGGAAAGCGCGTTCGCGGAAGACTTGCGCGATTCGAAGGAAATCACGCGGGAAGAATGGCGCAAGCGTTCAGTTCTGGACCGGATCAAGGAATTTGCCGCCAGGCTGACCGAGTACTGGATCTGACACGTCAGCGTCACAGCCCGGTGGCGTACAGCCCTTCGGTGTGCGCCGCCCATACATTTCCACTGCGCAGGAAGGGCTCGGTTTTCATCAATGAAAACTGCAGCCCGACTTCATCCCATCCATAGCGGTCCACTTCCACCCGTGCATGTTCCACCCGCACGACATTGAAGGAATTGACCTCGCCCCGCCCCCGCGTCGACGTTGCCGTGCCCGCTTGCACGACCAGCGCCGCGTACTCGGACATCTGGTAGCGCTCGGCGGTATTGCCCGCATGGCTGGTGTGCATGTGCCCGGACAGCAAAAGATCCACCCCGCATTCGGCGAAGGCTTTCATGGCCATCGGCGCCCGGTCGACCAGATCGTCCTCGTCCTTGGTCACGGGCAAATCGAAGGGATGGTGAGTGACGATGATCCGCGTGATGCCCGGCGCCAGCCCGGCCAGTTGCGCCTTGATCGTGGCGATCTGTTCCTTGTTGACGCGGCCATCCTTGAACGTGAGCGAGCGCGCCGTATTCACGCCCAGCACCGCGATTTCGGCGTCGACGAACATGGGGTCGAGGTCGTCGGTAATGTAGCGCTTGTAGCGCGTCAGCGGCTGCAGGAAGCGCCGGAACACGTTGTACAGGGAAATGTCGTGGTTGCCGGGCACGATGATCTGCGGCCCCGGCAAGGTGTCCAGCCAGGCTTTCGCTTCTTCGAACTGTTCGCTTTTGGCGCGCTGGGTCAGGTCGCCCGACACCACCACCACGTCGGGCGCGATTCTGTGGATCAGGTCGCGCAGGGGAGCCAGCAAGGTGGCGTCGACCTTGCCGAAATGAAGATCGGACAAATGAACCAGCGTGCGCATGTGTGCTCCTTTTTAATGTGGAACGATAACGCTCAATGCCCCCGGACGTATCCGGTAGCGCAGCGGCGTCGCCATCACGGTCACTTCGCCATCGGTCGCCACCCGGATCCGCTTGTGGCGGGTGGCGATTTCCATCGTATCGGCCAGCAGGACGTCGAAATCCTTTTCCTGCGCCAGCCGGCCCGACAGCGCGCGCCAGGCCAGCCGGATCAAGCCCAGGCGGCCGGGACGCTGCGCCACATACAGGCTCAGCTTGCCGCCATCGAGGGCCGAACGCGCGCCGATGGAAAAGCCTTCCATCGTGTATTCATTGTTGCCGATGAAGACAAACGGCGTACGCCGCGCGATGTCGCCCTCGTCCAGCCGCAGGCGCAGGCTGAGGAAAGGGTAGCGCCGCAGCGCCCCAAACGTCGCCCACATGGCAGCCACCCACTTGCTGCGTCCCAGCCTTTGCTGCTGCTTCTCGCGGTCGCGCACGATGTCCGGATACAGGCCCAGGCTCGAATTGTTCAGGAAAATCTGCTCGTTCACTTCCCCCACATCGACCCGCTTGCGCCGCCCGTCCACCACATTGGCGATCGCCTCGTCGAGCGCCAGCGGAATGCCGGCGTCCTTGGCGAAATGGTTCAGCGTTCCCAGCGGTAGCACGCCAAATGCCGCGCCGCTGTCCACCACGACGGACGCCACGGCATTGATGGTGCCGTCGCCGCCGCCCGCCACCACGATCGTCATGCCGCTTTCGATGGCGGCCCTGGCGGCCGCGGTCATGGCGGCGCCGCTTTGCGCCAGCGTCACGCGCGCATCGACCCCGCGCGCGGCAAATTTGTGGCGCAGGTCGACCGCGAGCTCGTCGTCATGGCCGCTGCCGGCGCTGCCGTTAATGATGACTGCAATGGTGATCAGCTCATTCTCCAGTGTTTCGTCGGCGGCGCAAGGTGGACACCGCCGTAATGCAAATGGCGAGCCAGGCGCAGCCTTCGGTGAAACCGGCCAGCACGTCGCTCAGGTAGTGTACGCCCAGATAGACGCGGCTCAGGGCCACCAGCGCGATCATCGACGCGGCGGCCAGCACGGCCAGCATGCGCAGCGGCAGGCGCCTGGTGTGGCACACCGCCCACGCGGCCAGCATGCCGTAGAACACGGTCGCGCCCAGCGCATGGCCGCTCGGGAAGCTATACGTGGCCAGGCTCAGCAGGGGTTCGTCGAAATGCGGACGCGCCCTCTGGTAGATGTACTTTAGCAAAACATTCAACAGCATGCCGCCCGGTACCGCCAGCACCAGGGCCAGCAGCCAGTACCAGGCACGCCGGCGCGCCAGGTAGCAGGCGCACAGGCTGGCCATGGCCAGCAAGCCGATGCTGTTGTGCCAGTGCGTGAGGAACAGGAATAGCGGCGTCCAGCTGCTGTTCTTGTAGGAATGGAAGTGGCTGGCCAGCGCCAGGTCGAGCGCGGCGAT
>Ga0187844_10000189_pt1 | contig 46817 bp, 43 predicted proteins | sample SpaLakP09_SKY_50_FD_134517 | JGI IMG/M metagenome (GOLD analysis project Ga0187844, IMG submission 134517) | Oligotrophic lake water microbial communities from Sparkling Lake, Wisconsin, USA - SP09_SKY_50 | ecosystem: Environmental > Aquatic > Freshwater > Lake | place: USA: Sparkling Lake...
ACAACCGCCACATTCCACAACGCGCCATCGGCAGTAAAACGCCTATTCTCGCACTCAAAGAATGGCAGCAGAAGCGGCCAGAATTATTCGTCAAACGTGTTTACGATCAAACGGGACTGGACAGTTAGTCGTCCCAGCTGGTTGCCCTAAGTCGTGCCATCCTTCGGTTCCGGCCGACAGTTGTCGAGCGACGTATCGACGGCATCGACAGGCCCGTACCACTGGTAAACGCCCACGAAGCCGCCGGTGCGGAGGATCCAGACTTTCTTCGTGCTGCGATCCATGACGATGGTGTGGCGGAACCCGTCTGCCACGTTGCTTGCGTCCGGCATGGGCACGCGGACGAACGGCCCGCCGTGGGTCGTGTCGGGCGCTGCCGATTCCGGTATCGTGGTGCTAAACCCCGCGAACGAGACGCCGTAGCGGGTCGCCAGGGACTCGGACAGCGGGCAGGCAAGCGCCTGCGCCGAGAACAGGCCCATCAGGGTGGCCAATACGAGTTGCTTCATCGAGGTTTCCAGTCGGTGCGTTTATCGTCATCCAATATGGGAGCAGGCCAACGATGTCAGTTTGGCCGCGCTGGAGGTACACACATTTTCATGGTCAAGAGATTCCTCACGCTCGCCGGATAAGGTGATACAGTTTGCAGAACTGATCTGTTTGTCGTCTTGCCCGTTCTTATGGAACTGCGCCCTTACCTGTTACCGCCTTTCGTTTTTGCCGTTGTCGGGCCGGGTATGGGCATCCTCACGGCACTGATAAGCCACCCGTCGTCAGGCCCGCCTGGCAGTATGGGTGTCAGCATCATGATCATGTATGTGATCGGCTTGATACCCGCCCTGGTCAGCGGTTGCCTGTATGTCGTGCTCTGGCCGCTGTTCAGCCGTCTACGCATGCTCGGCAAATTCGGAATCGGGTGCGTCACGGGCCTGGCAACCGCTGCGCCGATGCTGGTCTACAGGTCGCTGTCCCTGAACGCTTCCAAGGGAAGCCTCTTTACGCTGATATTCGCGATACCGGCGGCACTCTGCAGCGTGCTGGCGGCGAAGATTCGGGCTGGCGAAACACACGGCTGATACCGCCATTGCGGGAGGTTCGATGCTCCACTACGTCAAACCAGGTGTCCTGTTGGCCTGCGCGATGCTGGTCGCGTGCGCCGCGAACAAGCCCGGTGCGACGCTCGACGATTATGTCGAACACGGCATGGCGCGCACCCATGCACAAGGCCTGGCCATTGCCGTCATCGACAACGGCAACGTCATGCGGGTCAGCACATGGGGCAAGCGGAACGACAAAGGCGATCCCCTGACGCCGGACGCGGTGATGTATGGCGCCTCCCTCACCAAGGCCGTATTCGCCTACACGGTGATGCAGCTGGTGGAAGAGGGCAAGCTGGACCTCGATACGTCCATCGCCGCATACCTGCCCAAGGCTTTGCCCGACTACACCGGCGAAGCGAAGAAATACGCGGCCTGGGAAAACCTTGCGGGCGACGAGCGCTGGCGCAAACTTACGCCGCGTATCCTGCTGACGCACAGCGCCGGCTTTGCGAATTTCGGTTTCCTCGAGCCGGACGGCAAGCTGAGATTCCACTTCGATCCCGGCACGCGCTATGCGTATTCCGGCGACGGCATGATTCTCCTGCAGTTCGTAATCGAACGCGGCCTCGGTCTCGACCTGGGCAGGGAAATGCAGACGCGCGTCTTCGATCGGTTCGGCATGAAGAACACGAGCATGACGTGGCGCCCGGACTTTGCCGCCAACCTGGCAGACGGCTGGAAGGAAGACGGCACCGTCGAGCCGCACGGCGAACGCAGCAAGACGAGGGCGGCCGGATCTATGGACACGACGATCACCGATTTCGCCCGGTTTGCAGCGGCCTATGTCGGCGGAGAGGCCTTGACGCCAGCGTCGCGTCGGGAATTGACTCGCGCCCAGCTGCCGATCGACACCGCATCGCAGTTCCCGTCGCTACAGCCGCTTGCCGCGCCGTACAAGCGTCACCCGAACCTGGCTGCGGGGCTGGGCGTCGTGACGTTCACCGGCCCGCAAGGTCCCGGCTTTCAAAAGGGTGGTCACAACGATTCGACCGGCAATACCTGGGTTTGTCTCGAGGCGCGCAAGCGCTGCGTCGTCATTCTCTCGAACGACGTTCGTGCCGAGGCGTTGTTTCCCGGGATCGTAAAGATCGTCCTGGGCGACACCGGCATGCCGTGGAGCTGGGAATATGGTGCTGTGAGCTGGGCGAGGCCGTAGTGCAAGAAATTCTGCGGTCATCGCTGCCATACCTGATGCCCGCTAACGCTCGCGAAAAGCGAAAGGAAGCCTTCCATACTCCTTCAGCGCGACGTCGAAACACGCTCTGCATGCAGCGATCGTCCCATATGTCTGCGTCTCCGCAAGATGCAGCTCATCTTCCATGACGTCGAAAACATAGTAGAGGTCGGGGTTTCCTGCTGCGCGAGCGATGCGGATGGCCTGGAGAATCGCCTGACCAAGGGACTCGTTTGTGGGTTCCATCTTGAGTGAAAGCGTCCCGGAGGTTCTTCCATCTGATCGATGACGGAGATTGCCCAATCCCGGGCTTGTTCGGGTTCGTAAACTCCGACCTCAAGACCGATGCGGAAGTACTGGGCAAACGTTGCCAGCGAGGGTGTCATCGAACGCTCACAATGAGATTCTCGTCTCCAGGAACTCCAAATACTCGGGATCATCTTCCATGAAAATATCGATCCCGCCACCCATATAGGCTCGCGTAAGTTCGTCGGCCGCTTTGTCGAAGTCATTCAGTTCGACGTAGAGTTGCCCGAGCCGCAGATGAATATACGGATTGCCGAGTCCCTTGGGACATTGCACAGCGTTATAAAAGCACTTCAACGCCTTGTCAAAATGACGCGCATGAAAATGAACGTCGCCGAGCGCCACATAAATCCATGTCGCCGCTTCCCAATGCCAAGGCTCCCCGGGCAGCAATTTCAGCGCGGCGATGTATTTCTGTTTGGCGTCGTTGGGTCGGCCGGCCGACGCCAGCGCATCGCCTTCCTTGCACAGGGCGGCGATCCGCTCATGCACCATAGCGGTCCGCTTCTTCCAGAAAAATACCGACCCAGGCATCCAGCACGCCCCAGAAATCGACCGGCTCGGGATTCTCGGGATCTTCGTGCCACCAGATGACCCCTGTCGCTTCGCCGTTGCCCACGCAATTCAGGCAGAGGTAATCGCCGGTGCCGTTGTGAAGCACGGCCACCGTCCTGGAGATATCGATGGGCAGGCGGCGCGCGGTGTCGTGGTCGATGTCGAACTTGTCGTCGGACAGGAACGCCCAGTCCTCGACCGGCAGCGGTCCCATCGAATTCGCCGGCAGGAAGGCCCAGCCATCGTGCAAGTGCGTATAAAAATCGCGGAATTTGGCGGGCACCCAATCCCAGACCAGACGCAGACGTTCCGGCACGTTCGCGATCGGCGCGCGGCCGCGGAAAAAGTTCAGGTCCTTGCCGCCGACGGTGTAGTGATACAGCAGCGACAGGGTGTTGTCCTGTTCGCGCATCACGTACAGGCGCTTCAGCATCCTGCCCAGGAAATCCTGGACGCTGGGCCACTCCGTGGCAAAGTCGCTCCACTGCGTGAGGAGCGCGAGCTTGCGGCCGTGTTCCTGCTCGTCGAGGAAGCGCAGCCACTGCACGGGCACGGCCGGATCGGCTCGCGCTTCGGCCGTGGTCGCCTTTAATCCAGCCGGTCGTACGAAGCACTGTAATTCACCAAAAACCTCATCTGCATTAAATCTTGGTTCCATTGCAATACGTTTTTGCTTTCATTGGCACTCAGTAATCTCAGTATTTGACAGCACCAAACAGGCCTATTACAACACTACCTAGCAGTTTTATTGCCGCTCGACACGAATGAGGTCATCATATTCTCCAAATTTGGGCCACGCAGCGAAATTTGGGGCGGGATCAAACGATGACGTTGCCGTTTCCAGTCGGTGAGGGTTAAAAAATTCTCGTCTGATTCGTACTGTCCCACCTTGATCGAAGATGTAGGTCATGGCGCTGGCTACTTTATCTGTTTCACCTTCGAATTCGCGATGGACGGCCATTGTAAGAAACAGTTTGCCTGCCTCGACTTCCTTGAACGCGTAGGTCAGCGATTCGCGCAGTCGATCATCGAGAAATCCGACCCCCACGACCTTGTCAGCTATGTCAAGAAAGCAATACGGCGCCTGCACGCTGCCGACGAGCGCCGTGTAGGGCTGCTTACTTTGATGAGCGGCCTCGGCCTTTTCGGCCGACCAGACCTCAGTCGTCTTTTTCTTCGCGCGGAACCAGCTTTTGCAGTAGTAGATGTGTTGTTTCATTAGTAGATTGTGCCATTAATATCGCGAATTGTGACGTCTGCGCGTTCCGCGGCGTCGAGAACCGCCTGGGGAATCGGACGAAGCTGGACGGGAACCTCGAGATAATGCTGTCCCAGAAGCGGCAGTCCAGCCAGGTCGCCACTCGACGGCACGTCGGCAACAGTTGCGTTGACAGGATATTTCGCGCCGATTTCATTGACATAGCCAATCGCAGTTTTCTCCTGTATCTCCGAAACCTGGGTGAACTTCCGGGAAACGATTTCACCGGTGGAAGGATTATAGGAGTCCAGACGTGTATATCCACTTCCTTTGGGGCTGTCTATATAGACTTCATTGTACGGATAAGATGCCTGGCGCTCAGCATTGAATTGATTTCCATCATCAAGGCATCTCAACCATTCAGGTCGACTGCTAACTCTTTGCGATGTAGACGTCTCAGGATTTGGTGCTGCGGCTCCAGGATCAGTTGGCGTCTTGGGTTTGAGCGAGAATTTTACATTACCGCCGTTCATCCCCAGCGTCCCCGGCTCCACGTTCACCTGCACCCGCTGCGCAAACTCCCACGCCCCCGGCGCCGCTTTCGCGCCCAGATACCCGCCCAGGAAGCTCCCCGCGATCGCCGACCATTTCTGCCCGTCGCTGCCTTCGCCGAACATCTTGCCGCCGACCCAGCCGCCGCCGATGCCGCCCGCGTACGCGCCGACCAGGCCACCCACCGCGATCACGGGCCCTGCGAGGACGATCGCCGAGCCCACGCCGACGACCAGCAGCGACGCATGCACCCAGCCCGGCACGAGGTTTTCCGGATTGATCGTGTCGGTCTGCGCCGTGCCGCCGCCGATGTAGACGTCGCCGGATCCTTTCGTGATGACGGCGCTGCAGCCGGTCTTGTCGTCTACCCGCGCCGCCGGCATGCCGTTGATGTAGACCGTGCCGCTGCCCGTCGCGATCGGGATCGGTCCCGGATGCTTCGAGCACAGGACCTTGTCGGCGTGCGTACGTGCGGCAGCGATGCCGTTGACGAACACGTTGGACGAGCCGGTCGCCGCGATGGCCCCCGTGACTTCCTTGCCGGCGAAGCTCATCGTGCTCATTGCCTCGCCCAGGCCCGCGCCCATCGCGGCGCCCGCGCCGACGACGGCCACCGCCGCCAGGCCGCCCGTGCCCACGATCGCCACGCCGGCCACCGCGATGGCCGCGCCGATGAGCAGGCCTTTCAACAGCCAGCTCATGGTCGGGCTGTGCCCGATCGGATCTCCCAGCCGTGCCGCCGCCGGCATCTAGCGCTCCGTCACCTGGTCATTCGCGACCCGATCGAGATGCGCCCGCACTTCCGTCAGGCTGTAGAACGGCACGGACGACGAACTGGCCTGGATGTACTGGGCCAGGTGCAGCCGTTCGCCCAGCGCCGGTCCCGGCGGCTCCGGCGTGCGTTGCAGCGTGACCGTACCCGAGGGCCGCAGCAGCGACAGCCCGCCGTTCGTCCGCGAGACGTTCGCCTGCAGGCGCGTACCGTCGGCGTCGTAGAATTCCCAGCGATCCTGGTTGACGTCGCGCGCCGACAGCCGGCTGCCCGCCTCGTGCCTGTCGGCGAACACGTGCAAGGTCTTGCGCGGTTCGGACAGGGCGAAGATCGTCGGCAGGTCAGGAGACGGCGCCGCGGGCGTCGCTTCCTGCGCCTGCGGCAGCGGGCGGCGCAGCCGGATGCTGTCGACGATCGCATCGAACGCGGCATTCCACTCGTCGCTGAACTCGCGCAGGCACGTCGCCGCCATCAGCATCGCCTCGATCGTGCCCGGCTTGCTGCCCCCGACGAGCGTGATCACCTGGCGCTGGTGCATGTAACCCGCTTCGTTGCGCCAGCTGTAGGCCAGTTCCAGCGCCGGCGCGCCGTCCACAAGGCGCTCCGTCAGCGCCTTCAGCTGGAAGCGGGGCAGGGCCCGCGTCAGTTCCTGCGCCAGGCGGTCGCCGAACTGGTCCAGGCTTTCCTCGGGCTTGACGTCCGCGTGCGAGACGACGACGTTGAATTCGCTCGGACCGTCGTCGCGCAAGGTGAACATGTGCATCGTCTTGTCCTTCAGCTGCGCGGGCAGTTCGAAGGTGGCGTGGTTGGCGTGGTACATGGCGCGCTCGCTCATTTTCTTATTTGTTCAAGTCGATCCGGTTGCCGATCACGCTGACGTTCACGCCCTGGATCAGGATCGTGCCGTCGGCCTGCAGCACGATCTTGCTGCTGCCGACTTCCAGCGTGATGTCGGTGTTGGCTTTCAGGTGGATGTGCTCCGTCTGCGACGTCAGCTCGATGTTCTGTTTTGCGACCTGGTGCAGGTGGGCGTTCTGCGCCACCAGTTCGATATTCGTCTTTGCCGTCGCGTGGATGTAGTCGTCCTGGGCGGTCAGCTCGATGTTCGTCTTCGCGGTGTCGTGGATGTGGCCCGTCTGCGCCGTCGTCACGATGTACTGCTTGACCGTGTTGGTCTGGTAGCCGGTGCTCACCGTGTTGGTCTGGTGCGGTCCGTTGACGACCGTCGCCTGCGTGTTCTGGACCGTCGTGACCATATCCTTCTGCGAATGGATGTTGATCAGCTCCTTGCCCTTGCTGTCGTGGATCACCATCTCGCAGAAGCCGCCGCCGCCCGGCGTCGAGCGGCTCTTGAAACCCATCATGTGCGCGCCGTCCGGCAGGCCGTACGGGACCGGCTGGTCGGCATTGAACAAACGTCCCGTGCACACGGGGCGGTCCGGGTCGCCCTCGAGGTAATCGATGATGACTTCCTGCCCGATGCGCGGCACGGAAATCGTGCCCCAGCCGCGCCCGGCCCACGGCTGCGAGACGCGGATCCAGCACGAGCTGCGTTCGTCGCGGCGGCCGTAGCGGTCCCAGTGGAACTGCACCTTGATGCGGCCGTATCGGTCCGTGTGGATCTCCGTGCCCTTGGGCCCGACGACCGTCGCCGTCTGCGGTCCGGGCATGCGCGGCGGCGGATGCGCGCGGCGCGGGCGATAGGGGATCTTGCGGCGGATCGCGGTGAACGTGTTGCGATAGACGTCGCCCTGGCCCCGCTCGAAATAGTTGTTGCGGGCGCTGACCTGCACCGACAGCACGAGGAAATCGTTGTCGCCCTCGGTCGCCGGATCGAACCAGTGGTGACCGTGCAGCTTGAACGTATGGCCGGCGACCAGGCCGCGGCAGTCGGACGCGCCCGTGAAGACCTTGGCCTGCCACTCCAGCACTTCGAGGCGCTGGCGCGCTTCGCGCTGGCCGTCGTCCTTGTCCTTGTACGAAAAGGCCGGGTTGCCGTCGTAGATTTCCATGGTCGGCATGTCGCCCTGCTGCGTCACGGTGGGCAGCTCGACGTACTGCATCGCGTTGGGCGCCTTGAAGTCGAACGTGTTGAGGGCAACCTTCGTCGGCTGCAGGTTGCGCTCGGCCGCGAACGCGGTCACGCTGTCGCGGTCGTGCCAGCGGTTGCCGCCGTTGAATTCGACCTCGGCGTGATCCGGCTGCGGCGGGCAGAACGCACCGGAGCGCGAATCGTCGCTGATCACCATCACGTGGCCGTTCGGCTTGTGGTCGAAATAGTAGAACAGCCCGTACTTTTCCATCAGCCGGCAGACGAAGTGTTCGTCCGTCTCGTCGTACTGGACGATGTAGTTTTCGGGCCGGTAGGTCTGGCTGACGCGGAATTCGTAGGCAGCGAGTCCGTTGTAATCGCCCTTGAAGATCGTGTCGAGCACTTCGAGCACGCTCTGGTCCTGGAAGATGCGCGAGTTGACGCGCTGCTTCAGGTAGCTGAGCCAGGGCACGATCTGCGCGTGATAGAACGCGAAGCCGCCATCCGAATGGCTGAAGCCGAAGGAGTGGACGTAGCCGTTGATGAAATGCTCGCTGCCGTCCGCCAGCTGCACGCCGACGCTGACGTTCTTCCCCATCAGGTCTTTCAGATCGATGGCGGCGTTTTCCGAGATCAGGCTGAGGTTGAATACGAACTGGTCGGACATGGCCGACGACCCGCTCAGCGACTCGATCAGCAGGGTTTTATCGCCCTGCAACGGCGAATAGAGGCGCAGCAGGCGCTTGCCGTCGTTGAACTTCGCCAGCAGGGCCGCGACGGCCGACGCGGCGTCGTCCCGTGCGGCGGGATCGACGTTGGGCGGCGCGTACTGGGGCTCGTTGCCGGCGAAATCGCTCACGGCCTGTCCTGCCAGTGGGTGTTCTTCGATGGCGAGATGTTCGGCTGCCGCGTCCTGGGCCAGCGCCGCGGGCTGGTCCGCGTGATTGGCCAGCGCACCGGCTTGCTGCGCCAGCGAGTGCGCCTGCGACGCGACCTGGAGCGCCTGCGCCAGCTGCGGGCTTGCATGGCCGGCGAGGCCGGCGGCACCTGACGCGAGGGCGGCGGTGCCGGCGCCGGCCTGCAGTGCCGCCGCGGTGTCGAGCGCGGTGCCGGCCACGCCGAGTGCCTTGATCGGCGCCTTTATCCCGTTATCGAGCGAATCTGATGGCATATCGCAGCTCCTGCATCGAATGTGTCCTCCGCACGGGGAAGTGTGAGATTTGTGTTAAATCATGTATATACTATCAGAAATTAACTGTTCGTTAAATCGGCCATTGGCGCCGTTCACAATTGTTTTCCTGCGAGCACATGTCTGACTTTTCGAGCAACTGGACCGATCTGACGCGCGCACTCGACACCATGCAGCGCCATTACGCCCAGGCCGGCGCGCAGGCCCGGCTCGACGTCGAACGGCGCGTGCAGGGCTGGTCGCACCCGGCCAGCGCCACGCTCGGCCGCATCGCCGACGCGGGCGCGGAGGTTGGCGGCGTGCGCAACGCATTGGCCGTGAAGCAGGCGCTCGACGCGTCCCGTCCGCGCTTCGTGGAACTGCTCAAACAGCAGTTCGCCGGCCTGAACTTCGGGATGATCCTCGACGTGCTGGTCGAGGTCATGAAGCAGATGGCGCTGTACCTGGGCGGCGGCGCCGTGCTCGGTGCGGCCGCGGGCGGCGCGCTGGGCTCGCTGGCCTTCGGCGTGGGCGCCATCCCGGGCGCGGCGGTGGGCGCGCAGGCGGGCGTCGCGATCGGCGGCGAGATCCTCGTGTGGATGGGTCTCGGAATGCTGGTCATGGACATGAGCAGCACGGTGCCGGACCTGTGCCGGCATGTCGCCCACGGCTTCGCGACCGCCTGGCATGCCGGCGAACTGCCCGCGAACGCCACGGCACGGCGCACGACGATGGTGCGCCAGGCGACGGAATCGTTCGCGCAAGGGCAGATGCTGCTCGTGAAGGCGATCCTGACGGCGCTGGTGCTGTACCTGTCGCGTGGCCAGGCGGAAAGTTCGCTCCTCGTGCGCAACCTGTCGAAGAGCCGGCTCGGGCCGAAGTTTGCGGAATGGGTCGGCGAGAATCGCGACAGGCTCGTGGCACATCCGAACCTGCAGCCCAGGATCGCCTCGGCACAGGGAAAAGTTGAAGCGGGCAAGGGCGCCGCGACCAAGGCGGCCGCAGAGACGCCGAAGCCGGCCGAAAAGCCGTCCGCCATCAAGCGCGGCGAGGCCGAGCACCAGCCGCCGTGCGTGCTCGTCGGCCAGCCCGTCGACCCGATCAGGGGCAGCAAGATCCTGGTGGGCGAGCTGGATCTCGACTTCGTGTTACCCGCACCGCTGCCGCTCGCGTGGCAGCGCACGTACAGCTCGGCCCTGCACCGCGTGGGCTGGCTGGGGCAGGGCTGGGCGCTGCCCATCGGCGACAGCCTGCAGCTCAGCGCGGACGAAGTCGTCGTGCTCGATGCGTTCGACCGGGGCATCACGTTCTCGCTGCCGCGGGTCGGCGATTCGATCTACTCGCCGTCCGAACAGATCACGCTCATGCGCACGGGCGAGACCACGTTCGAGCTGGTCGACAACAACGGTTTGCGCACGCAGTTCGCCGTCCTGTACGGCGACGGCATCGCGCGGCTGACGGGCTGGCAGGACGCCAACGACAACCACATCCGCATCACGTACGATGCCCGCCGTCTGCCCGCGCGTGTCGACGACAGCGCGGGCCACAGCCTCGCGCTCGAGTTTGGGCGCATTGTCGGGGGCATGCGTCTGCTGGACGTGACCCTGATGCCGGCCGAGCCGGGCGGCGATGCGGTCACGCTGGTGCGCTACGAGTACGACACTGCCGGCGACCTGCGCCGCGTGTGCAACCGCACGGGCGACGTGGTCCGCGAGTTCGGCTACCGCAACCACGTCATGGTGGAGCACGGCCAGCCGGACGGCCTCGTGTCGCGCTATGAATACGACGTCGAGGCGCCGGACGGCAAGGTGCTGCGCAACTGGACCAATACGGGCCTGTGGTGGACCTTCCGCTATCTCGACAAGGAAACGGTCGTCACCGACCAGCTGGACCGCACGCAGCACTACCGGTTCGACGCGCGCGGGCGCCTGGTCGCGCAGGTGGATGCGGCGGGCGGCGTCACGACGCGCCGTCTCGACGAGAACGGCAACCTGCTCGAACTGGCCGACCCGGCCGGCCGCGCCGTGCGCTACCGCTACGACGGGCGCGGCCGCATCGTCCGCGTGGAGCGGGGCGGGCGCGGCACGGGCATCGTCTACGACGGGCGCTTCGACAAGCCGGCCCTCATCACGGACGCCCTCGGCGCGACGACGGTGCTGCGCTACGACGCGCAGGGGAATCTCACCAGCGTGACGAATGCGCTGGGCCAGCGCACGGCGTACCAATACGACGACCGCGGGCTGCCGGTGAAAGTCGTCGACGCGCGGGGCGGCATCAAGCAGCTGGCCTATAACCGCGCGGGCCAGTTGATCCGCTATACGGATTGCTCGGGCAGCATGAGCAGTTTCGATTACGACGACGAGGGCCGCCTCGTGCGGGCGCTGGACCCCAACGGCAACGCGAGCACGTATGGCTATGACACACTGGGCCGCCTGCAGGCCGTGACGCATGCCGATGGCACCACCGAGCGCTACGAATACGACCGGCTGGGCCGCCTCGTCGCCCACGTCGACGCGGCCGGCCACCGCACCGCGTACGAACTCGATCGCGACGGCCGGCCGCTGAAACGCATCGACGCGCGCGGGGGCGTACTCGAATACCGTTACGACACCGCGCGCCGCATCGCGGAACTGATCAACGAAAACGGGGATGTGCACCGCTTCGTCTACGATGCGCTGGACCGGTTGACCGAAGAAGCCAGCTTCGATGCGCGCGTGACGCGCTACCGCTACGACGACAGCGGCCTCATCGTCGGCAAGGACGAACTGGGCTGCGCGCCGCGCACGGAGCTGACGCCCATCGCGACGACGTATGTGCGCGATGCGTTGGGCCAGTTGACGGAAAAGGTGATTTCGCGCGTGACGGGTGCGGCGCAGGCGCAGCAGATGCGACTGCGGTTCGCGTACGACGCGCTGGGGCGCATGACGCAGGCGATCAATGCGGATGCGACGGTCGGCATGACGTATGACGCGGTCGGCCAGCTGATCGCGGAGCAGACGGATGCATCGGGGACCTCCGTGGTCCTGCGTCACGCCTACGACGAGCTGGGCAACCGGGTGCAGACCACCTTGCCGGACGGCCGCGTCCTGAACAACCTGTATTACGGTTCGGGCCACCTGCACCAGGTGAACCTGGACGGCGAGATCGTCACCGACATCGAGCGCGACCGGGCGCACCGGATGATCGCCCGCACGCAGGGGACGCTCGTCAGCCAGTTCCGGTACGACGCGGTGGGACGGCTGCTGGCGCAGACGGCGGGCGAGGGCGCGTCGACCGTCATCGCGCGGCAGTACGAGTACGACGAGGTCGGCAACCTCGTGTCGATCGACGACCGGCGCAATGGCGTGACGCGCTACAGCTATGATCCGATCGGGCGTATTTTGTCGGCGGTGCAGCCGCAGTCGAGCGAGCGCTTTGCGTTCGATCCCGCGCACAATCTGCTCGATACGACCGTGGCGCCGGTCGGCCGCGTCGAGGGCAACCGCATACGTGTGTACGAGGACAAGCGCTACGACTACGATGCGCATGGCAACGTCATCGAGAAGCTGATCGGCAGGCATACGCGGATGCGCTTCGAGTGGAATCCGGCGCATCAGCTGGTGCGCAGCGTGGTGGCGCGCGGGTCGTCGGAAGTGTGGCAGACGGTCAGCTATGCGTACGATCCGTTCGGACGGCGGATTGCGAAGCGGGATGCGTTCGGTGTGACCCACTTTATCTGGGATGGCAACCGGTTGCTGTGCGAGCAGCGCGGGAGCCATTCGCGGACGTACGTGTATGGCGAGGATGCGTTCGTGCCGCTGGCGCGGGTGGATGCGGTCGCCGGCGTCGAGGGGGCGGTGCGGGCCGAGGTGCGGCATCTGCATACGGATCATCTCGGGACGCCCCGGGAGATGACCGATGCGGATGGGCGGGTCGTGTGGGCTGCGCGGTATCGGGCATGGGGGAATGTGCTTGAGGTTGTGCAGGAAGAGGTCTCATTGTCCGATGAGATCGGGGAGGCGCAGCCTGTTCGGTTCCAGGGGCAGTATTACGATAACGAGAGCGGGTTGCATTACAACCGGTTTCGTTACTATGATCCGGATATTGGGCGGTTTGTTTCGATTGATCCGATCGGCTTGGCAGGCGGTGCAAATAGTTATGGTTATGCGCCCAACCCGGTTGGCTGGGTTGATCCTTCAGGACTAAGCCGCTGTAGGAATGGCGATCCTGAGGGAGCGAATAAGAGATCAACGCCAGCGTCATGGGGACTTACCGTATCTGAGACCAAGACAGTTTTATCGTCTGCGCAGGTGCCCTACAAAGGATCTACTATAGTCGGGCATGCGCTTGCGAAGCATAGCGGAAGACCTGCCACGTTTAGCAATCCGTCTCTAAATGGTGCCGAGGTATGGGGGAAGATTAAAGGGAAAATGACCACTTGGAACGAACAAGGGATGTCTCATCTAAAGGATATCATTCGCGCTCCCGGTGACTTTACAGCCATCGCGGATGGGAATCTGGTTTTTCTGGAGAAGCGTTTGCCTGATGGCTGTGGAGTACGTTTAAATCAAGATAAGACCTTTAAAGGAATTATTGACTAATGAACGGACTGTTAGAGTTTGTTTTTGAAGAGGTTCCTCCGGATCACCTCGCTCAAATGGTTCTCGAATGCGCACGTGAAAAGAACAACGTCAGCGAAGTTGTGCAGGACGGAACAATCTTGCGATCGGATTATCTCTTTGACTTGGCCAACTTATCGGAAATTGCTGTGGGCGATGAAGATGTTGCGTGCACTGTCAATCTCATAAGCCTGAGAGTCGGCGAAAAATTAGTGGAACAAGTAACCTCACGCATAATTCATTATGGCGATATCAGCGACGTATCATTTCTTTTTTCAAGTGCCGAGTGTAAGGCGGTAGGCATATCGGCATCTGAAGAGCTTTATCGTTGGGCTAAAGCGTTGAGTGGTAAATATTGCGTCGCTAATTTCTTCGGCGGCTTAGAGCCCGCTTCGGACGAGCATACGCAGCTATTTTCGAAAGATCGTGTCGGCCCTATCATGGAACTGTAGCAATGCGTCTCGTTGTTGTGGAGACGAATGAGGGGATTCTGACACCGAAAACACATGTCCTTCGCTCATGATGGTTCCGGTAAAAATCATCGTCCCCGTTTTCGATTACGAGAAAATTGCGAGATATTATAAGGACGTGCTTGAGTTCGAGCTGGAGGGCGAGTTGTTCTTCTTGCCGAACGGCGCGCCTAATGTCGCTCTAAAGCTCTTAATAGTCGACGCGGCATCACAAGAAAAGAGCCCGCCTCGCCGGAATTTTCCGATTTTTAGCTTCGTGATTCATGGTAATTTTTTATCGTACTGCGACAAGCTGAAGTCACGGGGCGCTGTCTTCGAATCCGTGATATCGCACCCGGGCGGCTACTTTGCGCGCCTATCGGATCCTGAAGAAAATCAGTTTGAAATTGAATGTGAAAATTTTGATGAGATAAATGGAGCGCCAGACCCTTTTACTTGGCCCTTTTACAAACGCTATTGAGAGGCGGATGTCGATGAGGGCCTGGACGTACCGTGTTTCACCCTGCACTCAATGCGCCGCCCCCACAGCCTCCCTCAACCTCTCCGCATCCCTGGCCGGCGGCACCCCGAACAACCGCGCATAATCCCGACTGAACTGCGACGGACTCTCATAGCCCACGCGATATCCCGCATTGGCCGCATCCATCCCCTCGGCCACCATCAGCCGCCTTGCTTCCTGCATGCGCAGCTGCGTGCGGAATTCGAGAGGACTCATCGCCGTCACCGCCTTGAAATGCGCGTGAAAGGTCGAGCGGCTCATGCGCGCGACGTCGGCCATCTCGTCGATGCGGCAGTCGCGCGCGTAATGGGCGCGCAGCCAGACGATGGCGCGGGCGATCTGGTTTTGCCGGCTGTCGCCGCGCGCCATGCGGCGCACGATGCGGTTGCCGGCGCCCGTCAACAAGCGGTACAGGATCTCGCGCGTGATGAGGGGCGCCAGCGCGTCGATGTCGGCCGGCGTGTCGAGCAGCTCCGTCAGCCGCAGCGCCGCGTCCAGCAGTTGCGGCGTCGTGCGGTTCAGCGCCATGCCGGTGTCGTCGCCGTCATCGTCGTCGACGCTCCCGGCAGGATGGCGCAGGGCCAGGTCGCCCAGCACGATCATATCCAGGTCGAGACTCAGGCACAGGTAAGGCCGCTCCGGCGACGCTTCGATCACGGCCCCCGTCACGGGCAGTTCGACGGAGGCGACGAGGTAATACGCCGGGTCGTACACGAAGGCGGTCGTGCCGAGCACCGCGCGCTTGCGGCCCTGGGCGACGAGGCACAGCGTCCGTTCGTACAGCACGGGCATGGGCATCGTCGGGCTGGACGATCGGATAAGGCGCACGCCCGGCAAAGCGGTGTCGTGGATGCCGTTCTCCGGGGCGTGGCGGGCGATGGCGGCGGCGAATCGTGACAGTGTATCCATGACGGCAAGGATAGCAGGCCGGCAGGCGCGTGTGCGCGGGCTCGGACGATCATGCAAGCTTGTGCGACGTTTCCGCTACCGGCAAAGCGGCGCGCGGCCCGACACTGTGCGCACTTTCAACCGCACAGGAGAACACCATGACCACCGCACTCGATCAATACCGCCTGCTGGGCCGCTCCGGCCTGCGCGTCTCGCCGCTGGCGCTGGGCACGATGACCTTCGGCCAGGACTGGGGCTGGGGCGCCGACGAAGCCGAGGCCCGGAACATTTTCGACGCCTACGTCGACCGCGGCGGCAATTTTATCGACACGGCCGTCAACTATACGAACGGCGCGTCCGAGCGCATTCTCGGCAAGCTGATGGAAGGGCGGCGCGACCGCATCGTCCTGTCGACCAAGTTCACGATGGCGCGCGACCCCGGCGACCCGAATTCGGGCGGCAACCACCGCATGAATCTCGTGCGCTCCGTCGAGCAGAGCCTGCGCCAGCTGGGCACCGACCGCATCGAACTGCTGCATCTGCACGCATGGGACGACACGACGCCACCGGACGAAGTCCTGCGCGCCCTCGACGACCTGGTACGCACCGGGAAGGTGCTGTACCTGGGCATCTGCAACACGCCCGCGTGGCGCATCGCGCAGTTGCAGACGAGCGCCGACCTGCGCGGCTGGTCGCCGTTCGTCGCGCTGCAGATCGAGTACAGCCTCGTCGAACGGAGCGTCGAACATGAGCTGATGCCGATGGCGCGGGCGCTGGGGCTCGGCGTGATGCCGTGGTCGCCGCTGGGCGGCGGTCTCCTGAGCGGCAAGTACGGGGCGTCCGATCTCGCCACGAACGACGACGCCGGCGTGGCCGCGACGCGCAAGGGCGTGATCGCGTCGACGGGATTGCTGAACGAGACGTCGCTGCGGATCGCGGAGGAAGTGAAGGCCGTGGCCCGCGAGACCGGTGCCAGCGCGGCGCAGGTGGCGCTCGCGTGGACTTTGCTGCATCCGGCCGTGACGGCACCCGTCATCGGCGCCCGCACGCTGGCGCAGGCGCAGGACAACCTTTGCGCATTGGACGTGAGGCTGGATGCGCACCACGTGGCGCGCCTGGATGCGGCCAGCCGGCCGGCGCCGATCTTCCCGCAGCGCTTCGTCGAGCGGCCGCTCGTGCAGCAACTCGTGTTCGGCGGCGCGGCCGTGGAACGACGCGGCCGCTGACGGCGCTCAGGCCTCCGGTTCGGGCGGTTGCAGGGCGGCGCGGACAGCCGCGAGGATGGCATCGGACGCGGTACGGTCCGACACGGCGCGCGCGAGCGTCAGTGCACCGACCATCGCGGCAAGGGCGACGACGCCCTGGTCGGCGGCGGCGGGCACCAGGCGGCAATCGGCCAGCAGCGCCGTGACGCGCGCCACCATGGCGTCGGCCGTCGCACTGGGCTGGCCGCGCAGGCCGAGTTCCGCGGCCAGCGTGGGCAGCGGGCAGCCTTCGCCCGGTTCGTCGCGGTGTTCGGGGGACAGGTAGTGGTCGATGACAGCGCGCGGCGACGGCTCGGCCGGCGCATTGTTTGCCTCGGGCTGCCAGCGTTCCAGCGTCTGCTGGACGGCGGCTTCCAGCGACGCCTGCACGAGGGCGTCCTTGGATTCGAAATGGGCATAAAAGCCACCGTGGGTCAGGCCGAGCGCCTTCATCAGCGGCACGAGGCCGGTGCCTTCGATGCCGTCCCTGCGGAAGCGGCGCGACGCTTCGCCGATGATGCGCTGACGCGTTTCGGCCTTATGGTTACTCGAGTAACGCATGCTTATGGAGGTTGGTCTGCAATGATCGGATGCGGTCCGTGCGGCCGAGAGCGACGGACACGTTGAGCGACGGATTCGCCCAATGAATTTAGGCAATACTCCGTGTCACCATTGTAAGCCTTCGCGTTGGATCCCGCAATTCCGGCCATTTAAATGTGCATCAGTGTTGCATATTTACGTACATACACGTGACTCAGCCGCATGCAACGCTACAATAATAATAACGTATTGTTTATTTCGCAAGCGCGGCATCCGGCGCGGCCGGGACGTGCGGCGCCGCGCCGTGCTGGCGCAGGTACTCGGCGCAAGCGTCGGCGTCCAGCGGCTTGCTGAAGTAATCGCCCTGGATCTGGTCGCAGCCCGCGCTGCGCAGGGCCGCCAGCTGCTCGTCCGTCTCGACGCCCTCGGCGATGACTTCCAGACGCAGCGTGTGCGCCATGGCGATGATCGCCTTCACCATCGCCAGCGATTCCGCGCTCTGGTGCACGTCGAGGACGAACGAGCGGTCGATCTTCAGCTTGTCGACGGGCAGGCGCTTGAGATAGCTGAGGCTCGAATAGCCGGTGCCGAAATCGTCGATGCTGAGCGTGGTGCCCAGTTCGCGCAGCTGGCGCATCAGGTCCGCGGTGCGTCCAGGGTCGTCCATCGAGATGTTCTCCGTGAGTTCCAGTTCCAGCAGGCGCGGGGGCAGGCCGGATTCATGGAGCACGGCGCCGACGAGCGCCACCACGTCCGTGCCCAGGAACTGCTTGCCGGACAGGTTGACGGCCACCGGCGCGTCGGGCACGCCGGCGTCGCTCCACGCGCGCCGCTGTGCCACGGCGGTGCGCAGGATCCACTCGCCGATCGGCACGACGAGGCCGGAGTCCTCCGCGATCGGGATGAATTCGGCCGGCGAGATGCTGCCGTGCTCCGGATGCTTCCAGCGCACGAGCACCTCCATCCCGGCGACGCGACCGCTGTGCAGGTCCGTCTTCGGTTGATAGTTCAAGGAGAGTTCGCCGCGCCCGATCGCATGGCGCAACTGGTTTTCCAGCGTCAGCTTGCGCTGCAACGCCTGGTTCAGCTCTTCCGAATAGCGCTGGATCTGGGCCCCGCCCAGCGCCTTGGCGCGGCGCACGGCCATCGTCGCGTTGTTCAGCAGGAGGTCGCCGTCGCTGCCGTCTTCCGGGTAGATCGCGTAGCCGATGCTGCACGTGAGCGGAATGGCGCCGCCCGGCGTCTTGAATTCGCGCGTGACGGCCTGCAGCAGCTGGCGCAGGCGGTCGCGCGCGACGCTGTCGTCCGCGAGGCCCGGCAGCAGCACGACGAATTCGTCGCTCCCGGCACGCGCCAGCAGGTCGCCGGGACGCAGCAGGTTCTGCAGGCTCCATGTGATGGCGACAAGGGCCTTGTCGCCTTCGTGATGGCCCAGCAATTCGTTGAGGCGCTTGAACTTGTCGATGTTGAGCGTCGCGACCAGCGTGTGCAGGCCGTCGGCCTTCCATTGATCGAGGTTCTGGCCGATGGTGCGCACCAGCACCTGGCGGTTCGCGAGACCCGTCAGCACGTCGTGCGTGAGGAGGAATTCGACCTGGCCCGCGGCCGCCGCGAGGTCGGGGTTCGCGTTGTCGACGTAGACGTGCGCGTGCAGCGATTGCGCCGCGCTCGCCAGCTGGCGGAAGTGGATCAGTTGTTCCGTCATGCGCGCGAGGTCGCGCAGGATATCGAGTTCTTCCTCGCCGAGCGTGCGCGGCACGCGGTCCAGCACGCACAGGGTCCCCAGCGGCATGCGGTCGATCGAATACAGCTGCACGCCCGCGTAAAAGCGCACATGGGGCGGGTTGACCACCATCGGGTTGTCCGCGAAGCGCACGTCCTTCGTCGCGTCCGGGACGATCAGCGGTTCATGGTCCAGGATCGCGTGGCCGCAGAACGAAATCTCGCGAGGCGTGCCCGTCATGTCCATACCGCAGCGCGACTTGAACCATTGATCTTCCTCGGCGACGAGCGACACCAGGGCGATCGGCATCTTCAGCAGGCGGCTCGCCATGCGGGTGATGCGGTCGAACGCGTCCTCGGGGGCGCTGTGCAGGAGGCGGGTGGCGTGCAGCGCCGTCAACCGGCGCGCTTCGTCGAGCGGTATCGAAGGGGCTTGCATGTCGTGTCTTGTTTGAGATGCGTTAAGACACATTCTGCCACGGGTGCCAAAGAGGAGGCACGAGCTTGGTAATGGCGTTTCTGTCAAGAATGTTCGGGTTGGCGGAAGCACTGCACGAGGAATTCCGCGAACACGCGCACGCGGGCCGACAGCTGGCGCGCGTGCGGGTACATGACGGAGACGGCAATGGCCGGCGGCGGCACATCCGCCAGCACCTCGACGAGCCGCCCGTCGGCCAGCTGCCCGGCGATGCGGTAGCGCGGCACCTGCACGAGACCCAGCCCGGCGAGCGCGGCCGCCGTGTAGGCTTCCGTGCCGGTGACGGAGACGATGCCGGGCGGCGTCGCCAGCTTCAGGCCCGCGTCGGTCATGAATTCCAGCGGATACGGGCGGCCCGTCGCCGTCGACACGTAGTGCACGGCCTGGTGCCGCACGAGGTCCGTCAGGGTAGCCGGCGTGCCGAAGCGTTCGACGTAGGCGGGACTCGCCACCGTCACCTGTTCGAGGTCGGCCGCACGCCGTGCGACCATCGACGAATCGTGCAGCTGGCCCGCGCGCAGCACGCAGTCGACGCCTTCGCGCACGAGGTCGACGAGGCGGTCGTCCTCGCCCACGTGCAGCTGGATGCGCGGGTAGCGCGCGAGGAAGGCCGGCAGCGCCGGGAAGACGAAATAGCGCGCCAGGGTCGGCTGCAGGTTCACGCGCAGCAGGCCCGCGGGCTCGCTGCCGCGGAACGCGTCTTCCGCTTCGTCGAGGTCGGCCAGCAGGCGCACGCACCGTTCGTAGTAGGCGGCGCCGTCCTGCGTGGGCGCGACGGCGCGCGTCGTCCTTTCCAGCAGGCGCGTGCCGAGGCGGTTTTCGAGCCGCTTGATCGCATTGGTGGCGGTGGCGCGCGGGATCAGGAGATCCTCGGCGGCCTGCGTGAAGCTGCGCCGCTCCACGATGCGCACGAAGATCTGCATCTCCTGAAACCGGTCCATCTGCGTCGTCATGCGTGCCACCTCCCTCCGCGATTATACGGTCGGCGCGGTTGGCGTGAGCAGGTCGGCGATGCCGATGCGGCGCGCGAAGTCCACGCGCACGGCCTCCGCGACGTCCAGCACCTCGCGCGCGCCGTCGCCGACGAAATCGACCACCGTGCGGAACGGCCGGCGTCCGTGCGGCAGGCCGACGATGCGCACCAGTTTATCGGCCACGGCCTGCGGATCGGCCTCGGGCGGCGTGAGGGCGTCGAGGCGTTCGCCCACCTGGTCCAGCACCCCGTCGTAGCGGGCATACGCGGCGGCGCGGTCGGCGTCCGCCGGCTTGCCCGCGCTGGGGAAGTGCTCGGTGCCGCGGGTGAACGCGCCGGGGACCATGATCGCCGTCTCGATGCCGAAGCGGGCGACTTCGTACGATAGCGACACCGCCAGCGAATCCAGCGCCGCCTTCGCGGCGCCGTACGGGCCGAGGAACGGCGGGAAGCCGCCCTTGGTCGTCGTGCTGGAGATCCACAGCAGCAGCCCGGATTCCTGCGCGCGCAGCCGGGGCAGGGCGGCGCGCAGCACGCGCTGGGCACCGAGGAAGTTCGTGTCCAGGACCTCGGCGACTTCTTCGGCCGTGAAGGCTTCCGTCGGCCCGACGACGAGGTGGCCCGCGTTCTGCACGACGACGTCGAGCCGGCCCTGTTGCGCGACGACCGCCGCGACGGCCGTATCGCAGGATGCCTGCGACAGCACGTCCAGTTCGAGCGGCCGCAGGTCGGCGCCGTGCGTCCGTGCCCAGTCGCGCGCTGCGGCCGCGCGGGCCGCGTTGCGTCCTTCGATGTCGCGCATCGTCGCGTAGACCGTGTGGCCGGCCAGCGCCAGCGCCTGCGCCGAGAGTTTGCCGATGCCGCTGCCGGCGCCCGTGATGAGGATGATGGACTTGCTCATTGCGGTCTCCATGTCGTTCTCCTCAGGCCATGCCGCCGTTGGCGCGCAGGATCTGGCCGTTGACCCAGCCCCCGTCCGGACCGGCCAGGAACGCCACGACGCCGGCGATGTCCTCGGGCTCGCCCAGGCGCTCCAGCGGCGCCGACCTGGCGATCTGCTGGATCAGATCATCCGATTTCCCGTTCAGGAACAGCTCAGTCGCGACGGGACCGGGGGCCACGGCGTTGCAGGTGATGTGGCGGCCGCGCAGCTCTTTCGCGAATACGCGGGTCAATGCTTCCACCGCGCCTTTGGTGGCGACGTACACGCCATAGGTCGGCGGTGCCATGTGCAGCACGCTCGTCGAGAAGTTGACGATGCGCCCGCCGTCGTTCAGGCGCGCGGCCGCTTCGCGCATCGTGTTGAACGTGCCGGTGACGTTGATGGCCATCGTGCGCTCGAACTGTTCGTCGGTCGTCTCGGCGATCGTCACGTACGGCAGGATGCCGGCATTGTTGACGAGGATGTCCACGCGGCCGAGCCGTTCTTCGATCGTGGCGAACATCGCTTTCACGTCGTCGACCCTTGCGACGTCGGCGCGCACGGCGATGGCACGGCCGCCTGCCGCTTCGATGGCAGCGACGGTGGCGTTCGCGGCCGCTTCGTTGCCCGCATAGTTGACGGCGACGGCGAAACCGTCGGCGGCGAGGCGTTTGGCGACGGCGGCGCCGATGCCGCGCGAGGCGCCGGTGACCAGTGCGACACGGGTGGTGGTGGTGTGGGCTTGGGTGTTCATCGTGACCTCCTTGGTTGGTTGAGTGTGAAGTCATGATGATTGATTTCTGCGAAAAGATAATCAGGTACATAGCGCCTTCAGAATTCCATATCGAATAACAATCAGGTTCATTTATCCCCGATATAACCGGACGGTGCATAACTGCCATTCGAACAATAAATTTTTCAACCATGCTGCACCGCAGTAAATTGGATTCGCAGTCGCGATTTTTTGAACCCAACCTACTGGAGCTGATCATGATCGGTAAACGTCACGCTGTCGCTATCGCATCCGTCCTCTCGCTCGCCGCATTCAGCGCCCACGCCGCCGAACCGGCTGCGCGCCTGAAACACGCCACGTGCAGCACGCCCGCCTACACGTCGGACCTGAAGGACGAGTACCTCGAGGGCACCGTCCGCCTGGCCGTGCTCGTGGACGCCGACGGCTCGGTCAAGCAGGCCAGGGTCGTCGAGTCGAGCGGCCACCGCGCGCTGGACAGGGCGTCGCTGCGCGCCAGCTATTCGTGCAAGTTCGGCACGGCCGGCAAGGACAGTTCGGAGCCGGGCTGGTCCACCGTGCAGTACAAGTGGATCAACGATTGATCCAGATGGGGCCGCCGGCTTCGGTCGCCGGCGGCTCGAACGAAGTTCGAAAAAATCGATAAAAGCATGGCAATTTTCTCGTTTTTTTCATGCCGGGCGGCCGCGCATAATGTCTCCATCGCAGCGAACGACGAAGAGCAGATCTTCGAAACGTTCGATGCAATATCGAACCCAAACCGATAACACTGGAGAACATCATGAGCAACGCCAAACTGGAAGTCCTGACCCCGCAAAACTCGCAACTGATCATCATCGACCACCAGCCGCAGATGGCGTTCGGCGTGCAGTCGATCGACCGCCAGACCCTGAAGAACAACGTGGTCGGCCTGGCCAAGGCGGCCAAGGCCTTCGGTATCCCGACCGTGATCACCACCGTCGAAAGCGATTCTTTCTCCGGCAAGACCTACCCGGAAATCCTGGATGTCTTCCCGGGCAAGGCCATCCTGGAACGCACGTCGATGAATTCCTGGGACGACCAGAAGGTGCGCGATGCACTCAAGGCCAATGGCCGCAAAAAGGTCATCGTCGCCGGCCTGTGGACGGAAGTGTGCAACACGACCTTCGCGCTGTCCGCGATGCTGGAAGGCGACTACGAGATCTACATGGTGGCCGATGCGTCGGGCGGCACGTCGAAGGATGCGCACGACTTCGCGATGCAGCGCATGGTGCAGGCCGGCGTGGTGCCCGTGACGTGGCAACAGGTCCTGCTCGAATGGCAGCGCGACTGGGCGCACCGCGACACCTACGATGCCGTGATGAAGATCGTCACCGAACACTCGGGCGCCTACGGCATGGGCGTCGACTACGCCTACACGATGGTGCACAAGGCAGCGGCGCGCAACCAGGGCGACAACCCGGTGCTGGCCCCGGTTGCGGCACCCGTACGCTGAGCCGGCCGTCCGACACGTTTAAAACGAGAACAACCATGAAAACCATCCTCACCGCAGCAACCGCGGCAACCGCAGCACAGGCCTTCGCCACCGCCGGCGCCGCCCCGGCCGCCGCCGTCAAACCCGCCGTCGTGCTGGTGCACGGCGCCTTCGGCGACTCGTCCAGCTGGGACGGCGTGGCGGCCAGGCTGCAGGCCGACGGCACGGCAACGCCAACGTGAAAAGCCTCGTGTACGTGGCGGCGTTCGCACCGGATACCGGCGAGAGCGCGCTCGAGTTGACGGGCAAATTCCCGTGCAGCACCTTGCCGCCCACGTTGGGCGCGCCGGTGCCGCTCGCCGATGGCTCGGCGCCGCCGGCCGGGCTAGCGGCGGCCGCGGGTCGCCAGCGCCACGATTGCGGCGCCGGCGGCCACCACGAGCGCGTCCTCGACGAGTCCGCTGCGCGTCTGGCCGACCCGGGCCATGGCGCGCTTGCGGGCCGCGAGCGTCACATAGGCCAGCGGCACCGCCGTCGCGACCGCGGCGACCGCACCTTCCCGTTCCCGTCCATGCGGTGCCAGCGCCGATCCGGCGATCCCCGCACTCATCGTGCGTGCCAGCAGACCCAGGAAGACCGTCCGGTCGGGCGCCGCTTTCATCTTATCTCCCAGCAATTCACCGACACCCATCGCCAGCGCGCCGAACTTGAACAGCGGACGGTCCAGCAGGGCGAGCTTGCCCGGCGTGCCGCGCCGGGCGAGGCGGGCCGTCGCGAGGGCGGCCATCGGCGTCATCGACCGGGCGCTGGCCACGGCGCCGATCAGGATGGAGGAGAGCAGGTTGCGGATTGCCATGGTCATCTTTCCGGTTGCGGTCGAGATGGCCAGTCTAGCCGCAGTTCAGCCGGGTCCGGCGCACGCCAACCGAACGCATTCCGCCAACTGCTCGGCATCGACCGGCTTGGCCAGGAAACACGCGGCCCCGCCTCTCAGGGCACGCATGCGCACGTGGTCGTCCGCGAACGCGGTCATGCGGATGACGGGTGGCGCCGACGCAATGGCCCGTACCCGCTCCAGCAAGGTCAAACCGTCGATGCCGGGCATCTGGACGTCGCTGACGATGCCGTCGATGCAGTCGATGCCGTCGAGGCCGTGGGTCAGCAGTTGCCGGGCGCCGCCGAACAGGCTCACGCGGTAGCCGCAGGCGCGCAGCAGGCCGCGCAGGCTCGTGCCCACGTCGGGATCGTCGTCGACGAGCGCGACGTGAGGGGCGGGCAGCAGGATCTCCATGCCGTGCAGCATACCGTCCCGCCCGATGGGCACGGCATCATACCTGGGTATGAGTGGCATCTTCGCGTTGCGTGATATCGAGGGCCTCGGCCATCCGCACCAGGTCGGCGAACGTCTTCGCTTCCATCTTGCGCGGCGCTCACGGTCGCGCGCGAGGGCCTGGTGGACGGCGTCGAGCAGGTCTTGCTCGCGGAACGGTTTCGCGAGGAAGTCGACGGCGCCGCCTTTCATCGCGCGCACCGTCATCGGGATATCGGCGAAGCCCGTCATGAACACGACGGGGAGCGGCACGCCGTCGCGGTTCAGCTGGTCCTGCAGATCGAGGCCGCTCGCGCCCAGCAGGCGCACGTCCATCAGCAGGCAACTGCACACGTCCGGCCGGCGCGCGTGCGCGAAATCGGCCACGCTGCCGTAGACGGCGACGTCCATGCCGACGGAGCGCAGCAGCCGCGAGAGGCTGTCGCGCACGCCGGCGTCGTCGTCGACGACGTACACGAGTTCACGGGAGGGCGTCGGACTGCTGTTCATGCGGTGGTCGCCCAGGTCGCCGGAGATCTCCATACGTTCGTGGAGGCGCGCACGATTGGCGCTGGACCGTCCTTGGGTTAACATTTCCATTACCCGCCCCAGGAGAATCCCATGAAAGCAATCGTCACCGGCCACACGAGGGGCCTCGGCGCCGCGCTCGCCGCCAACCTGCTGGCGCGGGGCGTACCCGTCCTCGGCGTGGCGCGCACCCGTTCGTCCGAGCTGGCGGACGCGTATCCCGACCTCTTCGAGGAAATTGAACTCGATCTGGCCGACAGCGTGGCGCTGTCGCGCTGGCTCGCGGACGGCACGCTGGGCGATTACCTGGACGGCACCGGCGCGGTCCTGCTGCTCAATAATGCGGGCATGGTGAGTCCGGTCGGCCCGCTCGATGCGCAGGACCCGCAAGCCGTGCTGCGCGCCGTGCAGTTGAACGTGGCCGCGCCGATGGCTCTCGCCGCCGCCGTGGTCCGCGCCAGCGGCGGTGCGCAACGGCGCATTCTGCACATTTCCAGCGGTGCCGGCCGCAATGCCTACCCGGGCTGGAGCGTCTACTGCGCCACCAAGGCCGCCCTCGACCAGCACGCGCGCGCCGTCGCCCTCGACTGCGAGCGCGGCGTGCGCATCTGCAGCCTGGCGCCCGGCGTCATCGACACGACCATGCAGGCGGAGATCCGGGATACCCCGGAAGACCGCTTCCCCCTGCGCAAGCGCTTCGTCGACCTGAAGGAGACGGGCTCGCTCGCCGATCCGGACGAATGCGCCGAACGCCTGGTCGACTACCTGCTCGGCGCCGGCTTCGGCGCCGAAGTCATCGCCGACCTGCGCACTCTCTCGTAGGGTGGGCACCCCGTGCCCACGCGCGACCTATGCGGTGTGTTGGCGTTGCGCGTGGGCGGAGGCCGCCCACCCTACGTCCCCGCCTCAAGCCGCGGGTGCGCGCGGGATCTGCAACCCCTCGATGACGGCGGGACGGGCGCGGAACGCTTCCAGCACGCGGCCCACTTCCGGGAAGCGGTCGAAGCCGACGATCTCGGCCGCGTCGTAGAAGCCGACCAGGTTGTTCACCCATGGGAACGTCGCGACGTCGGCGATCGTGTACGCGTCGCCCTTGATCCAGTCGCGGCCCTTCAGGTGGCCGTCCAGCACGCCGAGCAGGCGCTTCGCTTCGTGCACGTAGCGGTCGCGCGGGCGCTTGTCCTCGTACTCGCGGCCGGCGAACTTATGGAAGAAGCCCAGCTGGCCGAACATCGGACCGATGCCGCCCATCTGGAACATCAGCCACTGGATCGTCTGGTAGCGCAGGGCCGGGTCGGTGGGGAGCAGCTTGCCCGTCTTCTCGGCGAGGTACAGCAGGATCGCGCCGGATTCCCACAGCGGCAGCGGCGTGCCGCCCGGGCCGTCGGGGTCGATGATCGCGGGGATCTTGTTGTTCGGGTTCAGCGACATGAATTCCGGCGTCGTCTGCTCGTTCTTGTCGAACGCGACGCGGTGCACCTCGTAGGGCAGCTTGACCTCTTCGAGCATGATCGCGACCTTGACGCCGTTCGGCGTGGGCAGCGAATACAGCTGCAGGCGGTCGGGGTGCTGCGCGGGCCATCTCTGCGTGATGAGGAACTCGTTCAGGTCGGTCACGGCGATCTCCTTCGGGTTGATTGCATTGATTGTACTCAAGATACGGTTTTCCTTCGGGTGGGAGCATGCATCTTGGTCTTGGGCAACGATAGGAAGCCATGGACGAACTGCTGCGCTATTACGAGGAAGAGCTGGGACTATTCGGCCAGTTCGCGCGCGAATTCCGCGCCCGCTATCCCAAGCCCGCCAGCGACCTGCACGTGGCCGGCGAGACGTGGGACGATCCCGGCGTCGCCCGGCTCATCCAGTCCGTCGCGCTGCTGTCCGCCAGCATCAACAAACGCCTCGACGACGACTACCCCAAGTTCACGGAAGCGCTGCTCGACAGCCTGTACCCGCATTTCCTGCGGCCGCTGCCGTCGTATTCCATCGTCCAGGTAGGACAGCGCGGACCGGCCGAAGTGCCGGACACCCCGACCGTGCTGGCGCGCGGCACGATGCTGCGCTCGAGCGCCGGCACGGACACGCCTTGCCTGTTCCGCACCGTCTACGACGTGCTGCTGGCACCGCTCACCGTGGCCCGCCTCGCGTTCGTGCCGCTGCTCGACGCCCCGCGTACCTTGCGGGCGCCGAGAGGAGCGGGGTGCGGCATCAGCCTGACGCTCGAGGTGACCCGCGGCGCCTTCGATCGGTTGCCGCCCGTGCTGCGCCTGTTTGCCGATGGCGAGGCGTCGACGCGCGCGGCGCTGATCGACGCGCTGTTCCTGCGCTGCGCCGCGGCCTGGGTGCAGCCGGAAGGCGACAAGGGCTGGCAGCCGCTGGCGCGCGTCCCGCTGCGCCTTGCCGGTTTCGCGGAAAACGACGCCATGCTGCCGTATCCGTCCCGCTCGCATCCGGCCCCGCGCCTGCTGACCGAGTATTTCTGCTACCCGGAAAAATTCAACTTCATCGACGTCGACCTCTCGCCGCTTTCCGGCCTGCTGCCGCCGCGCTGCCGGCGGTTTACCTTGCACCTGGCGCTGTCCGGCATCGCTCCCGATTCCGACACGGCCCGCCTGCTGGCCGGCGTGGACGCGCGCAACCTGCTGCCCGGCTGCACCCCCGTCGTCAATCTGTTTAGGAAAGCCGGCGCGCCCGTGCAGCTCGCGTACACGAGCGCCGACTACCCGCTGCTGGCCGACGGCGCGCATGCGGGCGCGTACGAGATCCACAGCGTGGACGCCGTCCGTCTCGTGCGCGAGGGAACGGGCACCGTCACCCGTTTCGACCCCCTGTACGCGCCCGGCGGCGACGGCGGGGCGGGTGCATCTCACTACTGGATCGCGCGCAGAGACTATGCGACGGCGGCGGTCAGCCAAGGCCACGAAATGCGCATCGCGCTCGTCGACGCCGACTTCCGCCCGCTCGACGCCGCCGGCGCCACCTTGTCCACGGAACTGACGTGCAGTAACCGCGACGTGCCGTCCCGCCTGCCGTATGGCCAGCCGCAGGGCGACTTGCGCAGCGACGAGCTGTCCGCGCTGGCACCCATCCGCATGCTGCGCAAGCCGACACAAGGCTGGCGCTTCGGCGGCACGCGCGGGTCGCACTGGCGCCTGATCGCCCACCTGGCGCTGAACCACGCGGGCCTGACGATGGCCGGCCTGGCCGACTTCCAGAAGATGCTGGCGCTGTACGATTTGCCGCGCTCCCCGGTTGCCCAGCGCCAGATCGCGGGCATCGTCGGGCTCGAACACGGCACGGTGCGCGCGTGGGTGGGTGCGGCGCCGGTCGCCAGCCTCATGCCCGGCATCGGCATCCGCCTGATCGTCGACGAGGAAGCGTTCGCGGGCACGGGCCTGTACCCGTTCGTGCAGGTGCTCGACCAGTACTTCGCCCTGAACGGCCACCTGAACTGCTTCACCCGGCTGCAAGTGGTCTCGCAGCAGACCGGCCGCGAGATCATCGCCTGCGTACCCAAGGGTGGGGAATGAAGAGCGGCGGATGGACCTGATCGCCCGCCTGCTGGCCGAGCCCCAGCGCTTCGACTTCGTCCAGGCCGTGCGCCTGCTGCTGCTGGCACTGGGCGAGCGGGGTATCCCCGAGAGCCGGGCGCTGGTCCGCCACCTGCGCTTCGCGAACAGCCTCGCGCTGGGATTCCCGCCCAGCCAGATCGAGGCCGCCGCGGAAGAGCCGGACGGTTATCGCGTGACGCCCACCTTCATGGGCCTGCTGGGCGCGCACGGCGCGCTGCCGCTGCACGTGACGGAGCGCATCCTCGCGCTGCCGGCGGATGAACCTGACGCGCAGGCGGCCCGCGCCTTTCTCGACATGTTCAGTACCCGCATGCTCGCGCTGTGGTACCGCGCGTGGCAGAAATACCGGGTCGAGCACCTCGTGGCCGGCCAGCGCGACGCCTTCCTGCCGCTGTTGCTGGCGCTGGCCGGGGTGCCCGCGGGGGGCGTCTTTGCGCGCGACGGCGTGCCGGATACCGCGCTCGCCGCGTTTGCCGGCCTGCTGCGGCGGCGGCCCGTGTCGGCGGCCGTGCTGGGGCGGGTGCTGTCCAGCCATTTCGGCGTGACCGTGCGCGTGCAGGAGGGCATCGGCCACTGGGACCCGCTGGCCCCGGACGAGCAGGCCGTCGTCGGCACCAACGCGCTGCTGGGCCGCCGCGCGCTGCTGGGGCAACGCAGCTGGCGCCCCGACCTGCGCGTGCGCGTGCGCATCGGCCCCCTCGACCGCGCCCGCTACGACCATTTCCTGCCCGGCGCGGCAGGCGCCCGCGCGCTGCGCACCCTGCTGCGACTGTTCGCCGTCCCGACGCTCGCGTACGACATCATGCTCGTGCTGCGCCAGGCCGACCTGGGGCCGGTGCAACTGGACGCGTCCGGCCGCCGGCTCGGCCTGGACAGCTACCTGCTGTCGGCCCCCGCCGCAGCCGACCGGTCCGACCTCTGTTACGAACTCCGCCCGCTCGATCCGCTCCCTCCCTTACAATCCGCTTGACCTTCCCATTGTGGGAAGCCATATCCTGTGCTGGTGATGACAGGAGGATACTTATGGCAATCGATATCGACATCGGCGGAATGACGTGCGCCTCGTGCGTGGCGCGCGTCGAAAAGGCGATCAAGGCCGTGCCGGGCGTGCGCGACGCGAGCGTCAACCTGGCCACGGAACGCGCGGCCGTGCAGGGCGAGGGGCTCGACCTGCAGGCCATCCTGGCCGCCGTCGAGCAGGCCGGTTACGCGGCGCGGCCGGCCGGGACGCCCAGGGCGGAGACGGCGCCCGGCCTGCCGACGTGGTGGCCCGTCGCGCTGGCCGCGCTGCTGAGCCTTCCGCTCATCACCCCGATGCTGCTGGCGCCGTTCGGCATCCACTGGATGCTGCCCGGCTGGCTGCAACTGCTGCTGGCGACGCCCGTCCAGTTCTGGCTCGGCGCACGCTTTTACCGCGCGGGGTGGAAGGCGTTGCGGGCCGGGGCGGGCAACATGGACCTGCTCGTGGCCATCGGCACGTCGGCCGCGTACTTCCTGTCGCTCTGGCAGTTGCTGAACGCGGGCGGCCACGGTCACCTGTACTTCGAATCGGCCGCCGTCGTCATCACGCTCGTGCTGCTCGGTAAATGGCTGGAGGGCCGGGCGAAGCACCAGACCGTCGCGGCGATCCGCGCGCTGGAAGCGCTGCGGCCCGCGGAAGCCATCGTCCGGCGCGACGGTCGGGACACCGTCATCGCCCTCGACGCCCTGCGTGCCGGCGACCTGATGGTCGTGCGGCCGGGCGAACGCGTGCCGGCCGACGGCCGCGTCGTGGAAGGCGCGAGCCACCTCGACGAATCGCTGCTGACGGGCGAAAGTCTGCCCGTGACGAAAGGCACAGGCGACCGCGTGACCGGCGGCGCCGTCAATGGCGAAGGCCTGCTGCTCGTCGAAGCGACGGCCGTCGGCGCGGACAGCATGCTGGCCCGGATCATCCGCATGGTCGAGGATGCGCAGGCGGCCAAGGCGCCGATCCAGCGGCTCGTCGACAAGGTCAGTGCCGTGTTCGTGCCCGTCGTGCTGCTCATTTCCCTGGTCACGCTGCTCGCGTGGGGCCTGGCCACGGGCGACTGGCAGCAGGCGCTGCTGAATGCCGTCGCCGTGCAGGTGATCGCGTGCCCGTGCGCGCTGGGCCTTGCCACGCCGACCGGGATCATGGTCGGCACGGGCGCGGCCGCGCGCCACGGGATCCTCATCAAGGACGCGGAAGCGCTGGAAACGGCGCATGCGTTGAAGATGGTCGTGTTCGACAAGACGGGCACGTTGACGGAAGGCCGTCCCCGCGTCGTGGCAGTGGAAGGCGCGGACCCGCAACGGCTGCTGGCGCTGGCCGCGGCCGTGCAGCAGGGCAGTGCGCACCCGCTGGCGCGCGCCGTGACGGAACTGGCGGCCGCGCAAGGCGTGATCCCACCTGCCGCAAGCGAGTCCGCCGCACTGCCGGGCCGCGGCGTGCGCGCCCGCATCGATGGCGCGACCGTCTGGCTCGGCAACCGCCGGCTGCTCGACGAGATCGGCGCCAGCGCGCCGACCGCCGCGTCGGTGTCAGCGGCCGAACGCCAGGAAGCGGCGGGGCGCACCGTGTCATGGCTCGCCCGCGAGGAGGGCGGCGGCATCGTCGTCGAAGGCGTGCTCGCGTTCGGCGACAGTTTGAAAGCGACGAGCCGCGCCGCCATCGTCCGCCTGCGCGAGCTGGGCGTGGACAGCATGATGCTGAGCGGCGACAACGAAGGCAGCGCGCGCGCCGTCGCGGAGGCGCTCGGCCTGACGCGCTGGGTCGCGCAGGTGCAGCCGCAGGACAAGGCGGACGTCGTGCGCGGCCTGATGGCGGAAGGCCGGAAAGTGGGCATGGTCGGCGACGGCATCAACGACGCGCCGGCGCTGGCGGCGGCCGACGTCGGCATCGCGATGGCAGGCGGCACGGACGTCGCGCTGCACACGGCGGCCATCACCCTGATGCGCGGCGACCCGCTGCTCGTGGCGGACGCCATCGATATCTCGGACCGCACGTGGCGCAAGATCCGCCAGAACCTCGTGTGGGCCTTCGTCTACAACGTCGTCGGCATTCCGGTCGCGGCGCTCGGCTTGCTGAACCCCGTGCTGGCCGGCGCCGCGATGGCACTGAGTTCCGTCAGCGTCGTCACCAATGCGCTGCTGCTGCGGCGCTGGCAGCCGGCGCCGCGGCCCGCACCCATTTCAACCCAACCCCAAGGAGCACACACGATGTATGAATTGACCGTCGAAGACATGAGCTGCGGCCACTGCGTGGGCCGCGTCACGAAGTCCGTGCAGGCCCTCGACAAGGATGCGAAAGTCGAAGTGGACCTGCCGACCAAGAAGGTGAAGATCGACAGCACGGCGGATATCGACAAGATCGCCGAGGCCATCGTGGCGGCCGGCTATCCGGTCACGGCGAAAAGCGCTTGACGAGACCCACGTACACGCGCCGGGCGACGAAGTGGTCGAACCCCGCCTGGCGGAACGTGGGCGTGTCGATGCGATAGGCGCGCCGGCTGCCGTCCAGGATGTCGTTGGCGTTGACCGTCAGGCTGAGCGTCTTGCCGATCTCGTGCTTCCACGTCACGTTCACGCTGCTCGTCGGCCCGTAGCGGCCCTGCGGCGTGATGCCGGCCGACTGGGCATGCGCGTCGACCGACACGTCGCCGTATCCCACCCTGGCGTTGACATAGCCCGAGACGGCGTGCTGGTCGAGCACCACGCGGTAGATCCCGCCGTCCACGCCGAGCTGCAACGACCCGTCGGGCTTCCAGTCCAGCGAGCCCGTGACGCCGGTCGAGCGGGCCGCGCCGCCGTTCCGTTTCGACGTCACCAGCATGTCGTGTTCGGACGTGCGCGCGTCGATGACGGTATCGCGGCCCGTGCGGTAGAAGGCGCCCGCACTACCGGACAGGTGCGGCGATTCCTGGTTCACACCGAACTCCCATGACCCGAGACGCTGCGGTCCGAGGTCCGGATTGCCCCGGCTGACGTTCTGCGCGTCGATATAGGTCGCGAAGGGATTGCGGTCGCGCGGGTCGGGCATTTGCAGGCTGCGGCGGTAGCTGAACGTCAGGTCGGTGTCTTCCATCAGTGCGTACTTTACGTGCAGGCTCGGATCGAACGCCCGCCAGCGCGCAATGCGCTCCGCCCGCGCGCCCAGCAGCGCTTCCCATTTGCCGTGCGCGATCCGGTCGGTCACATACGCCGCGGCCGACGTCGTTCGCACGGCATACGCGTTGGTCGTGGCGCGGTCCGGCGTTTCGGCGCCGGTCGCGGGATCGACGGCCGCCTGGACGTTGTCGATGGCGTCGCTCGTGTGCCGGACGTCGAGGCCGACGCCCCACGTGCCGGGCGTCCAGTCGACCGTGGCCTGGTCGAGGCGGCGGACCGACCGGCCCGTGCCGCGGCTGTACGCGGTGGCGCGTGCGGGCACGACGAACACGTCGCGGTACGACTTGTCGACCAGCGCATCCGTCGTGCTGTGCTGGAGCGTGGCCTTCAGCGCGGTGCCGTTCTGTTGGCGGCTGTAGCTCAGGCTCGCGCTGTCGTCGGATTGCGTGTTGGGGCCGTACGAGATGCGGTGATGAATGGTCTCGTCGTCGCCCGTGCGTTCCTGTCCCAGCACGTCGAAGAGAGGTCGCGAACGGCGTCCACCATGCCGCACCGTCAGGCTGACGCTGTCCGTGTCGCCCGGCGCATAGTCGACGCCCAGCGCAGCGCTGTCGACGACGCGTCGCACGAACACCTCGGACGAGTGGATCGTCTGCCCGGACTGGCCGGTGACCGGGTTGTGCCAGTCGACGGCCGAGCGGCGGAGCTTGCGCGTGCCGTCGTGGCGGACCGCCACGTTGCCGTGTACGCTCAATCGTCCGCGCGTCACGTCGCCGGAAGCACCGGCATTCCACAAAGCCTGGTCCGAGACGCTGCCCTGGACCTGCGCGTGCGCGCCGGGCTTGCGGTTGCGCTTCAGGACGATGTTCACGATCGCGCCGCCATTGGCGTTCTGCGCCGCGGAGGGATTCGTGATGACTTCCACACTCGCGATGTCGGCGCCGCTCATCGTCTGCAGCGCCACCGCGCGGTCTTCGCTCGATCCCGACAGCAGCGCCGTCGGCTTGCCGTCGACGAGGACCGTGACCTGGGTGCTGCCCTTGACCGCGATCGCGCCATCGGCCGTCACCGCGAGCTCCGGCGTCGATTGCAGCACGTCCTGCGCGGAGCCGTTGGCGGCGCGCGGCATGGCCGATACGTCGTACACGATCTTGTCGATCTTTTTGACCACCGCTGCCTTTTTGGCGGTGACGGTCACGATCGGGGCGGGAGGATCTTCGGCGCGGGCCGACGGCGCGGCGAACATGAGCAGAAGCGCGAACAGAAGCGCGGCATAACGGGGCTTGGTCACGGTGTCCTTTCGATCTGGCGAGCCAAATTGTCGGGGACGATCGCCCGTACCGCGCGACCTGTGTGACCAAGCAGCTGATTCGCGTGATGAAGCAGCAGCCAATCAGTTAGCGTGTAAACCGTCGTTCCCGCGGAGGCGGGAACCCAATTTTCCTTGGCTCAGCCGCGAAACTTGGGTCCCCGCCTGCGCGGGGACGACGACAAATCCGGCGCCTCAATGCCCCTCGTGCCCCCCGCGCTTGGCCGTGCCGATGACGTCACCCGACGCCGGCGCGGCCGGCGCACCGACCGCCTCGGGCACCGCCCCCGTCCACTCGCGCGCCACCGTGCCGGCCGGATGCCTGTACCAGCCCGGATCGCGATAATCGCCCCGCGCCAGCCCTTCGCGCACCTTGATGACGGTGAACATGCCGCCCATCTCGATGTCGCCGAATGGCCCGCGGCCCGTCATCATGGGCAGCGTGTTTTCCGGCAGCGCCATGTGCATGCCGCCCATCGAGCCGCCCTTGTCGCCCATGACCATATAGCCCGGTACGAGGTCGTTGATCTTCTTCGCCACGCCGGCCTGGTCGACGCCGATCAGGTTCGGCATGGCGTGGCTCATTGCGTTCATCGTGTGGTGCGACTTATGGCAGTGGAAGGCCCAGTCGCCGGGATTGTCGGCAACGAATTCGATGGCGCGCATCTGGCCCACGCCGATGTCGACCGTCACCTCGGGCCAGCGCGCGGCCGGCGGGATCCAGCCGCCGTCCGTGCCCGTCACCTCGAAGCGGTGGCCGTGGATGTGGAACGGGTGGTTCGTCATCGTCAGGTTGCCCATGCGGATGCGCACCTTGTCGTCCTTGCGCACCACCATCGGGTCCGTGCCGGGGAAGGCGCGGCTGTTGATGGTCCACAGGTTGAAGTCCAACATCGTGTTCACGTTCGGCGTGTAGTTGCCGGGCTCGATGTCGTACGCGTTCAGCAGGAACACGAAGTCGCGGTCGACGGCATGCCGGCGCGGGTCCTTCGGGTGCGTGACCCAGAAGCCCATCATGCCCATCGCCATCTGCGTCATCTCGTCGCTGTGCGGGTGGTACATGAAGGTGCCGGCATGGCGCGCGACGAATTCGTAGACGAACGTTTTACCCGGCGCGATGGCGGGCTGCACGAGCCCCGCCACGCCGTCCATCCCGCTGGGCAGGATCTGGCCGTGCCAGTGGATCGTCGTCGCCTCCGGCAGCTTATTGGTCACGAAGATGCGCACCCTGTCGCCCTCGACGACCTCGATGGTCGGTCCCGGACTCTGGCCGTTATAGCCCCACAGGTTCGCCTTCATGCCGGGCGCGATCTCGCGCACGACGGGTTCGGCGACGAGGTGGAATTCCTTGACGCCGTCCTTCATGCGCCACGGCAGGCTCCAGCCGTTCAGGGTAACCACGGGGTTGTACGGCCGGCCGTTCGATGGATGGAGCGGCGGCTGGGTGGCGGGCGACGACTGGACCGGGGCTTCCGGGATGGTGGCCGCGCCGGCCTTCGACACGAGCGAGGCGCCGACCATGGCGCCGGCCGCGCCGGTGATGAAGTGTCTGCGGCTGGTCATTCTGCTTGTTCCTTATTCAGTCGGGTGCCGAGCGTGGCTTCCAGTGCCGCGTGCGCGGTCCAGAAGGTTTCCAGCGCCTCGATGTAGGCGGTCACCGCCTCGGCCTGTGCGCGCGCATCGGCGAGCAGGTCCTGCGGACTCGCAAGCATGCCGTTGTAGCGCAGCAGGACTTCGTTCCCGATTTTTTTGCGCAGGGGGACGATCGTGTCGCGGTAATGCTTCGCCACGTCGTACGCGTTGCGGTACGCGAGATAGCTTTCGCGCGCCTCGCTTCGCGCCGTGACGGCCGTCAGCGCGACCTTGTTCACAGCCTGCATATACGTGGCTTCGGCCCGGGCGACGCGCGCGCCGCCCCAGTCGAATAGCGGCAGTTCCAGCGACAGCGAATAACCGCGTTCGGTCGGCTCGCCCGTCTGCGTCTTGTTGGCGACCCCGAGATCGAGCACGTTGATGATGCGCGTCGTGCGCGTGAGCCCGAGATCCGCGGCGGTGGCGGCCGCCTCGGCCTGCGCCGCCTGCACGTCCAGGCGCTGCGCCAGCGCGATGCGTTCGACGTCCGGCAGCTCCGCCGGGACGGCCGGCAGGTCGGGTAGATGGTCCGGCAGCGTGTAGCCGGCATCCTTGCCCCACAGGCCGAGCGCGCGCGTGAGGCGCTCGCGCGCGGCCGTGGCCCGCTTGTCCGCCCGCGCGGCGTCGCGCGCCGCTTCCGCGAGGAACACCTGTTCGCGCGCCAGTTCGAGCTGGTTCGTGTTGCCCACCTTCGCCATGCGGCCGGTCAGCTCCGCGCCCGCCTCGGCGGATGCCCGCACGCGGCGCGCGTACTCGAGCGCCTGCCGGCTCGCCACCGCCTCGACCCAGGCCGCGCGCGTTTCGAGGGCGTGGCGTTCGATGGCGGCGCCCACGTCGCGTTTCACCTGCTCGAAGCGGCGCGTCTCCATGCGGGCGGCCAGCGGCGTCGTCAACAGGCCGACGAGATCGAACGTGATGCCGCGCTCGATCTCGAGGACGCCGCCACCCGCGAGCCGCTTGAAGTCGAACGAGGGATTGCGGGGCCGCGCGGCCTGCGCCAGGTCGGCCTGCGCGATGCCGACGTTCCAGTACGTGGCCTGCAGCCCCGGATGGTTGACGAGGGCGATGCGCACGGCCGTGTCCGTGTCCAGGGGGCGGCTTTCCCTGAACACGGGCAGCTCACGCAGCGATGCCGCCAGTTCACCTTGCCCGGCGCCGTCGCGCGTCAGTTGCGGCGTGGTGCCGATGCGGGACCGGGTCGTGGCGGCGACGTCGCCGAAGCCGCCGTCCGGCGTGACCGTCGCGCAGCCGCCCAGCAGGACCAGCGCGGCGGCGGGTATGCAAAGGCGTGCTCGCGGCATCACTTGGCCTCCTTGTGGGCGCAACAGCAGCCGCCGTCCTTCATCTTCATGTCGGCGCAGCAGCCGCATTTGCCGTCGCCTTTCGTGCACTGCATGGCCTTCTTGTCGCCGCCGCCCATGTCCATGCCGGCATGATGGTCATGACCCGGCATGGGCGTGGACACGGCGGGCGCAGGTTCGGTGCGGTAATCGATGACCGGCCGGGCCTGGGTAGCTGGAACCGGCGCCTGCGGATCGGCGACGCCGGCGGAGGCGGCTGGTGCGGCGGTTTGTGCGGCGGCGTGCGCGCCGGCGGCGCCCAGCAGGATGGCCAGGGCGTAGTTGTGGATGGATCGTTTCATGTCGTCCTCGTTGCGAATGCGTGAATGGCACCGCCGCGCACGGGCGCAGGCGGTGTGATACGGGCGTTCAGGCGACGAGGTGACGGGGAGGGCGCTCGAGCAGCGTCGGATCGGCGCTGGCCAGGTGGCCGGCGTCGAACGGGATGGCGATGGAGGGTGGTGCGAACGCCGGCGGGACCAGCGGTGCGGGCACGAGCGCGACGACGATGCAGCAATCGCCGCAGACGCTGCGATGCTTGTGCTGATGATCGCCGTGGTCCGTCGTCGGCGCGGCCATCTCGTGGCAGCTCTGCGCGACAGGCGCCGCGTGCGTGGCCGGCATCGCGGCCGGCGCACTCACGGACGGCAGCATGCGTGCCGCGGCCAGCCCCTGGAAGGGCAGGGCCAGCAACAGCAGCCAGACGATCAGCGCGCGCATTACGGTCTTCATCGACCGCATTCTAACACGATGGACTGTTGCATTTCGATGCATCCAGGGTGCAATAAGTGATGCAAGACTGGCTACACGTGCTAGCATATTGATATTACAAGTAGAACAAACGGGAACGGGATGTTGAGGCGCATGTTCGCGACACGGACCATGCTCAGCCAGCGCCACGTGGGCGAGCGGGCCGCGCAGGTCATCGACCGGGTCATCTTCGACATGGGTGTCGATCGCCTTGTACAAGGCTCGTTCGGCCTCGACCGGTATTGTCGCCCGCACTTCTCCAGCGCGCCCGTCATGCCGGGCCGCGACGGCGTCGCGGTGGCGCTGGCGCAGCTGGCCGAATGCAGCGCGCTATCCGCTGTGGCGAAGCGCGATCCCGATCCGGCGGTGCTGCGGCTGCACACCGCGGCCGTCGTCGACGGCCTGCTGCGCGAGTTCCATGCGCGCTGCCCGCGCTTCCGGGCGCTGCCTGTCGTAAAAGACTAGCGCATCGCCGAGCGCAGCGCGCCCGATTCGAAATAGATGTGCCGGATGGCCGGATACGCGGCCGCCACGGCCTTTTCCAGGCGCTCGATCGCCGCCTCCACTTCGTCGATGCGCATGCCGCGGTTGAAGCGCACGGCCACCGTCAGCAGCACTTCGTCCGGCCCCAGCTGCATGCTCAGTACCTTGCCGACGTCCTCGATGGACGGGTCGCCGCGCAGGATCTCGCATACGCGCCGCGTCGCGTCCGTGCCGATACCTTCGCCCACCAGCAATGCGCCCGTCTCGCGCGCGAGGGCGAATGCGGCGCCGACGAGCAACAGGCCGATCAGGACCGACGCGGCCGGGTCGAAATACGGACTGTCGAACACCTGGCCGAGGAGGATGCCGACGGCCGCGATGGCGAGGCCCAGCAGGGCGGCCGTGTCCTCGATGAACACGGTGAACACGGAGGCGTCCTTGCTCGCGTGGACCGTCTGCCACAGCGAGGCCCCGGGTTTGCGCCGCTTGTTCAGCGCCTTGCGCGACACGTTCCAGATGTACCCTTCGAAGCAGGCCGAGACGCCCAGCACGATGTAGTTCCACATCGGGTCTGCCAGCGGTTCGGGATGACGCAGCGCGCTGATGCCGTGGTAGATCGACAGGCCGCCGCCCAACGAGAACACGGACAGCGCGACGAGCAGCGCCCAGAAATACAGGGCCTTGCCGTAGCCGAACGGGTGGCGCTTGTCGGGCGGCTTGGCGCTGTTGCGCTCCCCGACGAGCAGCAGGAATTCGTTGCCCGTGTCGACGGCGGAGTGGATGCCCTCGGCCAGCATCGCGGCGCTGCCCGTGATGGCGGCGACGACGAACTTGGCGGCCGCGATGCCCAGGTTGGCGAGGATCGCCGCGTAGATCACTTTGCGCGACCCGTTTTCTTCTTCGTGTGTATCCGTCATGACCTGTCTGCGCTGATATCATCCTGTCTATGTCGAACCAAGTGTAGCCAATCCATGCGGATCGGCATGCACGCCTGGGAGCGGGTGGATGAGCGTACGTAATCTCAAGCAACTGTTTGCCCCGAAATCGGTGGCGCTCGTCGGCGCGTCCGAGCGTCCGGGCAGCGTCGGCGCGACCATGCTGCGCAACCTGCGCGAAGGGGGCTTCAAGGGGCCGCTGTACCCCGTGAACCCGAAGTACGACACGCTGGACGGGCTGCAGGTCTGGCCGGACGTCGCGCGGCTGCCGCAAGCGCCGGACCTGGCCATCATCTGCACGCCGCCGTCCACCATCCCCGGCATCGTGCGCAGCCTCGGCGAACTGGGGACGCGCGCGGCCATCGTCATGAGCGCCGGCGTGTCGACGGCGCGCGACCTGCGCGGCCGCAGCATCAAGCAGGCGATGCTCGATGCCGCGAACCCGTATTTGCTGCGCATCCTCGGCCCGAACAGCTCCGGCCTGCTGGCGCCCGGCATCGGCCTGAACGCGAGCATCGCGATGGGCGGCGCGGCGGCGGGCCGGATCGCGTTCGTGTCCGAATCGGGCGCGCTGATGGCGGGCGTGCTCGATTGGGCGCGCACGCGCAACGTCGGCTTTTCCACGATCCTCGCGCTGGGCGAATCGGCCGACGTCGACTTCGGCGACGTGCTCGATTACCTGGCCAGCGATCCCGGCACGTCCGCGATCCTGGTGCATGCGGAAAGCGTGCGCTATGCCCGCAAGTTCATGTCCGCGGCGCGCGCGGCGGCGCGCAGCAAGCCGACCCTGATGCTCAAGGCGGGACGCTCGCTGGAAGCGGCGACGGCCGGCGCCTGCCTGTCCGGCGTCCTCGCGCGTCCCGACGACGTCTATGACGCCGCGATCCGCCGCGCCGGCATGCTGCGCGTGTACACGACGGACCAGCTGTTCGCGGCCGTGGAGACGCTGGCGCGCGCGAAGCCGCTGTTCGGCGAGCGGCTCGCGCTGCTCGGCAACGGCGCCGGTCCCGTCGTGCTGGCGAGCGACGCCCTGCAGTACGGCGGCGGCCAGCAGGCCGAACTCGCGCCGGAAACGGTGGCCAGACTGCGCGCCCTCGTGCCCGAATGGAGCGGCACCGGCGAACTGAACCTGCGCGGCGACGCGCCGCCGGAGCGCTACCGCGACGTCGTCGACGTGCTGCTGCACGATCCGCAGGCCAACGCCGTCGTGCTGATCCACGCGCCGAACGCCGTCGTCGACCCGGCCGACGTGGCGCGTGCCGTCGCGCCGCTGGCGAAAGCCTCGTCGCGCAACGTGCTCGCCTGCTGGCTCGGGCTGCAGTCCGTCGGCGAGGCGCGCACGATCGCGTACGAGGCGGGCATGCCGGCCTACCGCACGCCGGAAGCGGCCGTGAACGGCTTCCTGCAGATCGTCCACTTCCGCCGCAACCAGCAACTGCTGATGGAAGTGCCGGACTCCGTCGGCGACGGCGAGCCGGACCGCGAACGCGCCCGCGCCCTCGTGCGCGCGGCGCTGGAGCGCGGCCGCCGGACGGGCCGCTACCTGCTGGACGATCCGGACACGAAGGCGATCCTGGACGCCTACGGCATCCCCACCGTTTCCACGCGCGCGGCGGCGACGCCGGACGAGGCGGTCGCGATGGCGGGGGAGATCGGCTATCCGGTCGCCGTGAAGATCCTGTCGCCCGACGTCGTGCAGAAGTCGGACGTGGGCGGCGTGTCGCTCGACCTGGACACGCCCGAGGCCGTGCGCGCCGCGACGGAACGCATGGCCAGGCGGCTCGCGGAACTGCGTCCCGATGCGCGCCTGGACGGGTTCATCGTGCAGGCAATGGCGCGTAATCCGGAAGCGCACGAACTGATCGCGGGCGCCGCCACCGACCCCGTGTTCGGTCCCGTGATCCTGTTCGGCCAGGGCGGCCTCGCGGTGGAAGCCGTGAACGACCATGCCGTCGCGCTGCCGCCGCTGAACGCGGTGCTGGCGCGCGACCTCATCTCGCGCACGCGCGTGGCGCGCCAGCTGGCGGGCTACCGCAACCACCCGGCCGCGGACCTGGACGCCATCGCCGCCGTGCTCGTGCAGGTCGCGCGCCTCGTCGCGGAGGTGCCGGAGATCGTCGAGCTGGACATCAATCCGCTGCTGGCGGACAGCCGGGGCGCCGTCGTGCTGGACGCGCGCATGCGCATCGCGATGGCCGACCGCGCCGGCGATGCCCTCGACCGGCTCGCGATCCGCCCGTATCCGGTCGAACTGGAAGAAGTCGTGCCGTGGCAGGGCGGAACGATCCTGCTGCGCCCGATCCGCCCGGAAGACGGCGCCGCCCACGTGGCGTTCTTCAATGCGCTGACGCCGGACGACGTCCGCTACCGCATGTTCGTGCGCGTGCGCGAGCTGCAGCCGGCGCAGCTGGCGCGCTTTACGCAGATCGACTACGACCGCGAGATGGCTTTCATCGCGACACGCACGGGCGCGGACGGCCATCCCGAGACGCTGGCGGTCGCGCGCGTCGTGGCGGACCCGGACAACATGAGCGCGGAATTCGCCGTGACGGTGCGCTCCGACCTGAAAGGCAAGGGCCTGGGTGTCATGCTGATGAACAAGCTGATCGCATACTGCCGCGCGCGCGGCACCCGCGAGATCGTGGGCGAGGCGCTGCCGCAGAACGCACCCGTCATCGGCCTGGTGAAGAAGCTCGGGTTCACCGTCGGGCCGGTGGACGAGGACGAGGGCGTGCGCAAGTTCTGGCTGGAGCTGCGGTGACAAACCGTGAGTATTTTCGGGGTTGCGTCACGTAAAATCGGTGCGGACAACCGAATGAGGCAACTCCCGCATGGGCTACCACGTAACAATCCTGCGCACGCGCGGAACACAGTCGCTGCCGATCGCCGGGGACGAGATCGAACGGGCCGCCGCCGCGCTGCCCGGCTGGCGCTACGACCGGGCGGAACGCACGCTCCATGCGGATGGCGGCCTGCAACTGTGGTCCGCGAACGGGACGCTGTGGACGAAGAACCCGGACGACGCCGCGCTCGAGCGCATGATCGCGCTGGCCGATGCGCTGGGTGCCCGCGTGCGCGGTGACGAAGGCGAGACGTACCGGGCGCCGGACGATCCTTACTTCCATCCCGACGACGAGGACGACCGGCGCGCAGCGGTCGCGACGTCGGACCGGTGGCAGCGCAGGGAGCGGCGCAGGTGGATCATGCGCGGCATCGTCGTCGCGCTGCTCGCCATCCTCGCGGGCCGGCGCCTCGTGCTGGCGTACTGGTAGGCGTCAGCGCCGGAAGCGCACGTCTTCCTGCACGACGGGCGCGTCGCGCTCGCCGCCTTTCGGTTTCTTGGGCTTCTTCGGTTTCTTGACGATCTGCCCGGCCGCATTCGTCTGCGGCACGCGGTGCTCGGGCTCGAACCCGGCTTCGTCCTTGCGCTGCAAGGTCTGCTTCGTCAGCGCCTCGATGGCGGCCAGCTGCTGGACTTCGTCCGCGCACACGAGCGACACCGCCTCGCCGGACGCGCCCGCGCGGCCCGTGCGGCCCGTGCGGTGCACATAGTCTTCCGCCACGATGGGCAGGTCGACGTTGACGACGACGGGCAGCTCCTCGATGTCGAGGCCGCGCGCGGCGACGTCGGTCGCGACCAGCACGCGCACCTCGCCCGCCTTGAAGCGGTCGAGCGCGCGCAGGCGCGCGGGCTGGGGCTTGTCGCCGTGGATCGAATCGGCGGAGATGCCTTTCGCTGCGAGCAGGTCGACGAGCTGGTCGACGCCCTTGCGGGTCTTCACGAACGCGAGGACCTGCGGCCAGTCGTGGCGCTTCAGCAGGTGCAGGAACAGGTCCGGCTTGCGCTTCTTGTCGACCGTGACGATCCACTGGCGGATCGCCTTCACGGTCGTGTTGCGCGGCGTGGCCTCGATGCTGACCGGATCGGTCAGCAGCTTGGTTGCCAGCGCGCGGATCGGGTCGGAGAACGTCGCCGAGAAGAGCAGCGTCTGGCGGCGCTTGGGCAGCAGCGCGAGCAGGTTGTCGATGTCGCGCGAGAAGCCGAGATCGAGCATGCGGTCCGCCTCGTCCAGCACGAGCGTCTGCACCTGGTTGAAGCGCACGGCGTTCTGGCGCTGCAGGTCGAGCAGGCGGCCCGGCGTGGCGACGAGGACGTCGACGCCCTTACGCAGCCGCATCATCTGCGGATTGATGCTGACGCCGCCGTACGCGACCATCGTGCGCAGCGGCAGCCCGGCCCCGTAGGCGCGCACGCTTTCGTGCACCTGTTCGGCCAGTTCGCGCGTCGGCACGAGGATCAGCGACCGCGCCGAGTTGCTCGCGACCTGGACCCCGTCCATGACGAGCCGCTGCAGCAGGGGCAGGGCGAAGCCGGCCGTCTTGCCGGTGCCCGTCTGGGCGGCCGCCATGACGTCGCGGCCGGCCAGTACGGCGGGAATCGCCTGCGACTGGACGGCGGTCGGCGTGGTGTAGGACAGCGAGGCGAGGGTGCGCGTGATCTGGTCGATCAGGCCGAGCGATGCGAACGACATGGTGGGGGTGGCGGCTTCTCTTTTTGAAAGGCGACAGTGTAACCTGTCGCGAACGATGGAGTTCGAAAGTGCGATGGGGATGATCCTGATTCTGCTGTTCCTGGCGATGCTGCTGGGCTTTTCTTGTCCCGGCATCGCGCTGGGTGTGCGCGCCGTCCGGCAGGCGCGTGGCCGGCTGACCGCGACGCTGGTACTGCTGGCGGCGAGCGCCGGTCTCGGGCTGTGCGCCGTGGTGTTGCCGTTCGCCGCGATGACGGGACGCCGGGTGTCCGCGTGGGAATTCATCGTCATCGTGGTGGTGTGCGTCGCCGGCATGCTGGGGACGGCAGGGGCGTATGGCAACGCGCGCTTTCGCGCTACCGGCAGGCCGGTAGCCGGGCTGCTCGGCGCGGCGTCCCTGCTTGCCGCGGCCAGCTTTCCGGTGATGTGGTTCTGGCTGGCGCCGCGGCTGGAGGTGTGGTTCGGGGTTGGGTGGACTTACTGAGATATGGAGAAGTTCCGGATCAGGCTCACGTACGGCGGCATGCAGCCGCTTATCGAGTTTTGCGGGGATCACCGGGCGCCGGGTTTTCCGGACGTTGCGCGGATTCTGGCGTCCGCCCTCGTGGCCACGCGACAGGAAATTGCCCCGCCGACGGCGGAAACGATGATCGCGAATGACCAGTATCTGAGCCATTGGTCGTACGCAGGCGGGACGTACGAGATCGATGACGATGTCTGGACTTGTGTCGTCACGGTCCCCGACGGCAATGCGCGGGTTCTGGCCGACATCGAACATGCCCTCACGCACAGCGGCCGTTTCGTCAGGTCCCTTACGTGAACACGAAGTCGACCTCCGGCCTGCGCCCCGACACGATATCCGCGATCGCCCGCCCCGACCCGCACCCCATCGTCCAGCCCAAGGTGCCGTGCCCCGTGTTCAGGTACAGGTTCGCGAAGCGCGTGCGCCCGATGTACGGCACGTTCGACGGCGTCAGCGGCCGCAGTCCGGCCCAGTATGTCGCGGCGTCGTAGTCGCAGGCGTCCGGGAACAGCGCGCGTACCCTGCGCGTGATCGCCTCGCAGCGCAAGGGGTTCAGGTCGCGCGTGTAGCCGTTCAGTTCGCATGTGCCGGCCACGCGCAGGCGGTCGCCGAGGCGCGAGAACACGAGCTTGTGGCCGTCGTCCGTCAGGGAGACCGTCGGCGCCGCATCCGGGTCGCGGATGGGGTAGGTGGCGGAATATCCCTTGCCCGGGTAGATCAGCAGCCGGATGCCCAGCGGTGCCAGCAGGCCCACCGAGAAGCTGCCCATGGCGACGACGACGGCGTCCGCGTGAAGTAGGCGATGGCGGCCGTCGGCGTCGATGATTTCCACGCCGCGGATGCGGTCGCCCTCGGCCAGCAGGCGCGTGACCGTCGTACCGTACCGGAACTCGATGCCGGCCGCCGCGCCGCGCGTTGCCAGCTGCGCCGTGAAGCGGTGGACGTCGCCCGATTCGTCGGTGGCCGTGAAGTCGCCACCGGCCAGTTTGCGGCGCACGGGGGCCAGCGCCGGCTCGATCCGCACGGCTTCGGCAGCGTCGACCGTCATGCGCGGACAGCCCAGGTCGCGCATCGCGGCGGCTGCGTGGCAGGCCCGCTCGAACTCGCGCTCGTCCGTGTAGAAGTGCAGGATGCCGCGCGTGAGGTGGTCGTATTCGATGCCCACGCGGGCCCGCAGCGCCTGCAGGCTGCGCCGGCTGTATTCGGCCATGGCGACGATCTGGCGCAGGTTGGCGGCCACGCGGCCGGGCGCGCATTCGCGCACGAACTGCAGGCACCAGCGCCATTGCAGCGGGTCGGCCCGCAGGCGGAACAGCAGCGGCGCATCCGCGCGGCCGAGCGACTGCACGACCTTGAGCAGGCCGGCGGGCGTGGCCCACGGTTCGGCGTGCGAGACGGAGATCTGGCAGCCGTTCGCGAAGCTGGTTTCCTGCGCGGGGCCGCTGCGGCGCTCGATCACGGTGACGTCGTGGCCGGCGTCCCGCAGATACCAGGCGGAAGCGGTGCCGACGATGCCGGCGCCCAGTACGATCACGTTCATGCTTGCGGCTCCTCGTAGTAGTACGGGTGGAGCCGGCAAAGGAGGACTGGAGCCGGTGCGCGACCGGATTCCGCATGCTTCCCTTCGCTGGCATTACCCAGATCAGGTTCGGAGGGTGTTTCTCACCCGCGGCCGCGGTGGCGGCTGCAGGACCCCTAGCGTTGCCTTATGGCAGCGGGGATTCTAACACGAGGATGCAACGGAGCGCCGGCCCGCGGACGGGGCCGGAAGGCAGGACAGGCCGCGCGGCGGGCGCGCGGTCAGGCCGTGACGGCGAGGGTGGCTGAGGCCGGCGTGACGGTGGGTTTCACCGGTTCACGCCGGTCCTGGCAGGCCACCAGCATGAGGCAGGCGAGGAGCAGCAGGCTCCAGCGTGCGCGATGGCGGTTCATGATAGGCGCCTCCTTTGGATGCATCGTAGCGCACCGCCGCGGCACGCGGCGCCCCGGTCGCTATCAGAACCGGTAGCCGACGCTCGCGCGCACGACGGGATACAGCTTGAGCGAATCCACGTCGTCGCGCAGGTGCAGGCGCTCGGCGGCGACGTCGCTGGCGAGGGCTTTGCAGACCGTGTCCGACGTCTTGCAGCCGACGCTCGCCAAGGTCACGTTCGGATTGCCCTGGTAGAACACGCCGAGGTCGACGTTGGTGCTCCAGCGCGACGCGGGCGCCAGTGCGTTGCCCCAGCCGATGCCGAGGTAGGGCGCGGCCTTGCGGTAGTCGATGCGGCCGGTCAGCAGGCCGACGTCGGCCGCGGTGTAGGCGTGGCCGTTCAGCGTGAATCCGCCCAGGCCGTTCGGCTTCGCCGTCGCATTGAACTTGTTGCCGTTGTAGACGAGGCCGCCGGTCAGGTGGAAGCTGC